>ERZ1027012.47-NODE-47-length-68062-cov-5.963019_pt1 | contig 68062 bp, 58 predicted proteins | sample MGYA00519447_ERZ1027012 | MGnify/ENA primary metagenome ERZ1027012 (study PRJEB26926, sample SAMN06164700) | human gut metagenome | biome: ENVO:00009003; feature: ENVO:2100002; material: ENVO:00002003 | host: Homo sapiens | place: USA | collected 2012 ... | reverse complement strand
CCGAAAATACGGCATTTGTCTCCTTAGTTAAATGGATATAACGGGGTCCTCCTAATAATCAGGTTATCAAAGTCCTGGAAGGCGGATCGCTCCATCCTTGACCATGAAAAATCGAATATGTCTCCGTAGCTCAGTTGGATAGAGCACACGCCTCCTAAGCGTGGGGCCGGCAGTTCAAATCTGCCCGGGGACGCCATAAATGCCGTAACCGCAAGAGGTTGCGGCATTTTCCTTATCTTTTTTCGCCACGAGGATTAGAACAGATTTCCTTTTTATCATTGGTTAGAGTGGAGACTTCTTACTCCCATCTGCTCAAATTTCCATCACAGGACTCGAACGATTTTTATGCCAAACTTGAAAAAATTGCTCATTTTGCTAATGAGCACTGCCGCAGCGTTTTGTGTCGTCTCATGCCTTCCTGTGTATTTATGCACCAATCAGTTTTTTTGCTAACTGGTTCATAATCTGTTCTCCATACTGCTCAACAAACTTTTTCGTGAAGGCATCCATGAGTTCGGGTTTAGCCTCCAACTGCTTCAGCAGAATTTCAGAGTCAGGTTCAGCAGCGGCGCTTTCTGCGCGAAGCCTTTGCTCAACGCCACGCAAATCCGCGTTCGCATAAAAGGCCATTTCGAATTTCTGGGCGTTGACCTTCCGATCCTCATCCAAGATGTGTGCGTAAACCTGGGTAACCATGTCGCTTTGTGCATGACCGGTATCGCCCTGCGTTGCCTTAACATCTCCCTTATTGATTTTCAGCTTATAAGTTGTGCTGGAGTGACGGAGAGAATGAAAAACAACATTTGGAAGACCAGCGGATTTTTTCAATCGTTCAAACTGATTTCCAATAATCCGATCTTCACAGGGGCGGCCCGTTTCCTGCGCCAAAACCAGATTGTAGTCGATATAGTCATCGCCCATAAACTCCTTGAGCTTGTCCTGCTTCTCTTTCCATTCCCGCAAGATAAAGGCAAGAGTTCGCGGAATCCAAACCTTACGAATGCTGCTTTCTGTTTTAGGCTTTTTCAAAACGAGCCGCGTAGAAGACTTCCCGCCCATCAAGCGCGGGAATACAAAGAGGATGTCCTTTTCGCCAACTGCGTTGATAGCCTTCTGGTCAACACGGGCCAGCTCTTTTTCAATCCAGACGAAGGCATCATCCCGAGCGATTTCTTCATCTGATATATGAACACAGTCCCATGTAAGGCCGGTGATTTCGCCCATCCGCATGGAGCAGGCAAAGGCCAGGTTGATTGCGACATACAGCTTTCCATCCGAGCAGTGGTTGAGAGCATCTCGAATAATATCGGCAGTCCAGATGGCTCTGACCTTTTTCTCCCGCTTGGGCAAGATTGCATCCTCGAACGGATTTTTACCAATAATGTCCCAGCGGACAGCCTGATGAAATGCACAGCGCATCAGCTTAATAATCTTTTCAATGGTGCATGGTGTAACAAAGTCTGTCCGTGCATGTCTGTATGGAGTTTCGATTGGAGGCGTTTTCTGCAGCTTCTGGATGAATTGGTCCACTGATCTGCGATTGATGTCCTGCACAATTTCGTCCCCAATCAACGGGTTAATGTAATTGCTGATTAAGCCATTATTAGAAGCATAAACAGACAGTCCCCATCTTTTGGTTCCATATAGTTCTACAAAGTCTCGCAGAAAATCTTTTACGGTCAGTTCACTGGGCGGAATAAAAGTGCCGTTATTGATCTCATTTTCCACCGCGGCTTTCCGCTTCAACGCCTCTTTTTTGGTTATAAAAGTTTCCCACTTCTGTTTCTTCTCACCTTTTGAGTCATCATAGGTGTAGACAACAGCATATTTCTTACCGCGTTTCTGTATTGATGCCATAGTTGTAGGCTCCCTTCCAAATCAATCGGAACCATCAAGCCATTCGTCAAAGGACTTTCTGGAAATCCTCAATTTAGTTCCTATGCGTACAGATTTGAATGCTCCGCTGGCGCACAGGTTATAGATGGAGCGTTTGCTGACACCCAGGATCTCAGCAGCCTCTGAAACGGAATAGCTCCGTTTTTCTGTATTATTCCGATCTGTGTTTTCAAGAAATTGTTTATCAGCCACGAATAGCCTCCTTTCTGTGTGGCCGACAAAGAAGCCTACGATTCCCTACATATATCATATACGCTTTCTCTGCCGCCACATCAACAAAAAAGTAAAAAACAAGGCGTTCGATTCCAAATATTTAAGTAAGCTGTCCCAGGTCACTTCCTGCGCCGGGGCTTTCCGCCGCGTATTGCCAGGGCCTGCTATGCAGTATTTCAACCGTGGGTGAGCACACAAAGTCTCCGCACACTATCCGCGCTCCCTGTATAACCCCTGAAACAGAGTTATTCTTTTTTCAAAGTACAAAGGCGTACAGATCAGTATGGAACATCCTGCTATATCTGTACGCCCTATAAATAGGAAAATGGTGCAGGAATTTCTGCACACATTACATGCTTTCTCAAAAACTTTTTGAGAAAGTAAAAGCACGCGCTCGAAACACTAAATATAGATATTCATTCTTGACTAAATCAATATATTGTGCTATCCTGTACTTGTAATTGATTTTTGTGCGTTCCCCATGTGGGATACAGATCTTGTATCTGTACGGCAAGGCTCAAAGCCCTGCATTGCACACGCAGTTAAGATTGTATTTGTGCCAGTAGTATTGCTGCGCCCATTCGGGCCAGTATATTACTGGCTTTTTTTATTTTTCGGGGTTTCCCCATCAGCGAGGATGACATTGGTTCATAGGCAACTATGGACAACAGGCGTTTTGCCCTTTGTCATGCTCGCTTTTTTGTCGCCCAAATGCCGGAAACGGCTTTGAGGATATATCAAACTACAGAAAGGCAGGTACACGCATGAATGTAAAAAAGCGAAGGCAGGAGCCTATGGCAAAAAGGAAATGGCCTTTGGAGAACTGGCAGCATCAGAAGGTGCCAAAATCCAGCCAAGTCCATAGTCCAATGATTCGAGTACACGCTATTCCCCGCCGCACACGGAGGGGGTGTTAAAGATGCCGGCGAGCAATGCGGCCGCCGAAAAGCGAAGTCAACCACAAATTTTGGTGGAAACGGCAGGCCTGTCCGAAAAGGAATGGCTTGCATACCGCCGGAAAGGGATTGGCGGCAGTGATGTGGCGGCTCTGCTGGGAATTTCCCCCTGGCGGACAGCAAGAGACCTCTACTTTGACAAGCTGAATATCGTAGCGGTCGAAGACAATGAGGACAACTGGGTTGCCCTCGAAATGGGGCATCTTTTGGAGCCGTTGGTGGCGAAGATATTCCAACACCGCACAGGGTACAAGGTCTATCAGATCAAAAAAATGTTCCAGCACCCACAGTATTCGTGGATGCTGGCCGATGTGGACTATTTTGTGGAATTGCCGGATGGCAGTACCGCAATTCTGGAGATCAAAACCACAAATTACAACGCAAGGGATAACTGGTGGCTAAACGGTGAAGAAACTGTTCCCGTCTATTATGAAGCCCAAGGGCGGCACTATATGGCCGTCATGAATGTGGACCGCTGCTTCTTCTGCTGCCTGTATGGCAACAACGAGGAAGAAACCATTATTCGTGAAATCCGGCGGGACGAGTCCTATGAGGAGGAGATGATTTTCCTGGAGCAGTATTTCTGGGAAAACCATGTTCTTACTAGGACGCCTCCGCCCTATACCGAAGATGGTGATCTGGTGCTTGAAAGCGTGCGTCGGCATACGGGCTCTGCAGATCAGGACGCTCCCGTTGTAACGCTTGATTTGAGCCTGACAGCCAAATTGATGCGCTATCTCCAGCTTCAGGAGCAGAAGAAACTCACGGAAGCGGGCAGCAAAGAGATCGAGGCGGATATGAAGCGGCTGAAGGCGGCGCTGGTCGCAGAAATGGGCAAGAGCTGCAAGGCCGTTTGCCAACAGGATGGGGTGAACTATATTGTCACCTACAATCCAGTGAGAAAGCCCGGCATTGACAAAGACAATCTGATGCGGCTGAAGCTGGACCACCCTGATATTTACGAGCAGTATGTAACCGTTTCAGAATCCCGAAGGTTCAGTGTGAAAATTGCTACCAAGGCGGCATGAGAAAGGAGGAAAATGATTTGATCCATAGAGGAACTTATGATGGGACAATTTACCATAATCCTGCAAATAAGTTCTGCATCATCAGTGTAAAAACCACGGACAAGGATGTGCCCCAAGAAGCCAGGTCTACCCGCCGGCACAAGGACCATCTGATTCGGTTTGTGGCAACCGGCTACGAACTGCCCCGTACAGACGCGGTAGAGTTGGAACTGGATGGCGAATGGAAAAAAGGAAAGTATGGGATGCAGCTTCAGGTGGAGCAGTGGCATGAAATTGTCCCTCAAACCACGAGCGGCGTGGAAGGCTATCTGGCCTCTGGGCTTATCAAAGGCATCGGGCCGGCGCTCGCCAAGCAGATCGTATCGCGCTTCGGTGTGGAGACACTGGACATTCTGCAAAATCGCCCGGAGCGGCTGCTGGAGATCAAGGGCATCACGGAGAATAAGCTGGAGGATATCAAGACCTCATATGCGGAGAGCCGGATGCTGCAAGACCTGATGACGCTGCTCTCCCCGTTCAAGATTACGCCAAAAACAGCGCAGAAGATTTATCAGTTTTTCGGCCCGGCCAGTGTGGACATTTTGAAAAAGAGTCCGTTTGAGCTTTGCCAAATATCCGGTTTTGGCTTTTTAAGGGTGGATGCCATCGTTCAGAAAAACGGCGGAGACCTGCGCGCCCCTATGCGAATCAAAGGCGCCTTGTTCTGGGCGCTGGAGGATAGCAAAGGGAAAAAAGGACATTTGTTTTTGACCAGCGAGGCTTTGCAAAAAGAGGCGATCCACTTACTCAACGCTAAAATCCCTGTTCCTTCGCTTCGGCTCCATGCACAAGAGGTCAGCGATGTCCTTCAAGATATGATCCTGCATGGAGAGGTCGTATCCGTCAAAGGAGACATTTATCTTCCCCGTGTGTTTGCACAAGAGGATGAAACCGCCCGCCGGATTGCGATGCGTGTGGTGGAGCCTCCCGCTCCGGAGAAGATCGAACAAATTTTGGAGCAGGTCAAACGAGAAATTGGATTGGCGCTGTCCTCAAAACAGGAAGCGGCTGTGTATGCAGCCTATCGTCACAATCTTTCCATCATCACAGGCTCCCCGGGCACCGGCAAGACAACGGTGCTGAAAACAATTTTGGAGGTCTACCGCCGCCTGCATCCCCAGGGAGAGATCGCCTTGATGGCGCCGACAGGCCGAGCCAGCCGGCGTATGGCGGAAAGCACCGGGGTTGATAAGGCCAAAACGCTGCACAGCATTTTGGGGCTCGCCAGCGAGGAAGATGAAATAAAACGCAACAACACCCAAGAGCCGCTTTCGGCCGATTTGATCATTGTGGACGAGTTTTCCATGGTGGACATGTGGCTGGCAAATAAATTTTTCTCACGCATCAAAGGTGGAGCACGGGTCATTCTTGTCGGAGACCCGGATCAGCTTCCCAGTGTAGGCGCCGGGAATGTGTTCCGTGAACTGATTGACTGCGGCCTTATCACCGTGACGGTGCTGGATCAGATTTTCCGTCAGTCCAAGGACAGCCTGATTGCCTACAACGCCAAATTCATTAACGAAGGCAACACCAAGCTGTACTACGGCCAGGATTTCGTTTTCATGGCAAGCAACAATCAGGCGGAAGCCGCTGAACGAATTGTTGCCCGCTACTGCCGGGAGATCGAGGAAAGTGGGATTGACCGGGTGCAGATCCTGTCGCCTTTCCGCTCGGACGGCGCGGCCTCTGCGGAACAGCTCAACGAAGCGATCCGCGAAGTGGTTAACCCGTTCCGTTCCGCCGAGGAAGAAGTCAAAATCGGCGTCAAGGTATTCAGGGTCAATGACCGGATCATGCAGACCAAAAACACTGCCAAGGTATCCAATGGCGACCTGGGATTCATCCGCTATATCAAAAATGATGAAGATGGAACTCGCGTTGGACTTGACTTCGGTGTGGGCCGTGAGTTGGAGTACGGCATAGAGGATATGGTCAATCTGGACCTCGCCTATGCCACCACGATTCATAAAGCAATGGGCAGCGAGTACGATACGGTCATTATGCCGCTCTTAAAGGCACATACTGTCATGCTCTATCGAAATCTGCTCTACACTGGCATTACCCGCGCAAAAAAGCGTGTGGTGCTCATCGGGCAAAAGCAGGTACTGTTTATGGCAATCCATCGCAACGAGATCGGCAAACGCAACACGCTTCTGGGTGAGCGCATCCACCTGTACTATAAGGCGTATGCCCGGCGGGCCGGTATCCCTGTTCCGGCGGACTTGGAAAAAGAATTGAAGCACGCAGGCTAAAAATGTGACGCAAGGTGCAGAAAAATGCCCAGCGTCCCCTATTTATTATACAGGAAGGAGTTTATGAAGATGAGTGACAACAACAATAATGCAAAAACGATGTACGAGGCCGTTCCTGCCGCTGCGGAACTGAACAGGGTACCGGGGTTCGATCCGCTGAAGTTCCTCCGGCGTGCCGGGGACTCCATGAAATTGGACTTACCCTATCAGAAACTCTGGTTCCGAATGGCACACCCCAACGGGCGTATGCGTCTGACGGCCATGAGGATCACAGAGCAGATGGCGATTTTCGAGGCCAAGGTATTTCTGGACCGCAGTGACGCGGAGCCGTTCAGCGTGAGCGTTGCCCAGCAGACCATGCAGGATAGCAGGGACTTTGTGAAGGCAGCTCAAAATGAGGCGTTGAGCCAGGCCCTTTCGGACGCTGGATTTGGTATCCAGCTTGTGAGCGCCGACACTCATGCCGCTTCCGTACAGAAAGCGGCGCCTGTGAGTAAAACGCAGCCCTCTGCCATTACTCCGCCTGTGAGCACTGTGTTGCCGCAGGAGCCCTCCAGCGCCTCGCAGAAGGCCGCTGTTCTTTCCGAGGGTAATTCCGTTTCCGGGGGCACACAAACGCCACAGAGGGCATCTGAAAACGCAGAAACAGCAAGAACGAAGATTCAGCCTGCAGCAACTCCGGCCCATGAGCAGAGTTTGCCGGTAAGCCCTACTACAAACACGGATACGCTGCCAGCGGATTCCGCGCCGACGACAGAGCAGCCGGAAAACAGCAAGACAGCGGAGGAATTGCCAATTCATCTCCCTGCGGAAGAACTGCCAGTTCAGCGCCCTGCGGAGGATCTGGCGGCCACCAAGGAGGCACAGGAGGTCCCGGAAGCCAAAGTCGTACAAGAGGCCCCTGCATACACCCCGGATATGCCAGTAGAGGATATTCTGAAGGTGATGACGCTGGAACAGGCACAGGAGGTCGTTGTGGACAGCGGCGTATGCCGGGGGCTGACTATCGCAGAGGTGGCGAAGAAGCGGCCTGTCAATCTGCGTTTCTATTTGACTCCGGGCAACAAAAGCAAGGACAACATCGTTCGGGCTGCCGCCCAGCTGGTCCTCAATTCACTTCAGAAGGCCGGTTGATGCGAAGCCCTGGCTCGGGTATGAAGGGAGGAGTGACAAATGGGCTCATACCCGGATGAATTTCCTTTCGGCATCATGGAAGTTGTCAATCTATTAAACCTGCGCATCAGGCGTCAACAGGCGGACAGCATCTATGTGGACTGCCCGTTCTGCGGTGACCGCCAGGGGCGGATGAATGTCAATTTCGTCAAGAATGTCTGGCGGTGCAACTACTGCAATGCACATGGCGGAATGCTGGCGCTGTATGCTGAACTTAACCATACGACAACATCCGATGCCTACTGGGAGATTGCAGAAGCTCTGTGTGACAATATCCAAGAGGAACACGCACGCTCCGGGAATGAAGCCCAACAACGGCCGGCCAGCCCATGCCCTTCAACTTTGGGGGCCTGGGCTGCCCCTGCCGGTCATTCTTCTTCCGAGCGAAAAACAGTAGCACAGTCGAATAAGGCCAGTCCAGCGGAGATCCACCAGACGCTATCCCTGTTGCTTGCTCAACTTACGCTGCGGCCGGCACATCGGGAACATCTGCGCTCCCCTAAACGCGGGCTGTCTGATGAGCAGATTGACGCACTGGGCGTTAAGAGTACCCCACCGCATTTTCTATGCCGGTCTATTACAGAACGGCTGATCAAGCAGGGATGCAAGGTACAGGGAGTGCCGGGCTTTTATCAGGATGACGGTGGACATTGGACTATGGCTTTTTATCAAAAAACAGCCGGCATCCTGATCCCTGCCATCGGCTTTGACGGCATGTTGCAGGGATTCCAAATCAAACTGGATATACCGCTGAAAAACAAGGATGATCCGCCGGAAAAGCCGGGAGCAAAATATATCTGGTTTTCGTCTTCCTCAAAAAAGGGCGGAACAGGATCGGGCAGCCCGGTACATCTGGTAGGAAATCCATCTGCCCGTGTCGTTTATGTGATTGAAGGACTTTTGAAGGCAGACATCTCCCATTACCTGACCGGGCGTACTTTCGTCGCGATTGCCGGCGCAAATAACACCAGTCCGTTGGACTCTATGTTCGCGTTGCTGGCGGAGAGTGGTACAGAGGAGATCATTGAAGCCCACGACATGGACAAGTACAACAACAAAATGATCATGGCCGGGGCATCTAAAATTTACTTAATGGCGCAAAAGCACGGTATGAATTGTCGTCGGTTGACCTGGAATCCCAATTATAACGGGTTTGACGATTGGCAGCTGGCTTTGCGCCGAGGCAGTCAGCGGCAAAAGGAAATTGAAAAGTTGAGTTTCAAAGAGCAGTATCTGCGCGGGCTGTGCAAGCTGGCCCACATTGAGGACTGCGTGGAACAGTGGCAGCACCGGGCCGAACAAGACATCGGACTGACAGAGTATCTGGGGCTGACAGGGGAGGAACATAAAACCTTCCTGTGCGGTGGCCGGGACGCTCTTGCCGCCCTGTTGGAGCCACAGCGGCGAAAACAAAGGTTTGTACTTTATCAACTTCAACTGGACGAAGAGAACGCGATCCCATTTGCTTTCAAGGATATTACAGCGTTAAAAGCGGCTGGTTATGAACAGCCGCCTGCGGCGATGTACTATGTGGCAGGAAGTGGAGAAATCTACTGCCCAGCGGAGGAATCGGATGACGCACTTTTGAAGCGCCTGTTTGCCGACTGCCGGGAGCGGCGGCCTGAAGGCTGCCGCGGGCGGCCAATGGCGGTTTCCGATGTAGTGGAACTGAATCACGGTGCCAAGCGGGCGTATTATTATGTAAGCGGACAAGACCAGTTTAGACAAGTAAAGTTTTCCCCTATGCTCGCAAAGAAGGAAATTCCAGAAAAGACATAAGAGAGGTTTTGATGGTTGTCGTGAGTGAGACAAAGGAGAGCCAGCTTTTGGCGCTCCTGGAGCAATGCGTCCATCTGGACGCTGATGTGCGGCCCCGTAAAGAAAAAGGCTTTTTTACGGTGACGGTTCCGCCGCCGTGGAACGGTCCGGCGCGCAGGGCGGCTCAAGCAGTGCAGGATCAAATCAAGGAATGGTCAAAGCAATATCCGAATGTGGTGTGTTACTGCTTTGACAGCTACAGTACATTGGTTTATGTGCTGTAAAACAATGTGGCAAAGGCATGGGATGGGCATTGGCCTGTTCCGTGCCTTTTTTATGAAACGACGGAAAGGAGATCACTATGGGATATTTTTCAGAAATGGCGCTGAACAAGCAGGAGGAGCTCGGACTTCCCGCAGAACAGGTATCGGCTGGAAACGCCTTTGAGGATGAGAAAACTTTTGATGAGTTGCCGGTGCCGTCGGCCAGCCATTCAGCGGCTTCCCCTACCGTGGAAACGCCGCCATCGCCCGCATTTGATGCAGACGATGAGGCCGAGGAATTGGAAGACATGAACGGAGACAATGCTTCCGAGGCAGCGGACACGGATGGGGATGATGCGGGTAAAGAGCAGGAGGCACCCGCCAAGGCCGATGCAACCACCGATGTGGACGAGGAAAAACGCCGTGCCGAGCACGAGGCGGCTGAAGCCAAGCGTAAAGCAGAATGGGAAGCCCGGCAGGCTGAAAAGAAAAAGGTCGAGCAGGAGCAGTTGGAGCGTCTGGCCGCGATGAGCGACGACGAGGTGGTGAACGCCTCCATGCAGCGGGTCAGCACAGATACAGAAAAACTGACCCGGCGCAACATGAAGGAGTGTGTGGCAGAATTTATCCAAACCAAGTGCCTGGAGGATATTGCTTTCGCACGCCTCACCATGCACCCGCGCAAGTCAATGATCCACTGTTTCCAGTACATCAGCCGCAAGGCGTGGGACTACATTCAGGATGAACTCAAAGCAAGCGGCATTCAGCCAGGTCCGGGCAGCCAAGGGTATGGCTGTGATGTTCCGGACGATCTGTGCTACCAGTGGGCAGAGGATTATTTCCGCGACCCAGACGCCAAAGAGGATCATGAGGAAGAAGAAAAGTTTGTACCGAACCCCTACTATGGAAAAGATTTCGCCAGAACCACCAAAAAGAAGCAGAAGGAAAAGAAAAAGGCAGAAGCCAAACCGAAGCCTGTGCAGAAGGAAAAGCCTGCCAACGATGGTCAGCTGTCGCTGCTGGATCTCGGCATGGCAAAGGCAGGTTAAGGGGGTGCAGCATGATTGCATATAAAGGATTTCTTCCTGGCCTGATTTGCCGAGACTACCAGTTTAAGATGGGACTCAATGTAACAGAAAAGGCCAACTGCGCTCATAATGGGTTTCACTGTGCTGAGGACCCATTGGATTGCTTGAGCTATTACGGAGATATAAACCACGCAGAATACTATATTGTCGATGCTGGTGGAGACATTGACGAGGATGATGTCGATTCCAAAATTTCCTGTACAGAGTTGACAATTTTGAAACGGCTAACAAAAAAAGAACTTTTCCTCCATGGCCTTGCTTTTATGGCAGACCACCCGAAGCGGAAGTGGAACAGCAATATAAAGGCGGACAAAGCTGAAGCGTGGAATGGCTATGCTGCGGTGCGCGGCGCCGACCCTATTGCAAAAGGGACTCGGAACGGAGATGTACTTGCTTTTGCAAAAGAGGACGGCACTACCGGCGGCATCCAGCAGATCGTGGTGGCGGAGATCGACGGGAAAACGCTCCAACCAGGAATTTGGTATGGAGTGGAGCTTGAAAAAAGGATGGTGAACTAAATTGAAGAAATCTGCACTTCTGGCAATGCCGAAATTGACGGCAACGCCGGAGATGAAACAGGCAGCAATAGCAGATGAGCCGAAACAGCATGAAAGCCCCTATGGCTATCGCTATGTTGAACGGACCTACTATCCATATATGAACTGCGTCGTTCAGGATGGCATCCTCAAAGCGGCTTTTTATCTGCCGGAACATCTGCGGCTGGACGGCAACAATCCTGCTTATGAAGTGTTCCTTGACAAGAAAGCGCACCAGTTTCTGACTTACGACCATTTAGAGAAAAAATGGCGGGACGCCAAACTGGACAGGCTGAATTGGCCGGGGAGAAACTATTATGCCACCTGCTGGGCCAGTGAGAAAGATGCTGCCGTAGTACAGGACTATCTTTGTGGGGAACGCGGCGGTGATCTCGGCATCCTCGATTTTCAGAGAAATGTGCGGGACGAACAATTGGAGCAGAGACACAAACGAATTACCGGCGCGTGGGATCAGGATCTGGCTCAGGTGCCTGAGCTGCCCAAGGATTGGACGCGCTGGATTGATAAGGTGGCTGTGCGGGAAAATTTCATCTTCTATCGCTATAAACGCGGCGGAGCCCAAAACGGTTACTGTACCTTTTGTGGGAAAGAGGTCCCTATATCCGGGCATCCATATCACAATAAGAAAGGACGCTGTGCCTGCTGCCGGCATCCCATTGTATTCAAAGCCCTGGGGCGCGCCGGGTATATTCGGACAGAAAAGGACTATGCTTATCTGATTCAGCGGTGCAAGGATGGCTTTGTTCTCCGTGAATTCTGGGCAGAGAGGACTTACTGGAAAGACAGTCTGCCCTCTGGAAAGCCTTACTGGCATGAGTTTCGCCGTTCGATTTATGACCGCAGTGGAGAAATACGCTCTTACTATTGGGGCGTGTATTGCCAGCGGGAAACACGCTGGATTTCCGGTAATCCCTGCTACTATAGTTACTGTGGCAATCAGACAGGCAGGGTCTATGGCAAGAGCCTTCCCTGCATGGAACAGAAGGAGCTGTTCGGCACTGGCCTTGTGCAGTGGATACGCACCCATCCGGTGACTGATCCGGAAAAGTATTTGGCTGTTTGGAAGCGGATGCCGAAGATGGAGCAGATTTGGAAGGCAGACTTGCCGAGGCTGACAAAAGAATGCTTTGAACATTGTGATTCTGTGCGGGAACGGATACTCTATCCAAATGAGCCGCGACTGATTCGAGCATTGGGATTAGACGGCCCCAAATTCCGCCGTCTGCGGCAGATAAATGGCGATACGGAAGACCTGGCATGGTTGCAGCTTGAAAAGCGGACCAATCAACGCATACCGGATGAACTGTTTCGCTGGTTTAAAAAAGAACGGATCAGCGCCAAAGATATTCTGTTCATCGCGGACCGCATGAGTCCGATTCAGATCCGAAACTATCTGCAAAAACAGAAGCCGTATTTTGACGGAAGTTGTCGGCAGGCGTTGACCACATGGCAGGACTACCTTGCTATGGCAGAGCGTCTGCATATCGACACCAGCGATGAAATTATCTATCGTGCGCGTAAATTGCGTCAGCGGCATGATGAACTGGTTATCCAGTGTGAGGCTGGAAGCCTGGAGCTTCAAGCAGAGAACATGGACAAGAAGTACCCCCATGTTCGCTCCATCTGCGAGGAATTGCAGAAAAAATATGCGTATGCAGATGAGAATTATCTGGTCATTGCCCCTCAAAATACTTTCGATATTATCAAAGAGGGACGGATGCTTCACCATTGTGTCGGGAATGACGGCGCCGGCGAGCGGTACTATGACCGCATCGAGCGCCGGGAGAGCTTCATCATGTTTCTGCGCCGAGCGGAGGAACCAGAAGATCCCTATTACACACTGGAGATCGAGCCGGACGGCACTGTGCGTCAAAAACGCACGCTGTTTGACCGCCAGCACGAGGACATCGAGCAGGCGACGGAATTTCTGCAGAAGTGGCAAAAAGTCATTGCGGCACGGCTTACAGGCCAAGATTTGAAGCTGGCCGCGCAGAGCCGCGTCCTGCGCAACGAGGAGTTTATCCAGATGAAGAAAGATCGGGTGGTCATCCATACCGGGCACCTTGCCGGCCATTTGCTGGCAGATGTGCTTTTGGCTGACTTGATGGAAAACAAAGAAATCGTGCAGCAGCAGGAGCTCCCTGCGGCTGCATGATACAGGTGCAATGGCCGGGCGTCCTTTGAGGGCGTCCGGCCAACTGTTGCAAGGAGGCTTTATGAGAAAAACATCTTTTGAGTATCACATCCACGGTTACCGCTATGCACCGGAGAGCTTCCACATCTATAAAGGACTGCCGGGGCAGGAAAAGACGGAGCTCCCCCTGTCGGATGAGCAGCGTTATCAGATGGGGTATCTTTATCTGACACAGGGCATCAAGAGCACCGTAGACTATGTGAAGCATATCGAGCGGGAGCGGGAACGCAAGTGCCGCCTGTATATGACCTACGGCTTTATGCTCAAAGAAAATCCGCGCAGTTATGTGTACTGTGCGGACCTGCGATGCAGGGAGAACGACCCGCCGGCGGTGCGCCTGCAGACCCTGTGCGCATTCCGGGAGCATCTGGCCCAGAGCGAAGGCCGTATTGAGCAGAGCGTGGAGTGCGAACTGGATGGGCGTTACCGCCCTATCCATACGCGAAAGAATTATGTGACTGCGGACTTTGACCGGCCCATTGTGGTCTGGCTGAATATTAGATAGAAGGAGAAGAAAATGAAACAGATTGGAAATTTAGCAATCGTCTGCGCCCAGCGGCCTGATGTGTTGATGCAGATTTACGGTGGGACCGTGAGCATCCATGTGGGCGAAGGGCCGGAGCGGGCCACCCTCTCCACTGCGTGGGAGGATGACGACGCCATTCAGGACATGATCAGGGAATTAAACTTTGGGCGCTATGCCGCCCATCCACGGAAGAAGGAAGAAGGTGCAGCATGATTAAAAATTTGAATCAGCTCAAACGCAGGTTGCGGCCGGGCACACGCCTGGAGGTCACCGGCCACTGCCGGCCCGGATGCATCGGCCAACTGCGGGAGGTCACATGGGTCAATACCCAGGGTGTTTACACCAAAATCCTCAATCCGCCCGATCCGCGCATCAATGCGGCAAACGATGGACGGGGCTCCATAATGTGGTGGGGTGCAGCCAGCACCTGGTCATTTGAGGACGGTGTGTGCAGTTCATATATGAATCAAACAAAGACGGCGGAAACGCTGATTATGGCGTTCCGCGTTTTGGATGAGGAGGCGGCCTGATGGAACAGAATACTTTGAGAAAGCAGCGGGAGCTGACCGACCGGCTCAACCGCTACCGCAACGAATACTATAACTACAACAATCCCAGCGTCAGCGATGAGGTCTATGACCGGCTCTTTGACGAACTTCACAAACTGGAACAGGAGACGGGCATCCAGATGTCGAACTCTCCCACTGTCACCGTGGGCTATCCCGTGGTAGGCAAGTTGGAGAAAACCGCCCATAAAATCCCGCTTCTTTCTCTGGATAAAGTAAAAAGCAGCGTGGATTTGTGCCGGTTTATGGGCGAGCATCAGGTGATGATCATGCTCAAGTTGGACGGCCTTACCATCAAACTGACCTATGAGAACGGCGAACTGGTGGAAGCGGCCACACGGGGCGATGGTGATGAGGGTGAGATTGTCACTCACAACGCCAGAGCAATCAGTGGGATTCCAGCCCATATTCAGTACCCGGGGCGTCTGGTGGTCACCGGCGAGGCGTTTATCCGTCCCAGTGATTTTGAGCGCCTGAATACTTCGATAGTGGATGAGAATGGTGAAACCTACAAGAATGGCCGTAATCTGGCGGCTGGTTCGGTGCGCCTGCGGGATGCCGGCGAGTGCATGGAACGGTGCGTGACCTTCATGCCCTTCAATGTTCTGGAGGGTTTTGATGATCTGCCCCGCAAGTCGGAACGCCTCAAAGAGCTTCGGCCGCTGGGCTTTACCCCGTGCAAATATCTGGTGACAAAGCGGCCATTGACACAGGCGGAAACCGAGGACGGCATCAAGCAGCTGCAGCAGTATGCAAAAGACAGCGATATTCCCATCGACGGCATCGTTGTAACCTACAATAATATTGCCTTTTCCAAAGGCTGCGGACGCACAGGACATCACTATAAGGACGGGCTGGCGTTCAAATTTGAGGACGAGCTGTTTAAGACAATGCTTCGTTCCATCGAGTGGACGCCGGGACGGACTGGTGAGATTGCGCCTGTAGCCATCTTTGCTCCAGTAGAAATCGAAGGATGCGAAGTGACGCGGGCCAGCCTGCATAATCTGTCCTTCATTGAGGACCTGGAGCTGATGCCGGGCAACCGCATACTGGTCAGCAAGCGGAATATGATCATTCCGCATGTGGAGGAAAATATGGACAGGGGCGGTTTCAATCTGGAAGCGGCGTTCCCGCACCAGTGCCCCTGCTGCGGCCAGCCTACCCGCGTTCATGAAACCAAAGGGCGGGATGAAAACGGCAAGGAGCGGATCATCAAGACCCTGTTCTGCGACAATGCCGCCTGCGAGACACGGAAACTCAAAAAGTTTGTCCATTTTGTCAGCAAGAAGGCGATGAACATTGAGGGGCTGTCCGAGGCGACGCTGGAAAAACTGATTGGCCGTGGATGGATTCACAGTTATCTGGATCTATACCGGCTTGATCAGCACCGGGATGAAATTATCCGCATGGAGGGCTTTGGCGTAAAGTCCTGGCAGCGCCTGTGGGATGCTGTCCAGCAGAGCCGCAACACCACCTTTGAACGGTATGTGATTGCCATGGACATTCCCATGATCGGCAACACAGCCAGCGGTGTTCTCTGCCGGGAGTTCCATGGCAGTCTTGAAGAATTTCGGGATGCGGTTTATACGGGCTATGACTTCCGCCAGCTCCCGGATTTTGGAGAGACGCTGCACAACAATATCCATGAATGGTTCTGCAATGAAGAAAATTTTTGTATTTGGGAGGAATTACAGATGATGATGAACATCCAGAAGCCGGCCGTGGCCAACAATCAGGCAGTCGGCCAGGACACTCCATTTGCCGGGAAGACCATTGTGGTGACAGGCAAAGTGGAGCCCTATACCCGCGATGAGATGAACAGCCTGATCGCCTCTCTGGGCGCTGTGGCCGGCAGTTCGGTGAGCCGCAAGACCGATTATCTGGTCTGCGGTGAGAAGGCCGGCAGCAAACTGTCCAAGGCACAGGAGTTGGGCATTCGGGTGCTGACGCCGAATGAGTTTTTCAATATGGCTGGTGTGGCTTAAAAGAAAACAGGTCAAAAAATAACAAGGGAGAGGGCTGCGGGTGCGGTCCTCCCCTTCTTTATCGGCAAAGGAGATGTTTCAGCATGAAAGGCAGTTACTTTGTTCCGCAGGTGGGGCAGGTTTATCAAAACCGAAATGACAGGAGTTATCTATGCCTGTCTGTGGAAAAAAGGCCCCTATTAAACGATACCACCGCACAGATGCGGCGAACTTCTGATGGATGGACTCTGACGGCTCATGGTCTTATCCGTTATGAAGATGGAACGATTGAGTGGAATTACTCTACTGGAGGCAGATGGAGCGAATCAAAGTGAGGAGGGAGCGAAGATGAATAACGAATTTCTGCCAGCCTACAAGGTATATCAACAGGTCATTGATCTTGAACTGTATTATGCGTTTGTAGATCTTGTCGTACACACCTCTCAAGAAGAAAAAGCCTGGGAGATCTATCGAAATATTGTGGACACGCAAATCTGGCAACAAAAGGCAGAAGAACAGAATTATTTTGAAGCCTATAACCTCCGTTACCCCGGCGAGGTCCTGGAACGGTTTGAAGAGAAGCTGGGAAAAGATGTCCGCATTATTCGTGCGTTGGCGCTGGCGCTGGGGAAAACCCGTGCGCTTCAGTCAGACAATATGTTTGTTGGAAATCAGCGCGGCAGTTTTCTCCAGATGGTCCGGCGGACTTCCAATGGAGATGTGTACCTGCAAGGGGCGCTTTATCTGTTGGAAACAGATATGCCCCGCCGACACGCCCTGCTGGATGAACTGGCTGCCACAGAATATGCCAAGACCGAGGATGCCTTGTTTGTCCTGTCTCTGTTCGATGACCAGGAGGAAGGGTACCGCACTATGCACAGCCAGCTTCTCCGATTGCTGGGGAAAGAACGCACGCTTTCCCTGCCTGAAAACTGCGGTGTGCTGGAATGGCTGGTCCAGCATTATGCTCCGTATATCAAGTCGTATCGCGGAAAGCCAGATCTTGTTTTACGCACACTGACGAAGTTTTTCAGAATGAACATGAAACCGGACAGCCGTGAGTTTTCAATCCTGACAGACGCCGGCTACAGCGGTCAGGAAATTATACTGACCAATTCCCTTTGTGTGTGGGCAGACAGAATCCCGGACAGGATCTCCTGGAACGGGACCACCGCAGAAAAAATCGCATCGGCGTGCTGCCAAATGCTCTTAAACCAACCGGATGGACTGTCGGAAGGGCTCTATGCCTATGCTGGATGGTTGTTTGGCCGCTATGAAAGGTTTGCTGTCCAATACAATGGGTATCCAAATCTCTGGGAGGCGGTCAAAAAAGAACTCACACCATCCGCACCACAGACAATAATCTGGATGCTGAAAACCATCAAAAAGGAATTCCCGTATCGCTTTGACGCCTTTGACCCCCAGTACAATATTCTTGCAAAAGAAGTGCCGCAAGGCGATTACTGGGAACTGTTTACAGATCAGATGCTCTGCTCTTATGGAAAAACGCCAATCGTTCAATGGCTGGCGAGATACTGGGAATTAACGGGCGTCGATTACTGTGATGGCTTTCAGGAATGGCACCGTTCCTCCGATAGAGCTTTTGCCCTGCTGGTAGAGAGAAAAGAAATCCGGCTATGGCAGTTTTTTGAACAGCATCAGGGAGACGGCCCCTCTGCGCAGCCGATGAAACTGCTCTTGGGGTATGCCATGAATATCTCCAGCTGGCAGGGCTTCCGTTTTGTGCGGCGTCTGCTGCAGAAATACACCCCAGTGCAGCTCCAGAAGTTTTTTGGGGAGCGGTTTTTCTTTCATGAACTTTTTGTAAGGGGTAATCGATACAGCAGCAGAGATTACGAGCTTTTTATCAAACGCTCCTTCCTTACCGAAGAACAGCAGCGGCAGCTCTTTGAGTGGACCGACACTTCCTTTTTCCAAATGGAGCCGGAACGCTATCAAGAGTTTATCTGGTGCGCTTTGCAGAATTCAGATGTGCAGCGGCTGTACGACAGGCGGCTGCTTGCGTCCGTTTTGCGAAGCCTTTTGTCCAGCGGGAAGTACGCAGGTCGCCGTGCGGACCATCTAAAGGAAAAATTCTACAGTAAGGAAGAGCTGGAAGCCGATCAAAAAGCCGACGCTGAAAAAGCGGAACGGGAGGAACGCCTTCGCCGGGAGCAGGAGCACCAGAAGAAATGCGAACGGTTGGAGCAGACCTATGACGGTACGATGTCTTCTCTAAAAGAGTTTACAAAAAGTTTCTATTACGATAGGGATGTGAAAGAAGCCCTGGATATGGTGTACGAAAAACTGCGGGAACAGCCTGCAGGCTGCGCGGCGGCATTTGAAGCGGACGAATTAGAACACTTCTTCAAACTGTGCGGTGATTTGGCACGATACAATCCAGGAGAAGAACAGAAAATTTTGAATATGGCGAGAACAATGATGGGAGGTCTTGCGGCATGATCTATGCGGAAAAGCATTTATCTTTGTTGTCCCGAATGGAGCGTGATGGGCTGCAGCTGCGTTTCACTGGAGAATTTCCAGAAGAAATACTGGATCAGACCTGTAAAAAAATCGAAGATATGGGCCTGCAAGAGAAGCTCTGCAAGGAAGAAGCCACGCAGATCCAGAGGGAATTGATTCAAGTTCCAGAATTTGCAGAATTGTATCAGGCCCTGTGCGCACATGGAGTAGCGGTCTCTGTCATCCATACGATGCTCCAATCGGCAAGAAGCTATCAGGAGCACTTGTCCCAATATCCGAAGGAACAGGTGCTGGGGGCGGCGGCACTGGATCTCAAGCCTTCCCTGAAATTTGAGTACATGAAGCATTACCAGCCGCTGGTGCGGTATGAAGAAGAGGAACGGGCCATCGCAGACAACCTGGATACCTTCCCTGTTCTGGAGTGGCAGGAAATCTCTCCGCTGACGGAACATCAGCGGTCAATGATGCGGCTGCCGTTTCTTGGCGCTTATCTATTCAACTGGCACGACCATGAGCGGGAAACTGTCGAGTTGTTGGAGCAGAATCAGCCACTCCAGAAAATCCTGATGATGAACTATGTGTGGGGAGTGGAGCTGTTTCTGGATACAGACAGTATGAAAAATCTCAAATGGCTGCAAATGCGGGATGTAGAAAAATTCCGCCGGCTGATGGAAGCCTTCGAGTATGATGCGGAAGATTTATCGGAATTCTGGACGCTCTGGCTGGAAAACCGGGCCGGACAATATGATGTCGAATGGTGGCTGAGTCAGCTGCTGCCCATCAGCAAAGAGCGGCGGCAGAAAATCCTGCAAAGCAGGCTGAGTTATCTCAATGCCCTTTACGCTGGCTGCCTTCACATCAATTTTGAACAAGTAGAGTATTTTCAAGTCCAGCTCCTTATCTATGCGGTGGAGCACAAGAAAAAGCATTTTTTGAATCTGGTGAATCAGAACAGCGAACTATTTTTCTCGCTGGGGCGGTATTCGCTCTTATTTGTGAGTGGCTTCTGTGAACGCTGTAATCTCAATTCACTGACGGGTAAGAACTTAAAGGACAGTGATTCTATTGAACGGACAACCAGCTACTTTGAACTTTTGGAAGAGGGCCAGCAATATACCTTTGAGGAGCTGCGCCTGTTGTGGCAACAAGAGGAAGTATATGTAAGACTGTACGCCAAACTCTCCCCGCTCTCCGTGGACCAGAGGATGCTCACGATCCGGCAGCTGATAAAGCGGGATCTTGTCAGCCAGAATATCGGAGACGAGGCGCTGGAACAGGTAACTCAATGCTTGCTGGAAAAGCCGTTTGGAGCTTGGTATGAGAAAGATTTCGGACACATCCGGGGACTGACGCGGCAGACTGCAATGCTTATGCTGCAGCACTATCCGGAGATTCAGGCATTTATCCCGGAATTTCGGGCAGAGGCGGATGCGGTTTTCGCGGTCAGCAACGCTTCCAAGATCACAGGCTTTTCAAACTGGAGTCAGGTGTGCGGCTCAATACTGGTTACCGATCAGAATTGGGCCTATCTGAAAGAAAACATGGGATTTTCCGAGGAGTTCGTCCGCGAGTATCAGCCGGGGATTGTGAATTTCCTGCTCCGGGGCGGCAGTTCGATGGTCCGCCCGCTGTATAACGAATTGCAGTATAGGAACGAAAGTGAAAAAAGCTGCGAGGCGCTCCGGCGTATTGTACAGGCAGAGCTGATGGGCCAGTTCTATAAACTGAAATACTTTGCAGGTGATTTGAAGCAGGAAATCCATTACCCAATTCAAGAGGCGCGGGAAGGTGTCTGGAAACAGAATCTCTCTTTGACCAGACCGGGCCTTATGGCGAAAGAGGTGGATGATTTTTACCACACGATCCGCATGGGCGAGCTTCCGCACTTTACCTGCCTATCCTGCTATCAGGGCAGCCAGAGAGACTGCCTTTTGGCCGCATTCGATAGCAACAAAAAAATCATTCTGGTTTACAAAGACGAGAGCGTAGCAGCACGGGCGTGTCTCCGGCTGACGAAAGGCTCTTTCCAGCAGCCATCAACGCTCAATTTTGAATTTGCTGATCTGTCCAAAGAAGATGTTCCCACAGGCAGTCACGCATACAGTGAGAAGCTGGTGCTGTTTCTGGAACACATTTATACTTCTGGATTGAAGAAAAGTGAAGAGACGGCGGCAAAAGAAATGGTAGTGGCACTGGCAACGCAGAAAGCGGAAGAACTCGACGCAGTTGCGGTGCTGTCAAATCAGTATCGCGGATGCTATCCCAGTGGGCGGTATGTCAGCGCCCCAATCTATATCTACATCTCAAAGTCCAAAAATGGGCGCCAGTATCTTGATTCTCTGGGAGGCGCTGCAGTGACTTTGGCAGAGGAACAGTATAAGCAAGAATCGTTTTTGGTAGAACGGGCCGCACTGGACCGAGCCCATGCGGCATGACAGGAGGTTTCTTTATGATGTTTGACAGTGTTTTGGTAAAAGTATCCTGCAGTGAAGAACTGCTGTATCTCCACACCATATCCCGGAGGCATAAATCCCCGTACCGCTTTGCAATCCTGCGTGATACGCTGGAGCAGTTGGAGCGGGAGCCGGGGCGGCAGATCATCGTGGCCGACTGCGGCTGCTATGCCGCCCTTCGGCTCACACGGGCACTGGACGGCGAGATGCTGGTGATCCGATTTTCCTGGCTGCAAAGCGCCGGCGCGGACAGTTTGCGCGGCTACGAGGAGTGGGTGCGGCTGCCCTACCGCCGCTTCCACGAGTGTGTGGAGGCCGGGACGGATATGGCCGGATGGAACTGGAGCCAGCTCTCCGTGCCGGAGAAGGTGACCCGCCGCTTTGAATTTCACAGCAGGCAGAATCTCCATCAAATCGCCCAGCGGCCGCTCCTGCGGCACAAGCTGGGGAAAACCCTGGAACACCATTTCCAGTGGCGGGGTGCGGAGAAGATCCTCATTTATGATGACGGTGCGCCGTACAGCTTCTTCTTTGAAGAGGTCACGCCCCGGGGCACGGGAATCTGCGGCGGCATCATCCTGCATGGCGCGGATGACCTGCAGAGAGCCCAGTACAGCGTCCACACCTAATTATAACAGGGAGGTACATACCATGACGATCATTAAAATAAATGGCGGCTTCTGGGGATGGGAGCCAATAGAGACGCTGGAGCGGCTTTATCCGCTGTTTGAACAGTACACATTGGACCCGATCTATGAGTGGTACGGGAATTTTGTAAATCGGAAGCCGGAGTGGCAGCGGTCAGAAGAGCGTCAGGCGTATCAGGGCTGCACGGTAATCTCGGGACGGTTCCTGCATTATGGAAATTTCTTCTATATCGTCACCGATGAGGAAGAACTGATCCAGCGTTTTGAGCGCCTGGTGGCGGACAACAAGGCCACACAGGCATACCAGGACGAGAGGAAAGTCTGCTTCCCGTGCAGCGAGTGCAACCAGTGGTCGGCTGCCAGCGGGCTCTGCGGACTGACTGGCCGTTATAGACAACCCCAGTGGGAGTGCTTTGCGCGATATGTTCTGCCGAAGGGGAAAGTCGAAGGTGACGGCGCAAATATGCGCATTGAACTTCCGATCCCGGAAAAGGCAGGAAAGAAAGCGGTGCTTATCGGCCGCGGCCAATGGGAGGTTTAACAATGGATTGGAGCAAAGTCCACAGGAAACTCGCTGGCCGCTTCAGGCTTCTGGAGCGTCGAAATGAGGATGGAGATTGTGTGATCCACTGTTTCGGCGCTTTGGGCCAAACGGGAGTGAATAACGATGATGTTCGCTATATATGCGGCTTCTATGGAATCCCTTATAGCGAGGACTGGCGTAGAGAAGAAACCCGCGACGCCGGCGACAGTTTTTATCTCCTGATTAAGACGGATGACTGAAAAAGTGCTTTGTCTGCCCTTATCAAAAGCATAGGGCAGAATCCGTGTAAATTCGTAACAGGGCCGGGCGGAGGAAAATTCCTCTACCCGGCCCTTCTTTTTGGAGCTGACATGGCCCGTGTCAAATCAAGCGAAATCATTTTACGGTATTTCATAATCGGACGGCCGTATGCTCTTTTGGTCTCAATTTTCTATTGTGGTTATCCCTTTTAGTAAGCCATTTGAAAGTCCAGGAAATGGTACAGCGCTTAGTATAAAATGAAGGCATGACACCCAAAAGGGAGAAATGAGTCATGTCAAGGAAACAGAGGATGTCCCTGAGTGAGTTCCTGCGCTGGTTTGGAACGGACGAAAATTGCCGGGACTATTTGGCCGCTCAGCGCTGGCCGGAAGGTTTTGTCTGCCCAAAATGCGGACACAAACATGGCTGCCGTCTATCCAACGGCCTGTACCAGTGTACTCACTGCCACCGTCAAACCTCCGTCACAGCTGGGACTGTCCTGCACCATAGCCATGTCAGCCTGAGCAAATGGTTCCTGGCGTTCTATTTCGTCTCTCAGGACAAGCGGGGGATTTCTGCGGTTCAACTGTCTGGTCAGATCGGAGTTACCTATAAAACCGCATGGTCCATGCTTCGGCGTATCAGATCCGCCATGGGACAGCGAGACGCCGCTCACATGCTGTCTGGCGTAGTAGAATTTGATGACGCCTACTTTGGCGGTCCAAAAGCGGGCGGCAAGCGGGGCCGCGGCACGGAAAAGGCGAAGGTTTTCGTAGCCTTGTCACTGGATGAGCGTGGTAATCCTCAGTATCTCAAAATGAGCGTGGCGAAGAACATCAAGCAGGCCTCCGTGAAGAAATTCGCCCACACCGCCGTGGTCAAGGGCAGCACGATTCACAGCGATGGTTACCGCAGCTATCTCCCTGCTCTGGAGGAATACATCCACGAGCATAAGACCTATGTCCCCAACAGCGGTACGCTTCACTGGCTCCATATCGTGGTCAGCAATGCCAAGGCATTCGTTCTGGGTACCTACCACGGCCTACCCAAGGACAATCTTCAGTCTTATTTGGATGAGTTTGCTTTCCGCTTTAGCCGACGAACCTTCGGTGCCCTATTGACGCAGCGGCTGATTTTGGCTGTCGCTCGCTCTCGGATGGCTTACTAAAAGGGATAACCACATTTTCTATTATACTTCGACCTCATCTTCTTGTGTTTTGATATGCTGTGTGGTACTCTTTTACCATACGGACATCTTATTTATGCACAAAGGAAAGGTGATCTTAAAATGGCAGAAGCCGAGAACAAGCGTCAGCGCCGTACCCCGCAAGAGAGAGCGAATGAACTGGATGAAAAAATCACGAAGATAAATCAGTCCATCAATGAGCTGGAGGAGAAAAAGAAAACTGTTGTAGAAGAGTACGATGCGAAGATCACCGCAGCAAAGGAACGCATCAAATCTCTGGAGGCAAAAAAGCAGGAGATCCTTGCTCCCAAGGCTCCCCGAAAGCCCCGTAAGACGAAAAAACAGAAAATTCAAGAGATTGTGAAGCTGGCAATGAAAAACGGGATGTCCGTAGAGGAAATCGCCGGACAACTCCATGTGGAAGTTGAAAGCTAAACAGTTTTGATAGAAAAGCAGCATCGTCCTGGTATATTTGAGACGATGCTGCTTTTTATGGTGCAGGCCGACTATTCCATGCCCCTGATTTTTCAATGATACCGTTGTAGATAAAAACTTTCCTGCTTTTTTGTTGAGAAAGGCGTCATACAGGCGTAAAGGATATGTATAAAGCAAAAAAGGAGGCAATTATCTATGTTAATTGGTGTCGATCATGGCAACAAACAAATCAAAACCGTTCATGGCGAGCCCTTTGTGTCTGGACTGCAGCAGAGTCTGACCCGGCCGTTCGGCCAGAGCCTGCAATACTGTGGTACTTATTACACACTGTCCAATGAGCGTATTCCGTTCCACAAGGATAAGACGGAGGATGACCGATTTTTCGTCCTTACACTGATTGCTATTGCAGAAGAGATAACCGCCCGGGGAATTGGTGAAAAAGAACAGCAGCACATCCAGTTGGCTGTTGGTCTGCCCCCGGCACATTTTGGCTCTCAAGCAGAGAAATTCACAGCCTACTTTCAAGGCCGCGGGCTTGTTGAGTTTATGTATGGAGACAAACACTACACCATCAGCATTGAGGATGTGGCCTGCTATCCCCAGGCATACGCAGCTGCGGCCACAATGCTGCACGCCCTGTTGGATGACCCAAAGGCAGTCGTATTGGATATTGGAGGCTTTACAGCGGATTATCTGTTGTTGAAAAACGGAAAAGCCGACCTCGCTTCCTGCGATTCGCTGGAAAACGGCGTTATCCTGTTATACAATAAGATCAGGTCCAGAGGAAATGCAGAGTTGGATTTGCTGTTGGATGAGGGCGATGTGGATGCCATCCTCATGGGCAGACGGACACAGTACCCGGCCGAGGCCGTACAGCTTGTGGAGCGACTGGCACAGGAGTTTGTCAACGACTTGTTCAGCACTTTACGAGAGCGGATGTTGGATTTGCGCTATTGCAAAGTGGTGTTTGTGGGCGGCGGCGCTATTCTGCTGCGCCGGCAGATCGAGGATTCCAGCAAGGTGGGAACGCCTCTGTTCGTCACGAACATCAACGCCAATGCAGCTGGATTTGAATACCTGTACCGGCTTGAAACAGTGGGCAGGTGACAATCATGACGGCCAAAAAAGAAAGGGGGCGCTTCTCCCTGCGGTTCAATATCGGTGACCCAGTGCAGCGGGCTGCAGTTGAACTGCTGGAACTACAACCGCCCCACAGTAAAGCCCAGTATATTGCAAATGCGCTTATGTACTATAACACTCATTTTTCTGACGATCCGCAGCCGTTAAAAGTGCCAGCCATTGACCGTGCGGCCATTGAAGCGATAGTACGGGAAATTATGCGTCAGGATGAGCAGGCTTCGGATAAGGCAGTTTCGACCGGGGAATCCTCTCATCCAAAGAAAAATAAAATAGCCCTGCCGCCGCAGGAACAGACGACAGAGCCATCAGAGGGAGCATCCGAAGTTGATGATATGACCCGCAATCTGATCGCCAGCACCATGGCGGCTTTCCGTAGAAATGGCTAAAAAAGAGGTATGGGAGCGAAGCTGTGCCGACTCTCATACCTCTTCCTTTTCCTGTATAGCAGCAATAAAGTTGTCGATAATCTGTTCCAAGTGGCGATATTGGCTGGGTGTCAATGTGGAAATCTTCTGCTGGAGCAACGAAGTATCTGCTTCAAGAATTTTACCACGCAGTAAATAGTCTGCGCTGATGCCAAGTGCCTCACAGATCTTCAGCATAGTTTCCGGGCGCATCGCTTTTTGACCCATTTCTGCATACGAGATGGTCTGCGATGTAAGATGCGTCAAATTTGCCAAAGCCTCCTGTGTCATATTTAATTGTTTTCTTCGCTCCAGAATCCGTTGGCCCATTTCTTTCAAAAGTTCATTCATTCGCAATCCTCCATGCTATAGTTACATTTTATCCACTATGGCATGAAAAATTAAGCGACCATGGTTGAGTTTAGTCAACCATGGCGTATATAATGGTCGTAAAGTGAAAATTTGGAGGAAAAACAAGTGAAAATATGTTCTTGTGCTGTAATCGGTCAGCATCCTACCCGCTTCAAATTCAAATATAATGAATACATGACCTCGTGCAAACGCATAAAAAAGCGGATGCATGATGTATTTGTGTCACTGTACCAGCGCGGTGTGCGCTGCTTTTTCGTTGGAGGCGCTCTGGGAGTAGACATGTGGGCAGGCGAAATCCTGTTGGATATGCAGCGCCAGGTAGAATATCGGGAATTGGGTGTTGTGATGGTCTGCCCCTTCCCCGGCCATGATGTCCGATGGGACCCAAAGAGCCAGGCACGGCAGCGAAAACTCCGAGAGGGCTGTGCCAAGGTGCTGATGGGATCAGAACACCCAGGAGCCGAAGGATATAAAAAACGCACGGAATATATGATGGGGCAGGCCGACTATGTTGTAGCTGTTTATGATAATGATCCGAAACATTACAGCGGAGTGGAGACAGCGATAGGGATCGCTGAAAAAAGAAACTTATCAATAGTGTTGATTCATCCAGACACAGGAATTATAAACATAGTAGATCATTACAGAGAGAGGCATACGGATTAGGCAAAATATGTTACTGTTTCTCCAAAAAACTAAAAAGGTGTGCGGTTTTGGTAATACGAAGCCACCTTGACTGTCGAGGAAAAATCGGGTATCATCTGATTAGCGATAGCTAACTTGAACGAGTTAGAAAGAGGTGGGTTATGTCACATAGCAGTCTATATCTTACCAATCTTTATAACGATTTGATAACCAATACCCCTCAGACGATCACTATGGACATTCCTTCAGAAGTCGGACAAGGCCGAATTTCTCAAACAAAGATCAAGCACGGCGTTATTCTCTCAGACTGGAAAATGTGCTATCAATCCGATATGAATGTGCAGGGTCCTGTTAGTGGAGAATATATGCAAATCATTTTCTGCCTGAATGATGGAATTTCATGGGGGATAATGAATGAGAATAGTTCTATTACTATACAGAAAAATGAGTCTTGTATCTATGCTGGACATGATGGCACAGAATATATCTGCTACAAAAAAGACAGTAACTTCTCATTCAAAAGCATTAAAATCCCAATTCCCTACTTTTCGCAACTCCTTGCTGATTACTTTGACGGACAGGAAATTACAGTCTATGAAAAGAAGCTCCTGAATGGTATTGCCAAAGTCTCTGTCACACCAATTATGGAGCAAATACTGTCGGAAATAAGCAAATTTTCTCAATACCGCGGAGGGCTGGGCTATCTCTATTTGGACGGCAAACTGTTGGAGCTGCTGTCCATCTATCTGGGAGAAGTTTTGGAATTGGACATTCTGATGGGCAAAAATATTTCCATGTCCCGGACGGAGCGGACTGCCATCATGGAAGCGAAACGGATCATCGACAGCCAGCTCGCCTTTGCCCCCTCTTGTGAAGAACTGTCTCAACAGGTACATCTGAGTCTGACCAAGCTGACACGGGGATTTTCTTCCTTCTACGGTATGCCGATCCATCAATATGTTATTGAGCAGCGGTTGACACAGGCGGCGCAAATGCTGTTGGACGGAGACTGGAATGTGGGGGAGGTCGCTGCGATTGTAGGGTATGGAAAACCGAGCAACTTTGCGGCGGCCTTCAAGAAAAAATACGGTGTTGCACCCAAACATTACAGGGAGACACGATTCAACCACACAAAGCAGTGACCTTTAACTGCTTTTGGGTGAAAATGGGTAGGTTTTGGGTCGAATTAGAAAGGCATAACTGATACAATATGCGTTGAGGTTAGTAAGTGCTAACCTCAACGCATATTGTTGTTTAGAGGAGGCAAAGCATGAAACAGAAGTTGAATGCGAAAGATTTTATCCTGATTGGCGTCCTGACCGCCCTCATGTGGATCATCTGCATGATTATCAGCACCATTATGAGTGTGGCCGGCCCAGTGACCAATGTGTTTTACCCAGCGGTTGTTGCGATCCCCAATGGCATCGTGATGATGCTCTTGCTTGCAAAGGTACCGAAAAAGGGCGTTTTCACCATCTGCTCCGCAATCCAGGCTATCCTGTTTCTGCTGGTGGGCGCTTTCTGGTTTATCCCCATCGGCTTGGTCATTGGCGGCGTGATCTGCGATTTCCTGGTCATGGGCCGGAAAGAAATTACCATGAAGTCCATGACCGTGGCCTACGCCCTGTTCAGCGCCATTTTCGCCTTCAGCGCCATCTGCCCCATCAAGTTCCTCCAGAGTGCCTTTGTGGGCGCCATGGAGAAGAACAACATTGCCCAGGAGTACATAGACGGGATGCTGAATATCACCTCCGTCCCCATGCTGGTGGTCATCGTTGCGGCCGGCTTGGTAGGTGGACTGATTGGCGCCGTGATTGGGCAGAAGGCTTTGAAGAAGCACTTTATAAAGGCAGGGCTCGTTTCAGTCAAATAACAAGGCACAGCCCCTCGGCAGTCAATCAGACAAGCGCAGGCAAGCGGGCTGCCTGATCTCAGGGCGCGGGGCCATTTTCAGCCCCGCGCTTTGATTTGGATAGGGAGGCATTGGAATGGAAGAATCACAAATCAAACAAATCATTGAACAGCAGCCCCTTCATGGGTCAGCACTGTTAGATCCCCGCTGCAAGATTTTACTTCTGGTCTGTATCGGGTTTGTCAGTTACTTTTTGGCCGGGGAGGTGGTCAGCCTCGCGCTCATGCTAATGTATGGCCTGTTTATTGCCGTGGGGAACGGCGGAAAGTGGGCCTTGAAGATGATTGTGGTCTACATCATCGTTGCCTATCTCAACGCCCTGCTCCGTTATGTGCAGGTGCCGGTATTGAGCGTGATTATGAGCGTGTTCGGTGTGACGCTTTTGAAGCTGATCCCCATTGTGATGATGGGCCTTTGGATTTTGCGGACCACCTACATGGACGACCTGATGGTGGCGCTCCAGCGGATGCGGTTGCCCCAGGCGGTGACGATCCCGCTGGTGGTCATGTTCCGCTATATTCCCACCCTGCGGATCGAATACCGGCAGATCCGCAGCACCATGGACATCCGGGGGATCAGCGACACCTTGTGGAAACGGGTATCTCATCCTCTTGCTACCATCGAGTATATTTTAATTCCCCTGCTGATGCGGTGTCTGAAGGTCACGGACGAGCTGGCTGCCTCCGGTACCACCCGGGGGCTGGAGCTGGAGTGCAAACGGTACGCCCTGCGCCCCATTCGCTTCTCCTGGCCGGAGATTCTGGTGTCTCTGATGGGCGTCCTCTTTCTGGCGGCGCTGCTGTTCCTGGACCAGACCCGGATCGGGGAAATCATCTTGTGGAGGGTGTGACATGATCTCGTTTCAAAATTTCAGCTTTCGCTATGAGGAGAGCAAGGACTTTACCCTCCGGGGCATTGATATGACGGTACAGACCGGCGAATTTATTCTCCTGACCGGGCGGAGCGGCTGTGGCAAGACCACGCTGATCCGCTCCCTCAACGGCCTAATCCCGCACTTTTATCCCGGCGAGATACAGGGCGACCTTGTGATGGATGGACATTCTCTGCTGGAAATGAAGCCCGCGCAGCTGGCCGGGCAGGTGGGGACAGTATTTCAAGACCCACGCTCCCAGTTCTTCATGACGGACACCACGCGGGAACTGGCCTTTGGCTGTGAAAATATGGGCCTCCCTCGTGAGGAAACCATTGACCGCATCGCAAAAGCCGCAAAGGATCTGGAACTGGCGGACTACCTAAACCGGAGCATCTTTGCCCTGTCCAGCGGAGAGAAGCAGCAGATCGCCGTAGGCTCGGTCTATGCGCTTTCACCGAAGGTCTATATCTTCGATGAGCCCTCCGCAAACCTGGATTATGCGGCCACCAAACGGCTTGCGGAGATTATGGGAAAATTGAAGCGGGACGGATACACCATCTTTGTGGTGGAGCACCGCTTTTACTATCTGCGTGATTTAATCGACCGGGTATTTCTCATACAAAACGGGAAAATCGAACAGGAATTTACAAGGGAGCAGTTCTGTTCCTTACCGGAGGAAACGCGCATATCCTATGGGCTGCGAACTGCATATCCGGAGCGGGATGCGGAGCATGATCAGGAGAAAGAACGCCGCCCCATGGGGAAACACCTGCTGAGTGTGCAGGGCCTTTCCTTTGCTTATCCGAAAGAGCAGGAGGTCTTTCGGAATGTCAGCTTTGAAGCCCACGCCGGGGATGTGATCGGCATCCTGGGCCACAACGGAGCGGGCAAGACCACCCTCTTGTCCCTCCTGACCGGCCTCTTGAAGCAGCGGAACGGCGAGATCACCTTTGACGGCAGAAAGCTCACCCCACGCCAGCGCCGGGCGCTGTCCTATTTGGTCATGCAGGACACAGATTACCAGCTCTTTGCCAGCAGTGTGGAGGAAGAACTCTCTCTTGGGATTCGGGAGGACTGCAAAGAGAAGGTGGACGCCGCGCTGGAGGCGCTGGAGCTGTCCGAATACCGGGAGCAGCACCCGGCGGCCCTCTCCGGCGGGCAGAAACAGCGGGTCACCATTGGCGCGGCCATCGTCAAGGACAGCCCAGTGATCTATTTTGACGAGCCCACCAGCGGCCTGGACTATGACTCCATGGTGCGGGTCAGCCGCCTGATTGAGCAGTTGTCCGCTTCCGGCGTGATCGTGTTTGTGGTCTCTCACGACTTTGAGTTTATCGTCCGGACCTGTACGGAGGTGGTCCAGCTGGACGACCAGGGGGCTGTTCAAAACCACCGGCTCACACCGGAGATATTGAAAGCTCTGTCGGAACAGTATTTTCATTGATGGGAGGTTGAAATCATGTTTCAAAAGGTATTTGAATACGCGGGGCCGCATAAAAAGGGCCTCTATGCGGCCACAGCGGTGGTGCTGGTCAGCGTTTTGATGGGCGTCCTGCCCTTTGTGCTGGCCTACCAGGTAATTGCCCCGCTGGTGATGGGAGCGGAACTTGACGCTTCGTTTCTTATCCTGCGGGTGGCTTTGGTGCTGGTGTGCCTGGTCTTGCAGGCTGTTCTCTATGGCTGGGGGCTCAATCTTTCACACAAGGCCGCCTATGACACGCTGCTCCGGCTGCGGACTGCCCTGCAAAAGCGGTTTGAGAAGCTGCCTTTGGGCGTGATCCAGGACAAGGGCACCGGCACAGTCAAAAAGCTGTTTGTCGATGATGTGGACAGTCTGGAGGTCCTGCTGGCCCACTCCATGCCGGAGGGGATCGCAAACCTGATGGTCCCCATCGCGGTCTATGTGGCTATGTTTTTCGTGGACTGGAAGCTGGCGCTGCTGTCCCTGGCCTCCATCCCCATCAGCCTGATCGCCATGATGACCATGTACTCGGTGGGCATGAAGAAAATGGGCCCCTACTATATGGCCGGCCAGAAGATGAACAACACCATCATTGAGTACATCAACGGCATGGAGGTCGTCAAGGTATTCAACAAGGACGCGGACTCCTATGAGCGGTTTCGCAAAGATGTTTCGGATTACCGAGATTATACCTTGGCATGGTACAAGGCGGCATGGCCTTGGATGGCAATTTACAGCAGCCTCCTGCCCTGCACTGTGATTTTGACCCTGCCGCTGGGGGCGTGGTTTGTCCTCTCCGGCTGGTCGGCTCTGCCGGATCTGATTTTGGTGCTGTGCCTCTCCCTGAGCATCGGGATGCCGCTCCTCAAATCCCTGGGCTTCCTGCCCACCATGCCCCAGCTCAACTACAAGATTTCTGCGCTGGAGCAGGTTTTGGATGCGCCGGAGCTTCAGCAGACGCCGGACAGCTTCCACGGCAAGGATGATACCATCGTTTATGACCATGTTTCCTTTGGCTACACCAAGACACAGCCCGGCCCGGACGGAAAGCCCATGGTGGTGGAGGATGAAGTGCTCCACGACATCAGCTTTACGGCCAAGGCCGGACAGAAAACGGCCCTGGTGGGAGAGTCCGGCTCAGGCAAGAGCACTCTGGCAAAGCTGTTGATCCACTACTATGACCCGCAGAAAGGCAGCATCTCCATCGGCGGACAGAAACTGTGTGACATGAGCCTGGAGGCGCTGAACAGCCGTATTTCCTATGTGGCGCAGGATCAATACCTGTTCAACACCTCTCTGCTGGAGAATATCCGCATTGGACGGTTGAACGCTACCGATGAGGAGGTCCTGGAGGCGGCGCGAAAAGCCCAGTGTATGGAGTTTTTGGAGAAGCTGCCCCAAGGTATCCACTCCATGGCGGGGGATGCGGGCAAGATGCTCTCCGGCGGTCAGCGCCAGCGTATTTCTCTGGCCCGTGCCATCCTGAAGGACGCCCCTATTGTGGTGCTTGACGAGGCCACCGCCTACGCTGACCCCGAAAACGAGGAGAAGATGGAGGCGGCGATTGCGGAGCTGGTGAAGGGCAAGACTCTGGTTGTTATCGCCCATAAGCTGCCCGCGATTATGAACGCCGACCAAATCTGCGTCGTAGACCACGGCAAACTGGTTGCGGCAGGAAAGCATCAGGAGCTGATCCAGTCCTGCCCGGAATATCAAAAGCTGTGGAAGGCGGCCCAGGACAGCGCCGAATGGAACATACATACCGCAAAGGAGGGGAACTAAATGTTTGCACTGTTTTCAAGGATTTTGAAACTTGCCGGTCCATATAAAGGGCGTATTCAGGGCGCTTTTGCCTGCGCGTTTGTGGAGTCGATCCTGTCTAAAATGCCGATCTTCCTGGCTTTTGTGGTATTGAGCGGCTTTGCCTCCGGAACATTGACCGGACAGACCTGCCTCTATGTGGGCCTTGGCCTCGCGGCGGCCGTGCTGGTGCAGATGCTGGTCCACTATCTCAGCGACAGTCTCCAGAGCGCGGCGGGCTACCTGATGTTTGCCGATAAGCGCATGGAGCTGGGCGGACATCTGCGGAAACTGCCCATGGGCTACTTCACCTCCGGCAATATCGGCAAAATCAGTTCTGTCCTCAGTACCGACATGGTGTTTATTGAAGAAGTCGCCATGAGCACGCTGGGCAACATGATGAGCTATCTGCTGTCCTCCCTGGTCCTGCTGGCGTTCATGTTCTATTTGAATTGGCAGCTGGGCCTGATCGCGGCCCTTGTGACCATCCTGGCGTGGCTGGTTTCCAGAGGGATGAACAAGGTTTCCCTGCGGGAAGCCGCTGGCCGTCAGGAGCAGAGCGAACGGCTGACGGACGCGGTGCTGTCCTTTGTAGAGGGCATCGGGGTCATCAAGAGCTATAACCTGCTGGGCGAGAAGTCGGAAGAACTGACCGGCAATTTCAAACGGTCCAGAAATACATCCCTCGCCTTTGAACGGAAGATGACCCCGTGGACCATGGGGCTGAATGTCCTTTATGGAATTGGGATTGCCGCGATTTTTGGCCTGTCGGTCTTTCTGGAACGGAGCGGTGTCCTTTCTCTGGCCTATGTGCTGGGCGTCCTCCTGTTCGTCTTTGACCTGTTCGGGCCGCTCAAGGCGCTTTATGGCGAGGCGTCCCGCCTGACCGTGATGAACGCCGCCCTGGACCGCATTGAGGCTGTATTGGATGAGCCGGAGCTCCCGGACACAGGGAAACAGCATATTCCAGCTCAGGCACAGCCCGGCCAGCCGGAAGTGCGGTTTCATAATGTGGCCTTTGCCTACCAGGACAAGGAGGTGCTGCACCACATCAGCTTCTCTATGCACCCAAATAGCATGACCGCTCTTGTGGGGCCCTCTGGCGGCGGGAAGTCCACCATCGCCAATCTGCTGGCCCGGCTGTGGGATGTGAAAAGCGGCAGTGTTGCCATCCGGGGCGTGGACACCCGACAAGTCCCCCTCGCGGAGCTGATGGATCACATCAGCATGGTATTCCAGCGCGTGTATCTCTTCCAGGACACGATCTATAACAACATCAGTATGGGCAAGCCAAACGCCACCGAGGAGGAGGTCTATGAGGCGGCGAGGAAAGCCCGCTGCTACGATTTCATCATGGCTCTGCCCGATGGGTTTCAGACTGTGGTGGGAGAGGGCGGCGCAACTCTCTCCGGCGGTGAGAAACAGCGCATCTCTATCGCCCGCTGCATTCTGAAAGACGCCCCTATTGTCATTTTGGACGAGGCGACCGCCAGTGTGGACACCGACAACGAGAGCTACATTCAGGAGGCCATCTCTGAGCTGGCAAAGGGTAAGACCCTGCTGGTCATCGCCCACCGTTTGAACACCATCCAGAACGCCGACCAGATTTTGGTCATCAGCGACGGACGGATCTCGCAGCATGGCGCCCATGAGGAGTTGATGAAACAACCCGGTATTTATCAGGATTTCGTCCATATCCGTATGAACTCTGCCGGTTGGAGCCTGTCTTGATGGAGAGGAGCTCCCCATGAAACAATTACACGCATCTGGCGAAGACTATCTGGAAGTAATCCTTGTCCTAAAGAGGAAGAAAGGTATGGTACGCTCCGTAGATGTGGCCCGGCACCTTGATGTATCGAAACCCAGCGTGTGTCATGCGGTAGCCACCTTGAAAGAGGGCGGGTTTCTCACCATGGACGAAGACTCTTTCCTGCACCTGACAGATGTGGGCCGAGAGGTTGCCGAAAAAACTTATGAGAAGCACTGCTTTTTCACCCGTCTGCTGGTGGATGCAGGTGTAGAGCCAAAGACTGCCGAGCAGGATGCCTGCCGCATGGAGCACGCAATCAGCGATGACAGTTTTCAAAAAATTAAATCAGGGCTAAAGGACAAATAAAAAGTGGCCTGTCAGTCGAGGTTATTGGGGGTGATATAGTGGGAAAACTGTTCATATTATCAGTCGAAGAAGATGATCTTGAAACCGCAGAGAAAATCATGACCTTCATAGAGTCAACAGAACTGGTCATGTGTACGGATCTTCCCTCTGCCCCTCTGCGCTACAAGGCTTTATGTATCGACGCTGCGTGCCGTCAAGTGTTTTGGCAGGGCAAATTCATAGAGCTGACCCCTATGGAGTTCGATGTATTTCATTTGCTTGTCCGGCGGCCCGGACGGGTATTTTCACAAAGGGAGATCTATGAGTTTGTTGCCCCTGATTCGTTTGACAGCAGTTGGACGGGAATCTCCAGCATCATTTACAAGCTGCGTCATAAACTGAACGCTGACTTTATCCAAACCGTGTATGGGAAAGGCTATAGATTTTTGCCGCCGTAACACTGTTGACCATTAAAGACAAGACAATAGAAAGGCCGAATTTCAGGTAAGTAATACTTTATACATAGAGTGAATCGACAAGATTAGAGTAACGCCAGCCAGCAAGCAGATATAAAAAACGACGCTTTGGGATGAACAGTATGATATGTACCCCCTTTACTGGACACCCAGTAGAGGGGGTATTATTATGCGGTACACATATGAGTACAAAAGGAAATGTGTAGAACTGTATCGAGAAGGAAAATGGCCAGAAACGCCGGAAGGTGTTAGCGATAAATCCTTTCGGGATAAAGTGAGACTATGGGTAAGAGCAGAGGATAGCCGCGGTCCAGAAGCACTGAAACACAAAAATTTCAACAGGAACTGGACACCAGAAGAACGGCTGGAACTAGTATCCCAAGTAATGTCCGGAAAATCCTGTGTGTCAGTGGCAATCGAGGCCGGTATTCAAGATAGACTATTGTATCAATGGGTTCAAAACTATAAAACAAAGGGGTATAATGGCCTGGTAGAAATGAAAAAAGGTCGTCCAAGTAAAGGGGTACCCCAAATGAAAAAGGAAGAAGCAAGGCCACTGAATGAATCCGAACGAGAAGAATTGATCCGGCTTCGGGCAGAAAACGAGTATATAAAGGCGGAGAATGAAGTTATAAAAAAAGAGATCGCCTTGAGAGAAGAGAGGCACGCAGCGCAACTCAAGGCGAGAAAGCAGCGATCATCAAAGAGCTGCGTGAAAAAGGATACCAATTGAAATATCTGTTGAAATCTATGCAGATGGCACGGTCTACCTATTATTTTGAGTTGAGCAAGGCCGATCAAGTTGCTGTTCGAAACCATTGCTTGGCAGATGAAATCAAAGACATTTTCTCACAGCATAAAGGCCGCTACGGTGTGCGAAGAGTATATCAGGAACTGATAAAGCGCGGCCACAAGGTCAATCATAAGCGGGTACAACGGCTTATGCACACTATGGGGTTGGCAGGAAAGCGCCCAAAGGAAAAGTATCATTCCTACAAGGGCGAGGTCGGCAAGGTTGCTGAGAATATCCTTGACCGGGATTTCAGCACGACAGCTCCTATGCAAAAATGGACTACCGATGTATCTCAGTTCGGTTTTTCGTGGGGGAAGTGTTATCTCTCTCCTATACTCGACATGAACACAAACGAAATCATTTCTTATGATTTATCTCAAAGTGCCAATATGGAACAGATCCAGAGAATGTTGGCCGGCGCCTTTACGAAGTTTCCCTCTGTAGATGGCCTGATCTTTCACTCTGATCAAGGGTGGCAGTACCAGCACGTGTACTTCAGGCAGGCACTTAAAGATCACAAAATCATTCAATCCATGTCAAGGAAGGGCAACTGTTACGACAATTGCATCATGGAGACCTTCTTTGGACGGATGAAAAACGAGATGTTCTACGGGCATGAAAAAGAGTATTCCTCTTTTGAAACATTTGCCAAGGCTGTTGACGGCTACATAAATTACTACAACAACGAAAGAATCCAAGAGAAAACAAAATGGATGCCTCCTACAAAATTCAGAGAGGCATCCATGTGCACCTAATTCAATTTTTTATGTGTCCAGAATTCTGGGTACATATCAGTAAATGTCCTCAAAGCGTCGTTTATATTTTGTCTGGAATGTGACGAAGAACATCTTCTACCCTGCAAGAAAGAATGTTGCAAAGGTCGTTCAGCGTTGCAGTTGAGATATTCCGGTTTTGTTTTAAAGAATCCAATGTCCCCTTGCTGAAGGAATAATCCTTTATTAAAGAATAGGTCGTAATTCCTTTTCGACGCATGGTATCCCAGAGCGGGTCGTAAGTAATAATAGAGACCACCCCTTTGTGATTCCTATTATATTTGACATGTTGCATCTTGAATATTCCCGGTATTTCGGGTATAATGTCTTAATTACATGATTTCATGTCCGTCAATTTTTCTCATTCAAGCGCCTGACCATCAGCAGAACAGCTTCTAAATCTTGATCGTTCATCGACTTGATGCCATCTATAATCTCCTGAACTAAAATTGGATTTCGGTATTCTGCTTCCTCATCGAAAAACAAACGGGGCGTGATACCGAGCGTGTCGATCAAATAGAGCAGTTCTTTCACAGATGGCTGGGAATACCCGGTGACAATATTATGAATATAGTTCTTGCTATGCCCTAAATCATAGCTTAACTGATACTCGGAAACTCCCTTTTTTACCCGTAACTCTGTAATACGGTTTCTAATAAAGTCCATCTCCATATACGATTCCTCCACCACCATTTCCCTCATGGTACACTTTTGTGGTGTGACATTAGGGTGCGCGTGGTGTGCTTTTTTATACAATAGCACTTTAATAGTGTTATAATTAAGTAAAACGCCACACGGGAAAAGAGAGAAACGCATGGATAGAGAAAAAGAATCGCCCACGGAGAGGCTGCCGTTCTGCTTGGACGACACAGTTGGTGAAATAGTAAGGGCATGTCAGGAGTGCCCCGGCGTCTACTATATCGCGGCCCGGAAACAGGACGGCAGGTTTTTAGCGGACGAATACTATGTGGTGGAACGCTCCTCGCCAGCCATATCAAAAGAGGCTATGGCATACGGAAGAATGTCGGAAGAGGACTCCCGTGTGCTGCTCTATCCGTTTGCGGAGGAACGACATGGGTATAAAATTATTGAGTATGAGATCTATCGGTATCAGGTCCGGCACGGAATGCACGCAGACGGACAGACCTCGCTTCGTGATGTTGCTTTTTTCAATATGGAGTATCATCCGGAATACTTTGGGACCTACCCGGCGCCCCTTGCCACGCCGCGGGGCCGTACTGCACGCTACAAGCCGCTGATGAACGGCGTCTTCTGGATCGAAACAGGCACAGGAGAGGAAGTCCTCGCTGTCTGCTATCCTATTTGGAACTGCGACTTCTCGGAAACCGTATTGAAGCAATCGGAGCAGTCAGAAGAGGATGTGCGGGAAGGAATTGACAATACTTTGGGGTATCTGTTCTTTTCCAAGCGGGCCAGCAGTCTCGCCTTGTTTGAACTATGGGGGCAGTACGAGGAGTTAAGGACTGGCGGCCTAATCGACTACCCCGCATTGATGAACTATATCTGGGCCTATTTTCCGGAGTACGCCGCCACATACAATATGCAGAATCAGCTGGGGATGCACGATACCTTCGGCCTGTTGATGAGCGCACTGGGGGCGGAGGTGGAATTGCAGAACAACCCAAATGAAGTAATTGCAATATCAACAGCCGCCGGGCTTGATTTCCTGAATTTTTAATTGGGCTAAAAATGACAGATCAGGTGGAACAATGGACTGGGATCAAAATGAAGAGCTGGTAGAACAAATCCTTCGTACCGGCATGTATGCAAAGCTGTACGATGAAGAAACAACATACGGGTACCTGACCTATTTAACCTACCGGGTGGAGGACACGCTGTTCACTTGGAAAAAGAAAAGCGATGTGGACGGGTTTTGGGCCGACCTCACATGGGAGGAATATATCGCCTTTTTGCAGCGGAAAAAGCCATTAGTCCTGGCAACCCAAAGGGTGCTGCTCAACACCGTGCTGGCGTTTCCTGCCTCTGCATTTGACTTTACATTGACAGAGGCAGAAGTGGACTTTCCCGTAACGCGTTATGACAGCGCCGGGATGCTCCATATGGCAAAGCTCTATTCCTTCGAGAACTACACATCAATCGTGGAGTTTCTGATGTTCCGAGCAGAGAGGGCGTATTATCCGCTGTGGAAGAAACAGCGGGGCCCCCACTACACATGGGAGCTTTATATCGTGGAGCTGCTTCACAGTCGAAGGGAGTTTGTGGACCCACTATCAAGGGCCTTCCGCAACGCGCTGGTTCAACTGGACTTTCTCCCGGCGTGGCAGATGATCTATCCGACTATTCAAGAGGATACAGAAACAGAATAACATGAAAAGACCCCGCAGAATCTGCGGGGTCTTTTCATGTTATTCTGAGCTCCCATCTTGACAAATACAAACCATAGTGCTATATTCAAAACAGCGTTATAAAACATTGTTTTGAATGAGGAGGAATGGCAGTGGCAAAACAAAAGGCGGGGGTCTATGACAAGGTGCTGGAGTGTGCCAAGGAGGAATTTTTGTCCAAGGGATTTCTGGACGCTTCCCTGCGTACCATCGCCCAGGAAGCGGATACCAGCACCGGCTCCATCTACACCCGGTTCGGGGACAAGGAGGGGCTGTTCCGGGCCATTGCGGAGCCGGTGGTGGATGAATTTAAGGCCATGTTCCGCAAGGTGCAGGAGGACTTCCACCAGTTCCCGGAGGAAGAGCAGCGTGCGGACATGGGCCAGTACACCGCCCGCCACCAGGAGGAGTTGCTGGATTACATCTATGACCACTTTGATGTCTTCCGCCTGCTGCTGGACGGGGCCCATGGCACCCGGTTTTCCTGCTTCCTGGACGAACTGGTGGACATCGAGGTGGAGTACACCTACAAGTACATGGAGGTCATCGGCTGTGAGAGCGTCAAATCCGGCTTGGTGACGGAGGAGTTCATCCATATCATTGTCACCGCCTACTTCAACGGCATGTTCGAGGTAGTGCGGCACAACATGGACCGCGCCGCTGCCCACCGCTATGTCAAGATGCTCAACCGCTACCACATGGCGGGCTTTGGCACCGTGTTTGACCCTCAGCCCTGACGAGAGGCTGTGCCTTTGGGTACAGCCCTCTCATTTGCGCAAAAGTTAGCAATTACTAACCAAAAGGAGGAATTTATCATGAAACAGAAAAGCCCTATGCTCCGTCTGTGGGAGCTGGGAGAGGGACAGCAGGGCGGCTTGAAGCGGGCTGTCCTGTCCTCTGTGGTGGGGGTACTGTTTGGGATGCTCCCTTACTTCGCCGCGGCGCAGATCATCCTGGGCCTGCTGAAAGGGGAGCAGAGTATGCAATACTACCTGATATGGTGTGTTGTGGCGCTCGTGGGTTTCCTGCTCCGGGCAACCCTGTATTCCCTGGCCCTGTCCCAATCCCACAAGGCCACCTTTGCCATCCTGAAATCCATCCGGGAACGGGTGCTGGAGAAACTGCCCAGAATGCCGCTGGGCACGATTCTGGACACCTCCAGCGGCCAGATGAAGCAGATCATCGTGGATCAGGTGGAGAGCATGGAGCGGCCCCTGGCCCATCTTCTGCCGGAGATGACCGCCAATGTGCTGGGGCCGGTGTGCATCCTTATTTATCTGTTCGTACTGGACTGGCGGATGGCCCTTTTAAGCCTGGTGTCCATCCCGGTGGGCATGGCTTTCATGATGGCGGTGATGGCTGGCTACGGCAAGCAGTACGAGGGCTCGGTCAAAACCACCCAGGCCATGAACAGCGCCATTGTGGAGTACATCGGCGGCATTGAGGTCATCAAGGCGTTCAACCAGGGCAGGCAGTCCTACGCCCGCTTCTCCGACAGCGTAAAGGCCAACGCCTCCTACTTCTACCACTGGATGAAGAGCTGCCAGATGCCGGTCTCCCTGGCCCGCGCCATCTCGCCCACCACCATGATCACCATTCTGCCGGTGGGCTGGCTCCTCTATACCGGAGGGAGCTTGCCCATCGAGACCTTTATCACCACCATCGTCCTGTCCCTGGGCATTGCCGGGCCCCTGCTGGCCGCCATGGACTTTGTGGACAGCCTTGCCAAAGTGGGCACCATCGTGGGCTCGGTGGACGCCATTCTGAACGGAGCGGAGCAGGACCACGGGGAAACACCGGCAGAGTTCCGGGGCCGGGACATCCAGCTCTCCCATGTGTCCTTCGGCTACCACGCGGACAAGGAAGTGCTCCACGATGTATCTCTCACCATCCCCGCCGGGACCATGACCGCCTTTGTGGGGCCCTCCGGCTCCGGCAAGTCCACCATCGCCAAGCTCATCGCCGGCTTCTGGGATGTGACCTCCGGCTCCATTACTCTGGGCGGGCAGGACTTGAAGCGGGTCCCGCTGAAGCAGCTCTACGACCAGGTGGCCTTTGTCTCCCAGGACAACTACCTCTTTGACGAGAGCATCCGGGAAAATATCCGCATGGGCCGCCCGGCGGCCACCGACGCGGAGGTGGAGGCGGTGGCAAAGGCCGCCGGGTGCGACGCCTTTATCCGGGGCCTGGAACGCGGCTACGACACCGTGGTGGGCGGAGGCGGCGCCCATCTGTCCGGCGGCGAACGCCAGCGCATCGCCATCGCCCGGGCTATGCTCAAAGACGCGCCCATTGTAGTGCTGGACGAGGCGACCGCCTACATAGACCCCGAGAACGAAGCTGTTGTTCAGCAGGCCGTGGGTAAGCTGGTGGCGGGAAAGACCGTTCTGGTCATCGCCCACCGCCTCAGCACCATCACGGGAGCGGATCAGATTGTGGTAGTCAATGGCGGCCGCATCCAGGATGCGGGCACCCACGAAGAACTTTTGAAAAACTGCCCGCTGTATCAAGAAATGTGGCGGGCTCACATGGGCGCAAAGGAGGGAGAACAGGCATGATCGGCGTTCTGAAAAAAATTTGGCACTTTGCCGGCGAGGAACAGGGCAATATCCGGAAGTCCATGATTTTAGGCTTCTTTTACGCGGTGTTTCATATGTTCCAGATCGCGGCTATCTATGTGGTGGTGCTGGCCCTGGTGGGTGGCTCCACAGACTCCGCCCCGGCATGGCAGGCGCTGGGGCTTCTGCTGGCCAGCATTCTGGGCCGGGCGGTCCTCAACCGCTTCAGCCAGCTCCAACAGACCCACGCCGGCTACTTCATGGTGGCGAATAAGCGTATCTCCATCGGCGACAAACTCAAGCGGGTCCCCATGGGCTATTTCAACGACCAGAGTTTGGGAGAGCTCACCGGCATCACCACCACCGTTCTGGACGAGGTGGAGAGCACCGGCCCTATGGTACTGGTTGGTATCCTGGGCGGCCTGATCAATTCTGCCGTCATGCTGCTGTGCATCCTGTTCTGGGACTGGCGGATCGGTCTGCTGGCCCTGGCGGGGATGCTGGTGTATCTGGCCCTTCTCTCCGGAATGGAGAAACAGTCCGCCAAAATCGCCCCCAAGCGCCAGCGGGACGAGGCCCGGCTGGTGGAGGCGGTGCTGGAACAGCTCCAGGGCATGAGCGTCATCAAGTCCTTTAACCTAACCGGAAAGGGTGACAAGCGGGTGCGGCAGGCTCTGGAGGACAGCCGGGCGAACAATCTGGCGGTAGAGAAGCTGTTCACTCCCTATATCTGGGGCCAGGAGATGGTTCTCCACCTGTTCAGCGTTCTGATCCTGGCCGCGTCGGTGGGGCTGTGCCTGACAGGAGCCATGTCCCTCGCCAATGCGCTGATGGCGGTCATCGTCTCCTTCCTGATTTTCTCCCAGATCCAGTCCGCGGGCAGCGGCGTGTCCGCCCTGCGTCTGGTGGGCAGCTCCATCGACCATGCAAACCAGGTGGATGACATCCCGGAGATGGATCAGCGTGGCACGGTAATCCGTCCAGAGGACCGCGAGATTGTATTCGACCATGTGAACTTCTCCTATGGAAGCCGCCCCATCCTCAAGGATGTGTCTCTGACCATCCCAGATCGAACGACCACCGCCATTGTGGGGCCTTCCGGCTCCGGCAAGACCACCCTCTGCAATCTGATCGCCCGGTTTTGGGATGTGGACGGCGGCCGTGTGACCATCGGCGGCCGGGATGTGCGGGAGTACACACTGGAGTCCCTGATGGAGCAGGTGAGCATGGTGTTCCAGCGGGTGTACCTCTTTGCCGACACGGTGGAGAACAATATCAAGTTCGGCTGCCCGGACGCCACCCATGAACAGGTGGTGGAGGCCGCAAAAAAGGCGTGCTGCCACGACTTTATCTCCGCCCTGCCGGATGGATATAATACCGTGATCGGAGAGGGCGGGGCCACCCTTTCCGGCGGCGAGAAGCAGCGTATCTCCATCGCCCGGTGTCTCTTAAAGGACGCGCCCATCGTCATCTTCGACGAGGCCACGGCCAATGTGGACCCCGAGAATGAGGACCAGCTTCAAAAGGCCATGGAGGCCCTGACCCGGGAGAAGACCGTGCTGATGATCGCCCACCGGCTTAAGACCGTGCGGGGTGCGGATCAGATCCTGGTACTGGACCAGGGGCGCATCGTCCAAAAGGGCACCCATGACGAGCTGATCCAGCAGGCGGGCATCTACCGGGATTTCGTGTCCGAGCGCACGGAGTCCAGCCGCTGGACACTTTGATTGATCGAAAAAGACAAAACTGCAGTACAGATATTTGCATTGCGATTTTTGGGTGGCTATGGCATTTGCAGCAAAAAAATCGCCATGCGCAGATACGGGGAACGCTATAAAGAAAGCGTGCAGTTCCAAAACTAAAGTGGAGCTGCACGCTTTCTATTCTACTTCTTTCCTACCTTCCTAAACTCTCCCGGTAACAGTCCAGTGCTCTTTCGGAACAGCTCCGCAAAGCGGCTGGAGGTAGAATAGCCCACAGTCTGCGCAATCTGTCCAATGGACAAATCAGTATTAGCGAGAAGGTACTCCGCTTGGCTCATGCGGCGCTGCTGGATGTACTCGGTGATGGTGCAGTCATAGACTTTTTTGAAACTGCTCTTGAGTTTTGTTGTCCCCATGCAGGCAATCTGGGTCAGACGCTCCATAGGAACTTCCGCGGCGTAATGGTCGCTCAGGTAGGTAGCGACTGTCCGAATATTCTCAATATCCTGGGTTGCCAGCCGCCCAGTGGCCGCCGGACGCTTTTTCTGATACTCCACCACCAGCGACAACGCTTCGGCTACCTTGCCCTCATAAAACAGTTTGGCGGCGATCCCATCTCCGCGGTAATTTTGAAGCTCTGTAAGGAGCCTGGACATTTCCGGGAAGTCTGTTGTCTGGTCGATCTTTCGGAATGCCTCCACCGGGTTGTGGTATTCGTCCGGATACTGCTTTTTGAGATAATCCTCATAGTAGGCGGGCATGATCTCAACGCCGATGGAGCGAATAGGAATATTTTTGTGGATCAGCACCCGGTAGGGTGAATAGCCGCCGATATAGGTTTTGATACACCCGGCGGACAGCCGGCGGTACGGAGCCAATTCCTCGCCGGATATGGAATCATAGCGGGTGATGCTCAGACACTCTGGCAGGGAGAATTCCAGCAGAGAGTCCTCGTGAAAGGAAAAGTTATGGATCTTGATGTCGTACAGATCCTTTTGCCCGTAGGTCCAGTAGGACCCCTCTCCGATTTCGGGCGATAACTTCCACGAGATGCCTAAAGAACCATACTGCTGATTATCCGGGTCGGGGATAAAACCGTGCCCTTTCAACAGCGGCGCATAGTATTGCTCAATGATTTCGGGCATGACAAAAGACTCGCCTCCTCTTTACAACGATTGGACGAACTTTTGAAACGAAAAGACGAACCTCGTTTCAAATCATTGAAAGCCGCCCGAATCGAGTGTATGTTATAGGTGATGGTTAGCGAACTCTAACCAAAGAGTAGCATATCACAAAGAAAAAGTCAACATGACGCAAAAACAGGAGGAGTAAAATGAGCAATCAAGTCAATTCACTGAAGAAGGGCCTTACGGTCAAGGACCTTGTGACAACAGGCATTTTCAGTGCCATCTTTTTTGTGTTTACCCTGGTCGGCGGACTTCCGTTCGCCCCGAATCCAGTCCTGACCTTCTATATGCCGATGGGGGCAGCGTTGCTGTGCGGCCCTATTTATCTGCTGATGGTGGCTAAAGTGCAGAAGCGGTGGAGCGTCACAATCCTCGGCATCATCATGGGGATCATCTGGTTTGCCACCGGAATGCACTGGGCGTTTTCCCTGGGCTATATCGGGATGGGACTCATTGCGGACTTGGTAGCCGGCGCCGGTCACTACCGCAACAAGGCCATCAATCTGCTGTCTTATATGCTGATTTCTCTGGGAGGCATCTATACTTATGTGGTGTTCTTTCTTGACCCTGACGGCTGGGCCAGCACCATGCTGAAAAATGGCACGGAACAGTCCTACATCGACACCATGAACGCCTCCGCCCCCTCCTGGCTCCTCGTGGTCATCATCGCCGGCACCTTGGCGGTGGCGACTTTCAGCGGCTGGGTCGGCGGCAAGATGCTGAAAAAGCAGTTTGAAAAGGCTGGGATCACCGCATGATGGGCGGAGCGTCATCCCGGCGCGGGCTGTGGCTGGACCCCAGGACGAAGATATTGCTGCTGTTGTTCTGCATCCTTTCCGCTATGATGGCCCCATCCCTTTTCTATGAACTGGGCCTTGTGGTGCTGATCGGGCTGCTCGGCGTCTGCTTCGGGAAGTGGAAATACGCCTGGAAGGGCGTGCTGTTCTATGCGCTGATTGTTCTGCTCACCCTCTGGATTATGGACACCATGACGGGCACCTGGCGCACCATGTTTATCGCCTTTTTGGGGCTGTTCCATAAGGTCTATCCCTGTGGGATGCTGTCCGGCATTGTCCTCTCTACCACGAAGGTCAGCGAATTCTTATCCGCCATGAACCGCATCCACGCACCGAAAAAGCTGGTGATCCCGCTGGCCGTTATGCTCCGCTATGTCCCCACCATCCAGGAGGACTGGCGGTTTATCAAGGACGCCATGCGGATGCGGGATGTGTCGCCGTCTCCCAAGGGACTGCTGACGCATCCGGCCATGACGGTGGAGTGCATTTATGTCCCGCTGATGATGGCGGCATCCAAGGCGGCGGATGAACTGTCCATTGCCTCCATTACCCGCGGGATCGAAAACCCGAAGCCCCGGACCTGTCTGGTGCAGATTCACATAGGGCCCGCGGATCTTCTGGCGGGCGTCTGCTTCGCGGCGTACCTCGCTGTGGGGCTGTACTGGAAGGGGGTGTTCGGATGATTGAATTAAAGCATGTGTCGTTTGCCTACCAGGGGCAGGAGCATGACGGCCTGCACGACATCAATCTGACGATTGCGGACGGAGAGTGTGTCCTGTTCTGCGGCCGGAGCGGATGCGGCAAGACCACCATCACAAGGCTGGTCAACGGCCTGATCCCACAATTCTATGCGGGGGAATTGACGGGCAGCGTACTGGTGGATGGACAGGAAATCAGCAAGCTGCCCATGTACCAGATCGCCGCTAAAGTCGGCTCTGTGTTCCAAAACCCCAGGACGCAGTTTTTCAATGTGGACACGGACAGCGAAATTGCCTTTGGGATTGAAAACGAGGCCCGGCCGCCCGTGGAGCTGGCGGAGCGGGTGGAGCAGGCCACCGACGACCTGCATATCCGCCCGCTCCGAAACCGCAATATCTTTGAATTGTCCGGGGGCGAAAAGCAGAAGATCGCCTTCGCCTCGGTCTATGCCATGAATCCGGAGATTTACCTGCTGGATGAGCCGTCCTCCAATCTGGATATGACATCTATCCAGGAGTTAAAAGGCCATCTGCAGCTGCTTCAAAAGCAGGGCAAGACCATCCTGATCGCGGAGCACCGGCTCTATTATCTGATGGATCTGGCGAACCGGATCGTGTACCTGGAGCAGGGCCGGATCGAGAAGGTTTTTACGCCGGAAGAGTTCCGCGGATTGCCGAAGGAGGCCCGGGAACGCATGGGATTGCGGGCGGCGGACTTGGCGGAGGTACGGCCTCCGCAAGTCCACCCACCGGCATCTTCCCCTGTCCTGGAGCTTCGGGATGTCACACTCCGGTATAAAAAGCAGACGATCCTGCACCGCATCAGCCTTGCCGCCGAAAAGGGTGAGGTAATCGGCGTGGTGGGCCACAACGGGGCTGGGAAAACGACCTTTTCCCGCGCCCTGTGCGGACTCCACAAGGACTGCGAGGGGCAGTTTCTGTGGGATGGACAGGCGATGGAGCGGAAGAACAGGCTGAAACGCTCCTACATGGTGATGCAGGATGTGAACTACGAATTATTTGCCGAGAGCGTGGAGGCGGAGTGCTCTTTCGGCATCCGCAATCCGGACTTGACCTTGGCCGCCTCGACTTTGGAGGAATTGGGACTGGCTCCCTATCGGGAGCGCCACCCCAACACGCTGTCCGGCGGGCAGAAGCAGCGGGTGGCCGTAGCGGTCAGCATGATCTGCGGAAAAGACCTGCTGGTGTTTGACGAGCCCACCAGCGGCCTGGACTTTGACAGCATGACCCAGGTGGCGGGACTGATCCGGCGGCTGTCTGAGCTTGGAAAGGTCATTTTCATTGTCACCCATGATTTTGAATTTGTCTGCCGTACCTGCTCCCGTGTCCTGCATTTTGACGAGGGCGAGATGCCCGATGATATACCCGTTGTGATGGACGCCCTCCCGAAACTGAGAGAGCTGTTCTCTGTCAAGGTGAATGGCTCCGAAGGAGACAGAGAAGGTGGCCTGGGCCATTCAGATGGAAAGGAGAGGTAGTCTATGAAACAGAAGAAAACCAATCGTGTAGCCCTGCTGCTCCACTGGGCCGGGGAGCAAAAGGTGTGGCTGTTCCTGGCCGTGCTTCTGGCGATGGCCGGAGGCCTGTGCATTGTGGTGCCCTATATTGAAATTTACCGGCTGATGGACGCGGCCTTTGGCGGGACCTGTACCGAAGAACTGGTGGTGCGGGTCGTGGCTGCTGTGGCCGCGGCGGTGGTGCTCCGCTTTGTGCTGTTCGGGGCGTCTGGGGTGGTATCCCACAAGGGAGCCTACGGCGCGCTGTTCAAGGTGCGCTGCATGGTAGCGGAGCACATGGCTAAGGTGCCGCTGGGGGCGCTGAACGAGCGGCGGACCGGAGACATCAAAACCGTACTGAATGAGGACATCGAGAAGCTGGAACTGTTTCTGGCCCACAACCTGCCGGATCTGGTGTGCTATCTGGTGGGGCCGGTGGTGGTTTTTGCCTACCTGATGACCGTCAATATCCCGCTGGCTCTGATTTCCCTGGTGCCGCTGGTGCTTGCGGCCGTGGTGATGGCGGTCATGTTCCGCAACACGGATGACCTGATGGACCGGGCCAACCGTTCCATCACCGCGCTGAACTCGGTCATGATCGAGTATATCAGCGGCATGAAGCTCATCAAGGCATACAACATGGGGAGCAAATCCTTCCAGAAATTCTCCTCCGCCATCCATGAGGAAAACGCCATGTGGAACGAGACCTCTCGCCGCATGGGGCCACCCTACGCGGCCTTCGTGGTCATCATTGAGTGCGGAATGCTGCTCATGGTGCCGCTGGGCGGGATGTTTTTCCTGAAAGGCTCCCTGACAGCCAGCGCATTCCTGCTGTTCATCTATGTGGGGTCCATGTACCTGACGGAGATCCGTCCTCTGCAGGAGCTGGGGACCAATTTCGCCAATGTGCTGAACGCAGTCACCAAAGCGAAGGAGATCCTGGATGTCCCCATCTATGAGGGCGGCACGGATTTCCCCCAATGCCATGATATTGAACTGCGGAATGTACGGTTTTCCTACGATGGAAAAACCGATGTGCTGCAAGGCGTCAATCTCAAGATCAGGGACGGAGAGAGGCTGGCCCTGGTGGGGCAGTCCGGCGCCGGCAAGAGCACCATAATCGAACTGATCTCCCGCTTCTATGATGTGCAGGAGGGCGAGGTGCTGATCGGCGGAAAAAATGTCAAGGAGCTGGACTACGACACCATCTTGAGCAATGTGGCCATCGTATTTCAAAAGACCTTCCTCACCCGCGACAGTGTACTGGAGAACATCCGCATGGGGAGCAGCGCCAGTCTGGAACAAGTGAGGGCCGCCGCAAAGGAAGCCCAGATCGACGACTTCATCATGTCTCTGCCGGACGGCTACGATACCAAGGTGGGGAGCTTCGGCTCCCGGTTTTCAGGCGGAGAGAAGCAGCGGATCGCCATTGCCCGCGCCATTTTGAAAAATGCCCCGATCCTGATTTTAGATGAGGCCACCAGCGCCTCCGACCCGGAAAACCAGATGGAGATTGACAGGGCTATCCAAAATCTTTGTAAAGGCAAGACTGTCATTGTGGTTGCCCACCGCCTCAGCGCCCTGAAGATGTGCGAGCGGGTCGCAGTGGTGGAGGACCACACCATCACCTGCGTCGGCACCCATGAGGAAGTCCGCAGGGATAACGCTTACTACCGGAAAGCCTGGGAGGACTACGAAAAGGCCCGGAACATCACCTATCAGTTGGAAGGGGGGCGAGTAGAATGAGAGAACACGATGTCTTGAAAAAGAACAAAAATTTTTACATTGGCGTTGGGGGAACTGTTTTGGAGGGCCTGCTCTCCGGCAGCCTGTTCCTGTTGCTTTACTCGGTCATGCAGTTTTTGTGGGCTGGGCAGTTTGACCTGAACCGGGTGTTGATGCTGACCGAGGCGATTGCCGGCATCTTCCTGCTCCGTATCCTGATTTACAGCTATGGCTACACCAAAGCCCAGATCGGCGGCGCGGAAGTCAGCCAAAATATCCGGCTGTTTATGGGTGATCATCTCAAGCGTATCCCCCTGTCCCGGTTTACCCAGGGGCAGACCGGCGACTACATCAACACCATCACCAGCGATGTCAATAACTATGAAAAGATCCTGACCCACAAAATCGGGGACCTGGCGAAAAACTTTGCCTTGTCCATCATGCTGATTGTGTTTGTCATGACGATCTATGTCCCCGCCGGGCTGATCCTGCTGGCGGCGGATCTGCTGCTGATTCCTGGATTGTGGCTTTCTTTCCGTATGGTGAAGAAGTACGGCAAGGAAAAGAATGACATCTGTGCGGAGAATGTCAGCAGCATCGTGGAGTATGTATCCGGCATCCAGACCTTCCGGGCTTATGGCGTGGGCGGCTTGAAAAACAAGACGGTTATCAGCGCCATGCGGGACTTCTGCCGCATCAGCTTTGTATATGAGGCCAAGGTGCTCCCTGTGGGAGCCGGGCTGGGCATCCTGATCTGGCTGTCCTGCCCGCTGGTCATCTGGACCGCCTACGCGCCGTGGGCAGCCGGGGCCATCGACACGGTTTCCTATCTGCTGGTCTGCATGTTGCCGCTGTTCTGTTCCAAACTTGCCAACGCTATTTTTGTGGACCTCACCAGTTACAAAAACCTGATGATCTCCAAAGGGAAGATCTTGGGCGTGATGGATGAGCCGGAGGAAAGCGGCAGTATGGAGGCACTGCGGACCGCTACCCATGAGATCATCTTTGACCATGTGGACTTTGCCTATGTTCCCGGAGAGCCGGTGCTGAAGCAGGCGTCCTTTACGGTGCCGGATCAGAAGCTGACCGCCATTGTGGGCGATTCCGGCTCCGGCAAATCCACCATCCTGAATTTGATTGCAAAATATTATGAGCCAGCCAGCGGCGTCATCTCCATCGGAGGGAAGCCCATCAATCATGTGGCGGCGGAGCGCGTGCTGGAGCAGGTTTCCATGGTAGATCAGGATGTGTTCCTCTTTGACGACACCATCCGGGACAACATCCGTCACGCCCGCCCCGGCGCATCAGACGCGGAGATTGAGGCAGCCTGCCGGGAGGCCAACTGTGACAGATTTATCCACAGGATGGAAAAGGGCTACGATACACCTACCGGCGAGAACGGTAATCTGCTCTCCGGAGGAGAGCGGCAGCGGCTTTCTATCGCCCGGGCCATTCTGAAAAACAGTCCCATCCTATTGCTGGACGAGGCTACCGCATCCCTGGACATTGAGAACGAGCTGGCGGTCAAGCAGGCCATCGCCAATCTGCTCAAGGAGAAAAAGACCGTGGTGATGATCGCCCATACCCTTTCCATCGTCAAGAATGCGGATCAGATCCTGGTAGTGGCGGACGGAACAATCAAGGAGTCCGGCACCCACGAGGAGCTGCTGGCCGAGAACGGCAAGTACGCGGACATGTGGAACGCAGAACAAAAAATCACTGTATAAATGAGAGGTTGCGTCGATGAAAAAACTCCATGCGTCGGGCGAGGATTATCTGGAGGCCGTGCTGGTGCTCCAAAAGGAAAAGGGCATGGTACGCTCCGTGGATGTGTCCAGGCACCTTGATGTATCGAAACCCAGCGTGTGTCATGCGGTAGCTACCTTGAAAGAGGGCGGTTTTCTCACCATGGACGAAGACTCTTTCCTGTACCTGACAGATGTGGGCAGAGAGGTTGCCGAAAAAACTTATGAGAAGCACTGCTTTTTCACCCGTCTGCTGGTGGATGCAGGTGTAGAGCCAAAGACTGCCGAGCAGGATGCCTGCCGCATGGAGCACGCAATCAGCGATGACAGTTTTCAAAAAATTAAATCAGGGCTAAAGGACAAATAAAAAGTGGCCTGTCAGTCGAGGTTATTGGGGGTGATATAGTGGGAAAACTGTTCATATTATCAGTCGAAGAAGATGATCTTGAAACCGCAGAGAAAATCATGACCTTCATAGAGTCAACAGAACTGGTCATGTGTACGGATCTTCCCTCTGCCCCTCTGCGCTACAAGGCTTTATGTATCGACGCTGCGTGCCGTCAAGTGTTTTGGCAGGGCAAATTCATAGAGCTGACCCCTATGGAGTTCGATGTATTTCATTTGCTTGTCCGGCGGCCCGGACGGGTATTTTCACAAAGGGAGATCTATGAGTTCGCCGCCCCTGATTCGTTTGACAGTAGCTGGACGGGGATCTCCAGCATCATTTATAAGCTGCGCCATAAACTGAACGCTGACCTTATCCAGACCGTGTATGGGAAGGGCTATAAATTCTTGCCGCCATGAGGATTATAGAAAAGAATGTTGGTAGATAGTACGAAGCCATTCATTTATTAGGACTATGCAAGGTAAGAATAAAATTGAGTGTCATAAATCTGCGGTATGTTGGGGCATACCGCAGATTTTGCTATATCATAAGTAAAGATGGGCTATTTTTATTGAAGAATACGGTAGTTTATGTTAGCATAAAAAGGGTAAGACAAGGCTAACTGGTGGAGTGATGATAATGGAGAGGGTCAATTTCAATCCGGAATGGTATGGTGTACAGGCGAAAGTGCTATCGAGAAGCGAGAGACAGATGGTTGTGGATTATGGATGTAATGGGCGTGGTATCGTAAAAAATTATAGTTTGTTTGAGGGAATACAACTTTGCTTCCTCGATTTTGAAACGGATGAATCTATGAGGGCCCAGAAGTTCAATCCAGATATCCTCCAGATTACTCACTGTCAAACCGGACGCTACGAATGCGAATTTGCCAATCATACTGTGGCATATTTGCCAACGGGCTATTTCAGCGTTGCAACCACAGCGCATTTGCCGACTTCGTTCTCTTTCCCCTTGGGGAAGTATTACGGCGTTAGTCTTGTCATAGATCGTCAGGCGCTTTCGGACGAAATACGCCGGATGATGCGGACAATTCCCATTGACCTTGATAAAATAGGGACAACACTTGGTCTTGAAACACAATGGTATGTCAGTGATACTCCACCGCAATTACGACACTTGTTTTCCGAATTATACACAGCCATTCAAACGGAGCCTGTCGGCTATTTCAAAGTTAAGGCCATAGAACTATTATACCATATGGATCAGTTGACACAGATTAGCGGGTGCGACTCAAAGTATTTTGATAAGAAACAGATTCAAGCAACAAAAGCTATTCGGGAGTATCTTATTTCCCATCTGGATGAAAAAGTTCCCTTGGAACAGTTGGCAAAAGAGGCGCACTTGAATCTGTCGGTGTTTCATCTGGTTTTTTCCCACATATATGGGGACACCCCGTATGCCTACCTCAAAAAATACAAAATGAATTTAGCTGCCCAGTGGCTTTCGGAAAACAAGATGAAAATCGGTGATATTGCCTTGGAGCTTGGATATAGCAACGCAAGTAAATTTGCTAAAGCATTTCAATCTGTATATGGAATGTTGCCAAAAGACTACCGAAAAAATCGATAGTCATGTACAGGCAGCGTTTAACAGCGGTAGAGGTGTAGTCTCTACTAATTCATTGGTATCTTTGGGCTATTTTTGCCCGTGACGCATAGATATGGAGTAGCAGCCAATTTCAAAAGTTGATAAAATAAATGTCGCGGTTAGCAAGAACTAACCGCGACATTTTCTTTTTAAGGAGGGTTCATGCTATGTCAAACGCAAAGTCGAAACAGGCAAAACCAAAGACAGGTTTGGCACGATGCATGGAATTGGCTTCTGACAGAAAGGGCCTTGTGTTCTTAGCTGCGGTTCTTTCGTCATTGGCGGCCATTGCTTCGTTTATCCCGTACATAGCGGTCTATTTTATGATCCGCTCAATTATCGGTGTTTTCCCTAACCTTGACCAGTTGGATATGGGGCTGGTCATGAATTATGGCTGGTTGGCGCTCGCCGGGATCGTGGCGAATATCCTGCTGTATTTTCTGGCTATTTTCAGCTCACACATGGCGGCATTTGGAACGCTGTACGAGTTGAAAGTTCTCTTTGCAGACCATATTACCAAAATCCCACTGGGGTATCACTTGACGATTGGCAGCGGCCGTCTGCGGAAAATCATGGATGAAAACATTGAAAGTGTGGAGGGCTTTATTGCTCACCAGTTTCCTGATTTTGTTGCCTCTATTACCGCTCCTATCGTCATGGTCATCATCCTGTTGGCTGTTGACTGGCGGTTTGGTCTGGCCTCCCTGGTCGGCATCATTCTTGCATTTGTCGCAGAGTTTATCGGCTTTGGTAGCGGTGAAATGAAAGAAAACATGGGCAAATACCAAAAGGCCCTGGAAGAAATGAACAACGCTTCTGTGGAGTATGTCCGGGGAATGTCGGTAGTAAAGGCGTTTAATCAGACGGCATCCTCTTTCAAGAAACTCAAAGATGCCATTACCGGCTATACAGAGTGGGTGCTGAAATTCTCCCTTGGCTGGCAAAACTGTATGCCCGCCTTCACCACGATCATCAACAATGTTTACCTGATCCTCGTCCCGGTAGGAATTTTGATCGGCTCCAGAACCGACGATTTCGCCGGATTTGCCATGACTTTCATTTTCTATCTGCTCTTTGTTCCTGCCATCTCCGGTGTGTTGAACAAGATCATGTATATCTCAGAATCGTTCATGCAGATTGACGGGAATGTGGCACGAATGGACGAAATTCTGAATATTCCCGAAATGCCGGAGACGGATCACCCCCAAAAACCGGCAAACGATGATGTCGTTTTCAAGGATGTCAGTTTTTCTTATACCGGGGATTCCTCCGAGAAGGCGCTTGAAGATGTTTCCTTCATAGCAAAGCAGGGACAGATCACAGCCATTGTCGGCCCCTCCGGCGGCGGCAAGAGTACGATTGCCAATCTGATTTCCCGCTTTTGGGATGTTTCTTCCGGCAGCATTACCATCGGCGGTATAGATGTGCGCGATATGGCGGAGGATGATCTGATGCGCCATGTCAGCTTTGTGTTCCAGGATATTTTCCTGTTCAAGCAGAGCATCTTGGATAATATCCGTATGGGCAATCCTTCGGCCAGTGAGGAACAAGTGATTGCGGCGGCGAAAGCAGCGCAGTGCCACGAGTTCATCTCCAAACTGCCTAACGGGTATCACACGGTGGTCGGCTCCAAAGGCATCCATCTCTCTGGCGGTGAGCGCCAGCGGATTGCTATTGCGCGGGCTATTATCAAGAACTCGCCTATCATCGTGCTGGATGAGGCAACGGCGTTCAGCGACCCGGAGAATGAATACCTGATCCAGAAAGCCTTTGAAAAGCTGATGCAGGGTAAGACAGTTATCATCATCGCACACCGCCTCTCCACGATCCGCAATGCAGATAAGATCATCGTCATGGAGAAAGGGCACTTGGTCGAAGAAGGAAAACATGACGAGCTGGTGGCCGCAGGCGGACGCTATGCACAGATGTGGAACCACTATACAGAAGCGATTGGCTGGAAAATCAGCGGAAAGGCGGTGTAACTATGAGCAGATTACAAAAAGCTCTCTTTTTGTCAGACAAGGGTTACGCAGATCTGAAAAAAGCAATCTTCGCCTGCACATTGACGAACCTGGCTATGCTTCTGCCGTTCTGTGTAACTGTTATGATTTTCAGTGAAATTTTGACGCCCTTTGTCAGTGGCGGCTCCATTCAGTGGAACCATATCTGGATGCTGTGGGGCGCAGGTATTGTTTCGGCCATCCTGGTATTTCTGGCCGCCAAAAACGATTACCGTAAAACCTATATTGCCTCATATAAAGAGTCGAACACGACCCGGCTGCGGATTGCGGAGCATCTTCGGAAACTCCCTATGAATTTCTTTAACACCAAGGACCTTTCCGAACTGACCACGAATATGATGGCAGATTGCAGCAGTATGGAGTCCCTACTCAGCAGCACGATCCCTCCGCTGATTGCAAACGGCATCACGGTGACCCTGACTTGCATCCTGCTGGCCTTCTCTGACTGGCGGCTTGCTCTGTGCGTATTCATCACGGTTCCGATTGCCTTCCTCATTATCTGGCTCAGCCGGAACCATCAAAAGAAGCTGTTTGAAAAGCAGGTTGACGCAAAACTGGCTGCCTCTGACCAGGTACAGGAATACCTGGAAGGCATGAAGATCATCAAGTCCTGCGGGCTGTCCGGCTCTCATTTCAGCGCATTGGATAAAGCTCTACTGGCGATGAAAAAGATTGCCATCAAGGTAGAAATGGCTGTCGGCGTGTTTATGTCCAGCGCCAGCATGATTTTGCAGGCAGGTATTGGCATTACAATTTTTGTCGGTGCTATCCTCCTGACCAGTGGACAAATTGAACTGCTGCCTTTGCTCATGTTCCTGCTGATGGTCACGCGGATTTATGGCCCTATTTTGGCAATCCTGGCGAATTTGTCCTCGCTACTGAATTTGAATGTGGTCACGAGCCGTATGCGTACCCTGCTCACCACTCCTGCAATGGATGGTGAAGGAAAAACTGTTCCGAATTGCGATATTGAGCTTTCCCATGTGACTTTTGCCTACAATCAGGATGATGTCATCAAAGATGTTTCCTGCAAAATTCCCCAGGGGAGCGTGACTGCCCTCGTTGGCCTGTCCGGTTCCGGTAAAAGCACGATTTCCAAACTGATTGCCCGCTTTTGGGATGTTCAACAGGGCAAGATCACCGTGGGCGGCAAAGACATCAAGAGTATGGAGCCGGAAAGTCTCATGTCTTATATGTCTTTCGTGTTCCAGGATGTGACCCTGTTCAATGATACGGTTATGAACAATATCCGTCTTGGCAATCCAAACGCAACAGACGATCAAGTGATTGCTGCGGCCAAAGCCGCCTATTGTGATGAATTTGTCCGGGAGATGCCGGACGGGTATCAGACAGTCCTCGGCGAGAACGGCAGCACCCTTTCCGGCGGTGAGCGCCAGCGTATTTCCATCGCTCGCGCATTGCTGAAAAATGCACCCATCATTCTGCTTGACGAGGCCACAGCATCCCTCGACCCGGAGAATGAAGTTCTGGTTCAAAAGGCGATTGCCAAACTGGTGGAAGGCAAGACGATTATTATGATCGCCCACCGTCTCCGTACAGTTGTGGATGCGGATCAGATCATTGTTCTTGACAATGGACAACTGGTAGAACATGGAACGCACGATGAGTTGATGAAGAAGAATGGGCTGTATCATAAGTTGTTCCATATTCAGCAGGAAAGCCTTGGTTGGGCGGTATAACTTTGGGGGAAAAGCGTTGATTGGACTGGCTGTTCTACAATATGATAATCTGTGTATTGACCCAAACCAGCGTAGGGCCTTTGTGAGCGGGCGAGCGGTGGAGTTGACCACGATGGAATTCAATATCCTATATTATCTGGCCTTACACCCTGGCTGGACTTTTACCCGGGAGCAGCTTTACCGATATGCAATGTCTGACGACTTTGCTTCTGGCCCCGAAAGCGTTACCAGCAGGATCTACAAGATACGAAAAAAACTAAATATCAATGCGATTCAAACTGTACACGGATATGGTTATCGCTTTGAAAAGTAAGGGAACAAGAAAACGGTCTTTGTTTTATAGCAAGGGCCGTTTTCGATTTGTGCGGATAGGAAAACATCAATAATTCCAACCAAACGGAATAAAGTCGTCTAAACGGAATAGACAGGCAGGAAAGCCCTCGGTAAAATACATCATGTGAGATGGGCGCATGGCGTCCTATTTTTCACGAACGAAGTTAGCATAATCTAACCAAAAAGGAGAGAACATTATGTCTGAACCAGTCAAGGGCCGCGGGATGAGCGGCAAGGATGTCATTACCGTGGGGATTTTCTCCGCCATTTACTTTGTCATCAACTTTGCCTTTATGCTTCTGGGCGGGCTGCACCCGCTGTTGTGGATCTTGATGCCGGGCTTTATCGCTCTTTTTACCGGCATTCCATATCTCATGATGTGCGCCAAGGTGCAGAAGGTGGGTTCCGTCCTGTTGATGGGACTTATCACGGGCCTCATTTACTATGTCACCGGACAATTCACCGTGGTGATCTTGGTATCCTTCGTTCTGGCCTGCGGCTTGGCTGAAATTACCCGTGTCATCACCCACTACCGGAGCATGGCCGGCAACCTGGTATCCTTTGTTCTGTTCTCTGTGGGCATGGTGGGCTCTCCGCTCCCGATCTGGCTGATGCGGGAGGACTTCCTGCGGCAGATCACAGAACAAGGGATGCCGGCGGACTATGTGAACACTCTGGCGGCCCTTTCCTCCAATGGGATGCTGATCGTTCTGTTCCTGGCTCCTGTTATTGGAGCGGTCATCGGCGGCATCCTTGCCCGCGCCATGTTCCGCAAGCACTTTGAAAAGGCTGGCCTGGTGTAAGATGGGGAACGGGAAGAAATCGATCTTTGATCCGAGAGCCGGACTGTGGATTCTGATTGCTGCCAATATCATCGCGTTCAGCGACCATACTCTGTGGGTGGAACTGGCGCTGATCGCTCTGCTGCTGGCGTTGATGATCGTCCACAGAAGATTTACAATGGCAGTCAAATGGGCTGTTGGATACTGCGCCCTGCTGGTCTTTCAACAGGTGATCCTGCCGGCGTCGCCTATGATCATCGCCACCAGTTTTACCATCTTTGCCACCTATACCCGCCGGATGTTCCCCTGCCTGATGACCGGATCGCTGATGCTGAAATGCACCCCTCTGCGGTACCTGATTGTAGGGCTGCGGCAGTTACATATTCCCCAGAAGCTGATCGTGGCTATTTCCGTGACGCTGCGGTACTTCCCCGCTATCCGGGAGGAAATCGGCCACATCCGGGACGCGATGAAGCTGCGGAATATCCGGGGACTCAGCCGTTTGGAGTGTACGGTGATGCCCCTCATGGTGTCCGCTACGGAGACGGCAGAGGAGCTCTCTGCGGCGGCCGTGACCCGAGGAATCGAAAATCCAGCCCGAAAGACCAGCGCCGTGTCTCTGCGTCTAATGCCGGCAGATCTGACGGGGATGCTGTTGGTCCTGGCCTTGCTGATAGGCTCATTTGTGGTACAATAAGGGGGAGTGACGATGATAGGTTTCGAACAGGTTTCCTTTGGCTATGGAGAAAAACAGGAAACGCTTTCCCATGTCAGCGCCACTGTTGCCCGCGGAGAGTGTGTCCTGCTGTGCGGGGCCTCCGGCTGCGGAAAGACCACGGTGACGAAGCTGATCAACGGCCTGATCCCTGCTTTTACTCCCGGATGCCGTCTGGAAGGACGGGTGATGGTAAACGGGCTTGCGCCGCGGGAAACACCCATGTATGAACTGGCCCAGCGGGTAGGCTCTGTGTTTCAAAATCCAAAGTCCCAGTTTTTTAATCTGGACACCGACAGCGAACTGGCCTTCGGGCTGGAAAATGAGGGCCGTCCGCCGGAAGAGATCCGCCGCCGCGTGGAGCAGGTCGCGGAAACGCTGCATCTCCAGGACCTGCGGGGAAAAAACATCTTTTCTCTATCCGGCGGGCAAAAGCAGCTTCTGGCCTTCGGCTCCGTCTATGCCATGGGCCCCGAAATCTATGTGCTGGACGAGCCGACGGCCAATCTGGATCAGGAGGCCATTGCCCGCCTTCACGACCAGATTGCCGCTTTGAAGCGGCAGGGCTGCACAATCGTGGTGGCGGAGCATCGCCTGTACTTTCTCACTGATCTCATTGACAAGGCGTTTTATCTTCGGAGCGGGGTGCTGGAGCGCGCCTTCACCGGGGAGCAGTTTCGCAGCCTGCCAGACCCGGAGCGGGAGGCCCTGGGGCTGCGTACCCTGACCCCGGCGGTATGCACGCTCCCCTCTGTGGAATCGGCCGGCAGCGAAGAAGGGCTGTCTGTGGAGGGCTTGACCTGCAGCTTCCGCAAAGGAGCTCCCGTATTCTGGGACCTGTCCTTTTCCGCCCGCCCCGGTGAGGTGGTGGCAATCACCGGACCCAACGGCGTGGGCAAGACCACCCTTTCCCGCTGCCTTTGCGGGCTGCTGAAAGAACAAGCGGGACAAATTCTGCTGAACGGAAAGCCTCTGGATCGAAAAGGCCGCCAGCGGTCGGCTTTCTGTGTCATGCAGGATGTAAACCATCAGCTGTTCTCCGACAGCGTGTGGGGAGAGTGCCGGATGTCTGCGCCCGAGGCATCTGACAATCAGATTTCGGAGGTGCTGGACAGCCTCCACCTGCTGTCCTTTCGGGAGCGGCATCCGATGTCTCTCTCCGGGGGGCAGAAGCAGAGGCTGGCAGTGGCTACGGCGCTGCTGTCGGAGAAACCGGTGCTGATTTTTGACGAGCCCACCAGCGGTTTGGACTATGCCCGCATGGTGGAGGTGTCCGGGGTGATCCGCAGTCTGGCAAGGCATGGGCGAATCGTTCTGGTGGTCACCCATGATCAGGAATTCATGCAGAGAGCCTGTGACCGGGTGCTGCGATTGTAAAAGGAGAAATTTCATGCTGGAGCAAGTAATGGCAGACAACGGATTCCCTGTCCCGCTGGTGGAGGGTGGAAACTGCCGGGTCTTTCAGTTTCACAGCGGTACCGGAGAAGGGATCATGACACAATACGACCTGTTCCCCGGCGTATCCCTGATGTACAACGATTTCCATATGGAGAGCTATGATTCCGCGTTCCGTACAACGGAGGATCTGCTGTGCATCGATTACTGCCGCCAGGGGCGCATGGAGTACCCTGCCGGCCCGGATGCGTACTCCTATGTGGAGGCGGGCGACCTGAAGCTGGACCGCCGGTTGGAGCACCAGGGCCACTTTACCTTTCCGCTTGCCCACTATCACGGGGTCACTGTTGGCTTTGCGCTTCCCCAGGCCGCCCAATCGCTGAAGGAGTGGATACGGGAATTTCCGGTGGATCTGGCCCGGCTCCAGAATAAATTCTGCTCCAGCCGCCATCCCAAGGTGCTCCATGGGGCGCCCTCCATCGATCACATTTTTCAGGAGCTCTACGCGGTGCCGGAACAGATCAAGCTCTCTTATTTCCGTATCAAGGTACTGGAATTGCTCCTGTATCTGGACGCGCTGGAGCTGCCAAAGGATGCGGAAAAGCCTTACTTCTATAAATCCCAGGTGGAAAAAGTGAAGGCCATCCATCGGTTATTGACGGGGGAACTGGAACGCCACTATACGATTGCGGAATTGTCCGAACGGTTTTCTGTCCCGGCTACGGCGCTGAAGGAGTGCTTCAAGTCGATTTATGGGCAGCCCATCAACACCTATATGCGTAATTTCCGCATGGACCAGGCCGCGCTTCTGCTCCAGCAGGAGCCTCAAATGGGAGTGGCAGAGATCGCCGGCCGGGTAGGTTATGACAGCTCCAGCAAATTTGCCGCCGCATTCAAGGAAGTCAAGGGCAAGACGCCCCTGGAGTACCGGCGGGAAAGCCAATAAATTTCCTCCAATTCCTTTTGTATTTTCGGAAACTAACATTCAGAATATGGTGTGGATTTATTTACCGGAGACATAAAAACTGGGCTACCTCAAAAGTGAGGTGCCCAGTTTTTGCGTCCGCTAAAGTTTTTCAGGTAAAATATCCTTAAACAGAAATTACTGGATTTTGATTTCTGAAACCGTGTTTTCTACTCCGTTGATTTGTAGTCTAACATGGATTTTGCCATTTTTAAACTCGTCCAAAGGATACTCTAACGGTTCGGAAAGGTTGGTGACATCAATAGATTTTGCTACATCCCCCTGTACCAGCCACAAAACAAGAGTTGCTCCATCAGGAACAGTTCCGCAAGAAATGTCTGCGTGAAGCGTTTGGTCGTCTGCGTCCTCTATCGTCATGTTTTGCTCTTTCACAAATCCATCGCTTGCACTTCTGAAATCCAACTTCCAAAGGCCATCCAGATAGCTGTTAGAATTCATACTGATTGTGCCTAAATTCCAAACTCGGTCATCAGAGGCAACATTTGTATTGACACCGCTTCCGGTAGCCGCACTGACGATAAAACCTGTCAAGCAGGTCAGCATAAGCACCATGCTGACAACACCTGCAATAATAAATTTCAAGTGATGAGTTCCCCGTTTTACCATAATACTGTGATCCTCCTTTTCGATATGTGCTCCACATTCTTCACAATATTTTGCTTTCAGTGAAATGCGATGTCCACAGGCAGGACACGTTTCTTTGATTTCTGAGCGGCGAAGGAAGTAAATCAGTAATCCAATAAAGGGGGTAGCTATAAAAACTACAATCGCCCACAATACCGGGTCATCACCACGCCTTTTACAATCTTGGTACACCCACGCTGCAAAAGAAGCAACCGTACACAATGCAAAAAAAACGCAGCAGAGAAGCAGAATAGGGAACAACATAGAAACGCCGCTAAAGCCATCGGTTTTCAGAAAATAAAGGCCAAACCATAGGAAGATCATCAGTAAAATGGCAGGAATACCGATATAAAGTGGAAGTTTGCTCTTTTTTGTATTATTCATGCTAATGCACCTCTCTTTTCAATACGGATTGTTATATCCTCTTTCATATTTGTTCGTTTCACACCAACTATGGTAAGCAGAACACCAGCCAGTCCAATGTAGAAACAGATACCTGCGGCAAAGTAAGATAAGTAGGTATTGTGAATTACCATTAAGGAAATAATAGCCAGCAGAATAAATGTAGCTAAATTCAAAATCATCGGCAAATACCAAAGAGAAAAAGCGCGTGTGGCTGGTTGTTTTTGCATAGCTGCTTCTTTTTGGTACAACGCCGCTTTCAGTTTGTTGTTTAACTCCGAGCCTGGCTCATCGGCCAGCTTCACAGAAGCCCGGATGATTTCATCAATTTCTGTATTGAAACGGTCATTTTTCATATCCAGCTTCCTCCAATCTTTTCTTAATCAAACTTCTTCCCTTAAACAATCGGCTTTTTACAGTTCCGGGCGGTTTCTTAAGGATTGCCGATATTTGCTCTATAGAACAGTTCGAAAGATAAAACAATGTCAGCGGTATTCGGAACTTTTCTGGTAGAATTTCCATGATCCGATTAACTTCTGAAATCAACTCTTTCTGTAAATAGCCTTCTTCAATGCTTTCTTTGGAATGTAAGACGGTTTCGGTTTCTTCATCCAGATTGGTACATGGAGCAATTTCATTTCGGCGGGCTTGTTTTCGTCTGTCGCTTTTCCAAAGATTATGAGCCAATGAGAAAAATAGTGCTTTCGGATTTTGCTCCCAATCGAGCTTCCATTCCGCTTCCAACGCCTTTAGAAAAGTCTGTTGATACAAGTCCTCCGCTTCTGTTTTGTCTGCACAGAGTTTTAAGCAAAATTTATATATGTCTGTACCAAACTCGTCAATACATTTTTCAATCTCCTTGGCCTTCAATGTTTCACCTCCATTTCCTGTTCACCTCATATTCGTCATGACTTTGTATGCGGTTCATTTTTTTAAAAAAATTTTGAAAAAATGCCGGAATGACATACTGTAGTTTCACTCCCAGCATTTCTCTGTTTTTTACCAACCCCATAGCGGTTTTTTGCAATTTTTGGGTTGCAGATTGATTTGCTTCTAATTATAGTGTCGTTTCGGTACATATTCAATCTATCATTCACAGGTTATAGTTTGGGTCACAAAATCGAATTGGGACATAAATTTTTCCGTCCAAACGGGACCAGACCGGCAGGACGGAGCGGACAGAGGAAGAAGAATTTCTTATAATCGTTGTAGTTAGCGCAAGCAAACTACAACGATTTTTCTTTGAGAGGAGTATTGCACATGAAGGAACGAACTTGGCTCGGTATCCTGCTCTCCTTCGCCGCACCCTGCCGGGGGAAGATGGCCGGGTCTGTGGTACTGGCTATTCTCAGTGTGGCCGGGGGCTTCGTACCGTATCTCGGCGTCTATCATATCATCCGGCTGTTTCTGGAGCGTCAGGCGGACTGGGAGGGCATTGTATTTTGGTGCGGCGTGTGTCTGGCCGGCTATGCCGTCAAGGTGGCGGGATATGCCCTGTCCACCATGCTGGCCCATGTATCCGCCTACACGATTTTGGAGGGTCTGCGCCTTCAGGTGGCGGACCGGCTGATGGGGGCGCCGCTGGGCGAGGTGGAAAGCCGGCCCATTGGCTCCATGAAGAGCACCATCGTGGACCGTATTGAAGATGTGGAGCCGCCTCTGGCTCACATGATCCCGGAACTCAGTTCCAATCTTCTGCTGCCTCTGGTCGTGGTCATCGCCATGTTCGCCATCGACTGGCGGATGGGCCTTGCCCTGCTGGTGACCATCCCGGTGGCGCTCATCCCCATGACCTTCGGGATGCGGACCTATAACAAGAATTACGCCGCCTACATGGAGGCCAACGCCCATGTGAACAGCGTGATCGTGGAATATGTAGAGGGCATTCAGGTGGTGAAAGCGTTCAGCCAGGGGGAGCGGTCCTATCAGAAATTTGCCCAGGCGGTGGCCTCATTCCGGGATTTCACTATGGGATGGTTCCGCTGCACCTGGGCTTCCATGAATCTGTGCCTGTCCATTCTGCCGACCACCCTGCTGGGGACGCTGCCAGCGGGCGTCGCGCTCTATCAGGCGGGGATACTGGACCCGGCCCAGGTGACGCTCTGCCTGATGCTGGCCCTGGGAATCGTGTCCCCCCTGATGAGCGCCACCGCCTTCATCAACTCCATGAAAAGTATGCAGTTTGCAGTAAAGGACACCCGTGAACTGCTGAATTTGCCCCAGCTTGCGCAAGCGGAGCAGAATGTCCATCTGGAAGGCAGCAGCATCCAGATGCGGGATGTATCTTTTTCCTATGGCGGGACAGAGGGCAAGGAGGTGCTTCGCCATCTGAACTTGACCATCCCACAGGGAAAATTCACCGCCCTGGTGGGGCCGTCGGGCGGCGGCAAGTCCACCATAGCCCGGCTGACCGCCCGGTTTTGGGATGTGACGGGAGGCTCCATCACCCTGGGCGGACAGGACATCCGCAAGCTCCCGCTGAAGCAGCTCTCCCAGTCCATCAGCTTCGTCACGCAGGACAACTTCCTCTTTGACTGTTCACTGAAAGAGAACATCCGGCTGGGGCGTCCGGGGGCCTCGGACGAGGAAGTGCTGGCGGCTGCTCAGGCGGCCCAGTGCGAAGAATTCATTGGCCGGCTGGAGCATGGCTGGGATACGACGGCCGGAGACGCGGGCAAGCAGCTCTCCGGCGGGGAGCGTCAGCGCATCGCCATCGCCCGCGCCATTTTGAAGGACGCCCCCATTGTGATTTTGGACGAGGCGACCGCCTTCACTGATCCCGAGAATGAGGACAAAATCCAACGCTCCATTATGGCGCTTTCCAGGGGAAAAACGCTGCTGGTCATTGCCCACCGGCTCTCCACCATCCAGAACGCGGACCAGATCGTGGTGCTGGAGAAAGGGAGCGTTGCAGACTGTGGCACACAGGAAGAACTGCTGGGCCGCTGCCCGCTGTATCAGACCCTTTGGACGGCCCATGTGGGGGCACGAAACTGGGCGGTCACATCCGGCAAAAAGGAGGGGAATTGAGATGTTTCACAGCGTAGGACGCATTATGGGATGGGCAAAGAACTATCGAAAGCGCATGATTCTGGGTTTTGTGTGCTCATTTTTCGCAACATGGTGTACCGCAGGGCCGGTGATGCTGGCGGCCTGGGCCCTGGGGCGGATGATCGGGAACGCCTGGGGAGAAAATGAGCTTTCCGGCTCTCTCCCATGGCTGTGCTTATCTGGCATCGTCGTTCTGATCCTGCTGCGGTATTTCTTCACCTATTGGAAAAACCGGCTTCAGGAGAGCATCGGAACGGAACGGGCGGCAGAGCAGCGGATGGAACTGGGAGATGTGCTGAAACGGGTGTCCCTTGGGTACTTTGCCAAAAACAATCTGGGGGACATTTTGGCGGCGCTCACCACGGAGTTGAGCACACTGGAACTCCAGAGTATGAAGATGGTGGACGCGGTGGTAAACGGCTATATTCAGGTGGCCGTGATCCTGCTGTGCGTGGCGATTTTCTGCCCGCCCGCCGCGCTGGTGGCGCTGATCGGCGTGCTGGTGTCCGCCTTTGCCCTGCGGGGGATCGGCCGTCAGAGCGCCCGCACCGCTCCTGTGAGCCACCGGGCTCAGGAGGCATTGTCTGGCGCGGCTGTCGAATACATCCACGGCCTGCCGGTGGTGAAGTCCTTTGGACAGGACGGGGTTTCCGTCCAGCGGTTCCGGGACGCCTGCCGGGACAATAAGGCCATCCGCATCAAAAACGAATTTGGGTTCGTCCCTTGGAACTGCCTGCATCTGTTCGCCCTGCGGGCGGCGTCCGTGGGGCTGGTGCTCGCCGCGGGCCAGCAGGCTTTGGCAGGCGCTTTACCGCTCCCGTATTTCCTGATGATCGCCCTGTTCTCCTTCACTATTTTCGGCAGTGTGGAGGCCATCAATGACGCGGCCCACATCCTGTCGGTGACAGATTCGGTGCTGGACCGGCTGGAGGAACTGGAACATACGGATTTCATTGACAAGGGCGGAAAAGAGGTCACGCCGGAGCGGTTCGATGTGTCCCTCTCCCATGTATCCTTCGGGTATGGGAGCCGCGAGGTGCTCCACGATGTGACCTTTACCGCGCCCCAGGGGACCACTACCGCCATTGTGGGGCCGTCTGGCTCCGGCAAGAGCACGATATGCAATCTGGTAGCCCGCTTCTATGACGCGGACCGGGGTGCCGTGTCGGTGGGCGGCCACGATGTGAAAGAATTTACCTGCGAAAGCCTGCTGCGAAATATCTCCATGGTCTTTCAGAATGTGTATCTCTTCCAGGACAGTGTGGAGAACAATATCAAATTCGGTTGCCCGGATGCCACCCATGAGCAGGTGGTGGCTGCCGCCAAAGCTGCGTGCTGCCATGACTTCATCTCGGCCTTGCCGAACGGCTATGACACCGTGATCGGAGAGGGCGGCTCCACCCTCTCCGGAGGAGAGAAGCAGCGCATCTCCATCGCCCGGGCCATTTTGAAGGACGCCCCTATTGTCATCCTTGATGAAGCGACTGCCAGCGTAGACCCGGAGAATGAACACCTGATCCAACAGGCTCTGTCCGCTTTGACAAAGGGGAAAACCATCCTCACCATCGCCCACCGGTTGGCTACCATCCAGCACGCGGATCAGATTCTGGTGGTGGAGGATGGCCGTATCGCCCAGCGGGGTACCCATGCGGAACTGATGGCCCAGGGCGGCTTGTACCGGCGGTTTATTGAGATCCGGGAACAGGCCGAGGGTTGGAGATTGACGTGAAGAAAAGAGTGAAACGGCAACACGGCACATCACTTCATGCCTCTGGCGAAGACTATCTGGAGGCCGTGCTGGTGCTCCAAAAGGAAAAGGGCATGGTACGCTCTGTGGATGTTGCCCGGCACATGGGAGTCTCCAAGCCCAGCGTGTGCCACGCGGTAGCTACCCTAAAAGAAGGAGGCTTCCTCACCATGGACGGGGACTTCTTCCTCCGCCTGACCGATGTGGGCAGGGAGGTAGCCGAGCAGACCTATGAAAAACATTGCTTTTTCACACGCCTGTTAGTGGAGGCTGGTGTCGAGCCCAAGGCTGCTGAACGAGACGCCTGCCGCATGGAGCATGTGATCAGCTCAGCCAGTTTTCAGAAACTGACGGAGTTGTACCAGAAAAGCCATCCAAGTACAGAGCCGACCGAGAATGGGAGGCGGTTTGATGCGAAAACAGATCCTGCTGATTGATGATGACCTGCCCCTTTGCCGGAAACTCCGGGAGGCTCTGCAGGACGATACCACAGAGGTCCGGTATTTCATTGACACAGCGGAGGCCCTGGACAGTTTTATGCGGCACCGGTATTGTCTGGTTATCATAGACCCGGCGCTGGAAGATATGGATGGCCGGGAACTGCTTCGGACCATGCGTCAGGCCAAGGTGGTCCCGATTCTGGTGCTCACCGGTATACTATCATTGGAAGATGAAATTGAACTTCTTTCATTAGGAGCAACAGTCTGTAACTCAAAGCCGATTGACCTGCGCCGCTGTACTGCTCAGGCTCATGCACTCATCCGCCTCTATATGGCTGTCTCTTATACACATCTCCGAGCCCACGAGACC
>ERZ1027012.43-NODE-43-length-72121-cov-21.599687_pt1 | contig 72121 bp, 65 predicted proteins | sample MGYA00519447_ERZ1027012 | MGnify/ENA primary metagenome ERZ1027012 (study PRJEB26926, sample SAMN06164700) | human gut metagenome | biome: ENVO:00009003; feature: ENVO:2100002; material: ENVO:00002003 | host: Homo sapiens | place: USA | collected 2012 ... | reverse complement strand
GTATGTACTGAGTCTGTGCTTTGGGTTAAACGGACGATAAGGTTTCCGGATAGTATTTCGCAATAATATCATTCAGTCTGTCAACCAGTTCTGGTTTCCTGAACGTGATGTGCGCGGAGCCCTTCTTAAAGTATTTAATTCTGAACATCTCGTCTTCATAGCACTCTTTACCCTGAACAGACCGGATGTGCTCACCCAGATGAATAGTGATGTTTTCCCGGTTGTCGGGGATCGGTTTGCCGCTGAACAGATGCAGCATTCTTTCCAGGTCGGCAAGTCGATCGGCCTGTGGGCCGTTGTTCAGATGAAATCCCCATCTGTCCCACCTCACCAGATTGTTGACGATAATTTTACTGCCAAATTTACAGGGTGAATTGTTTTTGTAATTCCAGCTCAGTCCCCTGAAAACATTGATCACCCCTCGCTCAAACACCTCATCCTTATTCTGGTGCAGTTGTTCAAATGTGCTCAGAATGTTCGCTTCACTGATTTCCGGAAAATTATCGTACTCCAGTGACCGGTACCATGTATCACGGGCCTGCGCATCCATTAATGACAGCATCCCGGAATGTTGCATCAGGTCACGCCAGATTTCGCGATCGAGATTGCGTGTGATGGCTTTCATTGCCGTTTCAGGTTTTTCCATGAGCCAGCAGCCACAGCGAAAATCCTGTTTCATGGCCCAGTCCAGAGCAGTTTTACCTCCAATACTTTCTGTCATTGCTGATATTTCAGCCAGTTGCCGGGTAAGTGTGTCGATTTGCAGCAGCGTAGTCTTTCGCACAGCCAGAATGCGGTGGATACTGGTTGAGCAGATAACGTCCGTATGTCCGTTGACCAGTTCCGGGCGGGAGATTGTGATATCTGACATCATCGTTTTTCCTTTTGGTTTATAAACGAAAACGCCAGCCGTATTCAGGCTGGCGTCAGTGGAATGAAGTCTGGTGAGTAAGACTCACCGGTTCTGTTGCAGAAACTGCAGTTGGCGCAGGGTACGGATATCTTCCCTGGCCTGTTCAATGCAGGGCAGCAGCGCTGCCGAATCCGTTTTATCCTCATCGTTGTCAAAGATAATTCCCGATTCGCAGTCGATATTGTCCTGTAGCCACGCAATCAGAATATCCAGTGTGGTTTCCGTGGTTAATGATTTCATGTTGTTCCTGGTTACCAGTCGAAAGTGGGCAGGTCCGGCAGACATTCAGCGCTGGCATCCAGATGAATGAGACTGACGCCATAACGTTGGATGAGTGTGACAACCAGACGACGGAACGTTTTTGACAGCCCCAGGCGCTTAAGCCGCAGAACCGGGTATGACCACGCATCGGTACGTAACAGATATCCGCTACCGGTAAAATGAATCCATTCTGATTCGCCGAAGTCACTGGTCTGGTGTGACAGCGAGTACAGCCAGGCGTTGTCCGTTTCTGTGATATGTGCGGTACTGCAGCGTATGCCGGAAAGAGTCGTAAACGGTGGTGGAGTGTAGGTTGACTGTTGGTTGGATTCATCCACCACGCGGAGTGAATAACCGTTTTCAGTGACCTTGTTAATCAGTTCGGCAAGCTCAATACCATCGATGTCAACGACAATGCGCCCCATGTTCAGCGCCTGCACGTTAATGCAGTCAGCTTCCAGCGTCAGGGCCAGTTTCATTGTTTCACCCCCGGATGTTTACCCAGGGTAATGTCATTTATCGTTCTGTAGTTGTCGCGTGTCATCAGGCCGGTTGCCCGGCGAGCCCGGAGGATATCGATGCTGTTTATTAACTGAGAGCGGGTACAGGTGCTGAATCCCGGCTGGTCGGTACGCACTAGTGTGTATTTTTCAACGAGAAAGTTCACTGCATCGCACAGTGAAATACCCGCCTCAATATGCTGCTCAATCACACGTTCATCAGCGAACGGTGTGTCATCCAGCGTAAGGCCGTAATGCTGGTCCAGCAACCGTGACAGCAGTATCTGCCAGATTTCAACAGGAGACAGGCGTGAACTGGCCGCCTGCCCGGGTAATACAGGTAATGTTTTCATACTGAAAATTTTCCTGATATGCAGATATAAAAATGGGAAAGTGGCGTGGTGAAAACACCAGGCCGGAGCAGAAGGTTATTCTGATGATTTACGTTTTCGTTTCGGGCGTCGGATAAACAGCCAGATAAACGTAACCACAGGAGCCCAGGGTATCGGCTTCGCAGGTCAGTCCTTGCGCATACAGCGTGACGGTATGCTGATAGCGGGGGCTGAGTTCACCACTGGTGAGCATGAGCTCCAGTTGTTTCATTAGCAGCGGAAAGGCCTGGTCCAGGTGGTACGAATCTGCGTCGCTGAACCGGCCTCTGATTCCGGCGCGGTCTGCAAGGTAATGCAACCGGTTACCCTCCTGCACCAGACGTGCCCTGAAACAGGGCATCACGGTGCAGGGTAGCCCCCACCAGGGGCGGTTGTTGTCGTCGGGATAATTTGTTTCATGGAGCGTGTCTGACACGATAAAATCCTCACAGAAAATCGGTTAAGAATGGTTTAACGATGACAGGTCAGCCGGCGCGCAGACCGGCTTCGGTGAAGGTGTATTCGTTGATGAGAAGGGCCTCATCCACAGCGGCATCTGAGGTCAGACTGTTGTACTCGTTTTCCAGTTGACGGTACAACCAGAAGGCCAGGTCGCGCAGGGCTTCGCTGACAACGGCTTCCGCATCGGCTGTCATTGCCTGACCAGTCGGACTGTTCCGGGTAACCGTGATATCCATGCTGTACGGATGGCAGTAGCGTCCCCGGTGGTGGATTTCAGCCTGCAGTTGCCAGAAGTTACGCTTCTGCACCGCCTGCAGGGCATCCGCAATACGATGGAGTTCATGCTCCTGTGGGGCATACTTCCGGATTATCCGGGCTGTCGCCGGCTGCCAGTGCCAGCGTCCTTCAAAACAGGCTCCGTCCCCCTGGCTGCAGAATCCGCTGAACCAGATGCACGGCTCTTCCATAAACCTGCCGTTGCTGAGCCGGAAAACGCGCTGGCGGAGGTCAATTCCGAAAATGCCACAGACCTCCCTGAAGTCTTCATACACGTTTTCATACCAGTTGCTGTCAGCATGATGCTGACGGTACCAGTCGCGGGCTTTTTCCTGTGCCGGGCAGGAAAGTTCATCCAGCGTATACACGGTGGTGGTGATAATTCTGTTCATCATTTCTTCTGGCTCAGTTCAGGGTGACGCTCATCAGCCGGATATACGGACCAAAACTGTCCTTACGGCGTTCGGCAAATACGGCCAGCACACCGGGAATATCCTGTACTTCGCGACCGGTATACGCCTCAGCGCTACCGTGCCAGCGATACTTACCGGTACAGAACGGAAAAAGACGGGATGCAGGATGCTGTTGGTGAATACGCATGGCTTCACCACGGGCGATGATTCTCATGATGTGATACCTCTGAAGACAGAAGATAAAAGTGAAAACAAGCGTGATGTGGTTGTGACGGTGACGGGTTAAAGCAGACCATGTTCGGCAAAGGAGAAAACCTGTCTGCCACCGATTATCAGATGGTCCGGCACCCGGATATCAACAAGGGCCAGTGCCTGTACCAGACGCCCAGTGATAAGGCGGTCTGCCTTACTGGGTGTGACTTCACCGGACGGGTGATTGTGTGCCAGTACCACGGCGGCGGCATTGTGGTACAGGGCGCGTTTAATCACCTCCCGGGGATGGACTTCTGTGCGGTTGATGGTGCCTGTGAAGAGGGTTTCACCGGCAATCAGCTGATTCTGGTTGTTCAGGTACAGCACCCGGAATTCTTCACGCTCCAGTCCCGCCATGTTCAGAATCAGCCATTCCCGTGCCGCATGCGTGGAGGTGAAGGCCACGCCGGGTTCATGAAGATGGCGGTCCAGGGTTTTCAGGGCCCGCAGAATGAGACTGCGCTCGCCGGGCGTCATCTCTCCGGGCAGAAAGGAAAGCTGTTGCATTGTTCCTGCCCCCTTTCAGTCAATAATGCGCATAATGGCGCTGCATTCCGGATGCTGCAGGGCGTAATCCCGCAGACGGTAATAATGAACCGTCATGGCATAACACTCCGTACGGCAGGCGTGATGACTGTACGTCATCAGACAGGCGGCAATGCCGGCGGCTTCCGGGCTCATTTCAGCGCGGTTACCGTTCATGGCATTGAACAGTACCCATGTTTCGTCATCATAGTCATCCGGTTCAGGGGCCATAAATGCCCCGCCGTTGTTCAGGGTGTACAGATTCCAGATACCACCGCAGTAGTTTTCGCACAGACGGTCCATCCAGCCGAAGACTCGGGGCTCCAGGGTCACCCACTGTGGAATGAGGCCAAAATGCTGCGGCCAGAAGCTGATGCGCTGCTCATCAGGGACGGGAGTGGCAACCAGCTGAGGCTGGTTATTCTCAGGTGCTGCGGCTGAATAAATTGTGGGGGTATTCTGAGAAACGGTTTTCATGAGATAACTCCTTAAATAACGAACAAATGTGTGGTTTTCAGGGACGAAAGCTGAATCATGCTCTCAGGGACGTGCTGTATCAGCGTATGCTCTCCAGCAGCGTTTCTGCCATCACCCACAATGCGCGATTGAGCTTAATGTCGGTATCAATGCTGTGAATGGCCCGGGTATGGATACGTTTTCCTTTTGCACTGCGACCGGAAATCCCGCCTTTCAGCATATTCTCCTGGATGGTCTGATATGCACTCCACAGGTCCTTACCGTAATCCTCCCAGCGTCGTGGCGTCAGAATGTCAGCGGTGGTGACCGGCTGATGTTCATCACCATAACGGTAAGTCAGTGCCGCCTGTGCCAGCGCCTGGCGTGCCGGTGGCGGCAGAACCAGAGACTGCATGGCATCACGCTTTTCCTCAATCCGGTCAAAAACGCCCACTACCTCGTAAGCCCCTTCAATGACTCTGTCCACCATATTTCCCCGGTGGGGCACCCGGACTTCCCCCAGAGACTGACCGCAGACGCAGCCGTTCTGGCAGACGAATCTGAAGTAACCCGGCAGCATCTGGTAGCTGGAGGTACCGTCATGGGAGTTGAGCAGAATAATTTCAGGGACATGTTGCCCGTTTATCTCCCCGTCACGGCGCAGACGCAGCATGTGTTTGGTGTATCCCCGGCGGCCCGGGTCACGTACGCGGGTCTGGCAGGCGAAGAATGGCTGAAAACCTTCCTGCTGCAGGCTTTCCAGCACGGTGATGGTGGGGATCCAGGTATAGTTCTCGCTTCTGGATGTGTGCTTATTTTCCCCGAATACGCTGGGGACGGCCTGCATCAGTTCTTCGCGAGTTAAGGGGCGGTCACGGCGCATCTTGTTCGTATAACCAAAACGGCTGGTTAATCGCATGATTTACTCCTTATGAATGAGTTAGCGGTATAAATGAAAAAGCCGCGTCTCCCGGAGAAGACGCGGCCTGATGGGGGAAATGAATGACGTTTATTATCTGAGAAGCCCTTCACTGGCGAGCCTCGCATTAAGCTGTTTTCCGGCACTGGGTTCAGAGTTCCGGTAGCACCAGCGTAGCTGACATTCAGCATTGCGATAAGCTGTTGTGACGGCAACCGCCTGCTCTCGAGAGAAAGGGCCTTCGGATAGTAAACAGGACATATGCTCTGCAGAAGAAATCAGAGAAAAACGCCACCAGTCGGTGGCGCCAGTAATGAAATAAATGCAAAGGATATATTACTGAGGTGAGTTATCCCGGGGGCGGGAGTCTGGTTCACCATAAATTATCCGGTGTTTTGCCAGCGATTCCGGCATAGCATTAATACAATAATTGATGTAGAAAATGTGAAATAAAAATGTCCATACCGGGTTCATTTTTAATTCAAAGCGGAACTGTGTCAGTGCATATTGTTGCAGAGCCGCTCTGGCTCTGAAAGCCCAGATGATGGTGAGGATAATCCAGATCAGCGAGACCAGCGTGGCAATACCGTACATGGTTTCAGCACCGCGGCTGTAACCATAGACGTCACCGTATTCGTCGATCTGAACCGGAAAAGCCATTTTCAGCATGGCGGATACTCCCAGGCATACTGCCATCCAGATAATCATTGCAGAAGAGGAGAATCGCTGACGGGTTTCATCCATGATGGTGTCCTGATATTTATACAGCCACATCAGTGGATAAACACCATATGTGGCGGCTCCCAGTAATACCAGATGCCATGTGGATGTATTCAGTTTTTCTTTTAACGATGAAATAGTGGAATCATTCATCACGGTTTCCTTATCATTAATTACGTGTGTGGAATTTTCAGAAATAAAATATTGTGTTGTTTTTAGCGGACTGCTTCTCCTCTCACAGTGTAACCTTCAATAAAATCAGCCATATCCTCGTTGTCTTTGTGGCTGTTGTCAGGGAACTGCTCAATGGCGAACAATTCAGAGAAAGTATTTCTGCAGTTCAGGGTGGCAATCCGGGTTCCCTGGTTAAACACGAGAATGCCATCAAATGCCGGTGTTTCTCCGTCGTAGCGCTGCACAACCACATAGTCGTATGAACCTTTATGAAAACGCAGATATTTCAGTTTTCCTTTACCCCGGTTAAGATCGCGCCAGTAATGAAAGGCACTGACGCCAAACATGCCTTCTTTTAATTCCAGCTCCAGCGTGCCGTCTTTTTTGAGAAGGTGGTAGGTGTAGGGAAAACCATCCTGTGCAAGAGCAGACAGAGCCTTACCGTTTGTGAGTGTACAGTCTGCCAGTGCTGTCGCCGGGATTGCAGATTGCGAATCAGGTGCTGCTGGCCTGGCTTTTTCCGGTTCAGGGGGATTTTGCTCCCCGGACCCGGTATCGGTTTTCCCGGGAGAAGTGACGGTGGCATCGTAAGCCGGCGTCTGAATATGTGTATCCGGTGGATTGTTATCGGTGTTATTAAAATGCTTTGTTGTTGATGAATAGCCTGCCTGTTCGTTGGTGTAGCCGCCTGTAGGCATCCGTGATTTCTTACGCCATTCTCCATTCACTTTTTCATACCCGGATTCTGTCATCATCCGTTCCTGCAGACTGGTGATTTCTGTTTCAGAGGAGTGCGGTTGCCTGTCTCCGGAATACAGAAACTCGTCCAGTGTCATCTTTTTGTTCTTCCGGGTATTCGTGTGGCTGAGTGATTTCGGAATAAATGTCTTACAGGCTTCGGTGAAGTTACCTTTACGGAAAGTGGCCGTTTTCCCTTCAATGGTAACGGTTGCTCCCATTAAGTGTGTGAAAGCCGGTATGGCACGGGCTGCCATATCCGGTGCTGCACGGGGGGTATCCCCCAGCGTCACCATTCTGTGAAATCCCGTGGCGCTGTTACATACCATGAGAGATTTCCAGGTCTGGTCGTTGATTCTGGTTGTGATAAAGCGGGTTCCCGGAAAATCGAGATTATCCGGACATCCCTTGTCCATGCTCATAAAAACCATACCTTCATCAGAAATGAGGGCAGTTTCATTTCCTTCACTACTGATGGCCTGGCATGCGCCGTTTCTGATTTCCCAGTTGTCGGTAAAATAGTCGCAACCGGTAAGAACGGATATTGCCGAAGCTATCATCAGGGAATGACGTAATACCTGCATGTTCAGTTTTTTGTTCAGCATATTGTCTCCATACCTGTCGGAACGGCTTTGGCAGGCCGGCGATCACAGGTTAAAGGTGTTGATAAGTTTATGGATGAAAGGGAAATGTGGCAGAGCGGAGATAAAACGCTCTTCAGCGACCAGACTGTGGATGTGGTCTCTCCGTTCAAACCGTTCTGATGTCAGGCTGACCGATTTGATGTCTGCCAGGGGAAAGACCCGCAGTTTTCCCTTCTGTAACGCGATCAGATACCAGCTTCCGCTGTAATAAATGAGCCGGCAGGGTTCCAGTGACGGATACCATTGCTCAGTCACCAGCGAGATGTGGATGCACTGTCTTATTGCCAGGATGAGTTGCGAGAAACACTCGGGGAGTGTTGCAGTGATATCCGGCGCCGGTAGCCAGATAAGGCAGGGAGAGGGCTCCTGGTTGTCGGTAAGACAGGTTATCAGTCGTCCGTTCCGGAGCGGAAGTATCCGTGCGATCCCGGTATTCTGTATAAAGGAAAGCATTTCAGGGATCGCGCCCGGGTTGCTCTGCCGTCTGAGACTGTACCGGCCATTTCTGTACTCTAAGTCCAAGTGAACCAGACGCTGATGAAAATCGCGCTGTAATGTACGTTCTGTAACACCAAATTCATCTGACAGTGTTTTTAGTGACAGAGATTCTCCGGCCATCAGTCGGCTGATAATGAGTGATAAGCGAACCGCTAGGCGATCATGCCGGGAACGATTATCAGACATAGATGTGCACTCCGTAAGAAAACATCTTTTATTTCATGATGTTATTATGCATCATGATGTTGAAAGGATGTGTCGCATCCGGATAATCAGGAATAAAATGCAGCAGAAAAAATATTCCTTTAATTATCTGATTTTTAAGCAGGGTTTCATAAAAAGAAGAATGCTTGTTAATCCAATGACACATCCTGTCGGCGTGAGTGTGTCAGAACAGACGATCCCACAGTGTGACCAGCAGGTGGATAATGCGGTCCCGGGCTTTACGCAGAAGCTGTAACATCCAGGCCGGAAAGCTGAACCGGGCAACGGCGTCGTCAAAACTTTTCCCGATGGCATCACCAAAAGTCTGTTGTGCGTGTTTCTGGGCCTGTTCAGAGCGGTTTTCCCCCCGGATATGTGAATAAACCGCGCTGGTTGCCTGTGGTGGCAGTGCGTGGATCATCAGCGACACCAGTGCAGGAATATTCCAGCCGACAGGCGCGGCAACGGAGAGTACCGGAAATGATGAAGGGAACAGGGTTGTCACCCGGGCTGTAACAGTTGCCAGTGAGAGTGCCTGCTGACGTGACGGGCTCTTTTCTGTGGCGTTCCACTCTTCAGCAGGAAACACGCGATCGGCATGGCTGAGAACAAACAGAAAACGCGAGGGATCTGCGCCCTCATTCAGTAAAAACTGATGCATGGTAATATCGGCGGCATACGCGCGTTCATCAGCCCGCAGAATCCAGATAATCAGATCCAGTTCCGGCAGTAACTGACGATAAAGCGCCCGGTATTCCTGATCATGTTGCGGCGTCTCACCGATGCCGGGCAGATCGACCAGCGTCATTCTGCGTTCACCGAGCTGCAGGGTAAGACGATGTGCCTGGCGGGTGCAACCGTTCAGCGGATGTGTGGCACAGATACGGGACTGAAAAATGGCATTACACAGGCTGCTCTTGCCGGTGCCGGATTTACCCATCATACCAATCACGGGTTCGTAATGAATAACGCTGTGGAGATGTTCAAGGATTTTCTGGCGAATTTCTTCAGGAAGAAACGTCAGATATGATTTCACTTGTGCGGAGAGGGAAGAATGGCTGAATGACATACCGGTATCCTGTTGATTTCACTGAACCGGATCACACTAATCCGGTTTATCATTCAGGTAATATGGACGTGAAAAAATCTGGAGTAATGTGTAGTAGAAAATAAATAAGAATATATTGAAATTCTAATCCCAGGTTCAAATGAAAAGATAAAAATAGTTTGTTAGCGGTCCTTCATGATCCATGAAGGACTGCACAGAAATAATATCATTTGTCCTGAAACAGTTGCCTGTAATGCTGAGTAATCAATTTTTCCAGTGTATCGCTTATACGCATGTTGTAATGTTCAGCTAACTCATCCAGTTGCATTTTTGTCTTTATTTTTAAATAAGTATTTAATGCTTTTTTATCAACACGTGTTTCACGAAGTTTTTTCTGATTCCACGCTTTATTAAGATTCATCAGAAGTAGTTTTTTGCTGTCGTTGTTTATTTCCCAAAGATCAAATACTGCACGTACAGCCAGCAGTTTGTTAGCATGATTAAAAGGAGTTGTATTTTGAACAAATTGATATGTGGAATAATGAGGTTCCCAGGGCATGGGTACATAATTGCTAAAATGTTTTTTTATAAAATTCCATGCCCATGAAACAGCATCTTCTTGATCTGGCAACCATTTAACCGGAACAGGGTTTTGATATATTTGGCCCCACTTGTTTTTGAAATTCGCAATTATATGTTTTTTGGGTAGTGGGCAAAAAGCTATATCAGTTGTCTCCTGAATATAAAAAATATCGTTCAGGCTATCAAAAAAATGGATGATACGTTCGACCCTGTCATTATGATTATATGGAATTTTATGAAAGCCAAGATAAATATATTCATTATGATATTGTTGAATTTCTCCTGATAACCTTTTTGAAAGATAGGTTAAGTCATAATCAACGAGCATCTGGCTGTAGGTACAGTATTCTAAATAAGCACATAGCCAAAAAGCTGCGCGTTCATCATTATAGACCCAGCCAAATTCATGTAATGGAGTAATTTCTTTCGCAATGGCAGTTTCTATTTCCTTGCACAGCTTGTCCTGGTCCTGACCACTGATTTTTGCGTTATTAATGGCATGAATAATTTCTCTCTTGCAACTTCTGATGTCGTTATAGTAATCCACATTTTTTGTGGCTATTTTTTTCATGTGTAGACATCTCAAAAAGAAATTGCAAACACGAATGTCATTAATATCTTTTAAATAATTTTCTATATTAAAGCGTACGGTCAGGGACATATTTTTTCCTTCTTACATAAACTACGAAGTGGTTCTCTTGTGTTTTTATTGTATATTATATGTAGTTTTTATGTCACTAAAAAAGTTTTCTTGTAGTCATATCGTGGTTTTCTGGTTGTAAAACTGAATGAATCATGAGGTTTTTATATGGTTTTCTGGTCATTAATAATTTAGATTATGCGTCAAAAACCTGGTGTTTCTGCCATTTTCAAATGGTTACCGATAAGCCTACAGGGGCGTTCTGGCATAAAGAATCGCTCAATAAAAAACTGACTGGACAATATGTGAACAAGAGATGGAGTAAGAATACCTGGCAGTGACGGCGTCACAAAGCAAACAGGCAGATATGGAGAGGAGTTGAGAATCATCTGGATTAAGCGTTGATTATATCGTGTGTTCCAGCATTACTCTGATATTAATGTAATGGCTGAGGAGGTTTAACTTGTCATTTTATTGGCTCTTGTCTTTATATCTGATATGTGATTTTAATTACCTGATGCTGGTTGTGAAATTCTATATGACAGGGTAAAGATGGAATGAAAATGTGTTATATGCGGGGCTATGAAAGGGTTCGTAAGTCATTAGTATTGTTGTTATCTGAATTCTGAAATAAGCTTACATTCTCTGGCAAAGAGAACTAAAATGAATATGCCGGTAACGATGATTTACAGTCGTTTTGCTACGGATATTTTTACGATGTTGAACGTGGTGTCAGGGGAAATAATTTCAGAGCAAACTTGTCTGTTTTTTGACCAAAAAAGATCCATACTGGCCGTGAAAAACTGAAATCAACACTCAGTCTGCATGGATGTCTGAAGATATTGAGAATGTCGGGAATGGTACTATATACGTATTTTACTAAGCATTTCAGTAAGTGTTATACACGCATTCTCATAAACAATTCTACAAATGTTTTCATTAAGCATTGCTAAACACATTGTTTGATCTGATACACATCCAGTTTAGTAAATCTTTACGTTAACTAAATCAGTTTAATGCAGCTGTAAAACGAACCTTTCTGCTTAAGCAATCAATCTGCTATTCGATTTTTCTGATGTTACGTTTAACCTTTCCTGAGATTTCGAGTTTCGACGTTAGCATGAGAAAAGTATCTTTACGCTAAATCAACCCGAACTTTCCTGAAGTAATCTGACGTTCTTTTCGATGTGCTTACGACGATTCTGTTAAACGACTTTCTGGATGTTTTGATAACAATCAGATTGAAGTATACATTAACGACTCCTGACGTTTTTCTTTTCCGTGTAAGGTCATTGTTTTCGTCATGATGTGGAGTTTCTTCTTGCATTGCGAAAATGTGAGGATTGGTTCTGGTGTTTTGATTCAAATGCGGTTTACGTTATCGGTGATTAAGCGTTTTTATGGTGCGTAGTGAAAAGTAACGTTTTCAGGATAAGAAAATCGATTCTGATGTTGGTGGTTTTGTTCTTGTTGCGGAATTATTTGTAAACAGGTTTTAAACGTATCATTCGCATCCGTGATTGAGTTGTGTGGTTAAGCTGCAAGTTTTGGCGTTGTTGTTGATTTGCATTGCCAGGAAGCGTTCTGGTTGAGTTTTTGGTGTTTGGTTCGAATGTTCTGTGGCTCCTTTTCCCTTCTGACTTTTCTCGTCGTCCATGTCGTTTTTAAATCCATTCGCTGTTCTTGAGTGTTTTTACCCTGCGTGTAGGTTTGTCTTTTTGTTCGTGGGGAACTCATTCTGTTCTAATCAGGAGCCACTGGCGTTACGCAATGGTGGAATGCAGTAAAGTTTTACCGTGTTGATTAATGATGTGAAGTCAATCCAAATCAACGGAGATCTCTCATCATGAATCAACCAATACACAATGCTTACTGGTTATCCCGTTTTGAAAGTATTCTCAACAGTGCCCTGGCGCAACACCGTGCCGTCTCGTTAATCCGGGTGGATTTACGTTTCCCTGAGTATATGCCTGCCACCATCATGGATACCGATTTAGATTCAGCGGTGATTTCCCGTTTCTTCGCCTCCCTGAAAGCCAAAATTCAGGCTTACCAGCAGCATAAGCGACGTGCCAGTCAGCGTGTGCATGCAACCAGCCTGCGTTATTTCTGGTGCCGGGAGTTCGGTGAGGAAGAAAACAGGAAACATTATCACGTGATATTACTGCTCAACAAAGATACCTGGTGCTCGCCAGGGGATTTCACCGTTCCTTCTTCGCTGGCGACACTGATCCAACTGGCATGGTGTAGTGCTCTGCATCTTGAGCCCTGGCAGGGTAATGGACTGGTTCATTTTTCCAGGCGGACGCCTTTCCGTAAACCAACATCGTCTGATGCTCGCCTTTCTTCCGATGACCCCCCTTTGTCTGGTGGATGTTCTGATACCAGGAAGGCTTCAGGCAAAAAGTCTGGTGAAGCCGCTGTTCTCTGGATCAAGCGTGGTGATGTGGAAGCGCTGCAGAAAGCCCGGAACAGAGCCCGTTATCTCGTGAAATATGAGACAAAGCAGCATGACGGTTCCGGGCAACGTAATTATGGTTGCAGTCGTGGGGCAGGGCGTCTACTGGATGGCAGATGAAACCTGTAAAACGGCATCCGGTGCCTGAGTGTATACCACGGTAAGGGCGTGGTTGATACCCTTAGCTCGTATTCTGAAAAGTCGTCCTGAAGTAATGCAATGGATAGCCATCTACTTCCGTTCGCACGCTTGCTTTTCACACCTCACTTTATTGCAACATCGACCATAAGTCGAAAAGCGCTTGGCTGTTCTGGTTATTTGCATTTACTGCCATTCATGGCAATGAACAGATCGATTGGTAGGACTCAAATGTTATAGCGTCTATCTTCTCATGGTCTGCTTTGTGCCAAAAGCAGAAGTTGCTAATGTTATTTTGTGTTATTCGACGGGAGTGAGTTCTTGCTTACCGGGAAGAACAGTACTGTTACATTGCAATACCTTCAATATGTGCCTGTCTCAGTTCTTCTGAGGAAAAAACAAAGCCCTTTCTACTGCCCAGGCGCTCAACAGCAAGGTCAATAAAACGGCGAACACGAAGTGGCTGAGCGACCCGGCTCCCATAATAGAGGAACAGGCTGTGGATATCAGCGATATTCTCCAGTAACAGTGGCACAAGCTGACCTGATCGTATGTATTGCGCTGCTGTCGGTGCTGCAACCTGAGCAATAACTTCTCCGGCAAGGACGGCATGTAATTCCAGCATCTCATCATTGGTCGACATGGCAGGTTTAACATAGTGCTCCTGTATGGCGTCTCCTTCCTTCACAGTCCAGGGAAGTAATCGCCCGGTTGCGGCATGTCGAAATGTATTACAGCGGTGATTACTCAGGTCATGCAGTGATTTCGGCATACCATATTTGCGAAGATACGCAGGCGATGCGCATATAATCAGTTGCAACGGAAACAGGCGTCTGGCAATCAGCCCATCCTGCGGTGAAACAGCAATCCGAAAACCAACATCCACACGCTTCTCAACCCAGTTATCCACCCCGTCATCAAGCTGGACATCAGGCTGAACTTCCGGGTAAAGCCGACAATATTCAATCAGCACAGGGTGAATAATATTCTGTACAACAGAACGCGGAGCCACTATGCGCAATGGCCCGGAAAACCCCTCCTGCGTCTGCCGGACAGAAGCAAAAGCCTGCTGTAACCCGGTCAGTGCTGGTTTGGCTGCTTCGAGAAAACGTTGCCCTTCCTCAGTGAGCGACATACTCCGTGTTGTGCGGTGAAACAGCCTCACGCCCAGAGAACTTTCGAGTTGCTTTAAGGCCTTACTCGCCGCCTGAGGTGATATTTGCTGGGCTTCAGCAGCTTTACTCAGGCTTCCCAGCTCAACAGTCCGGATAAAGGTGGTCACTGAACGTAGTTCATTAATCATGAGCAGCACTCTTATTTACATTATTTAGTTGTAACTGATTCATCAGATTACCATCTGGTTGGTTGTGAGTCAGTTACTTATAGTGTTGTTACACAAAACGGCATTCACAGACTTAATTTCACAGAGGTGACTGATGGATAATTTCAGTTTTTATAACCCGACCCGAATTGAATTTGGTGCAGACAAAGAAAAGCTGATCGGCCAGATCCTGGCAGAGCAGAAAGTCAGTAAAGTTCTGCTGGCGTTTGGCAGTGACCGCATCAAGCGAGATGGTTTGTTCAGCACTATCAGCGACAGCCTGACAAAGCACGGCATTCAGTATGTAGAGTTTGGCGGGATAGTCAGCAACCCACTGATTTCTAAGGTCAGAGAAGGTATTCAGCTGGCACGTGCTCACCAGGTTGATGCCATTTTAAGCGTGGGCGGCGGTTCTGTGCTGGATAGTGCGAAATCTGTCGCGGCAGGCACACTTTATGAGAACGACGTCTGGGATTTGTTTATCGGTAAAGGACAAATCGAAGCGGCCTTACCCGTGTTTTCTGTTCTGACTCTTGCGGCGACCGGCAGTGAGATGAACGGTGGGGCCGTTGTCACCAATGACGCCACGCTGGAAAAATTTGCTCTGCATTCCGTGCATACGTTTCCGAAAGTCTCCGTTGTGAACCCGGCACTGATGCAGACGGTCTCCCGGGACTATCTTGTCTATTCGGCAGCGGACATTATCGCCCATTCCATTGAAGGCTATTTCACAGCAGCGGTGCAGCCGAAAATCCAGTCACGTCTGGTTGAATCGGTTATCGCAACGGTCATGGAAACGACGGAAATGTTGCTGGCAGATGCGGGTGATTACAACGCCCGGGCGGAATTTGCATGGGCAGCAACGCTGGCACTTAATGGCCTGACCTATGCCGGAACGTCAGGATTCAGCTACCCTAATCACATGATTGAGCATTCTCTGTCAGCCCTCTTTAATGTTCCCCATGGTGCAGGGTTATCCGTTGTGATGCCTGCATGGATGAAGTGGTACCACAGCCAGAATCCTTCTCAGTTTGAGCGTTTTGCGCAGCATCTGTTCGGCTTGAAAACTGCTGAACAAGGCATCCTGGCACTTGAAAAATGGTTTGATAAAATTGGTACCCCAACTCGTCTGTCACAACTGGGGATAACAGAGGCAGACTTTCCCCGTATCCTGGAAAACCTGGAAGGGAATACCCGCTGGTTCGGGCTGGCTGAGACCTACACCCCGGATGTGTTAACCACAATCCTTAAACTCGCATTGTAGTATCAACCAGTGAGATTGTGGCCTGTAATCAGGCCGCACTGATCCACCGACAATAAGGAATATCGCATGAAAGAGATCATTGTGGTCATTGGAAGTGGCTCAATTGCGCAGGCGATTGCGCGCAGAGTCAGTGTGGGTAAGCATATTTTACTGGCTGATATTAAGGCTGAAAGTGCGCAGTCAGCCGAAGAAATTCTGTCAAAAGCAGGCTTTACGGTCAGTACCGCTGCCGTTGATGTCAGTTCCCGACAGTCAGTCCAGAACCTGGTCCGCACGGCCACCGAGCTGGGGGACATAAAAGGCGTCATCCATACAGCGGGGCTCTCCCCCTCACAGGCCAAAGCCCAGGATATTCTTCGGGTTGATTTATATGGGACTGCCGTTGTATTTGAAGAATTTGGTAAGGTTATTGTCCCCGGAGGCTCCGCTGTGGTGATCGGTTCACAATCCAGTCATCGTCTGAATGTTGATGCCCTGACCCAGTCACAGGCCGATGCATTAGCCACGCTAACAGCTGAGGCATTACTGGACTTGCCGTTCGTTAAAGAAATTGATGACAGCCTCTACGCCTATCAAATATCCAAACGTGGTAACGCGCTGCGCGTGATGGCGGAAGCCGTGAAATGGGGTAAACGCGGAGCGCGCATTAACTGTATCAGTGCAGGGATTATTTTCACCCCTCTGGCCTATAACGAATTAACGAGTCCGGAACGTGGAGAGTTTTACAGGAATATGCTTGAAAAATCGCCAGCCGGACGAGGTGGAACCCCGGATGAAATAGGTGCATTAGCCGAATTCCTTTTCGGGCCAGCCGGGACGTATATCAGCGGAAGTGACATTCTGATTGATGGCGGCGTGACGGCCTCTTATAAATACGGGGAACTCAGGCCATAAACAGACTATCTACACGTGAATAGTCTGCCTTCCTGTTAGCCCAGCCTTCTGGCTGGGCTATGTTATTTATATTAATCGTCAGTATCATTAGAACGCTGGCTGCCGTAAATACCGCCGTGCTTTAGCCAGGAAGGACGCATCTTTCGGTCGCGTTAGAGATGGTTGTGGAGGTGTTACGTTTGTATAAAAAAGTTAACACTTCATGATAGAGGGGAGAGTAATTCGCCCATGAAACGGTTTTCTAATTAAGCATTTTTAATGCTTTTTTGTTTCAAAGTCCTGGGCATTGCATAATCACGGCTTCGTACCAACTTCCACTCCTCGCTCATAGCAGACTTTTGCATAGGTTCTCTTCCTAAAATAGCATGACATTTGTTTCAAAATTAGCCTGTAAGTCAAGAAAATACTTGGAGAACAATAATCTAGGCATTGGTAGCAACGATAAATATCTACATAACCGATACTATTGAGTCACTAAATTGATGTGTTCCGGTAGATGAACAAAATGGTAGATCCTTCTAGAAACAAATAGAGTGTGGATGAGGTAACCTGACTTGTGTGATTCATAGACATCGTTTCAATTTTCTCAGTCCAAGTTCAAGCTTGTAATTCTGTTCCTGTATATGCTCTTCATTGGGCTGATAGTTTGCATGAACGGCATCAGAGTATGGTGTTTTCTCAGCAAGTTCAAAGTAGCGTTCCATCGGAGTTTTACCGTTGTGAGCGCTATGAGGACGTTCCCAGTTATAGTAATGCTGCCATTCTGCCAGCAGTTCCTTCAGGTCATCAGCAGAAAGATCTACGGTAGCGTAAAACTCAGCTTTGTCTGTCTTTTGGGAATGTTCAACCTTTCCGTTAAGATGAGGCGACGCTGGCTTATTTGGACGAAACTTGATGCCGTATTCTTTTAATCTTTCCTGCACTTTAACGGCAAAAAATTCTCTTCCCCGGTTTGTCTGAGAGCGCTGTATCGGGAAAGGCATTTCTTCAATAACACAATCAATAAAATCCAGTGAGTTTGCCGCCGTGCGACGAGAGTAGAGTCTCAGGGCTCTGTAGCGAGTGCAATCATCAACAGATGTGTACTGATACAAACCGGGGCCAATTTTACAGGTATCCATCTGAACCCGATCACCGGGAACAGGGCGTTCGTAGCGAATGAAATCAGCTTTACGCCGAAATTTAACAACAGGTTTAACCTGATTCTGGCAAAGGACTTTGTGGATTGTTGCTATTGCCAGTGAGATTGAATGAAGTCGTTTTAACTCGCTTTGAATACGTCTTGCCCCCAGATTTCGCTGAGAACGTAACTCCAGAATCAGAGCGACTTCGCAAGTGCCGGTTTTCGTTGATGGTGAACGCTTGGGGCGACGGCTGTGGCTTTCCAGACCAGCGATGCCCTGAGCCAGATATCTGCGCCACCATTTACGCAATGTGGGGCGGGAAATGCCACAGCGACGGCATACAAATCCCGCATCACCGGACGTTTCATAGAGTTTTACCCACTGTAGCCGCTGCTGAATTTCCCTGTACATAGTGAGGTATTATAGTGAAACGATGTCTATGAATCACACACCTGACTCAGCCAATTTATTGAGTCCGTTGAGCATCTGATCGGTTAATCTCTGAGAAAGAGTTTTCAAACAGATTCATTTTCTAAAATTATTTTTATACATCAAACATGGATGATTTTAATTTAGGTTTATTACTATTATTATACTCACTCCCTTTTTCATACAATCTCCATTGTTATTTACTTCCTGTCTTCACTCACTCTCAATCTTTACACATTCCATTAGTATTACTCTTGTTATCGTATTCACTCCATCCTTCAATCATAATTACTGTAACTCATATGATATTCAGATAAGTTATTCTCTACTACGCTATTGTTGATATTCATCTATTCTCATCTTCAGTAAAACAGTAATTGATTCTAATTTATCCATTATGAACCGTATTTGCTTAACAATGATTGTTTATCTGATATGTTTTAACTGTTCTTGTGAATATCGATTTTTCTGTCATTACTGATTAACTGAATGCTTACTCTTTGATAAGGTATCCATTATTCTGTAACGATTAACCGAGCAGGGTAAACAACAGAATTAATAGAGTGAATTTCTGATTATGTTTGTTCGTTCCTGATTATCTTGTATGTTAAACAAAATGAAAATTATCCATCCATGGTATGTTTCATTCTGGTACCGTGTACCCGTTAACGTTCATATCTTGAACATGAGTTGTTTTTAACAGATTAAATGAGTGCGTGTAAGTTTATGGGGTTACAGATATGTGTTGGCCTTGTACACGTTTTTTCAGACTCACTGAGAGCAAGTTTGTAGTTTATGATGTTATTGGTCGTAATATGTTTCTTGAACTTCTGGTCGTGGGTTTTTATCGCGTGTTTTGCAGTATTTCGTGAAGTTTATTGATTCTGTATTTTATTCGCTCCTCGTTTATCTCATCTCTTTAGCTAATACCATCAGATAATCCATTTCTTTCAGCATAATGCTGCGTATCGTTAATAACCCGTCGTATCCATTCTGCTACAGCATGCCTGATAAATACCATCTGTAAGTTATTACCGTTTTAGATCTGATTATGAGCGACAGCATTAATTCGCTCACAGAGCTTAAAACATCATTAACTTTCAGGAGTCATCAACATGCCTAAATCTTACACACCAAACTGGTTTTTTACCGCTTTACTTGACAATAACATCAATCAAATGATCGCTCGGTATTCCTGCCTGCGGGCCTTACGGATGGATTTCTTCTACAGGAAAGATACGCCCGATTTCTTACAACCTGATCATCGCTGGCTTGAATTACAGTTGCGTATGCTGCTGGAACAGGTTGAACAATTTGAAAATATCGTTGGCTTCTTCTGGGTGATTGAATGGACGGCTGATCATGGTTTTCATGCGCATGCGGTTTTCTGGATCGATCGTCAGAGGGTTAAAAAAATATATCCCTTTGCGGAGCGGATTACGGAATGCTGGCGGTCTATTACGCATAACAGCGGTTCGGCACACCGCTGTACATATCAGCCGCATTATACATACAACATCAACATTCCTGTGCGCCACAACGATCCTGAAAGCATCGATAATATTCGCGGTGCCCTGCATTATCTGGCGAAAGAAGAACAAAAAGACGGGCTGTGTGCCTACGGCTGCAATGAAGTTCCTGAACGTCCTGCTGCAGGGCGTCCTCGTAAGCCTCACTTCTGAAGCTTAAGGCCTGAGCCTCCGCTCCTGGAAACACTCCGTCGGTAAAAACTTACCGCCTTGATTAATGATGTGAACCGAAGTCAACGGAGATCATTCATCCTGAACCGGTATCCGGTGTCCGCCCCTTGTCGGTGACCTGATCTTCCCGTTCTGTTTCGGTTATTCACGTATTCCATCAACCCCATCCGTAAGCCATAACACGTCAGCTCATCCATCCACGGGCAGGACGCGTTGTGGGCTGCGCATAACGGAACATATCTTATGAATGCTATTCCTTATTTCGACGATAGCCTTGCCCCCTTCTGGCCATCTTATCAGAGCAAAGTCATCGGCGTTCTTGAGCGTGCGCTGCGTGAGCAGTCCGGTTCCCGGGTACGGCGGATCCTGCTTCGTCTGCCGTGGGAACATGACAACACCTTCAACAGCAGACAGACCTGGTTTGGTATGGATTTTATCGAAACTGTCAGTGCGCTGATGAATGCGAAACCCGGACGCGACCTTTGCTGGCTCCTGACCCGTCATCCGGAAAAGCCGGAATACCACGTGGTGCTGTGCGTCAGACAGGAGTATTTCGACGGTCCCGAACTGGATCGGTTGATACTGGATGCCTGGAGTAACGTGCTGGGTTTTGCGTCACCAGGTGAGGCAAAGCCGTACCAGAAGCAGATCACCCGGGATGTGGTACTGGATCGCCGGTCACCGGACTGCGAAGCCCTGTTTAAAGACCTTATCTGGGCGTTCAGTGATTTCGCCCGCGATCGCCGTGGCGTGTGCGATCCGGAAGCGCGTCACCTCGCCGGTAATCCCTGGTATCCCGGAGTAACAGGACGGCGCAGAACATGATGTTCAGCCGTTTCCCCGAATCCCCCAATTCCCGAACTTACACATCCTTCCATTTCACCGAGGATATTCCGACCATGTTGAGGACAACAACATCCCACGACAGCGTATGGCTGCGTGACGACGATCCCCTGATCGACATGAGCTTCATCACCAGCTTCACTGGCATGACCGACAAATGGTTCTACCAGCTGATCAGTGAAGGCCATTTCCCGAAACCCATCAAACTGGGTCGCAGCAGCCGCTGGTACAGAAGCGAAGTGGAGCAGTGGATGCAGCAACGTATCGAAGCATCACGGGAAACCGCAGTATGAAAGGTATTGTGATACCGGTTCGCTGGCAATGTGCAAAATGCCGGCGCTGGTATTGTGGGAATCAGCCCTGTCCCTGGTGCTGGCGACATTCCCGTTCATCTTCCTGCTGATACCCTCCTGTCAGCCAGCGGGGGGTTATCCATTTCTGACGTATTCGTCATTCCATTCGTATCACCAGTCACTGGTGTTTGTATCGTATCGTGCCGGTGTTGATGCGTATTTTCCCGTGTGTCTGCACCGGCTTAACAAAATTCAACAGAGTCTGAAGGAGTCGTATTCCGTGCAAATAACCGAAGCCTTACTTTCAGAGCCGGGAGACATCCGGCGTTTTATTCAGCAGGCGGTGGACCACTGGCCGCGTCTGCTGGTGATCCATTTCACTGTACGTTTGTCTGATGGCGTTGATGAATACCAGATCCCGGCGTTTTATCGGGAGTTTCACCAGCGACTGAATGCGTTGGTCATTCATCGAAGCCAGACAGGAGGCCTGTCATCACCGGTGGTGTTGCGCGGGCTATGGGAAACACACAGTAGCGTCACAAGACGCGGTTTGTTGCTGCTCAGTCAGGATCTCATGTATCCACCGGGAACCCGGATTAGAGCTGATGACGCGGATTCGCACCTGGTGGCGTTACTGCAACAGACATGGGCCGCCCTCAGTCCAGAGGGACATTGCACGGTGGAAGGGGGTTACAGGCTGGCGCGTGCGGCGACATCAGGAGAGAGTGAACCGTTCACGGCGTTAAAGAGCACGCTCCGGTCGTTGACACGTCCTGTGGTGGCAGGTCTCTTCCGCTAAGGCATCAGGTGTTAGCCGTGCACACTTCTGGGTCAGGGGGTATCCTGTGACGGAAACGGCGGTGGCTGATATCATTAAAAACAGGAACCCGGGATTGTGAAGTGGATGACGGTGAGCAGAAAAGAGAAAAATACGTCCACGCCGTACGATGCAGCAACACTTTGAGTGGCACGTATGCTGGTGATATCGATAATGTTCTGTCATGGGGAGCGCAACCCGTCCCCGTACAACATAAACTGACCGACGTGTTTTGATAATCCAGAACTTGCGGATAAAACCTGCACAGAGTTGTTTCATCTGGTGGATATGACGGTGATGGATGGCGATGAAATCATGCAGTACCGCAAACAGTCGTTCAGTCCTTTATGTTACTCGTTATGGCAACAATCATCCGGTGATGACCGGGAGAATTATCGACTCTTCCGTTAATTTCTACAGACTGATAAAGTTTTGTCTGCTGAATCTTTATACGGAATTCTTTTCAGTATGCGTACACGAATTGATTATCTGGCGGATAAATACTGTTTTACAGAACGGAACGAATCCCTCCGTCTTCGCCGGCAGTGGCAGGATGTTCTGGAGGAGTGTCGGCAGACAGAGGCCGGGCCAGAAGAGCGGCTGCGTATTGCTCTGCTGAATGTGGATTACGTCACCAGTTTTGAACTGCCTTTTCGCTTGTTGCTTACCCGGACACCGCAATTGATTGCCGCGCTGCGTGAAGAATGGGACATCAGCCAGAAAAATGTGGTATTTAACGATAAACGGTTTGGCTGCGTGTACAGCCTGAAGGCCAGCCTTTCTGGTGTGCCGGATTCATTCCGGTATCATCTGTCTCACCGTATTCGTCGCGTGGTTGCGAATGAAAGCACATCATCGCCATATCAGCAGGTTGCCAGGGAAGTGAAAGCGCCCCGTGAACGGCTGAAGTATGCACTGGAGGCGGGTTTACTGGTGACTGCACTGGACGGCCTGTTCTGGTTTGGCAGTCAGCGTATTGCGGCTGATGTCCAGAGGCTGAGAAAGGCCGGAATGCCGGTGGTGACCACGACCGTGGAGGTTCACGATAACCTGACGGGAACAACCCGCAAAGTACCGGCATACCATCTCTGATACGACCATCAGGGGGAATATTGCTCTGGCAGCAGCAGTACGACATTCTTTATACTTTATCCCCGTGCCTGAAAACATGTGCTAAGGAAACGGGAATGGCAAGGTCCGATTATGATATTATCAATCTGTCTCTGGAACATGAACTGAATGAGTGGCTGGCAGAGAGAGGTTATGCCGGACTGGTGGATAACCGGAACCGCCTGGCAGAGGTGGTTACCCGGAAATTGCAGGACAGCTTTTATATCAACGTTTCCTGGGATGCGCTGAACACAGCATACAGTGAACACCCTGAGTGGTTTTCAGGGCTTGTCTCCGGGGATGAAAATTAAAAAGAGGATTATGCTGCCATCAGGCAGTGTGATTGCCGGCAGGGATTTCGTTTTATTCTGTTTCTTCCCGGGGTTCGGGTTTGAATTTTCCCAGGAAGTTGTACATCGGTCGCATGCAGGGATGCGGATAGCCGTCCCGCATAAACACCACCCGGGTTTCCTCAACACTGGTCACGGTGACAAGCGCACCATGATCGTCTCTGTATCGCTGATTGATTTTCGGTAATGGAATATCTTCTGACATAGATTTCAGAACGGTAACAGTTAACTAAATTTTCATGTGGTAGCACTGAATCAGGAGTCTCTGCCTCCTGATGTGTTTTGTTAATCTTCTGTTTTTACTAAAAATTCCCTCACTCCTTCTTTCATTGCATTTTGTTGTGCTCCTCCTTCATATTCTTCCCGTTTTCCAGAAATCACTTAAATGATGCTGAATCGTTGCTCATCGTGATTTTCCATGACTAGAATCAAAAACTAAACTTTTCTGACATAACTGGCTGTATTAAAAGCATTCATCGGAATAATTTCCTGCGGTTTTTCATTAATCATGGCTATAAGTTTTGTAATGTGCTGGTTTTGCGATATAAAACAGAGTAAAGATCTGCATATTTGCGTTATATCGATCGATATGTCTGCCATATTGAGATTTTGCAGATCTTCGTCCTATAATGATCAAAATTAAATCAGTGCACAAGGGGAGGCATCTGCTGTGATGGAACCCCTGAGATGCAGGCTTCACAGGAGAGAGTCATGAGCAGTTCATTTCAGAATGAAATCCCGAAAGCAAGGGTAAATCTGAAATTAGACCTACATACAGGTGGTGGGCAGAAGAAAGTGGAGCTTCCGCTCAAACTGCTGGTTGCCGGTGATTTCAGTAACGGGCAGGAAGAGCGTCCGCTGTCAGAGCGTGTAAAAACGAACATCAATAAAAACAATTTTAATGATGTTCTGGCAGATATCTCCCCGTCTGTGCGCCTGAATGTGGAGAACACGCTTGCCGGTGATGGCTCTGAAGAGAGCATCAGCCTGACTTTCCGCAATATGAACGATTTCACGCCAGAGCAGGTCGCCCGACAGATTCCCCGTCTTAAAGCCATGCTGGCCATGCGCAGCCTTCTGCGGGACCTGAAAGCCAATCTGCTGGATAACGTGACTTTCCGTAAAGAGCTGGAAAACATTCTGCGTGACCCGGCACTGAGCCAGGCGCTGCGTGATGAACTGCGGGCACTGGTGCCGGAAAAGGCGTGATTTAACGGATTACGAGAGAAAATGCTGATGTCTTTACAGAAAGAAAAGAACGTTGCAGAGAGCGTGGTATCTGAAGCGCATGCCGGTGACAGCGTATATGCTTCCCTGTTCGAAAAAATTAACCTGAACCCGGTATCTGCCCTGAGTGCACTGGATATCTGGCAGGATCCACAGGCCATGTCAGAAGCGTCTGCAGATGAACGTCTGACGGCAGGGATGCAGGTGTTTATGGAGTGTCTGGCAAAAGCCGGCACGCAGGTGGAAAAACTCGATAAAGCGCTGATTGACCATCATATTGCAGAGCTTGATTATCAGATCAGCCGTCAACTGGATGCTGTGCTTCATCATCCGGAATTTCAGAAAGTGGAGTCGCTGTGGCGGGGCGTGAAGTCCCTGGTGGATAAAACGGACTTCCGCCGTAATGTGAAAATTGAGCTGCTGGATCTGTCCAAAGACGATCTGCGCCAGGATTTTGAGGATGCGCCGGAAATTATTCAGAGCGGCCTTTATCTGCAGACCTATGTGGCTGAGTATGACATGCCGGGTGGTGAGCCCATTGCCGCCCTGGTTTCAGCCTGGGAGTTTGATGCATCTGCACAGGACGTGGCGTTGCTGAAAAATATTTCCCGGGTGGCGGCATCCGCACATATGCCGTTTATTGGTTCAGTTGGCCCGGCTTTCTTCCAGAAAGAAACCATGGAAGAGGTGGCTGCTATTAAGGATATTGGCAATCACTTTGAGCGTGCAGAGTACATCAAGTGGAACGCTTTCCGTGAAACGGATGATGCCCGTTATATTGGCCTGGTGATGCCTCGTGTGCTGGGACGCCTGCCGTATGGCCCGGATACTGTACCTGTCCGCAGCTTTAACTATGTTGAAGAGGTGAAAGGGCCGGATCATCACAAGTACCTCTGGACGAACGCGTCTTTTGCTTTTGCCGCCAACATGGTGCGCAGTTTTGTCACCAACGGCTGGTGCGTTCAGATCCGCGGGCCTCAGGCCGGTGGTGCGGTGCAGGATTTGCCAATCCATTTGTATGATCTGGGAACCGGTAATCAGGTCAAAATTCCGTCAGAGGTGATGATCCCGGAAACGCGGGAGTTTGAGTTCGCCAATCTGGGCTTTATTCCGCTCTCTTACTACAAGAACCGGGATTATGCCTGCTTCTTCTCCGCCAACTCTGCCCAGAAACCGGCATTGTACGATACGCCGGATGCGACAGCGAACAGCCGTATTAATGCCCGTCTTCCCTATATTTTCCTGCTGTCCCGCATTGCGCATTACCTGAAGATCATTCAGCGGGAAAATATCGGTACCACCAAAGATCGCCGTCTGCTTGAACTGGAACTGAATAACTGGATCCGGGGTCTGGTGACGGAGATGACCGATCCGGGCGATGAGCTGCAGGCTTCGCATCCGCTGCGTGACGGAAAAGTGGTGGTGGAAGATATCGAAGACAACCCGGGGTTCTTCCGCGTGAAACTCTACGCCGTACCGCATTTCCAGGTGGAAGGTATGGATGTCAGCCTGTCTCTGGTTTCGCAGATGCCGAAGGCAAAAACGTAAGGCAGGCGTCGGGAAATGAAGATTTATCGTCCACTGTGGGAAGACGGGGCTTTTCTGATGCCCCAGCAGTTTCAGCAGCAGGCTGCCTGGGATGTTCATCTGGCAGACAGCGTTGCCAGAATGGGGCTGGCACATCCCTGGGGCGTGGTGGCTGCAGAGTTTGATGACTCTCTGTTACCTCTTTCCCGTCTGAACGCGACCCGTCTGATTGTTCGTTTCCCGGACGGAACGCTTATTGATACGGAACGCGCGGATAATCTGCCCCCGGTCTGTGATTTATCGACGGTTTCTGATCGTTCCCCGGTGGATATTGTGCTGGCGCTACCGTTACTGAACGCTAACGGTGGCAATCTTGATGATGGCAGTGAGAGTGAACGCCCGCGTCGCTGGAAATCAGAAAGGGTGAATGTGCAGGAACTGGCTGGACATGAGCAAAGCGAAGTGGCGGTATTGCGGCATAACCTGACTCTGCGTATGGCTCATCAGGAAAATGCTGCCTGGCTGACCTGTCCCGTTACCCGTCTTATTCGTGATGCACAGGGACAGTGGTGCAGGGACCCGCGTTTTATTCCCCCTCTGCTGACGTTGTCTGCCAGTCCTTCGCTGATGACTGAACTTGCGGAGTTGCTTCATCACCTGCAGGCGCGTCGCCAGCGACTGATGTCCATGCGTCGGGAGAACAATGCCCGTCTTGCGGATTTTGCAGTGGCGGACGTGTCGTTGTTCTGGTTGCTGAATGCCCTGAACAGTGCGGAGCCTGTTCTGAAAGAGTTGCTTGACATGCCTTGCCGCCACCCGGAACTGTTGTACAGGGAGCTTGCCCGGCTGGCAGGCTCCCTGCTCACATTCTCGCTTGAGCATAATGTGGATGCGGTTCCGGCATACCATCATGAAACACCTGAAAATGTTTTCCCACCCTTGCTTTCTTTGCTGAATCATCTGCTGGAGGCAAGCCTGCCTTCCCGTGTGGTCTTCATTGAACTGAAACAAAAAGGTGTGATGTGGGAGGGAGCATTACACGATGCGCGCCTGCGCGAAGGGGCGGATTTCTGGCTTTCAGTGCGCTCTTCCATGCCCGGGCATGAACTGCAGACGAAGTTTCCGCAGCTATGCAAAGCCGGAAGCCCCGATGATGTGTCTGAGGTGGTGAATGTGGCGCTGAGCGGGGTCATTATCCGTCCGGTTACGCATGTACCGGCGGCCATTCCACTCCGGCTGGAAAACCAGTATTTCGCGCTGGATTTAAGTACGGATGCGGCCCGGGCGATGCTGGACGCGGGGCGTTGTACTTTCTACACCCCGGCATCGCTGGGGGATGTGAAACTGGAACTTTTTGCGGTGCTGCGGACATGAATAAACCTGTTATCTCCCGGGCTGAACAGATTTTTTATCCCGGCTGGCTGATGGTCAGCCAGCTGCGCAGCGGGCAATCGGTTGAGGATGGTAAGGCCCTGTATCGCCGTGCCTGTCAGCTGGTGACGCAGGCGCGTGAAGAGCTGGCCGAAGCAGAATTCAGTCAGGAAAACAGTGACACCATGTTGTATGCCTTCTGTGCCCTGCTGGACGAGAGTGTGCTGAACCGCGAAAAAACAGATGATGGCTGGCACACCTGGCAGCAGGACCCGCTGCAGGCTCATTTTTTTGGTACGCTCAATGCCGGTGAAGAGCTCTGGGAGCGTATTCGTGAGCAACTGAAATTACCTGCGCCGGATGTGGCGGTACTGACATGCCTCTGCCGTACGCTTCAGCTCGGTTTTACCGGTCAGTATCGGTCGCAGGATGATGAGCGTCGCGAAGATGTAATACGCGCACTGACAGCGCGTGTTCCTGCATTTACTTTCGCACAGGATGCGCCGGTGGTGGTGCGTGCACCGGGTTACCGTGCTGGCAGAACGATGTACTGGTTGTCATGGGGGGCGGGTATTGTGACGCTGGTTGGTCTCTGGTGTGTGCTTTCTTCTGTGCTCGCAGACCAGGTGGCACGGCTTACCGGGCAGGGATAACCATGCATGTACGTTCCCGTCTCTGGCTGACAATACTGAGTCTGTTCCTGACACTGTGGCTGATTTCGGGATTCCTGCCGCTGTCTGCGGTAAACCAGATAATGCTGACCCTGGTTTCAGTTGTGGCGGCGGGGCTTGTGCTGTGGTACCAGTGGCGTTGTCTGTCTTCCCGTCGTGATATCCCGGAGAAGGCAGGCGATGACGGTCTGCCGCCTGAGTATTTTCAGGGACATGTGCTGCTTGTCGCCGGAAACTCAGATGCGTGGTTTGAATCCGGTCAGGCATACCGGGAAACCGCATCGGGATGGTATCTTCGTGTGGATACGCCGGAGCAGATGAGAATACTGGCAGAACGGTTGTCGTACAGCCGTCCGGCTCTGTGTGGCCAGGTCGCGGTCATGCTGGGACTTTTACCGGAGCAGCATACCTCAGATGAAGCTTTTCTGCCGTGGTTGCGGAACTGGCAGCGTGCAGTGATGCAGTGCCGGCAGTGGCTGAATACCACGCCGCCGGTGCTGGTGACATTGATGGTTTCAGAGCCGTCACCACAAAACACATCCTTAAATAAGCACTCTGCACACTGGTTTACACTGACACCGGACCTGCCGGGAATGCATATACGCCTGACAGAAGCCGGAGCCATTCCGGCAGAGGAATGGCTGCAGGCGTGTGATGCAGCGTCCAGGCTCCGGTGCGTCAGTGAACTGTTATGGCTGAATGCCATGTTGTCCTGGTACAACCGGGTTACTGATGCCCTGACAGATATTTGCCGGCAGGAGCACTTTTATTTCCGGCCGGTTGCCGTCGGATTCTGTCTGACGTCGGTTGCGGCCCGGCCCGGTAATCTCTGGCAACAACAACTGACGTCCCTCACTGCACTGCCACCGCCTGCCGGCGTGTCATCACAGGCACTGCCGTTGCCGGATATTCTGCTGTCCGGTATTCCCCGTCATCGTGGACTCAGTCACTGGCACAGACTTTGTCGCCAGACGGGGGCGATTGTCGGTGTTTTTCTTCTGCTGGCTATGCTGGCGTCTTTTATGAATAACCAGCGACTGGTTCGCAGCGTGGGGGAACACCTGACGGCCTGGCACCGGATGAGCGGATATTCATCTGAATTGAAAACAACTGCCCTGCAGCGTCTTCAGGCTGACAGCCAGTTACTGAACGACTGGCAGCAACGTGGTGTGCCACAGCGTTACGGGCTGGGATTGTATCAGGGAATGTGGCTGATACCGCCGGTTGAGCGAGCGATTAGTGAGTGGGTTGCACCACTGCCTCCCCGTCCGGTGATACAGAAAGTTACTCAGACGCCGAAAACGGTTCGCCTTAACAGTCTGGCGCTGTTTGATGCCGGTAAATGGACGCTGAAACCGGGAGCCACAAAATGGCTGGTGAATGCCCTGGTGGATATTAAGGCAAAAGCAGGCTGGCTGATTGTGGTCAGTGGTCACACGGACAATACCGGTGACCCGCAGCGCAACCAGGCCCTGTCCCTGAAGCGTGCAGAGGCGGTTCGTGACTGGATGCGGGATACAGGTGATATTCCCCAAAGCTGTTTTGCCGTGCAGGGATACGGTGAAAGCCGCCCTGTGGCCCCGAATGACACGGCGGAAGGCCGTGCGCGTAACCGCCGTGTTGAAATCAGTCTGGTACCGCAGGCCGATGCCTGTCGTCTGCCGGACGCTTCCCCTGCGCCGGAAGAGGGCGCATCAGAAAACATAACGGAGTAATTTTTATGGCAATTCCAGTTTATCTGTGGCTGAAAGATGATGGCGGTGCAGATATCAAAGGGTCCGTGGATGTTCAGGACCGTGAGGGCAGCATTGAGGTGGTGGCTCAGGAGCACTGCCTCTACATCCCGACGGATAACAACACCGGTAAGCTGACCGGCACCCGTATTCACACACCGTTCCTGTTTACCAAGGAAATTGATTCTTCCAGCCCCTACCTTTACAAGGCCGTGACCACCGGGCAGACCCTGAAGTCTGCTGAATTTAAGTGGTACAAAATCAATGATGCCGGTCAGGAGGTGGAGTACTTCAATACGAAGCTTGAGAACGTGAAGGTGGTGAAGGTTAATCCGGTCATGCACGACATCAAGAATCCCGCCTATGAGAAGCATAACCATCTTGAACAGGTGGAGCTGCGCTACGAGAAAATCACCTGGACTTACAAGGACGGCAACATCATTCATTCCGACGCATGGAGTGAGCGTACCACCGCGTAATTCTGCCGGACGGACAGGGCATCCTGTCCGTCATTTTTATTTTTTCTTCAGCATCTGTTGGCGGGTGCTGAAGAAAAAATTCTCAATCCTGAACACAGACCTGATGCGCCTGGGTTACGGCGAAGGGCGGTAGCGTGCCTGACGGTCTCCTGACAGTGAGTGAATAACATGGAAAATTCGGCAGCTCTGTTACGTCGTCTTAATCATTACTGTGCCCGTGCACTGGAAGGCGCAGCCTCCCTTTGCCAGACCCGGGCCCATGCAGAAATCACCCCGGAGCACTGGTTGCTGAAACTGCTGGAGCAGGGGGAAGGAGACCTTACCGTGCTGGGCCGGCGTTATGACTGGAATATGGACGCGATATGGCAGTCGCTGCTCGGCTGGCTGGATAACCAGCCCCGTAGCGTGCGCAGTCGCCCGCAGCTTTCGCCGTCTCTGAATGTCCTGCTGAAACAGGCCTGGATGGTGGCCTCATTACAGGGGGAAGAACATATCCGCAGCGTGCATCTGCTGGGTGCCCTGACGGAAAATCCGCACCTGGTTCACTGTGACGGGCTGTGGCCCCTGCTGACACTGAGTCAGAGCCGGTTGCAGCGTCTGTCCCCGCTGCTGGATGCGCAGTCTGATGAGTGTCCGGAGAGATTACAGGATGCAGAGCCAGTGCTGCCTCAGGGAGACAATGTGACCTTTATCGGGCGCCCTGTCGGTGCGGATACGGCGGGTATACCGTCAGGTGACCTGCCGCCTGTGTTACAGAGTGCTCTGGATAAATTCACCCGGGACATCACGGCCAGCGCGAGAGAGGGGAAAATTGACCCGGTATCGGGACGCGATACGGAAATCCGCCAGATGGTGGATATTCTTTCCCGTCGCCGCAAGAACAACCCGATTCTGGTGGGGGACCCCGGTGTGGGGAAAACGGCTCTGGTGGAAGGGCTCGCCCTGCGTATTGCGGAAGGTAACGTACCGGAATCACTCAGACCCGTCACCCTGCGCACCCTTGACCTCGGCCTGCTGCAGGCCGGTGCTGGTGTGAAAGGTGAATTTGAACAGCGCCTGAAAAACGTGATTGATGCCGTGCAGCAGTCACCGGCTCCTGTTCTGCTGTTTATAGATGAAGCCCATACCCTTATCGGGGCCGGTAATCAGGCTGGCGGCGCGGATGCGGCCAACCTGCTGAAGCCTGCGCTGGCGCGGGGTGAACTGCGCACCATTGCCGCCACCACCTGGTCTGAGTACAAACAATACTTTGAACGTGACGCAGCCCTGGAGCGGCGTTTTCAGATGGTCAAAGTGGACGAGCCGGATGATGAGACGGCCTGTCTGATGCTGCGCTCCCTGAAATCCCGTTATGCGGAACATCATAACGTGCATATCACCGATGAGGCAGTACGTGCTGCCGTCACACTCTCGCGCCGTTATCTGACAGAACGTCAGTTACCGGACAAGGCCGTTGACCTGCTCGATACTGCTGCTGCCCGTGTGCGTATGAGCCTCGACACGGTGCCGGAACAGCTGACCCGAATCCGTTCACAGCTCGCTTCCCTCGGTATGGAAAAACAGGCACTGCTGGAAGATATTGCCGTTGGTCATCAGAATCACGGCGAACGCCTGTCTGCCATTGAGCAGGAAGAGAACGAGCTGATGACTGCACGAGATGACCTGGAGCAGCAGTACGCCCGGGAGCGCGAACTCACCGGTGAGTTACTTGAAAGCCGCAGCGATATTTCCCGTCAGAGTGAGACACATCACCTGCAGCAGGCACTGCACGACATTCAGCAGAATCAGCCCCTGCTCAGTGTGGATGTTGACGTACGCACCGTTGCCGGTGTGGTCGCGGACTGGACCGGGGTGCCATTATCTTCACTGATGAAGGACGAACAGACGGAACTGCTGCATCTGGAAAAGGATATCGGCAGACGGGTGGTCGGACAGGACGTGGCACTGGAGTCCATTGCGCAGTGTCTGCGTGCGGCGAAAACGGGTCTGACATCCGGTAACGGTCCCCAGGGGGTGTTCCTGCTGGTCGGCCCCAGTGGTGTGGGGAAAACCGAAACGGCACTGGCGCTGGCAGACGTGATGTACGGCGGCGAAAAATCACTGATTACCATCAATCTGTCGGAATATCAGGAGCCCCATACGGTTTCCCAGCTTAAGGGTTCACCGCCCGGGTACGTGGGATACGGTCAGGGGGGGATTCTGACGGAAGCTGTACGTAAGCGTCCGTACAGTGTGGTGCTGCTGGATGAAGTGGAAAAGGCCCACCGGGATGTGCTGAATCTGTTTTATCAGGTATTTGACCGGGGCTTTATGCGCGACGGTGAGGGGCGTGAAATTGACTTCCGTAATACGGTCATTCTGATGACCTCCAACCTGGGTAGTGACCTTCTGATGCAGCAACTGAGCGAAAAGCTGGAGACAACGGAATCGGAGCTGCATGAGCTTATCCGTCCGCTGTTGCGCGACCACTTCCAGCCTGCACTGCTCGCCCGTTTCCGGACCGTGATTTACCGTCCGCTGACACCGTCTGCCATGCGCACCATTGTGGAGATGAAGCTTGCACAGGTCTGTGAACGCCTGCACTGCCATTATGGACTGAGCACATCGGTTGATGAACGTCTGTACGATGCCCTGACGTCAGCCTGCCTGCTGCCGGATACGGGGGCCCGGAATGTGGAGAGTCTGCTGAACCAGCAACTGCTGCCGGTACTGAGCCGGCAGTTGCTGAGCCATATGGCCGCGAAGCAGAAACCGCAGGCGCTGACTCTGACATGGAGTGACGAGGACGGTATCGTGATTGAGCTGCGGCAGGAATACGCGTTATGACAGGCTATGGCAGAAGTCAGGACGCTGGCGCAGGTAAAAATCAAAGGGAAGAAGGCTCACTGCGGTTACTGACGCCAGGAGAGATTGCGCTGGCGAGGCTGGTATTCAGGTCGACAATCCCTTATGAAAAGGTCTGGATCCACCATGACAGTTTTCTGCCTTTTGGTCTTCAGAATAAGCAAACTGCCATGGCCCCCAATGGTGAGATTTATTTCCGTGAGCACTATCGGGATGATTATTCACTCAGCGTTCCCTTTTATCAGCATATGTTTATTCATGAAATGGCGCATGTCTGGCAGCGTGAAAAGGGAATGAATGTCATCGGTCGGGGGATGTTCAGTTGGGCGGTGAATTACTGTTATGTTCTGGACGGACGTCTGTTAAGCGAATATCCGATGGAGCAGCAGGCACAAATTATTGCTGATCATTTTACTTTGCAGGCTGAAGGATACGGGACATGGTGTGATATGAGAAGGGACGGTGATATCACACTGGACGGGAATATGTCTGAGTATGTTATTCGCAGCCTGTATACCAGCACATTGCGGGGGTTCCCATGGTGAAAATAAGAGCCTTTCGTTATCGTTCTGCTTTACTGCTCTGTCTGACGTTACTGACCGGATGCCCCGGACGCGGGGATTATTATCGGTTTGATGAAACAGTAACGGTCAGCACAAGAGGCGACAATGTGTGTTTCAGCGTCCCGGAGCCAGAGGACTACCAGCCAGTCAGCATTTCCATCGCTCCACGGGGAACCCGATTCAGGGATCGGCAAATTACATCTGAACCCTTGCTTCGTATCGTGAACGGCCAGCTGTGCATTCCGCCTTCATTCTATCTTTTTCCTGATAAAGGCCAGTTCATTGTCAGGTCTGTTCTGCACTCTGAGCGCGATAAGGACACACCGCGCATCATGGTTGCCGGCATAGAGATTACCGACGGGTGTATTTTCGATATCCCGCTTAATGACATGGAGGCCGTGAGGCCATATGGTGAGCTGAAAAGTAGTGATATTCAGACTGACCAGAGCGAACGTCATGGCCCCTGCAAATACCCTTTCAGAGCTGTTCGTGGAGTGATAAATCATGAATCTCACTGACTCCCTGCAAAATGTTTTATCCGGGGCGGGAACCCTGAACCGCTACAGGCTGGATATACCTTCCTGCCCGTCACTACTGGATGTTGAAGATTTCAGCGGAACTGAAGGCATAAGTAAGATTTACCGGTATGACATTATTTTTACCAGTACGGACAGGTATCCTGATGCTGCCTGGTTCCTGCGTAAATCCGCAACCCTGATAATGGGAACCGGATTACTGGAAAGCCTGACTGAACAGAAAAAAGTGCACGGTGTTATTACTGATTTCAGACGTATTTCGGGCTCTGAGGACCAGGCACAATACCGGATCACACTTAAACCTTTCATTTCCCTGCTGGATAAACAATTCCGTACACACCGTTTTTTCGTTAATAAATCAGTGCCTGAGGTGGTGGAGCAAATCCTGACGGAACACGGGCTGAAAGGCTGGGAGTATGAGTTCAGTCTCAAAAGGACTTATCCGAAGCGCGAACAGATTAACCAGTATCAGGAAAGCGATCTGAGATTTATCCAGCGCCTGCTGGCAGAAGTGGGCATTTTTTACTTCTTTACGTTGCACCCTGATGCGCAGACAGAGGTGATCCACTTCGGTGACACTCAGGCGGCGTTGATATTTGATAAAACACTGCCCGTTAACAGCCCGTCCGGTATGAGTGACAGTGGTACAGACTCAGTATGGGCACTGAATGTGGAGCACCGGGTGGTGGAAAGCCGTGTTATCACGAACGACTATAACCACCGCGAGGCCCAGAACATACTGATGTCCGTACCGGCGGATATGACCCGTGGAGAAGGTTGCGACACCAGTTATGGTGAGGTTTATCATTACCGGCCACGCCATACAGAAAGGGGCGATAAAATTGACCCTGCGCCGGAGACGGCTAACTTCTGGGCCCGGCTCGATCACGAGCGTTTTCTGGCTGAGCAAACACGTATCACAGGTAAAAGCACCGATGCCAGTCTGTTACCGGCACAGGTGCTGACCATTACTGACAGTATTCCACCAGTGTTGCCTGCACCGTTACAGGAGCTGGTTCTGCTCACGCAGCTTCTGTTCACCGGTAGCCGGAAATCTGCGCTGCAGGTGATGCTGAGTGCTGTTCCCTACAGCGAGATTGTCTGCTGGCGACCACCGTTACTTCCTCGTCCGAAAATCACCGGGACCATGACGGCCCGTGTGACCAGTGCAAAAGAAGGGGATATCTACGCCTGGCAGGATGCATCAGGCATGTACCGGGTGAAATTTGATGCCGACCGTGATGATAAAAATCCGGGACAGGAAAGCATGCCGGTACGTCTGGCCAAACCCTACAGTGGTGATGCTTATGGTTTTCATTTTCCGCTGATTCAGGGAACGGAAGTGGCCATTGCCTTTGAGGAAGGTGATCCGGATCGCCCCTATATCGCGCATGCCCTGCATGATTCACGTCATGTTGATCACGTTACCGATAAGAACGGTACACGCAATGTTATCCGTACGCCGGCAAATAACAAGTTGCGGATGGAGGACAAACGCGGTGAGGAACATATCAAGCTCAGTACTGAGTACGGGGGTAAGACGCAGCTTAATTTAGGTCACAATGTAGACGCTTCCAGGGAGCTTCGTGGTGAGGGAGCAGAACTGCGCACCGACCGGCATATTTCCATTCGCGGTGGTGCTGGGGTGTTTATTACCGCCGATAAACAGCCGTTTGCCAGCGATAAGATGTTGTCGATGAAGGAAGCGATAGCTCAACTGGAAAATGCATTAAGTATTGCCAGAAGTCTCTCTGATGCTGCCGAAACGGCAGAGGCATTGCCAGCAGATATTCAGAGCCAGGTTAAGCTGACGGACGCCCTGAAAGACCTGGCCCGGCCGGGAATGGTGCTGAATGCGCCGGAAGGGGTGAGCATCACCAGTCCACGGGCAGTTTGCATGGCGTCAGGGAGTGCCAGTGTGGGGATTACGTCCCAGGAAAACACTGATATTAGTGCGCTGAAGCGTTTTACGGTGGCGGCCGGTGAAGCCGTGAGCATGCTGGCCCGTAAAGCTGGGATGAAACTCTTTGCCGCTAAGGGCAAAGTAGAAATTCAGGCTCAGGATGATGCGCTTGATGCGATAGCCAAAAAGAATGTGACCGTAACCAGCACGGAAGGGCGGGTTGAAATCACGGCGGCGAAAGATGTCGTGCTAAAAAACCTGGATGGCTCATTTATCCAGATAACGGGTAAGAACATCATTCTGGGCTGTGAAGGTAATGTGCTGTGGAAATGTGCTAATGCGCAGAAAATGGGAGCCGCAAACTATACCTCTTCCGTACCGGAATTTCCCGGTGGATACAGTGAATATTTTGTTGCGTACGACGAAAAAACAAGACAACTTGCCCCGAATACGCGCTATCGCATTACGACCAGTAAAGGCGATGTTTTTTCCGGTATAACGGATTCAGACGGGAATACAGCCGAAATATTCACGGCATTATCTGAAAAGCTCAAAATTGAACTTGGATAAGAAATCCTGATTTAATCAGAACACAAATAGCAGGAGTTGCCTTCATGGGGAATACAGCAACCGTTCATGGCAGTGGCAAAACAGGGATGCAGGCAAAGGGCATTAAAGCCAGCTATGTATCAGGTACCCGCCTTTATTTTCATGCTGACAGCGAAACATTTCTGGCTGTTGACGGTGATGAACTGGAACAGGAAAGTAATGCCCTGAATAAACTGTTAGGCTACCAGATTGATACGCAGATGCGTATTGATGATTTAACTTCACAGTGTACCAGACTAAACTGGGGGCAAATTAGCGAACGTACCGCACTGCAAACTCAAATACAACAGGAAGTTCAGCGGCTCGATGAACTGAATAAACAATTGAAAGTTAAATTGATGACGCTTTCAGCAATAGAGGAGCTTCCGAAGACCACACTCCTTGATAATAGCAGCAAAAGTGCTATTGGCCTGATGGAGTTAATCGAAGTCCGGGGTGGCATGAAAGGTGTTCGTTACATTTATGTCCGCTCAGATCAAATCGACAGCAAATGGCGACGCTATCAACTTGAAAATAGTGATAAAAAATCCGGTAGTAAGAGCTTTGTTATATCAGAGACATATACTGATAATGAGGGAAATACAAGGACAAGAGAAAAGATCGATTACGATAAGCTGAAAATGCAGATAAGCAAAGTAAAACCAAAAATGCTGAAAGCTGAGCAGGATTTATTAGAACAGCACACAGGTATTCTTGGGCAATGGGCGAGGGATATGAATGACAGCCTCAAAGATTCCCCTTATCAGGGAGAGAGATTTGGTTTTGATGCTCAGTCTCAACTTATGCGCTGGACTTATGGTGCAGGTCTGACGGAAGAATTAAATCCGTTTGAAGTAGATTTTCGTAATCAAGGTAAAAAAATAAAAAAAGAAGCTGCCACCAGCGGAAAAGCGAGTGCATATGCAAGTCTCGCCCTCGCTGAGTCTAAAAGCAAATTAACCCTGTCACTTCCGGACATACATGGTATTACGATGACTTATCCCCTGAAGCCTGAAATGGGCGGAGGAATGGGGAGCCTGGGGGTATTACGTTTTGATTTTGAACTGACTTTGGCGGGCAGTGTTGGTGCAAGCTTAGGCGTTGAGTTGGGTGTATCGGTGAAAAGTAACTGGGCAAAAGGCGTCCCTGGCTCTTCAGGTGATGGAACTTCTCCCGCTCCCGGACAACGTAAAATTGATATCAGCCAGGTGGTGAAAGAGCCGGAAGCAACAGGGGAATTAACCGTCTTTGCCGGAGCCCAGGCATCAGCAAACCTTTCTGGTGCTATTAAATGGTTAAATCCAGATAACGAAAAAAAGGGTTATTCCGAGCTGGCAAAAGTATCCGCAGGTGTAACAGGCCAAATAGGTGTTGGATGGAGTGGCACATTCAGATTCAGTTATGAAAATGGAAAAGTACAGGTTCTGGCACGTGGCGGTATGTGCTGGGGGGGAGGAGGTAAAGGATGTGTTGCTTTTGATATTGATGGTAAGGCGATAATTACCGATTTCCTTCCATTTTTAACCTATATGCTTCGTAATGCTGATTATGTCAAACTATCAGATAAAGTTATTCGTGAGGGAGATTTTTATGCGTTCTGCGCACTTCCTTTGCTAATTACAATATATGGCATTGATAATTTAAAAACTGTAACATGGAGTCAAACTAATAGATTATTAGTTGAACTCGATAAAAGCTGGAGTGACAAAGAAAAAAGAGTAAAGCTAATGAGTGAAATTTTGAATACTCAAGGTGACTGCCTGAAATATAGTCCACCAGAAAGTAAAGGGGCTGCAATTGCGTCTTTAATTGAGCATAATTTTTGGGATGAAGTAGCCAGTCCTGCGTCAAATGCTCAAACAGAATGCGAAGGATTAGCAATGTTCAGTGCTAGAAAGCGTGCTGTACTCTTATGCTTACGATGGATTCAATCAAAGCGCGAATATGAAAATGTAATGCAACACCTGTCTAAAGATTTCAACGCAGTAGGCTCCTGGCAGGAAAACCAGCAAGATGTTGCTGATTTCCTTGCGCTGGGAGAAAATGAGCGTGAATATGGTGGTGTTATCACGCCTAAAGTGAAAATATTACCTAGCCATTACGCAAAAAACTTAATGGATATCTGGTCTAGCTTGCCAAACACCCAGGAAATAAAAAACAATGAGAAACATAAGTTAAAAGAAGTATCTCCTGTGCTCATGCATAGCTGTACTCGTGTAATTGTCGGAGAACAGGAGTTATGAATCGATATAAATTAATCTTTATCGTATCAATATCAGGAACCATTCTCATTGGATGCGATAATGCGAAAGGTAATGCAAGTAGTGAGAAGCGATTCGCTGATGAGATTGTTAACTCCATGATTTCTGTTAAAGGGGGGCGTTTCCAAATGGGAGATTTTGGCCCTCTGGTAGGAGAAAAATTGCCATTTAGCCCTGCTCAGGACAATAAACCATTACACTGGGTTGAGTTGTCTGATTTTAAAATAACAAAAAACAAAGTAACCTGGGGCGACTTTAATAAATGGATTAAATTAACTGGAAAAGATAAAAATCAGTATTATCTATGGGCCACAAAAAAAAGTACAAGTGAGCGTTTTAGAAAAACAACAGGAGATCATTACCCTGCCTCAGTAAATTGGAATGATGCTAAAGCTTTCTGTCAATGGATTGGGAAAATCTCAGGAAAATCTATTACTTTACCTACCGAGGCGCAATGGGAATATGCAGCTCGTAGCCGAGGCCGGTTTTTCCAGTTTGCAAATAGTGACAATCAATATAATCCTGACGATCCAGATGACAAACTTAACTTCACTCATGACATGGCTCCAGTCGGTTCGTATCCTCCAAATCCTTTAGGGTTATATGACATGATGGGTAATGGAAATGAATGGGTGAATGACTGGTATGCTGAAGATTATTATAAAAACTCACCTGAAAAAAATCCGCAAGGACCAGATAAAGGTGACAAAAAAGTGATTCGAGGTTATTTGGGCTCCATGTTTGGTTTGTATGATATTACACGAGGGAAAAGCGAACCTGATTATGAAGGTCCTGGCAATGGTTTTCGCTGTGTAGAGAATTAATATTTTAAAATAGTATGCTTACTGTCTGGAGAATAAGGCTCTAATATCAATTTGTGATGTTTTCTTAAATCAACTTGAAACCAAGGGAGTAAGTTAAAAATATTGGTGGGAATTTGAAGTAAAGTTGCGTTAGGGGGGGGCATGGATGTGAGTAAATGAATAACATTACTTTTATTATAGCCATTAGTATCTTCGTTATTACTGGTTGCAATGAAGAAAAAAACCGAAAAGAACAAAGTAAATTAGCTTCGCAGATTGTTGATTCAATGGTGACAGTTGAAGGTGGGCGTTATCAAATGGGAGATTTTGGCCCTCTGGTAGGAGAAAAACTACCGTTTAGTCCTGATAATGATAACAAGCCGCTTCACTGGGTTGATTTAACGGATTTTAAAATGACAAAAAATAGAATAACTTGGGGGGAGTTTAATTTATGGCTATCTATGACTAACAAAGACACCAATAAATATTATAAGAAAATTTTAAATAGAAAAGTTGAAAGTAAATACGACGAACGTATGCTTAAGTACATTGGTGATGATTACCCTGCGGTTGCTAACTGGAAAGATGCTTTTGATTTTTGTCACTGGGTTGGCGACGTTACAGGAAAAAAAATCGCCTTACCTACTGAGGCACAATGGGAATATGCTGCACGTAGTCGTGGTAAATTTAGACAATTTGCTAACAGTGATAATGTCTATGACCTAAGTGTTCCCGATTCAAAACTTAATTTTACTCACGACTATTCTCCAGTTGGTTCTTTTCCACCCAATCCATTGGGACTTTATGACATGATGGGTAATGGGCACGATTGGATCAATGACTGGTATGCTGAGGATTATTACCAGCATTCTCCTGAAAAAGATCCCCAAGGGCCAGCTAATGGAACGGAAAAAGTGGTCAGAGGCTACTTAGGTTCAATGTTTGGTTTGTATGATATCACGCGAGGAAGTAATAAACCGGAAACAGAAGGGCCTGGTTATGGATTTCGTTGTGTAGAAAATTATCATTGAAAATGATATTGACTGGAGGATATATGTCCAAAGGATTTGTATTACTCGGAGATAAAACAACACATGGTGGCGAAGTTATTTCTGCTTCTTCGACCATGATCGTGAATGGAAAAAAGGTAGCACTTGTTGGCGACGAGATTAATTGTCCTGTTGATGGACATGGTATCAATGCCATTATCGAAGGGGCTCCGGAATGGATATCTGATGGCAAACAAGTTGTCGTTGATGGGTGCGAATGTGAATGCGGCTGCCATGTTATCTCCAGTGCGCCGGACTGTTCAGTAGGATAAATAATGAGCTGGGAACGCCAGAAAGCCACTATCACCGCAGAGCCGGAAGAGCCATCAACCATGTTGTGGTTGATGGCCTGTCTCGTTGCAATAATCACCGGAGTGCTCCTTTTTGTTCTTCATACCAATCAGTTTCTGGGAACACTGCAAAAATTTAATCTCTGGATCGTAGCGGGAAGCCCACTCTTTCTCTGGTTATTGATAATTTGCTTACGAAGCTGGCTGTATAACCATGCGATGAACAAACATCAGTTTGAGTCCGATGAAGCGGAATATGCGCAGCAACAATGGACTAACTGGGCAGGACGCTATCTGGCGGTTCTGTACAGCAGGGTGATCCTGCCCGCTGAACTCACGCCCGCGCACTTTATACAGTCTCCTGCTGAGCTTGAACAGAGCAATGCGCTTGGCAGGCGTATCGCGCTCCCCTTGGGAGAAAATGTGTTTTCGGCCCTTCTTGGTGGCCTTGAGGAATCACTCATACAACTCTGTGCTGATTTGCCATTTGGGGTAACACTGCTCACTGATGCTTCGGATCCCGAAGATCATTTGCAGAAGGCTTTTTCTGCCGCCTGGAGCCAACATTTCGGCCTCACGCTCTCAGCACCTTTCCTGACGATCCTGAATACCCGCTCCTTTTCGTCGGTTGAAGAGCGGATCAAAACGCCGACGCTGGATGTCGAGTTGTTGTTGATTCATCAGATGCAGGGGGGCGACGTTTACAGTGATGCGCTGGCAGCCTTGCTACTGACCTCTGACGATGTGGCCACCAAATACCACTTCGGGCATCATGCCCGTCTGCTACGGCCCATGTCAATCGAGCCGGCAGAAGATCTTAGTCAAGCCTTTGATACCTTTTTATCCATTCAGTCACAGGCTATCAAAACAGACGTGCTACTCGGGGACGATACTGCGTGGGGCAAGGTATTTTCCACGCTGCTGGGGAGCGCTAAAAACTACGAAGGCCACTGGAAACCGCACCAGTGTCACTGGCTGGAAGAGTACGCAGGACGCAGTGGCCCCTTCTCGCCGTGGATTATGGCCGCTGTCGCCAGTGATATTGTGGCACTGACGGGGAACTGCCTGATGCTTTCTGATGATAAAAAACAGCGATTTATGAATACCGTCACAACAGGAGAGCAGGCGAATGGCAAAGGATAGTTCGGCGTGGCGTGGCAGTTGGGGAGGCCTCGGTTTTACAGCGATCATTACTGCTCTACTGGCATGGGCCATCTGGTCGCATGGGGATGCAATTGGCCTGAACAGCGATGGATTAAAAACGCTGTGTATTGTCGGGGCGATGATCCTGTTGTTGTTAATTCGTTATGGCAGGGCTATTGGGTTAGCGCTTACACAACGCTGGTCACGTTTTCAGGCTGAACGTAAGAAAGAACTGCCGACCAGTGAAGGCCGCGTTGAACAGACCGCACCGCGGAATTTTACCGTCGACACCATCCGTAAAGCCATGCGTAGTCTCTACGGTCGTCGCTGGGGACGTAAAATCCGCATTCTGCTCATAACCGGCACTGCCGAAGAGGTGGAACAACTGACCCCGGGCCTGACGGCTCAGCTTTGGCAGGAAGATCGCGGCACGCTGTTACTATGGGGCGGTGACCTCAATACCCCAGTTGACAGTGCTTGGCTGGCCGCGCTGCGTAAGCTGCGCCGTCGTCCGGCAGATGGCCTGGTGTGGGTGACGTCGGCCTTTGACCAGCTCTCCTCACCAGGGCTGAAGCCACCGCTGCCGGTGCCGTCTGACAGCACCATGGATTCCCTGTCGCATGCCATCAGCGCTCGTATGGATACGCTCGGCTGGAAACTTCCCCTGTACGTCTGGTCCCTGCATCTGCGGGCCGGTAAGCCGGAAGGGCGAGTTGTACAGGCGGCGGGGTGTCTGCTGCCTGACAGATGTACTGCGGAAGGCCTGGCTGAGCAACTTACTGCCCTAACGCCAGCGCTGACCTCACAAGGTCTGCAACAGACCTGTGATGACGTGAAACACAACTTCCTGCTGACGCTTGCTGAGCAACTGATTCGTGAACCGGACAGCGTCGTGGCTCCCCTGTCGGTGATGCTCAACCCGTACCGCCCGCTGCCGCTTGCCGGGGTGGTGTTCAGCCAGCCATCAGCCGGTGCTGAACGTGGCGTGCCGCATCACTGGGGCATGGACAAACGCTGGGAGGCGTTGCCGGAGACAGTGCAGCAATTACCTGTCCGGCTACAGCCTTCCCGCACAGGTCATAACTGGCGCAGAAGTCTGTCTGTTATGGCGGTCATACTGATGATGGCTCAGGGAACAGGAATGGTGGTTTCCTTTCTGGCAAACCGGAGTCTGGTTGCTGAAGTACAGGAACAGATTCGTCCAGCTCAGAATCAGCAACAGTCTCTTGCAGAACGTCTGCAGGCGTTGCTGAATCTGCAGAAATCCCTGGTCCGCCTTCAGTATCGTGAGGAGCACGGGGCGCCATGGTACCTGCGGGCCGGTATGAATCAGAATGCAGACCTGCTCGCGGTCGTAATGCCCCTTTATGCACAAAATGCACATCTTTTACTGCGTGATGCCGCTGCTGCTCATCTTGAGCAGCAGCTCAGGACATTTATTCGTCTTCCTCCGGACAATCCGCAGCGGGGGAAAATGGCAAAAGCCGCCTATGACCAGCTCAGACTGTATCTGATGCTGGCACAACCGCAACATATGGAACCCGCCTGGTTCAGTCGTACGCTCATGCGGGAATGGCCACAGCGTGACGGTGTGAGTGCCGGTTTCTGGCAGGCTAACGGTCCGACGCTGCTGGCGTATTATGCCTCCGGAATTATTACCCATCCTCAGTGGACGCTGATGGCTGATGAAGAACTGGTCAGCCAGAGCAGGACTCTGCTGCTCCGCCATCTGGGAACACAGAACAGCGATGCCATGCTGTATCAGAAAATGCTGGCACGGGTGGCACATCAGTTTGCGGATATGCGTCTGACGGATATGACCGGTGATACTGATGTCTCCCGCCTCTTTTTTACCGATGAAGTGGTTCCCGGTATGTTCACCCGTCAGGCCTGGGAAGAGGCCGTATTGCCAGCGATAGACACCGTGATTAATGAGCGTCGTGAAGAAATGGACTGGGTACTGACGGATGGCAGGCAGAAGGCACCGTCACCGGTATCGCCGGAAGTACTCAGACAGCGCCTGACAACACGCTATTTTGCTGATTTTGGTAATGCCTGGCTGAATTTTCTGAACAGCCTGCAGTTACGTCAGGCTCAGACGCTGTCTGATGTGACAGAGCAGCTGACGCTGATGGCTGATGTGCGCCAGTCCCCCCTGGTTGCACTGATGAATACGCTGGCGGTTCAGGGGCGCACAGGCCAGCCCCGGGAAGCGGTTACAGATTCACTGGTTAAATCTGCCAGAAACCTGCTTTCACAGGAAAAACAGCCGGTGACAGCACCGGAAAGCCGGCTTCACGGTCCTCTGGCGACGACTTTCGGGCCGGTGCTTGCACTGATGGATAATCAGAACAACAGCGCGGATATGCTGAATCTGCAGACGTATCTGACCCGGGTGACACAGGTTCGTCTGCGTCTGCAACAGATTGCCGGCTCTTCTGACCCGCAGGCCATGATGCAGATGCTGGCACAGACAGTATTGCAGGGGAAATCGGTTGATTTAACTGATACCCGGGATTACGGCAGCCTGACCGCTGCCGGACTCGGACAGGAGTGGTATGGCTTCGGACAGACGGTCTTTGTTCGCCCGATGGAGCAGGCGTGGCAGCAGGTTCTTACACCCGCGGCAGAAAGTCTGAATACCCGGTGGCGTACTGCGGTGGTGGATGGCTGGAATAATGCATTTTCCGGGCGTTATCCGTTTAAAAATGTCAGCAGCGATGCTTCGCTTCCCCTGCTGGCAAAATACCTGAATACGGACACAGGACGTATTGCCCGTTTTCTGCAGAATAACCTGAGTGGTGTGTTGCGCAGGGAAGGTAATCGCTGGGTACCGGATACCATTAATACCCGGGGACTGACATTCAACCCAGCCTTTCTGAAAGCCATCAATACCCTGAGTGAAATAGCGGATGTGGCGTTCACCACAGGTAACGCGGGGTTGCATTTTGAGTTGCGCCCGGGAACTGCTGCCGGTGTGATGCAGACGACGCTGATAACCGATAATCAGAAACTGATTTATGTTAATCAGATGCCGGTATGGAAGCGATTTACCTGGCCGGCTGATACGGAAGCACCGGGCGCCAGTTTAAGCTGGGTAAGCACTCAGGCCGGTACCCGTCAGTATGCAGACCTGCCGGGAAGCTGGGGGCTGATACGTCTGCTTGAGATGGCCCGACGGAAAGCCGTACCGGGCGTTGCCAGTGGCTGGAGTCTGAGCTGGCAGGCGCAGGATGGTCGTATGCTGAATTACACACTGCGAACTGAAGCGGGGGAAGGGCCGCTTGTATTGCTGAAACTCCGCAATTTTGTTCTGCCGGAAACGGTTTTCGAACTCTCCGGTACGTCAGCATTTACAGGCAATGACGAAGATGCCGGGGATACCGTGGAGGAGACTGACTGATGGCTTCCGTTCATTCACTCCTCAGTGCATGTCAGACGACACCCCGGGATGTGGCTGAACCGGCTCAGGCGCGTATTGCGCTGTGGGACAAATGGCTTGCTCCCGTGACGCCGGATAATCCCGCAGGTGATGATGCGGGGTACGATGATGATTTTCAGCAGATGCGTGAAGAGGTCAATAAACTCTCCGGAGCCGATGCCGGAATAGTCAGCCAGCTTGCAGAAAAATTACTGACCACCAGAACCAAAGATATCCGGGTGGCGACCTGGTATATCTGGGCCCGTCTGCGGCAGGATGGTGAAAAAGGACTGGCTGACGGTCTGGAGCTGCTGGCCGGTTTGTTGCAGCGTTTTGGAGAGCACCTGCATCCACAACGGTCACGGGCCAGGAAGGCGGCGCTGGAGTGGTTATGCAGTGCCCGCATACTGGACTGTCTGTCTCTGTATCCGGAAGTGGTGAAGGCGGATACCCTGCGCATTGCCGGGGCGCTGTGGCTGACAGAACAGACCTTTACGGATGAGGCTTCCGCCCCGGTACTGAACGGGTTATATCAGGCACTTGAAAATCGCCTGATGAAGGCCGGTGGTGTTGATGCAGTGGTGCCTCAGGAGGCTGCCGCGCCGGCACCGGCGGTAACATCAGGCAGCGTCACGCCACTATCTGCTATCAGCTCCGGGCAGGAACTGCTGTCACAGGCCCGTGTTCTGGCAAAATATCTGCGTGACCAGCCTGAGGGCTGGCTGGCGGCTCATCGACTGATGAAAAGCGTCCGGCATGACACGCTGCATCAGTTACCGCCGTTATCTGCAGATGGACGGACCCGTATTGCCCCACCGGGGCCGGACCGGCGTGCGTCACTGAAACGGTTGTATCTGCAGCAGAACTGGTCGTCACTGCTTGAGCTGTGTGACGATATGTTTGCCCGGGGAGCCAGCCATCTGTGGCTGGACCTGCAGTGGTATATTCATCAGGCGCTGTTGCAGACCGGAAAAGAAAATTATGCTGCCATTATTCAGTATGACCTGAAAGGATTGCTTCTGCGCCTGCCGGGGCTTGAGACACTGGCTTTTAACGACGGCACGCCGTTTGCCGATGAAGTGACGCTAAGCTGGATACAGCAGCAGGTGATGGAGTGTGGTGAACGCTGGGCGGAAGAACCTTCTGTAACGATAACGGCAGCCCCCGGAGATAACGACATTTTATCTCTTGAACCGGAAGCCCTGCAGATTGCGGATAATGAAGGAACAGAAGTCGCTCTGAGCTGGTTACAGGCACGTCCCGGTATTCAGTCTGACCGCAGCAACTGGCTACTGCGCCTGTTGATGGCCCGTGTTGCCGAACAGACTGGAAAAAATGACCTTGCCCTGCACCTGCTTGCGGAGCTGGATGAGCGTGCAACCCGGTTGACCCTGTCACAATGGGAACCTGAACTGGTATTTGAGGTAAAAGCCCGCCGCCTGAAACTGTTACGTATGAAGTCTGCAAAAACTGAAAGTGACAGGATGCGTCTGCAGCCTGATATGGAACATCTTCTTGCCGGACTCATCGCTATTGATGCTGCCAGAGCTGCCGTGTTGTGCAACCCGGGGAGCTCATGAGATGTCTGTCATGCATTACTTCAGGACAAAACATTTCAGGATATAGTTAAAAATCTGGTGTTACCGCTTCTGTCGGGCATTATTATTCCTCTTGTCAAATGGTTTGTGCAGCATTATGGCTATGCGCCGAATATCAGGAAATACAGATTTGAGAAAATTCCTTTATCTGAAAAGGAGTCCATTCTTGCCCGTATTGACAAACTGACAAAAGAGCCAGCAACGAAAATTACACTGGTAAGAATAAAATACTGTTATGAACAGATGGGGATATATCTCCCGATATGGTGTTGTAATAAACTGATTTGTTTTATATCCGACAGAAATGTCAGTTCAGTGGATAACAGACTGCATTGTTTTCTTAAATATTCTTTTGTCGGTATATTTTCAGATGACAAATTTACTGTTAATACTCACCGTGTGCATAAAAGTTACTGGATGATAGCGGTGTTTGCGGTGTTTTCTTTATGTATTCAGTTTACGGGATGGATACTTACAACCATGCCATTCCTGTCGGGGAGTAATACGGTTTTATTTATACCATTTTCTCTCGTTTATTTTATTATGATATTTCTGACTGTTATATTTACATGTAATCTGATTAATGAAATCCGGCTTGCCGTTCAGTTCGGACGATTATTTGAGGCATGGCTGAAGTCAGAGCGCGAGTCTCCGGAACAATTAGCTTTATTCTGAGAAGATAATGGACGATTTAACCCTGCGTTATTTTGACGCTGAAATGCGTTATCTGCGTGAAGCCGGAAAAGCGTTTGCACAGGCTCATCCCGATCGGGCAGCGATGCTGGATCTTGATAAAGCGGGTACACCTGATCCCTGCGTGGAACGCCTGTTTGAAGGTTTCGCCTTTTCCATGGGACGGCTGCGCCAGAAAATCGACGATGATTTGCCGGAGCTTACTGAAAGTCTGGTCAGTATGCTCTGGCCTCATTACCTGCGTACTATCCCGTCCCTGTCGGTGGTGGCACTGACTCCCCGGTTATCCGTCATGAAAATGGCTGAAACCGTACCAGCCGGACTGGAAGTGACTTCCCGCCCTGTTGGCCCCGGAAATACAGTCTGTCGTTATCGTACCACCCGGGCCATACCACTGAATCCACTGGCAGTGGAGAAGGTCGTTATGACGACGGAGTCGGACGGGCGCTCAGTGCTGAAAATAGGTTTTGCCTGCAGTGAACTGGCTGACTGGTCTCAGGTCGATTTGCATCGTCTGAGCCTGTATCTGGCTGCAGAAGCCCCGGTCAGCAGCACCCTTCATCTGATGATGACGAAGCGTCTGGCGGCGCTGTATCTGAGGCTGCCGGGAAATGATGAGCGGATCCGCATTGACGGGTGGTTTTCACCCGGCGGTTTTGCAGAGGAAGATCGGCTGTGGCCGAAAGGTGACAGCGCGTTCAGTGGATATCAGTTATTGCTGGAATATTTCACCTTTCGGGAAAAATTTATGTTTGTTCATCTGAACGGACTGGAGAATGTTTCTCTGCCGGCAGGTATTTCCGGATTTGATCTTGAGGTGGTGCTGAGTCAGCCCTGGCCGGCAGATTTACCTGTGACAGACGATGCCCTGTGTCTGCATTGTGTGCCGGTGATTAACCTTTTTACGCTTGAAGCCGATCCACTCATCATCAATGGGCTGGAGAGCGAATACCTGCTGCGCCCGAAGCGTCTGCAGGATGGGTATACAGAGATATATTCAGTGGATGCGGTGACGGGCTCCGGGCGAACCGGCAGTGCAGAGTACGTGCCTTTTACCAGCTTCCGTCACCGTGGGGGAATGCTGCGCCATGATGCACCCGAACGTTATTATCATACCCGGGTGAAGCGGGGTGTCACGGGGATGTATGACACATGGCTTATCCTTGGCGGTCAGCGGTGGGAGGCGGATCGGATGCCGGAGCGGGAAACGCTTTCATTACGTATTACAGGTACCAATGGTCAGCTTCCCCGTCGTGCGTTGCAGAGTACGCTGCTTGATCGGTGTGAACAGGTACTGCAGACCCCGGTCAGTGTACGTAATCTTTGTAAACCCACGCTGCCGGTTTATCCGCCGACAGAAGATCGTTTTCACTGGCGGGTGATGAGTCATCTGGGGACAGGATTTCTTAACATGCTGAGCAGTGCGGAAGTGCTGCGTGGCACGCTGGCGCTTTATAACTGGCGGGACGATGAACTTAATCACCGTCGGCTTGATGCCATTCTGGCTGTACAGCATCATCGTATTCAGCGTTTTGAAAAGGGTTTTCTGCTCCGGGGGCTTGATGTGGAGGTAACTCTTGATGGCAACGGGTTTGCCGGAGAGGGAGATATTCACCTGTTTGGCGAAATGCTCAACCGTTTCCTGGCCCTGTACGCCGATATGAATCAGTTCAATCAGCTCACACTGATTGTTCAGCCTGAAGGAAAATGCATCCGGTGGAAAGAAAATCACAATCCGCGCCTGCCCGGTTAATTACCCGTTACCGGAAACAGCTTCCGTATATTAATTTTTACCGCTTCTGTCAGTTGCTGGAACAAAGCCAGCCAGACCAGCCTCCCATTGGCAGTGGCTGGCAGGCCCGACAGGAAGCGGTTCGCTTTTGTCCGTACCCGGGAATGGGGTTTCCTGCGAGTGAAATAAAAGACGCTGTAATTCCTGAAGAATCCCATCTGCCACCCACTGTACATGTGACGTTTATGGGACTTTACGGGGTCACGTCTCCGTTGCCGGCACACTATATCAGTGATATTGCACAGCAGCGGGAAGGCCATGAGGCTGCAGCGAATTTTCTCGATATATTCAGTCATCGTCTGATCACCCAGTATTACCGTATCTGGCGTAAATATTCGTACCCGGCCACCTTTGAGGCGGGAGGACAGGATAAAACATCCCAGTATCTGCTCGGTCTGGCCAGACTGGGGATCCCCGGATGTGCACAGAATATTGCCACGCCGGTATCGCGTTTTCTGGCGTTATTGCCCCTGATGTTGTTACCCGGAAGAACAGCTGAAGGGCTGACATCACTGGTAATGCTGCTGGCTCCCGGAACACAGGCCCGTGTCTGGCATCATGACCGACGGCGGATCCCGCTGAAAACACCGCTGGCCATGCGTGTTCATCAGCCAGTCAGTCTGAAGACTCGCCCGGTGATGGGCGATCATGCCACGGATGTGAACGGACAGGTGTTATTACAGCTTTCAACACAGACGGGCAGCGAGGTACAGGGCTGGTTACCGGGGGGGCAGCTGTATTCTGATTTGCTGGCGTTGTTGCACGTTTATCTGGGAAGCCGTCTGGATGTACGTCTGCAACTTTGTGTTGAGCGTTCACTGTTACCTGATGCCCGGCTCAGTTGCCGGCCGGCAGCCGGTAGTCCGCAACTGGGACGCACGGCAGTAATGAGAACACAGGCAAAGATAACGACTTCAGCGGCACGCGTCATGACCATCAGTCTGGGGCGTTATCAGCGGGTTCAGGAGCATTATCAACGTAAGGAGACTCAGGAAAATGGCGATTATTGCTGGTAAGGCTGGTTACGGTCTGATTATTGCGTTGTTTTCTCTGTCGTTATCAGGGTGCGGTCTGACGCAAAGAGTGGCAGACGGTACGGTATCTGCCACGAAATCCCTGTTTTACCGACAGATAAAAACACTTCACCTGGATATTCGTGCAAGGGAGGCCATTAACACCAGTGCTGCCGGTATTCCCCTGTCGGTTGTGGTGCGGATTTATCAGCTTAAAGACAACCGGAATTTTGACAGTGCAGATTATCAGGCGCTTTTTACGGGGGACAGTGAAATTCTGGCAGGTGATATCATTGCGCAGAAAGATATATGGCTGCAGCCTGGCGGCTCAGTGACTGTGGATATGCCTCTGGATGATGCTGCGAAATTTACCGGTGTGGCAGCAATGTTTCTGGAGCCTGACCAGAAGAAAAATACCTGGCGGGTGGTGCTGAGCCGGGATGAGCTTGAGCCGGACACGCCCCGTCTTATTGAAGTATCCGGTAACACCCTGACGTTGTTACCGGTGAAGGATAAATAGTGATGCCGCGTCCCTCCCTTTATGAAATTCTCTATGGCAATTTCGCTGGCGGGCTGGAGTTAAATCAGGTCGGTGAGGAAGAGCAGGTTATTCTTTCTGTGCTCGATAACATGCAGCGAATTCTGAATACCCGGGCCGGAAGCCTTAAACATCTTCCGGATTATGGTCTGCCGGATATGACAATCATTTTGCAGGGAATGCCGGGTACGGCACATCAACTGATGCGCGTGCTTTCAGATGTTCTGCTGAAGTATGAGCCACGAATTAAGCGTGTCAACGTGACGATGCAGGAACAGACTCAGCCGGGTGAGTTGCATTATGTCATTGATGCAGAACTTAAAGACGCAGGACTGGTTCGTTACGGAACAACATTTATGCCGGAGGGCAGGGTGTTGCTGCGCCATCTGAAACAGCAGCGGTACGTTCAGACATGAGCCGGAGCAGGGAGGGCAGAACAGAAATAAATAGCGATGGATATATGTCAGGTGTGAATGTGACATTATTCTGGTTTATGACAACGCTGGCCGGATGTTTCATCATCCTGATAACTCTGGCATATCAACAATAACAATGTATGAGTTTTTAAATGAAGAAAATTATCTGTGTTCTGTTTGTGGGGCTTTTATTTTCCGTTCAGGCAGATGCTGCGCGGGGAAGAAAACCCTGCTCGGGTGCTAAAGGTGGTATTTCACACTGCACGTCAGACGGACGTTTTGTCTGCAATGACGGAAGTCTGAGTCAGTCGAAGCGCTTTTGTTCCGGTTATGGCGTGGCACCCGACAAACGTCAGGTGAAATCACCGGTCACCACGAAGCCGGTTCAGAAGAAAAAATCAGCGGCTGTCCGGAAGGTGTCACAACCGTCGGTGGCCGGGAAAAATGAGGTTGTACCGGTCACCGAACCCCGTAAACCCACCTGTGCGCCGCTTTATATGGCCAGCAAACCTGGATTTACACATCTGCCCATTTGTTCCGGTAATCAGTATTAATCTGACACTGAAATAGCAGAGAAATCTGTGCTCAGCCTGCAGTTAATTCTGTACTGGCGGGCATCATAAAGCCGGACAGCCTTCCGGGTATAAATATTTCCGGAGGGCGTTAATCAGAGATATTCAGTTACTGAGAAGGAAAATAAAGGAAAGTCATGGCAGGAAGAAAAAAAGATGATAATGCAGCGGGATTTGTCCTGATTTTAATTTGCGTTATTCTCTGGGGGATTTATGTGGCGGTCAGGGCGCTGATAAATCTTAATGAGCGCTTTATTGATGCAGTATCGAATCCGGCAGGTATTATTGGTTTGTTTTTTGGTTTGCTTACTGTATTTGCAATTTTACTTCGTTTTTTTATTTACCGTAGACTCAGAAAGAAAACAGCAGCTTTTGAGCAGGCCGTTTCAGAGCTGGTTCAGAGAGAGCGGGATTTTAATGAAACTGTCAATGCCGCGATAGCCCGGGGAATACGACAGGAAAAGGAGCAACTGGCCAGACGTCGTGAGGAGTTTCATACCGCCAGGCAGAAGGCCAGCCGTGCAATGCAACGGATTGTTGATTCCGCCTGGAAATTTAAGGCGAAGACTCTGCTGGCCGGTGTAACGATTAATAACTGGCAAAACAAATATGACCAGCTTCGTAAGGAAAGAGAGGCTTACGCTGCTGTCAGTGAGAAAATTGCCTTTCTTAACCTGGAAGATAATTCTGACTGGGATGGTGTCAGACAACAGTTTCTGGACAAAGTGGCATTGCTGGAAAAAGCGCAGGAAGAAAAGGAATATCAGGCAGAGCTTAAGCGTCAGATGCGTGAAGAAAAAGAGCGTCAGGATGAACTTGACCGGCGCCAGCGGGAAGCGGAAGAGGAAGAACGGCGTCTTGCTGAGCAGCAGAAACTGATTGAAGAGGCGCTGCGTGCAGCAGAAGGGGCTCACAGGGAGGAGTTAGAGAAACAACGCCTGGCGCTGGAACAGAAAATTCAGGAAGCGCATGCTCAGTATGAACGTGCTAAATCCATGGCTCAGCTTACGAAACAGGGGCATGTTTATATCATTTCGAATATTGGTTCGTTTGGTGAGAATGTCTTTAAAATTGGCATGACCCGCCGGCTGGAGCCCATGGACAGGGTCAAAGAGTTAAGTGGTGCTTCTGTTCCGTTTGATTTTGATGTTCACGCCATGATTTCCTGTGATGATGCGCCAGCGCTGGAAAAAACACTTCATGACAGTCTGGAAAAATACCGCATCAACAGGATTAACCTGCGTAAAGAATTTTTCCGCGTGAAGCTTGAGAAAATCATAAGTGAAGTGGAGCGTCATCACGGGCAGGTGGAATATGTGGCTGACCCGGCGGCTCTGCAGTATCTGCAGAGTCTGGAATATGCAGAAAATGAAGCTGCCTGACAATCAGTGTTCTGATTTTATCCCGGTCGGATATAACAGAAGAGATATCTGCAGATATCCTGCAGCATGGTTCACAGTATTCCGGTCATGTTAATGATTCTGTTTTTTATTTCTGAATAAAGCGACACCCACGATATAACGTCGTGTGTGTCGGCAATGGTTATTTTTTTGTTCACAGATTGAGGTGCGTTTATGGCGAAACTGATAAATGTATCGGCCTCCACTGAGGAGAGAATGACGTCCGGGGAGAGGAGGGTGGCTTCACGACTGGAGAGCTTTCTGAATGATGACTGCCTTGTCTGGTACGATATCCCGGTGGGACGGAAAAACCGGCATCCGGATTTTGTCATTATTGACCCGGAGAACGGACTGGTCTTTCTGGAGGTCAAGGACTGGACGGTTTGCACGCTGCGCCAGGCAAATCAGGAGCAGGTCACGCTGGAAACCGACGGTCTTCTGAAATCAGAAATAAATCCGCTGGTACAGGTTCGTCGTTATGCCTGTGATACGGTTAATGCCTTACCTGCAGACCCGTGCTTACGGCAGAATGACGGTCAGTATAAGGGACGGCTGAACCTGGCCTGGGCGTATGGTGTGGTGTTTACCCGCATTACCCGTCAGCAACTGAAGGCACTGGCAGGGAATGATGAGAATGCGGTGGAAAAGATTTTTCCTTCAGCACAGACAATCTGTCAGGATGAAATGACGCAGTCTGTTTTACCTGAGGTATTCCGGCAAAAAATTGCCGGGATGTTTACCACGGGATTCAGAACCCGGGTGACACCCCGGATGAGAGATATTCTGCGCGCCCATCTGTTTCCTGAAGTGACCGTGAAACAGAACTCACAAATCAAAATCATGGATATCCAGCAGGAGATTCTGGCCAGAAATATTGGTGACGGGCATCGTGTCATTCATGGTGTGGCCGGTTCCGGAAAAACCATGATTCTTTTGTTCCGTTGCCTTTACCTGGCTGAAACCACACCCGGAAAGATTCTGGTGCTGTGCTACAACATTACCCTGGCCAGCTATCTGCGGGAATGTATTGAGGCCAGAGGACTGACGTCACGGGTTACGGTATCCCATTTTCACAGCTGGTGTGCCTCAATGGCAAAACGCCACGGTATTAAGGTGACGGCCGACAGAAAAGAATATCCTGAGAAATGCTTCAGTGCACTGGAAGAGGCCGTGAACAGCGGAATAATCACCCGAACCGGATATGATGCTGTACTGGTGGATGAGGGGCATGATTTTGACAGTCGCTGGCTGGCCCTGATTGCCCGTCTGTTTGATAACGCATCCCGTTCACTGCTCCTGATGTACGATGATGCCCAGTCCATTTACCGGCGGGAGCGGGCCCTGAACTTTTCTCTGGCCAGTGTGGGGATTCAGGCACAGGGACGCACTTCTGTCCTGCCGGTCAATTACCGTAATCCGAAACGCATTCTGCACTTTGCCTATGCATTCTCCCGCGAGTATTTTGAAAAACATCAGAACCGTGAAATACCATTTGTTCAGCCACAGGCAGGCGGTGAAGAGGGTACAGAGCCGGAAATCCTGCGTTGTGCTTCTGAACGTGATGAAGCCAGACAGGTTGCAGACTGGCTGGAGAAGCGCCATGCCCTGTGCGGTCACTGGAGTAATATGGCTGTGCTGTGTCCGACAGAGCGTTCAGCGAAACAATTGCAGGACGTTATGACACAACGCGGGGTACCTTTTGCCACCTGTTTTGACAGGGAAGGCAAGAAGGCATACTCGCGACGTAAGGATGTGGTGCATTTACTGACGTACCAGAGCAGCAAGGGGCTGGAGTTCCCGTATGTGGCGGTTATCAATGCGTCTTTCGTTCATTCTGGTGCAGCGGATGAGTCTGAAGTGATTCCTGTGCTTTATGTGGCGTTCACCCGTGCAACCCGTGAATTACTGGTGACCTGTTACCATGAAAACAGTATCAGCCGCCACCTTGAGGATTTTGCATAATACCGGGCCATTTCTTTATTCCGGGCTTTCACCATACTGTTATTATCAGGTTTATTTAATTCGCCATGAACCCGTTATTTAACGATATTCAGATGCGTCTTTTTTATCTGAACCATTCGCCGTATTCCTGGCACTGGAATGTCAGATTCAGACCCCAGGAAGCCGTATATATTGGCAACGATACCTGTCATATCACCATTACCTGTAATCAGTCAGGTTTTCATTTAACCAGGGACGGACAACGGCTGTTTACAGAGCGTTATATCAGAAACCTTAATGAGCTGTTACCGGTTCTGAAACGGCGGTGGGATGTGACACCGGCAATCATCCGTGCGGTGGAATACCTTTCCCGGGTACCAGTATCACACTGACGTTCTTTCCGTAACTGCTAATCATGATTTAATACAGCAACACTGAATCTGCCGATGACTTCTGAAGTGAAACTGAAAACCGGTGGTGACCCCCGCTCATTACCGGATTATGCTGCCCTGCGCGATGAAATCAGCAAACTGACCCACCCGGCACGCCCGGATGTGAACTGGTGTTACGTGGAAACGCTCTGCCTGCGTCTGTATGAACACAATGGCGTGGAATTACAGACCGCATCCTGGTACACCATCGCCCGGATGCATACAACAGGGTTAAGTGGCCTGAATGAAGGGCTGGCTCTGATTGTGGCGCTGACCCGGCATCACTGGTCAGTGATGTGGCCGTTGAATACACACGCCCGGCTGGAAATTATTACCGGTCTGTTCAACCGTCTGCAAAAAACGCTCCGGGCCATGCCACCAGACGACCGTGACAACCTGCCCCTGCTGTATCAGACCGAAACATTCCTGAAGGTACTGAGTGACACACTGGCCCGGCACGAACTTAAACAGAGCAGTAAAGTGGCTTTACCGGAAGCCATGGTGAAGGGATATATCACCCGCCTGGAGAACCAGCCTGTACAGGGTGAAGCGTCGTCTCCGGTAACGCTTCCGGTTCAGGCACTCCGGTCTGATGCTCCGGATGTACAGGAACATCAGCCCCAGCCTCACTCCCGTCTGGTGTATGTTGTTTCTGAAACAAAAGCAGAGAGCGGAACAGAAAACACACATTCCCTTCAGAAATCCCCGCCCACGTTTCTGAAACCGTTTGTGGCTGGTGTCTGTGCGGCATTGCTGGCGGTCAGCGTGGCCATTCCGGGATGGCAGTTTCTGACACAGCCATCACCGGAGGAGCAGCAACTCAGGGCGCTGCTGACACCCCCACCGGATGTGCTTTCAGCAGACCAGATGATGCACCTCAGCAGAACATCCTCACTATTAAATCATGCGCCAGAGTGGATAACCCTTTCCGGTCAACAGATAACGCGACTGACAGAATTACCCCTGGCATACAACCTGCAGCGCAGTGCGCAGCTGCTGCAGCAACTGAGAGTGCTTTTCCCCGATAATCCCCGGGTACAGGAAATAGTGGATAACTGGCAGAAGAGTGTAAGGAGCCGTGCGCTCCCGGAAGAAGCGATGACGGGCTGGAACGAAGGCATGACCCGCTTACAACAGCTGGCTGAGCGCCTGAACCGTCTGGATGAACAGCGGGGAAAATACATGACGGTCAGTGAACTGAAAACGGAGGTGTTTGGCATCATGCAGGCTTTTAACCGACATATCCCGGCAGAAGAGCAGTTACGTCGCTATGATGAAGTCCGTAATCAGAATGGCAGTGAACAGCAGCAAAAAAAGGTGGAAAATGGCCTTGTCGAGCTGGTGAGTCGTTACTGGGGTTTGACGCAGAAAAGTGGGCAGGGGACATGAAGTGATATTCCATCTTTTGGAGAATAATTTTCTAAAGGCACTGCAGAGTATAGTGCTTCTCTTCTTCAGCGGAGCATTAATGTGGTTTTACGCATTGATAGTATAGTTATTTAAATACTGGGCTTGGGTAGCAATAACTGAGTTATATTGTTATGGTTATTCATAATGCAAATTGTGTGATATGACGCATGATTTTTAGATGTCCAGGAACCAGATATCATGATAATTAACATCCTTTTTAGATTGCTGCTTACATTCAATGCTACCTCTTTGTTGATAATCATATTTTTGGTGCAAAAGAAATATACGTTGTTTTACTTTTTTCAGCATGAACAGAGTTTACAGTGGTTAAGTGGTATTCCTCAGATAGGGTCGTATCTTTTTTATTTTTTAATACCAGTTGTTTTGACTAAAGTCAGCCTTGTGCTTAGTGCTATGCTGGGAAAAGATGAGTTTAAAAAAGGTGAGGTGATTTCAGTTGAGCATGCAAATAACTCTTTTTTACCGAGTTATCTGGGGTATTTTTTTGTTGCCCTGAGCATAAATAATTGGGTTGCGTTGTTCTTTGTTTATGGAGTGCTGTTTATTTTTACATTTTTATCTCAGGCTTTATATTTCAACCCTTTGTTTCTTGTTTTCAGGTATGAGTTTTATAATATTAAGACAAAAACAGGGGCGTCGATTTTTCTTATCAGTCCTTATAGATATAAAGTACCGCAAGATATTGTAGTACCCATGGCTTTCAGAATTAACAACTATACTTTTATCGAAAGGAAATAAAAGTGGATAATGTATTTGTTAAAGCAAAAGGTCCCAGGAAAAAACCATATTTTAAGGTTGTCTCAGATCATACTCTTTTTGAAAGGGTTGAGCTGTCAGTATGTTCATTGGTTCCGTATGCACCGGATCATAATCTTGATGAAGATTCTTGGTTTAGCCTCAGTGAATTTAGTAAACGAGAGTACTGCCCATCCTTTTTGAAAGATGAGTTTGATTCAAAAAATTATGATGAATTACCTAGAAAATACTTTTCAAAGATAGCGTTTATTTTTTCATTTCAAAGTGGGGATTTTTATTTTCAGAAGATAACACCATCATTATATCTCAAGAAAAAAACAATTGAACTTGGCGATAGTGCAAAGATAGAGAACGGAAAGAATCGTCTGGTTATTAACCAGACCCCAGATGCAGTATATCTTGCTGCAAAAGACACGCTTATATTTAAATCCTTGTCAGTCATTTCTTCCATGTTTAATGGTATCGATACTCTTTATAAAGAGGCAACAGAGCAGGATGTTGAACAGTTTCTGGGGGAGTCGTTTATTGCTCTTTCTAATGAATATAAAGCATGTAATGTTTCAAAACCAAACAGAAAAAGAATAGCGTTAGCGATGGATACGTTAAACCAAATGGATGAAGGTGACAGGAAAAATATGCTAACTTATATAAATGATTATTGCTCTGAAAAGTTAAGGTTTGATGATGGCACTGGCTGTTTTGAAATTTCTTGTGACGAAGAGCTTAAACTTTTGCTGTATGGAATCGAAGAGAGATATTATACAACTCGATTTGGTAATGAAAAAAGGTTGGCCAACTCGATACAAAAATTATGAATTGTTTTATATCAAGGGATGCAGATAATATTGTTCAGCAATGCATGATCATTTAATGACAGACAAAATTTGGCTTTGTACTAATGTTCTGTTCGCAGCAACCGCCCGCATTGAGTGGATTTTTGAAACATTTCCATCAGTTTGCCTCTCTTTTTCCGGTGGAAAGGATTCCACCGTGCTTTTCCATTTTGTGGCAGAGGTGGCCCGCAGGATAAAACGTCATTTCTCTGTATTGTTCATTGACTGGGAGGCTCAGTACCAGCGCACCATTGAACACATTCAGAAGATGCGGGAGATGTACAGGGATGTGACGGACATCTTTTACTGGGTGGCACTTCCCCTGACCACGGTAAATGGTGTCTCGCAGTTTCAGCCGGAGTGGATATGCTGGGAGCCAGGAGTGACTTGGGTTCGCCAGCCACCGGAAGAGGCTATTACTGATATGGCGTATTCTCCCTTTTACCGGTATGCCATGACGTATGAAGAATTTGTTCCGGCATTTTCTTCCTGGTTTGCTGGTAACCGGTGTGGTAGTACTGACCGGTGTCCGTGCGGATGAGTCTCTTAACAGGTTCATGGGACTGGTGTCCCAGCGCAAACTGAGATATGCCGATGATAAACCCTGGACCACAGCGTCGCCTGAAGGGGTTTATTACACCATGTATCCGTTATATGACTTGAAAGCCCGTGATATCTTGATATATAACGTGTTCCCCCGCGCCAGCGGGGATAAAACGTACCGCTCTTATTGTCGCTAGCATCGGCCACGGTTCGGCAGGAGCAAGAAGCATCGCCACAATGGCAACATAGAGAGGCTATCAAATTTACTGGTAGACTTAGAAAGAGTTGGGATTGATTAGTTGCTAGTAGCCGACTCCCCGGTCTAGGCATATCGGTCATGAACATGTTGCTATCCCTGACTATCCTGAACGGCAGTTCATTGTGACAGAGTCAAGTCAAGTCAAGTGTGGTGTGGAGACGTGACGTATATCTGGACAGATAAACGATGGACATACCTCGCAGTCGTACTTGAGCTGTTCGCAAGAAAGCACGTGGGATGGGTAATGTCGTTCTCGTCGGACAGCAGACTGACTATAAAAGCACTTGAGATAGCTTGAGAAACGCTAGGTAAACCAGAAGGGGGGATGTTCCATAGTGACCAGTTTTGGTGACGGGTTTTCCACAGTTGTTTTACCGTGGTGGAACACCACCTCGCAAGAGCTGGCAGTGACTGTAGTCTGAGATGGTGTGGATAAAGATGGAGTAAGAGCAGCCATCAATTCTTTCCGCTCATCAGGCGTTATCTCCACAGGTAATAACTCAACGCCAGAGTCAGAAGAAGTGATTACCGGAAGACATTTCGATATACGACCTTCGTTTTGCCAGAGTCTGAGTCATTTAAACAGAAGGTTATCATTGGTATTGTGTTCTTGGGCGATACGGGCAACAGAAGCGCTTGGTTGTAAGGTCAGTTTAACCATTTGAAATTTGAACTCATTTGAAAATGACTTGCGGGGTTCTGAGGATAATATTTTTGTACACATAACAGGTGTTCACTGGTTGAAAGGGGACATCTACGTTACCAATACTGGCTTAATGGTTACATACGGCGGTCAGTTTACGCTTACACGTGAAACGACGCCGGGAACCATCTTCTCTTGGGTTAAAAAGGCCGCGCCAGAATTCGACACGGCCACTGCTATATGCGTATTATTCTGTTCCGGGAGATTGCCTCTCTTCTGGTTATTCAGCAACACAACGGACAAAAAGCACTGGCATAAATAACCCCTTGTTAAACGGAGAATAGTGATAATGTATTGACGCTATCACTCATTTCTCATCTTCATCCTTCGGGTAAGCAGAGTCGCGCAAATGAATCCCAGCAGACTAAATGCCACCATTACAGAAAAAACATAGTTATAGCCCTGTATGCCAGAAAAATTATCTAACAGCGAACCATAAAGCGTGTAAGCAAACATGGAAGGCATGTAACCAATAATGCACCCAAAAGCCATTGCCGAACCGGCAAATTCTCTGGGGGTACCGATTTCATCCATTGGTGCAAAGAAAATTGCCCGTTGTGAAAAAATGATTGCACCAAATCCAAGAGTTGCAGTCATTCCAAGATAAACATTCATTGAGTCGTGTGGTAGTTGAATAAAAAGTAGCATAGCGACTGCTGAAATAAGGAAAGTCCATTTCAGATAGATGGCCGGAGAATGAGAAATTTTATCTGCGAGATAACCGCCAACTGGCCCGCCCACCATTTTTAGCCCGTACTGGTTAATAATCCCGTAAGCACCCACGAGAGCAACGGGAAGGGCATAGATATCTTTCAGGAATGGTATGAAATATGTCAGCCCACAATATGCGGAGTACACAAAGAATATACAAAATGAGGCCAGCCACAGATTTGGTGATTTAACGACATTCTTTATCCCCTTGAATATCTGTTTATTAACATCTTCGTCATTCTGTGGAATGGTCCTGTCGTCTGCATCCACAATAAAGTAGGTGATAATTCCAACAGTAATGGTGATTAATGTGTAATAAACAAGACCAGCCTGCATGCCAGCTTTTCCTTCGCCAAACTGCACAAAGACGAATAAAGCGCCGGACGCAATTAATACATCCACGACTCCTCGTCCAGCTTCCAGAAAGCCGAACATACGTCCCTGTTCATCCCTGTTCCCCAGCAGGCGAACAGCTTTAAGTAGTACGGGCCAGTAGACTACTTCGCCAAAGAAAGCCATAGCACCAAAAGCTATAAGGTAACCAGAGAAGGGGGGTAATGTTGTGAGATAAGCCCCACACAGGCCCACACCGATTAAACCTGCGGGAAGAAGTATTTTTTTGGAAAAACGATCTGCTATATATAATGAACTGAATAGTCCGATAGTCTGAACAGCAGCATATACTGTAAATCCAAATCCAATCTGTGTATTAGTCAACCCCCAGTCAGCCTGCATAGGAACATAAAATACGTCCTTCATACTGGACAACTTGAAAATTGTCCCACCGCCAAGAATAAGGAAGCATAGCTTCATCCATTTATTCATCTGGTTATCCTCCCATTATTTGATAACCGCAATGGCTTCAATTTCTATCAGCACGTCCTTCGGTAATCGGGCTACTTCAACACAGGACCTGGCCGGGTATTTATCTGATGAGAAATATTCACTGTACAGAAGATTAAATTGTGAAAAATTATCCATTTTACTGATAAAACAGGTCGTTTTTACAATGTTATCCATTTCGATTCCTGCAGATTCAATAATTGCCTTCAGATTATCCATCGCTTGCCTGGTCTGCTTTTCTATAGTGTCGCCATTTACGGTTCCGTCTTCTGGTTTGAAAGGACAACATCCGGAAATGAACAATAAATTTCCAGCTGATACTGCCTGTACATAGGGACCGATAGCTTTGGGGGCATGTTTAGTATCAATGATCATAAAAATATCCTTTTTAATTTGTTAACAATGTTTTTTTCTTAAATTCTTCAGAGTCTGAACAGAAACCTCAACACAGCGATTCTGGGCTGCCATTAGTTCCTGTAATACAGAGTCAGATATTTTTGCAGGGTAGTAATAATCAAGTGGCTTTATTTTCAGGTGTTTAAATGGTGCCTCTTTTACGGAGAATGTCCCTTCCAGAGAATATACGCCGCCAGTACCTTTGGGACGGGCAAAAGGTGAGGCATAAGGAAAACATGTTTCGATGTTTATTCTGGTTAAAGAGGACTCATTAACCAGGGTTTTGAAACAGGTATCAATATCAATGCTTCCTTCTCCGACTGGAACCCCACAGACAACCAGGTCTTCACCGTTGCGTGTGACAATATGATCCTTGAAATGCGTGCTGTAAGCATAAGGAGCCAGTTTACGAACTGTTTCTACTGGTTCTTCCCATGCCATCATTCCATTACCTATATCGCAGTGTGCTCCCACCCACTCAGAATTAACAGACTTGATAACTTCGATTATCTCATCGGCAGTTTCATCTTCATGATTTTCTATTGCCAGTTTAATTTTCTTCCTACTAAGTAAGGATGTCAGTGATTTTAACTGTGTTACTATTTCAGGATATTTCAGAGGATTATATTCCCCTCTCCTGAACATATAAGTTCGGATAACGTCTGCTCCAAGTGCAGATGCAATTTCCACTGCTCTGGTGATAGCTTCACAGGTAGTGAATCGGGTATCTATCTCACAATAAAGACCATGAGAATCAATGGCTTTTCTGACTTTTGACAGATATTCGGGAGATATACTGTTCAGGACACCAAATTCCGGATGCAGACCAACATCCGGAATGATATTTATTTCAACCCCATCCAGCCCCAGTTCACTGGTTTTAGCAATGAAGTCGAAAATATCCATCACCCCCTGCTGAAAGAACAGATGATATGACTCAGTCTCAAGGCCTAGTTTCATGGCGAACCTCCATAGCATTTGAGACTGATTGTAGTTTTTTATACATTTGTAAAATGTGATCAAAGTAGAATAATTTCTCACCTAGTGAATAAAATTACTACTTAGTGTTATTTTAAGCCACTTTAGTGGACTCTGTTCTGCATCTGGTATAGCATTCAGATGTACTTTGTTCATGAGGTTTATATGAAATCTATTGTTAATCATGAGTTTACTGAGGATGACAGGCAGCTTTTGCTTTCATACATTCCATTCATCGACAGTCTTGGTCAGTTCCTGGGAGAGTATTGCGAGATCGTCCTGCATAGTTTTGAGGATCTGCATCATTCCGTTATTCATATCGTTAACGGGCATGTGACGGGGAGAGAGAAGGGGGCACCTGTAACAAATATAGCACTGGAAAAACTGGCAGAATTTAACTCAACAAACGATATGTGGGATGTCTATTTCAACCATAAAGGCGTTCGCCCTTTTAAATCATCGTCATCACTTATTCTGAATAAAAATAAAGAACCAGTAGGTATGATATGTATGAACTTTGCTCTGGATATGCCTCTTAATGCATTTATTGAAAACTTTGCAAAATCGTCAAACTGTAAAAACGAAAATTTCACTCAGGATATCAATAATCTTGTGCTTAGTCACCTTGAACCTGTTAAAAATATGGTTTACTCCAATAAGAATATACCAAGTAAAAACAAGAACTTTGAAATAGTAAAAGAACTTAATTCTATTGGGTTGTTTAAGTTCCCGGTTACAACAAAAATTGTTTCATCGGTTCTTGGTATCAGTGCTAACACTATTTATAAACATCTCAGGGTATTAAATAATAAGGGGAAGGAGAATTAAGGTGTCTGTATTCTGAACTTATAAGTAAGTTGTTTGTCTGAAGCGTATTGATATTTATTTTTCGGTTAGAGCAACTTTCTAGGGAAACAGATCGCGTATCCAGTTTGCCTGTCATTCCTAGATATGTTCAATGACGTAACGCAGCCATTTTTCTGGAACCATATTGTTCAGACGGCATGTACCAATCCGCAAGTACAGCATCGCCGCATCCTCAAGTAATGTCGGTAATTTGGGGCGTAATTCTGTTGCGCTTTTACTGAACACAATGCCGTATTCAGTAAGAAGTCCAAGAACATGATCTATCAGTTGTGTACTACCATCGAGATCAACCGATGCATTTTCAAAAAAGCCTGGACGTTCTGTAGGTCCAGACTTTTTATTGGTACCAGTCGTATAGTTCTATGTTGACAGGTTTCAGCTATTGCTGTGCGTCGTTATAATCATTTTTCTGACGCCATTGATAAGATTTAACATGTTGTGCTGGAAGCAATATTACATCATAGTTGAGTTCCCTGATTTCCTGTGGGCAGTGATGGGATGTCCCGCAAGCCTTCATCGCAACGGTCATTTTGGCTGTTATACCAGCCAGTTAAGCAGTTGGTTGTGAGAAAGTTTGATCTTTCCTGCGTGATTGCCACGAGCATTGATACTGAAAAGATAAAAGTTCGTTTTAGCCTGAGCGATGTCGGTAATTTTCTGTTCAGTCATGGCCTTTCTCTTACTTTTGTGGTTAAAATTTATTCGTCATGGCGCAATTGAAAGCGGTCGTGAAGGTGGGGGAAGACTATCTCATCACTTACCATATTTCCGACATATTCTCACAACAAAATACCACGTAACTATTGATGAATATTGTTCTCTCCTGAGCAGCGTTTATGCTTTAATTGCTAAACCGATTTAATTGGTTTAGCAATTAGTATATTGGAGACTTTATGAGCACAAGAGTATGGGTACTCGGTGATGCGGTTGTTGATTTATTACCCGAAAGCCAGGGGAGACTACTACAGTGTCCTGGCGGGGCGCCTGCTAATGTTGCAGTCGGTATCGCAAGGCTGGGGGGGAAAAGTGCCTTTATTGGCAAAGTTGGCGATGATCCTTTCGGTCGCTTTATGTATCAGACACTGAGTAAAGAAAATGTTGATACACGTTATATGTCTCTTGATCCTCAACATCGCACCTCAATTGTGGCTGTAGGACTTGATGAGCAAGGAGAAAGAAACTTTACCTTTATGGTACGCCCAAGTGCCGATCTTTTTTTACAACCTGATGACCTTCCTGCATTTGGGCCGGGTGAATGGCTCCATCTTTGTTCCATTGCGCTCAGTGCAGAACCTTCCCGAAGTACCGCATTTCTGGCTATGGAGAAAATACGTCAGGCTGGCGGAAACATCAGTTTTGATCCCAATATCCGCAGCGATCTCTGGCAGAGTGAAGCGCTGTTAAGGAAATACCTTGATCGTGCGCTTTCGCTGGCGAATATCGCTAAATTGTCCGAAGAAGAGTTGCTATTCATCAGTGGCGAAAGCCAGGTTCAGCAAGGCGCATATTCATTAGTACAACGTTATTCGTTGACTTTATTGCTTATCACACAAGGAAAAAATGGCGTACTTGTGTATTTTCAGGGGCAGTTTATCCACTATCCCGCCAAACCTGTTTCTGTCGTCGATACGACCGGGGCAGGAGATGCTTTTGTCGCTGGATTACTTGCAGGTCTGGCTGATTCTGGAATACCAACAAATACCAGACAGCTTGAACGAATCATTGCACAAGCTCAGATTTGTGGTGCTCTGGCGACCACGGCTAAAGGCGCGATGACCGCCTTACCCCGACAACACGATCTCCCTTCACAATAGTGATCCTGCTGTTGTATCTGTAACCCGATTTGTCGTGCCTGTCACATTTACTAAATCGGTTTAGCGAAAATAATTGCTCTGGCTAAAAAGTCAGCTTTATTATCAATACCTAAACCGGTTTAGCATTTAGCAATTTTTATAATTCTCTGATGGGACGCGACAAATTATGTATAAAAAAACAACTTTGGCAGTGTTAATTGCTTTGCTGACCGGTGCTACAACGGTACATGCGCAAACGGATATTAGCAGTATCGAATCTCGACTGGCAGCGTTGGAACAACGTTTAAAAAATGCGGAATCCCGCGCCCAGGCGGCAGAAGCAAGGGCCAAAACAGCTGAATTACAGGTTCAGAAACTGGCTGAAACACAACAACAAAATCAGCTAACAACTCAAGAAGTAGCACAGAGAACAGTTCAGCTCGAACAGAAATCCGCAGAAAACAGTGGTTTTGAGTTTCATGGCTATGCCCGTTCCGGGTTACTGATGAATGATGCCGCTTCCAGTAGCAAAAGTGGGCCGTATCTGACTCCCGCAGGTGAAACTGGTGGAGCTGTTGGCCGTCTGGGAAATGAAGCCGATACCTATGTCGAGTTAAATGTAGAACATAAACAAACACTGGATAACGGTGCGACCACACGCTTTAAAGCAATGTTGGCTGACGGACAAAGAGATTACAACGACTGGACTGGCGGCTCCAGTAACCTGAATATCCGACAGGCTTTTGCCGAACTGGGCGCATTACCAAGTTTTACCGGAGCATTCAAAGACAGTACTGTCTGGGCTGGTAAACGCTTTGATCGCGACAATTTTGATATTCACTGGTTAGACTCCGATGTCGTATTTTTAGCGGGAACGGGCGGCGGTATCTATGACGTAAAATGGAACGATACATTCCGCAGTAACTTTTCTCTCTACGGACGTAATTTCGGCGATCTTGATGATATCGACAATAACGTTCAGAACTACATCCTCACCATGAATCATTATGCAGGCCCCTTCCAGTTGATGGTTAGCGGATTACGGGCAAAAGATAATGATGATCGAAAAGATGCCAATGGTGATCTCATTCAAACTGATGCTGCAAATACTGGCGTACATGCGTTAGTTGGTCTGCACAATGACACTTTCTATGGCCTGCGTGAAGGGACGGCAAAAACAGCACTGCTATATGGCCATGGCCTGGGTGCGGAAGTCAAAGGGATTGGCTCCGATGGCGCTCTGCTGTCTGAGGCGAATACCTGGCGCTTCGCATCTTACGGCACAACACCTCTGGGAAGCGGTTGGTATGTTGCGCCAGCAATTCTCGCACAAAGCAGTAAAGATCGTTACGTCAAAGGCGATAGCTACGAATGGGTGACCTTCAATACACGTCTGATCAAAGAGGTAACACAGAATTTTGCTCTGGCCTTTGAGGGTAGCTATCAATATATGGATCTGAAGCCAAAGGGGTATCAAAACCACAACGCCGTAAACGGCAGCTTCTATAAACTCACCTTTGCTCCAACTCTAAAAGCTAACGATATCAATAATTTCTTTAGCCGTCCGGAGCTTCGCCTGTTTGCCACCTGGATGGACTGGAGCAGCAAACTTGATGATTTTGCCAGCAATGACGCTTTCGGCAGCAGTGGTTTCAATACTGGCGGAGAGTGGAATTTTGGTGTCCAAATGGAAACCTGGTTTTAATACCAGACAGCCTCACGGATGTGAGGCTTTTACTGAAATAACAATGAATTAGAGGGTTATATGGATTTCGATAAAATCGCCCAATCGTTGCTTCCTTTATTAGGTGGTAAGGAGAACATCGCCAGTGCAGCACATTGCGCCACTCGCCTACGGCTGGTACTGGTTGACGACACACTTGCCGATCAACATGCCATTGGCCAGATTGATGGAGTGAAAGGTTGTTTTCGTAATTCAGGGCAAATGCAAATCATCTTTGGCACCGGCGTGGTTAATAAAGTCTATGCTGCCTTTATTCAGGTTGCAGGTATTAGCGAATCCAGTAAAGCAGATACCGCTCGACTCGCCGCTCAAAAACTCAATCCTTTTCAGCGAATAGCACGGCTACTTTCTAATATTTTTGTCCCCATCATTCCAGCCATTGTTGCTTCTGGTTTATTAATGGGGCTCCTGGGAATGGTGAAAACATATGGCTGGGTGAATGCCGATAATGCGATTTATATCCTGCTGGATATGTGCAGTTCAGCCGCATTTATTATTCTCCCCATCCTTATTGGCTTTACTGCTGCTCGTGAATTTGGTGGAAATCCTTATCTTGGCGCGACATTAGGAGGGATTCTGACTCACCCGGCACTCACAAATGCCTGGGGCGTTGCTGCGGGATTTCAGACAATGAACTTCTTCGGTTTTGAAATCGCCATGATTGGCTATCAGGGAACGGTTTTCCCCGTGCTTCTGGCAGTATGGTTTATGAGCATAGTGGAAAAACAGTTACGCAGGTTTATCCCTGATGCTCTGGATCTCATTCTGACGCCATTTCTGACTGTCGTCATTTCTGGCTTTATCGCTCTTTTGATTATTGGTCCGGCAGGACGAGCGTTAGGTGACGGTATCTCTTTCGTTCTCAGCACGCTGATTGCACACGCAGGCTGGTTAGCAGGGTTGTTATTCGGCGGGCTATATTCAGCGATTGTTATTACGGGTATTCATCATAGCTTCCACGCAATTGAAGCAGGACTTTTAGGTAACCCTGCAATCGGTGTTAATTTCCTGCTGCCTATTTGGGCAATGGCAAACGTTGCGCAAGGCGGTGCATGTCTGGCGGTATGGTTTAAAACCAAAGATACAAAAATTAAAGCAATCACCCTACCCTCGGCCTTTTCCGCAATGTTAGGGATTACTGAAGCCGCTATTTTTGGTATCAACCTTCGTTTTGTTAAACCTTTTATTGCGGCCTTAATTGGTGGCGCTGCCGGCGGTGCCTGGGTTGTCTCTGTTCACGTTTATATGACTGCCGTTGGTCTGACCGCAATACCCGGCATGGCAATCGTTCAGCCAACATCGTTGGTTAATTATATTATTGGAATGGTGATTGCTTTCGCTGTCGCTTTTAGCCTCTCTTTATTACTCAAATACAAAACGGACGAGGAGTAATGTCGATGCCTTCACAAATGCCCGCGATTTTACAGGCAGTGATGAAAGGTCAGTCCAAAGCACTGGCAGATGCCCACTATCCTTGTTGGCATCTCGCTCCAGTCACCGGACTAATGAACGATCCAAATGGCTTTTGTTGGTCTGGAGGCCGCTATCATCTGTTTTATCAATGGAATCCACTGGCTTGTGATCATAAGTACAAATGTTGGGGGCACTGGAGTTCGACGGATTTATTGCACTGGCAGCATGAACCATTAGCGCTAATGCCCGATAAAGAGTACGACCGTAATGGTTGTTACTCAGGAAGCGCGGTTAATAATCAGGGCGTTCTCACACTTTGCTATACCGGTAATGTTAAGTTTGATGATGGCAGCAGAACGGCATGGCAATGCCTGGCCACCGAAAATAACCAGGGCGGGTTTGATAAACTAGGCCCTGTCATACCGTTACCTGATGGTTACACCGGACATGTTCGTGATCCAAAAGTCTGGAAGCACAACAGCCAATGGTACATGGTGCTTGGCGCGCAAGATAAAGAGAAACGGGGGAAAGTGCTGCTGTATTCCTCTGTCGATCTCTATACCTGGTCTTTTCATGGAGAAATTGCTGGTAACGGTCTGAATGAAATAGATAACGCAGGATACATGTGGGAATGTCCTGATTTTTTCGCCCTTGATGGTGAATACATTCTCCTCTGTTGCCCCCAGGGAATGGTGCGCGAACATGAGCGCTATCTGAATACTTATCCCTGCGCCTGGCTACATGGACAGTTTGATTACGAGACAGGCAAATTTACGCATGGCGCTTTCTCAGAGCTGGATGCGGGATTTGAATTCTATGCACCACAGACGATGGAAGCCCCGGACGGGCGACGATTGCTGGTCGGCTGGATGGGGGTTCCTGATGGCGAAGAGATGTTGCAGCCAACCAGAAAGCATCATTGGCAGCATCAAATGACCTGTTTTCGCGAACTCTCATTCCAGCAGGGAAAATTGTTTCAGATGCCAATCAGGGAACTCGCGCAACTGCGTGAAGCTGAACACTTCTGGCAAGGAAAAGCGGATCATGCGCCGCATGTCGAAATTGAACGCCTGGAAATGGACATCATTCCGTCGGGTGAGCTGTATCTGAATTTTGGCAATGCGCTGGCACTGCATCTTAATGACGATGGTATTCAACTACAGAGGAGAAGCCTTGCAGGGCAAGAGAAACTAACTCGTTACTGGCGAGGAAGCGTAACGTCACTGAAGATTCTCTGTGACAGTTCCAGCGTAGAGATATTCATCAATAATGGTGAAGGTGTAATGAGTAATCGTTATTTTCCCCATCATCCAGCTTCGCTGATATTACAGGGTGAGTCTGACGTCACGTTACGCTACTGGTCGCTACGCGCCTGCATGGTAGAATGAGGGTTTTGAATTACGGATCCTCGTCGTGAGAAAAACCAAACGCGTTACTATTAAAGACATTGCTGAACTGGCGGGAGTGTCGAAAGCAACCGCCAGTCTGGTTCTCAATGGTCGTGGCAAAGAGTTACGTGTTGCGCAGGAAACGCGTGAGCGTGTGCTGAGTATTGCCCAACAGCAGCATTACCAGCCCAGCATTCATGCCCGCTCATTACGGAACAACCGCAGTCATACCATTGGTCTTGTCGTTCCTGAAATCACTAACTACGGATTTGCAGTATTTTCCCATGAACTGGAAACATTGTGTCGGGAAGCGGGCGTCCAGCTCCTCATATCCTGTACTGATGAAAATCCTTCACAGGAAACAATGGTGGTGAACAATATGATTGCCCGCCAGGTTGATGGGTTAATCGTCGCATCCAGTATGCTGCATGATAATGACTATCAAAAACTTAGCGAGCAATTACCTGTTGTGTTGTTCGATCGCCACATGAACGGCAGTACATTGCCATTGGTCATTACTGACTCTGTTTCTCCCACCGCCGCTCTGGTGGCAGATATTGCACGGAGTCACCCGGATGAATTCTATTTTCTGGGCGGACAACCCCGTTTGTCACCGACTCGCGATCGACTGGAAGGATTTATACAAGGCTTGCAGCAAGCCGGAGTAACGCTACAACCTGAATGGATTATTCACGGTAATTATCATCCGAGCTCAGGCTATGAAATGTTTGCCGCGCTATGCGCTCGTTTAGGACGTCCCCCTAAAGCCTTATTCACTGCCGCTTGTGGATTACTGGAAGGCGTTCTGCGCTATATGAGCCAATATAATTTACTCGACAGTAAAATCCACCTGGCGAGTTTTGATGATCATTACTTGTATGATTCACTTTCGGTAAGAATCGACACAATACAACAGGATAATCGCCAACTTGCTTTTCACTGCTTTGAGCTTATTTCGCAACTGATTGAAGGTGAAACGCCATCCCCATTACAGCGTTATCTTCCTGCCAGTTTACAAAAACGCTATAGATAATTTATTAATTATCTTATGTAGCTGAGTATTAGGTGACAAATATTCAGTCTTTCCCACGACAATTGTATCGTTCCGATGAACTCATATTGACGCATTTTTCGGGCGTATCAGTCCCCGGTGTTACGAATGGTGCATACGAACGATCGCAGTCTGACGATGGTTGATTTATTTTGTTGCGCAGGGGCAATCGCCTGCTAGGTACCGAAGGCTGGCTCTGAAGTACTGAGTCGGGTGATCGCGTCTGGCCGCTGGCCGCGAATTACTGACACGGGATTGGTGGCAGGTGATGA
>ERZ1027012.34-NODE-34-length-80924-cov-7.389272_pt1 | contig 80924 bp, 116 predicted proteins | sample MGYA00519447_ERZ1027012 | MGnify/ENA primary metagenome ERZ1027012 (study PRJEB26926, sample SAMN06164700) | human gut metagenome | biome: ENVO:00009003; feature: ENVO:2100002; material: ENVO:00002003 | host: Homo sapiens | place: USA | collected 2012 ... | reverse complement strand
AGCTCTTTATCTGGGGCTTACTTTATCGAACTATAAGCCCCCTGTAAAGTACTTTTTATTTATCGTAGTAGTAAATCGCTGTCTGTCTTATAAAATTTCTTGTATTGCTTGTAAGGTAGCAATTAGAATTAATAGACGTTTCTACATAGTTGCAATAGTCAGCCTCTGATATTCTGGACCATACGCCGCAGATTTGCATGTAAAAACGTTTTGCCTTTGTGTTAACGTTAGTTGTAACCATCAATTCACGACTGTAAAGCATTATTTTACGCTCCATTTCTCAAAGAGTTCAGCGGGGAAACGTTCGCTATACCCTTTTAAGGAAAATGTGTTATCTTCATGGATAGCTTCCACCTGATAAACCTTGTAAGCGCGTATAGTTAGCATTTTGTAAGAATGTTCGTGCTTGATGTTAACCTCATCGCCGACTTTAATTTTTCTTGCTGCCATTTTTTAGATTCTCCAGTTTAGGAAGTGGGCTTGCTTGCCCGTCTGATGCAAATAGTACGGAAATCTCTTTAACGTGTCAACGGTTTTTATTAAATATTTTTTATAAGGTTGGGAAAAGGAACGGGTGCGCGTGATAGCATACTATGAAAATCAAGTCCAGAATTATTTTTTCAGCCGTTATAAATTTTTCTGTTGACTTCGATTTCCAGATGTGGTAGTCGTGTGAGAAATGGCGACCTCCCCACCTCCACCCCCCTACCTGCACGATTTGAAAATGATTTTTCTAGCCCGTCCTCACCTGCACGTTTCTAAAATGATTTTTCTATCCGGTGATGAAATTTTTCGAGATATCTGCACAGACCTCTATAGATACCTGCACAAATTGAAAATGAAAAAGGCCGCCTTTCCTCAATTTTTTCAATGAGTTAGGCAGCCTTCTTAGACAGCTTTATAGATACTGTAGAGTTCTAATCAGCTTATGAACTTGAACTTTTTAGAGTACAGCAAGTAGTGAACTTCATCCTGATTTGTTGTGTAGATGTACGCTGCTGGGTAGTTATCAAAGAACACCCCTTCGTAACGTCCAAACGGGTCGATTGAGAACATTTCACTGTTGCACATACCCATCTCACTAACCAGAGGGTAACTAACCTCCACCCTGCCTTCAACCAACTGATAGAGGGTAACTTGATTAGTCTTACCGTCACTAAGCACGACACCATCGTAAAATTGTGGTGCTGTGGTAGAGTACTTAGGGGTAACTACACTTGCCATCTCTGCATCATAGACGTAAAGGTATACATCGACGTTGTACATGACGCTATTGATAAGGCTTTTCACAGCTTGTGCGTCTAACCCACCGATACCTGCACCAATCATAGGTAAGCCAATCTTACGAACGCTGTGCATCCAGCAGAACTTACGGAGTTTTTCTAGTGACTCCACTAAGTATTGGTATGACGCACACTTCCCAACATCCAACTGTGTGTACAGGTTAAAAATGTAACCGTACTCCGTTCGAGCATGTGACACCTCACCAATCATCTGGTATCCGATATCGTGAGCGCTGTAACCGTGCTTTTTATGGAACTTCCGGTCAGCCTCTTCAGCTTTTGGGAACATCTTAGCAATCTTCTGGGCAATCCCAGCACCCATGAGGTTACGACAGTTACAACCATGAGCAATAAGTTCAATGTCTGTGTTTTTGAAGGCAGCTAGTAAGTTACCTTTCACAACTTTTACAACGCCCATTAGTATCTCTCCCACTCTTTGTTGCTGTTAGATTTTACACGGTGGCCTGTGTTATCTACGTAGATAAAGCCACAACCTTCACACAAAACTGAAGCTGCTAAGCCTTGCTCTTTGAACTCATGCTCTGAAACAAGTCCTGCAAAGTCTTTACCAGCCTTGCCAAACATCTCTTCTGAGCAAGTCTTACAAAATTCGGCCATCTTTAATCTCTCTTTCAACGATAATAGAATCATCAACTGCAAAGTATGTTTTAAACAGTTCAGTTGGCATAGTGGCGAACATAGGGTCTGATAGGTACTCTTCCAGACAGATGAGTCTGCTTTCTGGCAGACAGTCAAGGTCTAGGAAAGGTACACAACGAGTGTCAGAAACGATGACACAAGCTGCAATTACCTCACCACTCTTACTGCTCTGAATCTCTAGCGCTTTCATAATTTACTCTCTCTGTTAATTCGTAGAGGTCTACGTGGTAGACTCCCGTAATGTTGGCAAGCTCTGGATGATACTTCTTAGTATCTTCTAAGTTTGTCCAGATAAGACACCACTGATTATGCACAGATTCTTCTAAGATATCTACACAATCTTTGAAAGATTTTTCATGTCCTTCACAGTTCGTCTTAGCAACGACACCATAGAAGTAACCTTGTGGACCTAGTGAAATCTGGGCTACACCAACATCTTTATCGTCTTCTTTGAAGACTGCAACAATCACTCTTCCTTCATGTAACATTACTGCCTCACTTTTATTACTGCATAAATTTCTTTAGAATCGACGTTGCACCAAGTGTATGTGAACTCATTGGTTAAGTCGTCTTTGTCACACTGTATGTGATGTCCTAGGTTAAAACTGCGGAGTATGGAGGTAATACCACGCATAAACACATGTGTCATCACTTCTGTCATCGCAATAGGAACGAAGTCTACACGTTTATACTTCTCCCCTTTTGGTACAATCATGTAGCCTTCTAGGTAGTTAGTCTGTTCCATCCTGTGAGTTCTCCAAAAGAATCATATCAATTAAATTGTTAGCTTTTATTGTGCACTCGTAAAATCTGTCTCTAAAGTACTCCAGAGACTCCGACATTTCAAGGCCTGTCGTACCCGACAGTTTATGTTCTACTGCCTCTTTCGAGTATTTATCTTCCGCTGTCACTTGGTAATTTTTGAAGGTACTGCTCACTTTGGTTGTTGAACATCCCGACATAATCATTACTAGCGCAATTATTAAGGAAGACTGGCTTAGTCTTTTCACGGGTAATTACCTCTTTCGTGTGCTTATTGTTCTTAAGCACGTCTTTCAAATCGTTTTTGTAATTGGTGCTGAGATTTTGCAGTCCTTCTTGATAGGCATCCTTGGCAACACTCACAGCTTTCTCATTAGAAAGTTCCTGTAAAGTTTCTTGGTAGTCTCTGAAAGAGTAACCCATCCATGCACCAGTGGCAATCAAGAAGAGGACTGCAAAACCTGCTTTATAAAAATCGTTAAAGCCCATTTCAATCTCCAAATAAAAAAGCCCCCGTTAGGAGGCTTGATTGTATTACTATCCGAGAACACTTGCAAGGATTGTTGCAGCCGTTGAGGATGTTTTAGCTGCTGCCGAAACACCTGAACGCACCTTGTCATCCTTAATAGCAGATACCGTTGCAGCATCTGTAAAGAGATACGTGGTAGTCTGATTACCCGCTGTGAAGGAAAGCATTAAAGCAGTTTCGAGGTTGAATGAGCGATAAGGAGCACCCTCAATAGAGATGCCTTCTGCACCCAACTGTGAAGCCTTACCCATATCGTAGATGGTTAGCAGGTTTGGTTTGTGTGCTGTTGTAGAACCAACACCCTTAACATGCTTAGAAACATTTAATGCAGCACGGTACTCACGGATTTCACCGTCAGCTTTTACGTTGACGGCACGGAAGATACGACCGTTGTAGTTGTCACGGATAATCTTACGTACTGCTTCGCTTTTGTTTCCGGTTGCGTCAATTGCTACAGTAATAATGTGTTTCATACTCATCTCTCTCAATGTTGGATAAGGAACGTTTTAATTTCTGGTAAGACTCGTTTGACCTTCTCAATGTTCTCTAACGAATCTTCTATAAAGCACTCTACATCATAGTACGGTAAAATGCAAGACTGAAGCATACGAACTTTCAGTCTATCTGCTGGAAAACTGTTTGCACAGAATCCACGCATAAACAACATGTAGTCTTCGTGGTAACGGTCTAAGAAACGGTGTGTAGGAACCTTCTGAGACTCTCCACGTGCTGTCAGGAAGGCCAATCGTGCAACCTTCGTCATAGCATTGACCATTCGTGTCATGTAAGTGCCTTCTGCACTCTCTGAGAAGGCTATGTCAGCGTATAAACGTGATGTACCATCTCGCATAAGTGTTTCACAGGTTTCTGGATTGTAGTTAGTGAGTACGCCATCAATATCGCAAACTACTATCTTCGTCTTAACACTGCTATCACGGGATACGAGTGTAAAGTTGTCCTTTGGTACAATCAACGTGTGACCAGTAAGTTCATCGACACACTTAATAGTGTCTGTGTAGCTGTGGAAGTCTTCAAACAGACATGTCACTTGTCGTGCAGTGTCTTCGAAGTCTTCTAAACGCTGTTTAGACCACTGTTCAGAGTTTTTAATACCTACGTCAGCAGGGTTAACACCATAAGCGTGACCGAAAACCTTTGTTTTAGCGTGTAACATGTTTTACCTTATTTCAAGTTGTTGACTAATTCACAGGTAGCTAAGACCTTCATGTTTGCGAAGACTTCTTTAGAGTACTTCTGCGGTGCTTCTTTATGGTAAGCGTACCCACCATTATAAGAGGCTAAAACCTTATGTAAAGAGACGCTTCCTTTATTTTTACCGTGCACTTTAGCCCAGAATTGAAGCTCTTTGTGTGTCTCTTTGACAGCATAATCAAAGTCGTTGAGTAGCTTTGCCTTTGCATAGTTAGCACTAACCTTGTTACGCTTTACAACAGTCTTCAGGTGATTCTGGAAGATTCCATAATCTTGTGTCTTCTTATTGATGACGTTCATACCTAAATCGGACTCTTGAAAAGCTATAGCTGCCAGAGTGATTCCCCAACCTTTACCCATTTGAGTCTCACCGTAGTGATATGCTTTCATCATGTTGACTTTCTGGCTAAAGGACAGACTAGGGCAATCTTCCCCAGCGAGTACGCCAAAACTTGTAAGTAATAAGCACAAAATGAAAATGATTTTCTTCATACGTCCTCCGTTTTCTATAAAGATTATTATATACACCTCTGCACAGATTGCAAATAAAAAAGGCTACCGAAGTAGCCCTTTTAGTTACATGACGTAGAGGTTCCCAAAACCCATAGGTTTCCCATCACGAAAGTTACGACGCTTAACAGCCAACTTAGTGATAGTTCTCGTCTTCTCTAAGTCTATGAAAGCCTGTGTAAAATCCGATGGGAGATACTTTTTACCAAACTTTTTAGAGAGGTATTCTGCTACCTCGTACTGTGTAGCTGCCCCCAGATACTTGAGAGCAAACCTTACCATCATCTTTTTAACTTGCATATCAGTCCTTGTAAGCTCTGAATGCAACGTCAGCTTGTGACATTACATAGCCTTGGAACACACCGCCATTCTGGTCATACTGAGTCTTAATGGCAGCTAAGAAGTTACTTACAGCCTCATCCCCATCACGGTAAGCTAACCAGAACTTTGTAGCCTTTTCAGGATTCTCTTTAAAGCTCTTAAGCATTGCTGCCATAATAGGAGCGGAATACTTTTTACGGAGTTCGCACTTCTGCTTAACACCGTTCACAGTCTTCTCTTTATACTTATCCATCTCACTCTTATCAATGTTCAGTGCATCAATAAGTTTGAGTTCTTCCTGATAGAGTACAAAGGCTTCATCAAGGCAACCACGAAGACCTAACAAGGCCCATACGCCAGCACCAGTAAATTTCTTAGTGAATGCTGTCTGCGGTTTGTAACCGGAACGTAGGATTGCAGTTGTTACTTGGTCCCCATTCGTAGCTCGTGAATCCAGTGAGTTTTCTTGGTCATAGAGGAAGTCTACCTCTTCCTGTGAATCAACAGCAAACAGTGTCACATAGACAAGGCCATTCTTAGGTGAACCCAGTTTACCATTCTTCCAGTTTTCTACACGTGCATGAGAATCAATGTTGATGACTTCCCCATTGAACAGTACACCTGTAACACGTGAACGCAAGTCAACCTCACGAAGTTCTTCATTAAGGTACGGTTTAGCAATACGTCGCTCAATGCTACGGTTTGCTGAGTAAGGCTTTGCACAGTTAGCCCAGTCCATGTAACCCATGAAGAAAGAAGCTACACCACAAACGAAGTCAATCTTGCAAGGTGTTTTGCTCTGGAACTCTTTAAATTTCATAGTTGCTCTCTCGTCTACTTGGTTTGTTTACAGGTATACTATACAGATTCTTTTATCAATGCAAATGTTTTTCTAAAGTTTCTATGATTTCTTGAGAGTTGATAGAACCTGCATGACTCAATGCAAAGCCATCTCTCAAATCGTCGAACCAATCCTGCTGAATTGTTGAGTAAAGCCCTTCTACGTGAGGTTCGATAAACTGTTTCACTGACACTTTGTCTTTATCTGGTTCAAAAGCCTTCACAGTACCAGCCTTACGACCATGTGTAATAATCGTGAACACGTCTTTACCATCCAGTTTACCCAAAACACCTACTGGCTGCTCTTTACCATCAACCTTGTGACATGGTGGCCTGTACAGTGTGAACTTCTCACGCTTATAAACTCTCACACCGTCAACTATCGTAGGTTCAATCTTGCAAATCTTATCTGTACGCTTTTGTCTCTTCCAGATTTGGAAATTACAGCGTAGCGATGACTCTTTTGATGAGTAGGTAACTCCATCAAGCCTTTCAAAGTGAAGGTTAGGCAGTTCTACTTCACTAATGCAGGTGTACTCCCTGCTAAGTCTGCTAAGATTCTTCTTCCCAAAGTTAATAGGAACTAGGAAGCAGATGTAGTCTGGATTCATTGTAGCAGCCTTGTTAAAGACCTTTGTAGACAGGCTGTTTGCTTTACCAAATGGAGGATTGGTAACAATTGCAAAAGGCTTGTCTGGAGTCTCTAAATCCTCTTTCAGGAAGTCTTTCTGGCTAACATCTTCTGAGTCTGGTTCTATGTCGTACAACACAACATCTTGGCAAACTCTCTTAAAAGATTCTTTCCACCTTCCGTCACCTGCACAGGGGTCTATGGTGCACGAAATAGTGCCTTTAAAGACCTTTTGTAGTTCCTCTTCACACACTCTTATCACTTCATCTGGTGTGTAGTATTTATCAAGTTCTGCTTTAGCCATTCATCTTCCCATATCAAAAAAGGCTACCGAAGTAGCCTATTGTAAACTATTAAACGCGTTCTGTCTTGGAGATTAACTCACCGTTAGTGCCGATGACCACACGATATCCACCAGTGCCAGAGTGAGTCTTAATAACTTTACGGTTGCTATCGACAATCGCAAAGGACTCGTAAGCTGATACACGCATCTTCATGTCGTCGTAGTCAACTGGTACGGATACCACATCACGAGGATGGACACGAACTTTCAGGATAGTATTGCCACCAAAGCAAGATACATAATCCCATGCACCGACATGTAAGCCCTGAGAGCAAGTACGGTTAGGGTCATTATCAACCATCCAACGAGGCATCTCAACCAAGTTACCCAAATCATTAGGTACTTTGTGAGTGTGACTGTCTACCAGAGAACCGTCAGCCTTGCTTTGTACTTTCTTCCAACCGATGATGTAACCATCTTTGTCAATCTCTACATCAAGGTGAGAGATGAAGCCCCACAGTTGTTCAACAGACTGTTTGGATGGGTTTTCCATCAGCTTCTCGAAGAAGTTAACCAGAGATTCAAAGCCTTCTTCACCGTTACGCATCGCTTCGATGATTCGGTCTGCCAGAGTAGAACGTACTTCAACAGCACCGTAGAAGAGTTTTTCACCTTTAATCTGGATACATCCACGGCTAAAATCTTCAATACTCTTACGGATGTTCATCAGCTTCAGTGCTTTCTCGAAGTCACCCTTAACAACTGCTACTACGATTTCTTCATAGCTTGGGTGAGTTGACTCAACAATTTCCGGTTCTGCATCACCTGCTGTCAGGATAACAGAGTCGCCAGTGATGATATACTCTGGCTTGTCGCCATTCATAACCATCTCTTGAAGGGTCTTTGGCATTTCAGCTTTGACGGCAACTGCAACAGGAGTTTTTTGAGTTGCAGACTTAGCAAGGTCTTTTACAGAAGTCTTTGCTTTAGACTTTGGTTTAGCCTTAGACTTGCCAGCTTTCATAGCTGCCTCTACACGTTCTACTGCACGTCCAACTGAACGGGTTGAGGTGTTATACTTAGCTGCAATCGCAGTCTTCGTCATCTTGCCTTCTTTAACCAGTTTGTAGATTTCTTGGTCAATCATTGCTTTAGTTACTGTAGCCATCTTTTATCTCTCTCTTAGTAATTACTTGTTTGTCTTAACGGGGTTCATTCTAGGGGCTTTGCAGCCCCCTGTCAATAACTAAACGTAAACTGTTGTACCTTTTGGAACCGATGCAAGTTCAGTACCTAAGAACTTAGAAACATCCCTTGCAGTGACTACACGCCAGTTAACGTTGTGGAGTAAGAACTCTTTTTCTGCACGACGCTTGTAATACTTCTTCACATGATTTTCCATGTGGCCTCTGGCATTTCTTACCTTCTTACCAAACTTACTCTTTAAAGTTAAAGAGTGTGAAAGCTGGTACAGCCCACTGTAGACATACTTGTAAGCCACAGGTGCTGCAAAGTAAGCTAAACGCCCAAATACCTTCTCCAGAGCTTCCTCATTACCCTCTAAGAAACACAGACTGTTAATCTGAGAGTCGTAAGCATATCCATGTCGCTGGATACGGTTATTGAACATAAACTCACGGGCAATAACGCCACAGTCAGTCACATCGAGTATGCGAGCAACTGTGTTATTAGTGACATGACGGTTCATATCAATCCACTTCTCTGGAGTCAAATGTTCCTCTAAAACTTCACTGGTCACTTCCACCCAATCTTCTGGAATCTTCTTCCAGTTGGACTTCCTGAACATGTACACATTGCTTTCAAGGTACAGTGAAAGTCGGTCAATAACAAGGTTTGGTGAAGCATTAAACAAGTCACCTACAACTTCATCGTTTACTGCACGGATGTAATACTGTGGTTCCTCAATCGTGGAGAAATCCTCTGTCACTTCCTGTACATGGGTACACTTCTGAGTTTTTGAGTAGTTTGCCTTGTAAACTTTTACTGGACCTAACTTCTTACGTGAAGCAGGTTGGTAAAACTCTTCGTGCTCACTCATCTTATAAATCTTCATAGTGCTACGGTCAAGTTTATGTAACTTAATCGTATCATCCAGATGTTGCTCTGAATTGAAGATGTACACAGCACCCTCGTAAGAGTTAAAACGTTCCTCTTCAGAACCACGTAGCTTACAGATGCCTAAAAGAATCTGGTTTCTGCCGACAGTCTTCTTAGTACCGTTTTTATGTGTACGGTCATTCACTACAAAGATATATCGTTTCAAATTCTTAAGGCACATTGCACCAAAGATTGAGAAACGTTCTGCACCGTTAACGTGCATAGTTGACGCTGAACGAGTTGACCGTACCAGAGTATTGTACTTAACATACTCAATGCTTGGGTACAACTCATCAACCAACTGTATAGGCTGCTTATCCAGATTGAGGATTAAGTTGTTCTCTTTATCTTTCATGTACACAGGTGTTCCGTCAGCGTTAAACTTTGGACCTCTGCGACAGTTTAGGAGTTGCTCTTCCACTTCAGAAAGTTTCTGACCTTTCCACTCAATACGTGAAGCTAAGTGAAGGAAGAAATCACGGGCCTCTTCACGGAGTTTGTGATAGTGGTCAGCAGCTTCTTGTAAAGTCTCAAACCCTTCAAAGTCTTTCAGGATATCTGCAATGATTCGCTCCTGAATGTCTTTGACAGCCAACTTAATAGCTTCTTTCGTAGGTTCATTCATCTGAAGTGCTTCACGGGAAGCTGCAACAGCTACAGAACCAATTGGCATGTAAATGTCTACCAAATCTACGCTAGAACGAAAATAGTCAGGAAGCATGTTTTTAGCTTCTTCACCAAATGTGTTATTAAGGTCGACTGGGTATGCAATGTTTCCCATTACAATGTTGAACTCGATAACGTAGCGTGATGAGTATCCACGGTCTTTATACTGACGTGCTGCATAACGACCTTTCTCTTCTACAATGGTATTCATCCTGTCAAGTTCGCTACCAATGGCGATATTCAGTTCAGGCTTAACAGAGAAGTAGTCAAAAACCTTTACAGCCTCTTCCTGAAAACGTTGAATGCGGTCTGTCGATACAGCTACACGGACAGCTAAACCGTTCTCTTCGTCAGTCTCTTTCGTTGCCAGCTTAGTTACTTGAGGGATACCCTGTTCCAGATAGACACTGTAGCGAGTTACCACACCATCTACATAACTTGATACCGTGAATGACTGAGCTATTGCAAACGGAGACTTAGAACCGATACCCATCTGACCAATGAAGTCGTTAGAGTCATTCTTCGTTGACATACCGTAGTTCAGATACAGCTTCATCACCAGTTCATGACTTAAACCTGTACCGAAGTCACGTACTTCAAAGTAAGGTTCGAAACGAGTCGGAAGATGTACTCGAAGTGGTCTGTCTCCATTACCCGCTTCAATTTGTGCATCAATACCATTACAGCAGAGTTCACGGATTACTGCTAACTCTTTGTAAGTGTAAACACCAGAACTTAAGAGACTAAACATCTCTGGAGTCATGGTGATTTGAGCCTGTGCAGTTTCCAGATTATGTGAACTTTTTACAACCTCTGCGTGTTCAGATACCATTCGCATGTTAAGTTTTCCTCAGATTACTTTTTAAGAATTTTTCCAGTCCCTTCACAGAAGGGGCAACATCCATTGTCAGTAAAACCTTTTCCATTACAGTTCGGGCAGCGAACAAAGTCAATAACTAAATGACAAATGATGTACCCTGTACCAATTACACAACCTGCTAAGATAATGTGTAGTAGTGTTAACCAATCACCTTGCATAGTTTTTCTCCTACTTGTCGGTGGAGAGTGAAAGTTCTGTCATGAACAATGCTTGAGGTCAGAGCAAACTCTTCGTCAATCATCTTCTTGTTTGGATAATAGAACTTGTTTAAGAACTCGTCAATAGCTAATTGGTGATTTTGTGGCATTCCTTTTAAACAGACTTTTACAGCTACCGTTGTTACATAGTCTGTAGCGAGTTCCTTTTCAGCACACTCTTTAACTTTTCTTAGAAAAGCTATGGAGTTGTCTACTCCGCAAATCTCATCCCACTTAACCTCAACCTGCAACTGTAGACTCAAACTTTTAATCTTCATGATAACCCTTCTACAAATGAAAAAGCCCCCGTTAGGAGGCTTTAATGTGGACTATTTAAAGTTGAATGTCAATAGTATTTCGAATGTCATTCAAACTGGTGTACCCGTAGGCATTAGAGTCAGCGAATACAAGATTCATGCTAAGGGAACCTATCGCTGTAGCATCATCAAAATCTGCAAACGTCATACCATCTTTAAGTTTCAGTTTCCCGTCTTTGCCACGTACAGCAGCAACACCACCACGGGCAGACTTTTTGACACCATTATCCGTCACAGGGTCTTTCGACAGCATGTAGTCTTCGCCTTCAATACGTGCCAGAGTTGCTTTCACAGCAAATGCGAAAGTGTCTCGTGTCATGTACTGGTAAGTGTACGAACCTACACCAAATACGATGTTAGAACTTGCAAAACCCATCTCATACATGCGCTTCAGGATTAAATCAGCACGTTCTAGCGTGATAGAATCGCCGTAGATGAGGCCAATGTGTTCATCCAGTACCTTATAACCCTTGGAGTTAATAGTGCCTCCAAAGACGTTATAGAGCGTTCTGAGAGCACCATCAATCTCTGCTTTCGGACGAACTACTACGTTGACTACACCTGAGCGATAAACGTCTTTCAGGATAACTGTGTCAGCCGACTCAAGGTCTTCACGGTCAACAACCATTTCGTACCCTTCAGAGAGCAACCAACCAGACATTCCATAGTCAATGTCTTCCAGTGTCATGTCCAGAATCGCTTTAGTCTTCGGACTGTTGATATTCAGGTTGACAAAGTGTTCGTAGTAAGCCTTCTTAGCACACTCTAAGTGGATTGCTTTATAACCTGTGACAACATAAACAGGGTCGCCAGAGTCAGGACGAACAACCAGTTTACCATCACGCTCCATAATTTCTTTTCGCAGAGATGGCAGAATGTCGTCAATGGTACGCCAGAAGTTGTACGTGTCAGAGACTACAGAGACAATACCAGTTGGGTAAGTCTCAGTCAGGAACTTACGGAAAGTCTCTTTCTCACCGTAGTAACGCTGTTCGTACTCGTCCTCTTTACCTTTCCCTCGGAATGCAATGTTAGCACACATCACAGAGTGTTCTGTAGCTGGTACAGAGTTACCAATCTGCGAGATAGGCATGTTGTTGCCATAAGCACGTTTTGCAGTGTACACCGCAGGGAAGCTATCAGTGCCTTGGAAGCAGGTTAAGTGGCCTACAGCATTGAAGGCATCATCTGTAAAACCAGACATTCCTCGCATTGCAAAGTCATGACACTGCCACGGCAGATGACCCAGATTGTCACAAGATAGTTCAGCCCATTTCTTACAAATACGTTTGTAGTGTAAGGCAACAGTGGCAATAGTGGAGGCTTTCCAGATTTCAGCAGAGAAAGCATCTTCCAGATATCCTGCAACCCAATGGAAGCCAGTGACTGTGTTCATGAAGACAACCATTGGAACTTTCATCGGCACGATTGTTCCTTCATCAACTGCGTAAACTTCTACTGGCAGATATCCGAGGTCGTGCAAATCTTCCCAATGCTTACGTCCGATAGCACCTTCACCGAGAACACCGTTCATTACATCTACAATCTGGCTAACAGCTTCATCCTTCTCAACTTCGAAGAATGTTTTGTTCCAGTGGTCTACGAGGTAGTCTTTAACAAAGCGTTGAATACCGAAAGCAACTACACCGTCAACGGTCAGTGGACTGTTAAACCACTTATCGGAGCGTGGTGTCAGGTTCATCATCAGGAACGAAGTACCTTTTGGGTACTGATAGATGTGACCTGCTTTGTAAGCATCTGCATTAAGACCTGCTGGTACTGCGTAGATAGAATTTGTCATGATAATCTCTCTTATTGACCTAACATTTTCATACGAGGGTTGTTGGCAAAACCACGTTCTTCGAAGCTGCCTAAAGTGTCTGTGGTGTAGATTGTGTCAATACCACCCTCAAACAGTCGTTCAACTCCGGCACTGAAGATACCATGTGTAACGCATAAGTCAACAACATTAGCACCATTTTCACGGAGAACTTTTGCAGCCTCTACAAATGTACGTCCACCGTCACAAATGTCATCAACAATCAGGACTGTCTTACCTGTTAAGTCTTCTTTGTCAAGGACACTGATTCCGGTAATCTCACCAGTTTTAACGTCACGATGTTTGTGCATAGTGATGTAAGGGATTCCCAGCACTTCAGATACTTTGTGAATCTTCTTAGAAGCACCTGCATCTGGAGCTACAAGGAAGTTATAACGTTTCTGGTAAATGACCTCTTTACCGTCTGCCAAGATTTCTGCTTGAGACATTTCACGGAAAGCTGGGAAGAGGTTCTCTGCAACGTTACTATGAGCATCGAAGCAGGAGACTGCATCAAAACCCATGCTGTTAATCATGTTTGCAAACACCTTCAAAGCTGCTGCATCACCCTCAAACATGTGACGGTCATAACGAGCATTTGGCAGGTAAGCCATTATCAGTGCATGTGTAACGTTTCCAACAGGAATCAGTGTAGTTACAGCCTCTTTTGCTAAGGCAATCTTAAACAGAAGGTCTTTACAGAAGCCCTGTGTAACGTACACAACAGCTTTCATGTTTCCACCGTTTTCCTGACAGAAGCGTACACACTCTGGAGACAGGTGTGCCATAATCTCACCAGTAGGGAAATGTGTCACATCAAGTTCCTGAATGTACGATGCACCGTTGTTAGTCAGGATGTTTACAGTTACTTTAGAAGTCAGTTTCATACTTTTCTCTCTTAATCGTATGTTACGAAGGTTACTGCCATTGCAGATTTACACTTCTTAGGGTCTACTATGTGATAAATCACTGAGCAATTGCCTGTAGAGTCTGGTACAGGTTTTGTAAAGGTTCTTTCAAAACTCGGTTCTCCCAAGGTTCTGTGAAAATCCCCTACAACCTCATCAAGGGTTATCATAGCAAGGTCGTTATCAACATGTCCACGAATCATGTACATGTCAGTTCCGTGACCACCATCCGATACCAGACTTTTTACTACCCAATCTCTTTTTGACATGGATAAGTCGCCTTATAGATTTCTTCGTACTTCAACAGGAGTAATACTGCGATATCTGAGTAGGCTCTGTCAAGTAGTTGTGGCATGTTTTGTTTTAGATATTCTTTCTGCTCTTCAAATGTCATCTTAGGCGTTTCAGGTACATTGTTACCTTGTAGCTGGTTATCTTTGTAAGTCTGGATAAACCAGTTTTCCATGTGGTGTGTACCTCCAGCTTTCACAGGGATGTGGTGGCCTAATGTAAAGCCTTTGCTGGTGGGGAATCGACATAGCTTGTTAAGGTATGTGATAGTTGACTTGATAACAGCATACTCATACACGTTATCAATAGTGTAGTGGGGGTAGTAGAGGAAGATAGCTCTCTCACGGATTTTACCATCAGTGTGAATGGTCATCCTGTTGGAGTTCTCTGGGTCATAGTTATGATTAAGTGCGAGGTCTAATCTTGCAGCCTCATCCATACCTACAACAGTCTTTGCAGCATTTCTGTGTACACTATATGGGAAGTTCACTATAAAATCTCCAATAAAAAAGGGAACCTGTTACAGTTCCCTAAGACTATCAAGTTATTTATGACGTTTCAAGATTTTTAAGAAGTGTTTATAATCTTCTTCGCTATCAATGAGGTCAAGCGTCTTAATCACGTTGGATAAGCAGATAATCTTCTTCTTACGCTTATCGTAAGAGAGTTTTAGCTTATCAAAAGCGTAACGGCTACGGATATCTTTACTTTCGTTGTTGTACATCTCCACAGCTTTCTTGAAAGGGATGTACTGTCCGTCAGAGTTGGTAAATCCAGAACCACAATACAGTGAGTCTTTCTCATCGTTCATATACCCACACAGAACCATAATCTGTAAGCGACGGGTATTGTAAATCTTCTGTTTGTCAGTCATGTTATAGCCTTACTTAGCACGTTTGCGGTTGCGAGCTTTCTTAGCTGCACGTTTAATTGCTGCTGCACCAGATTTGGTATGTGCGCGTTTCTTGCCACCTTTACCACGACCTACATAGGTGTAAGCCTGTTTTACTTGCTCCAGTAGTAGGTGTTCGTCGATACTTGCAGCATTCAGACCTTTATTGTTAAGACCAATTGCTGCCAGTTTTGCCAGTGCTTTAGAAATAATTTTAAACATAAGTTCCTCTCAATTGTGAAGCGTGCCACTGAATATCGTTCATCCAACCGGACTCTTTAGTCCAGAGAGTTTGGCTCTCCAGTTGGTTAGTGGTTGAATCATACTTATTCTCTACAAAGAAGTCAACAAACATATTCATGAATCCTTCTTTAATAAATTCATGCAGTGGTTTAGCAGAGTGAATGGTAATCTTCACGTCACCATCGCTTCTTTGCTTGATTGTCTTACAGATATAAGAGACTTCACCGATGTTGGCATCACTTAATGGGTCATCCCCATAGATGTGAAAGTCTTCTATACCCTTTCTTCCAATGCAGTAAAGAATCTCCCACATCTCGAAGTCGGTGAACTTTTCAGAGTGTTCGTCACCAGCTTTAGCCAGTTTGATTCCGTAGTCTTTCTCTCTTCCCATGTTAAATGGGTCTGTTTTAATGTCTGTGTAGTTCATTACCAATTCGTCCAAGCAAGTGGTGTCATGATATTAAGGGCTGGTGCAATGAAAACTAAAAAGTAGACAACAACCGTTAAAGCGATTGCAGTAGCTGCTATGAATCTTTTCATCATTTGTCTCACCAATACATGTAGTAGTCCATACAGGATTTTATAGTGGCTTTGGCATTCATGTCAAAGTCTTCTTTTAAGAAATCTACCAAAGATTTACTGTGTATTTCACTGCGTAGCTTCTTCTTAGTAATCTCTTTGATAATTCTACAAGGTTTTCTGCTGTACCAGTCTAGCCAACACCCTTTACGTGTAAGCATGTCGGAGTGACTATAAGCTATAGCAGCTTTTGGATTGTTCCTTTCTTCTGCCTTATGCTGTAAAGCCTTCACATACCTTTCAGCGTTCTTTCTACGAAATGTTCTACTCATACAGCCTCCTGATAATAAAACAGAGTGCACTCACTATCATAGCAATACCTATGAATGGTTTGAGGCATACCCAGAAATCCATACCATCTTTGTAGAGGATTGACCATTGCGGGTCAGAGAATCCCCAAATCGTCACAGCACAACCAAACAACATAACAAAGATTGTGACGATGGTTTTATAAAATTGGCTCATACTCTCTCCAGATACAAGAAAAGCCCTCCGAAGAGAGCTTTACTGTCTTATTTAATGCCTTTGCCAGACTGCTCACGTCGCTTCTGAATGTACTTTCTCAGCTTCTTTGTAAACTGGAAATGTCGCTCAATAGCATCTGTTGCAAGCCATACAGCGATGAACTCCAGCACTACGAAGGGCTGTAGTGGCAGAAACACGTTGTAAATCATCATGGCAAGGATTATGAATACACCATCTTCTTTCAAACAGCTAAAGAGGGATTCGAAAAACTTAACCATTATTTACCTCTTTCATGAAATCTTGAAGTGAACCAACTGGAACCAGATTATCATCAACAGTTTTCATGATGAAAGGCATCTGACGGATTGGCGTCTTTGCGATATCCATCAAATCGTTGAGTTCGTAGTCAACACCCAGCATACGAATAATGTGGTCTACACCACGGGATTTTGCAAAGTTCTTAGCAACATCACATTGTGGACAACCATTCTTAGAATAAATTACATACGTCATATTAAACCTCTAAATAACCAGATTGTAAATCATCAACCACTGCATTAATCAGATATGCGCCATTTTGTTGTTCTTGGTTAGCATTCTGTTCTTTGTCAATCTCCATCTTCTTCAGCATGTACTTGAGTGGAGCCTCTTTCGGTGCTTCGAAGTCTCGTTGGATTCCGAACATGTCATACAGTGGTGCTGCATTGTAATAGACCCAACTTTTCAGTAAGGTACTATTTAGTCCGACGATAGCTCGACCGTCAGAGAAGATATAATAAGAGAATTTCTCTTCACTTTCAATACCTTCGTCTAAGATTACCTTAATTTCTGGTAAGACTTGCTGGAAGGCAGCTTGGAACTCAGGGTCTTTCAGTGTTTCTTTTAAGACTTCGATATCAATCTGAGTGTGAAGAATCTCGTCTAACATAATCTTCTGCACAGCCTGTGCAATACCTTGAAACTTATCCTGCGCATCAAGTGCAAAGGTACATGCAAAAGATGCCATAAAAGCGATACCCTCTAAAGCTGCAACTGCAAAGAGAGCTTTCAAGATAACTTTGTGGAAGTGTAATGGGTCACGCTCCATCAACTGTTCTCTGACAAAGGTAAGACGGTAATTGATACCTTCGTCCAGCAATTCTTCCAGAACCTTGTTAATGACTCGCATACGGTCCTGTACAGCAGCGTTATTCTGAATCTCATCAAGGATTGTCTCAGGGTTACGAATACACTGACGGACAATCTCGGAGTAAGTGAGAGCATGTAGCTTCTCAATCTCAGACTGCTTCAGAATCGCTGTAGCGTATGTGTCATCGGTAATGAATGGTGCAAAAGCTACTGCAAGAGACTTAGCCACCTGTGAATCCGCTTCCCATTGCCACTTAAGAATCTCCAGCATTACACCAGACATAGATTCCGGTACAGTCTCAAAGTCCAGTCGTGACTGCTCTAATGGGAACTCATCTTCAGACCAATCTTGTGCTTTCTGTTTCTTGTAAAGGTCAAAGATTTTTGGATAGTGCACGTTCAGTGAATCGTAAGTTGCCAGTGGCTTACCCAGAAAGATTCGGTGGTTAGTATTAACGGTTTGCATTTGTCTCTCCTACAGTAAAAGTGTGATGGTGAATGTTGTCATATTTTTCCATAGCTTGTGGGCCACTCAGTACCGACCAGTGCTCCTGTTTGAACATTTCAGAAGGTCTGCAATACTCTACACCGCTGTGGCAATCTACATACGAGATGTGTCTCTTCCAGCTTCCGTCAGGTTGCTTTACATGGACGTTGGTATTACGTACATAATAGAATGTACCACGGTCTTTGTAGTAGAGATAGATAGGGAATGGCTTAAACCGTTCCGCTGCTTTTGAGATTCTTTCTAACATAGTCTCTCCAGACATTTTAGAGGGTCTTTTACGACCCTCATAATTATTGAAACTAAACACCACAACCTTCACAGTATGCGTCCTGAAGTGCTGATTTACCAACACCTACACGACTGTTCAAGTAGTACATCGTCTTCAGCCCTACTGAGTTAGCGTAAATCATGTACTGCATGGCTTCCGTTAATGATACTGTACGTTTCTTCGCATAGTCAACATAGAAATCTGAAGAGATAGCCTGTCCAGTGAACTTTTGAACAATTGCATAGCAATCAATCATGTCAACTGTGTCGATATCCCAAGCAATTTCGTAGACATATCGTAGCTCTTCGTAGTCTGGGACGATAAACAGTACGTTACCCGTAGCAGACTTCTTAGTCAGAATAAAGTCACGAATTGGGTACAGTCCATTAGTCGTATTAGTTGCTAATGAAGAACTCTCGTTAGGCATGTAAGCCTCTAACACAGAGTTACGAATACCACCATTCTCCCTGATACGGTCTGACAGGTCTTCCCAGTTGTAACGAAGTCTTGCGTCGTGTTTCGCATTAATCTTCGTGTTAGCTGTGTGTGGAGGAACCCAACCATTCGGATACTTAGTGTATTTCATGTACTCTGGTACACCACGTTCTTTAGCCAGTCTCAGTGAGGCTTCATGGAGGTGGTAGGAGTGCATCTCTGCCAACTCATGCAGTTTAGTCTTTCCTGCTCTTGAAGAGTAGTTAACATAGTTCTTCGCAAGGTAGTGTGCCACATTAGTAAGACCAATACCAACAGAACGACGCTTACGTACATGGTGAGCCATTGACGGATATGGATACTCCATAAGGTCAATAACGGAGTCAACCATTGCAAGAGCGTAATAAGCCACATCACCATATTCTTCCTCCGTAATTCTTCCTGCAACCAGACTTGCAAGGAAGCACAGAGCTACTTCACCTTTCTCTTTCTCGCTCGGACTATAGAGGTCTTGCTCATCTTCAAAACCATAAACAGGTAGTACAATCTCCATACACAGGTTTGACATTTTCAGTGTTTCTGTGAATGGGGTATGACTGTTCGCATTGGTTGCAAAGAACGGATAGATACGTCCAGTTGCGTAACGTTGCTGAATGAACAGTTTTGCCACATCACGTGCCTTCACACGAACATGTTTCGTACCTGCATTCAACTCAATAGCGACCAGCATGCTAAATTCAGCAGCAGACAGCTTGTAGAAAGCGTCATACAGTCGTGGGGCATCTTTGTAAGAGAACAAGAACCAGTCTGTGTCCTTCTGTACACACTCCCAGAAGTAATCGTTAGTACCAAAAGAGTAGTCCATCTCATTGATACGCTTACTCGCTACCGTTGTTGGGTGCTTCAGTCTTAGCAGGTCTTGAATCTGCGGGTCCATAGCTGTGTAGAAGTTGTTTGCTGAACCTCCACGGCTCTTCTGCTTATTGGCTTCAACACAGGAACGAATCAGTTTGTAGTAAGGTAACTTACCCATGTGTTCAATCGTGTTATTACGAATACCGTCACCAACTGTTCGTGTCTCCAGCAGCATCCCGATACCAGCTTGCTTAGTAGTCATGTCATAAGCAACCTTGGCAGCAACACCGATAGATTGTGCAGAGTCGTTACTCTTAATCAGACAACATGAAGCATAGCCACTCTTAGTCGCACGTAAGCCGTTTAAATAAGGCGTAGGAGCGTTAATCTTCAAATCTGATAGGTAGGTGTACAGTTTAATTACATCCTCCAGACGGCGGTGTTTAGGCTGCTTCTCGAACGCCTTCATAGCCATCCCCATAAACATAAACTGTGGTGACTCGTACAGCTTACCAGTTTTGATATCACGGATTCCATATTTATCGCGGAATTGTTTCAGGACTGCATACCCATAGTTTTCATCTTTAGAGTGGACGATGAATCCTTGCAGGTATTCCAGTTCAGCATCGGTGTAATCCATCTCTTCCCACAGACCACGTGCTTGGTAGCTCTTCACAGCAGCCAGTAAACGTGGAACCTTGGTAAACCCTCCAAAGGCTTCTTTGTAGATGATACCCAGAAGGAGTCTGCCAGCCATATCAGAGTGCTCTTTAGTCTGTTTGTCAATACAAACGTCAATCATGGCTTGCTGCATCTCTCTTGTCGTACAGCCTTCGTAGACACGCTTTGTCGCTTCCATGACAACTTCTGACCAGATGATACCGCGTTTGTCGGCCCATGAACCCCACTTATTCAGTCTGCTGGCATCAAAGTCTACAAGTTCACCATTGGATTTTCTAATTTTTTCAATCATTGTTCGTATTCCTAAAGAGAAAAGGCATCCGAAGATGCCCTTACGTTAAATTTCAAAGATGTGACCTTCAATGAAGCCAACAAAGAAGTTGTGACTCACTACAGTCAAAGAGAGTCGGTTAAGTGTTCTGAAGCTGTACTCAGAAATCTCACCGTTAATTAGCTTATTCAGGCAGTCGTGAACATTTGCGTCAACCCCCGCTACCATGATGTTTCCACGGGACTTGGAAACGACACGCCCAAATACGATATCACTTCGACCTTTACAGTCAGTTGTAAACATGACAAGGCTTCGGCTATAAATGGGTTTCCCTCTGGCATCTTCTGCTAGAGCTTCACCTTGTAAGGCTGTATTGTATGCCTTAAGCTGCGCTGTTGTAGGTTTCAATTTGAACTCCACCTTTGTAGCTCTCGTAAAGTTTGTTAATGTTACGTTTGATGTAAAGCCATCCGTAGTCTCTACGCTCAACACCTGCAAAAAGCGGTGCTGTCACAACTTTACCAAACGTATTACGATGTTGACAAACCGTGTATGTAAAGGGTTTATCCACATCAAGCCCGTACTTATACAGGACAGCTTTTAGGACGTTATCGTTCTCTAAGAGCTTGTCAGGTGTGACACCATACTGATTCAGAAGCGGGTCTTTTGTAAAGACAGTCATAGACAGGCTGTAATCCTGAATAATCCTTGGTGCTTTCTTCTTAGTGTTCTGTGAATCCATTGTACCCAACTCCTTTCAGCCATAATTTCAAATTCAGTGCATCATAGCCCAAAGCAGGGTAAGAAGTCACGTGCAATTGTTCCCCATCGAAGTAGGCAATGTCTGCAAGCCACAAGTCGTTCTCTTTACAGAAATCTCTGTCAGCACGAGACAGGACTGGTTTTAACTCTGTCAGTTCCTTGACACCAAGGAATGCCATCTCATTAATGAGGTTCTTACAGATGATGCAAGTCTCAGAAGTAACTACATAGAGTTCTTTAGAGGGATTCTGCACAATCTGCTCACTAATGTTCAGTGGTGGTAAGTTACTCTGCTTCATAACTTTACCGTCAGACACACGCTTCACACAGTAATACTCTTTACCATCAACCATGCTACCAACCACTTTACAATACTCTCCAGTACGTTTTTCAATGTCTGCCAGACGCTTCAGAGCTTCTGTGTAGCCATCTGTGAACTTGTGGTCATTGTTTTCGCAGACCAGTTTCAAAGCCTCTTCGTGGTCATGTTGAGACATGAAGATTAGTCCACCCAGAACATAGTCAATATCACATTGAGCATCAAGAGTTTCGACAGCATCTTCAGCATCAATTGCTGCAACCAACTCGTTAACCTCTTCTACCAGACATTTGGCCTGACACTTAAGTCGGTCCCAGTATTCTTTTGAGTAAGGTTTTGCGGGAGTATTCCCACATTTCAGATTCCAGTCAGTTACTGATTTTCTTGCATCAAACATTTAATACCTTCCAATTCTTTTTCGTAAGCCTTGATGTGTTCCAAAGTGTCATTCAGTTTTTGACGCTTCGTGACTAAGTAGTTGATTTCAACCTCAAGTGAATCCATCTCTGTGATGGTTTCTTCTTTGGCTTTCTCAACCAGTTTGTGTAGCTCTTCGCAATGGTTGCTGATTTTACTTACACGTTTGACGGCATTCTTAGCGAACATAATTCATCTCTCTCTATTTGCTGTTTAACTTCATAATCTTCAGAATACTCTTCTCAGCGTCTACATAAGTTTCTTTGGTAATGAACTTAATCGCTGCAATGTTTGCATTGTAGAAGAGTCTCAACTTCGAGTCAATCCTTTTAGTCATAACATCGAATTTATGTTGTAGGTTGGCTTCCGCATAAACTAGGCCACCTTTCGTATTGTAGGTTTGTACAATGTAAAAGTCAAAGGCATCCATACCAAAAGTCTCAATGTCCTTCTTAAGGTACTCAGAGGAAGACTTATATTTCTGCCAGTCACTTTCTTTGGTCACTACTTTACGTCTGGTTTTACCAGCAACCTTCTTCTTAGTTACACTGTTAAACTGCTTTTTTCCTATGTAATACTGACCAGTCTCTTTACAGTACACTAGGTAGATGAACCCAAAGTGTTTAGTGGGGTCAAGTGCCCCACACAGTGAAATCCAGTGTCCGTATTCAGGACAGTTACCAAAACCTTTAATCTTCATTCATATGTGGCTCCCAGTTGTATTTCTTAAATGTGAAATCATCTTTCTTATTACGTTCCTGATAGGCTAACCAAAAATGCTGCTCCATCAGTTCCAGCGGTGTTCTTCGTTGGGTAGAACCGTCCCATGCAACATACTCGGTATCACCTTTCTTCTCGTACATTTCGTAGATTGCATCAAGGCATTCTTTGTAGGTGGTTTTACCTTCCAGAGCTTTTAGGACTGCTGCTGGACCAGCACCTTTGAGGCCGAAGTAATTATCTGCAACATCACCTGCCACAGCCTGATAGCAGAGGAACTTAAACCCTACACCAACAGTCTTCTTAGTCTTTGCATTAGACTTGATAGGGCAGTACCAGATATCGCCAACATTACCTTTAGGTGTGAAGAAGATAAGTGGTTTGTCTCCATAGGTCATGTCTATGCAGTAAGTCCCTTCAGCCTGACGAAGGTCTTTATCAATACTCATCAGTGCAGCTTTTTCACCTAACTTCTCAGCTTTAGCAATTACGATGGAGTCGGCTTCAAAGCCTCCACGTAAAAGACTAAACTCAGGCAGGTTAAGGAGATACTCTCTACAGGCATCAAGATGCGTTGGTGGTAAAACATCTCCGCGATTCCCTTGGTATCTGTGCTCAAGACCTTTGATATCTTTGTGTTTCTTTGTTCCACGTTCTGTCAGGAAGCCTTGGTATTCTCTGTCACCAATGTTAGAAAGCCACTGCTTAAGCACTTGCTTAGTTGCTTGGATAGCTGCACCGACACTTTTAGGTTCTTTCCAGCTTAATCTTTGCCACTCACTATCATCAAATTCGAGGCCAAGTATCTCTTCAATCTCTCTCTGGTTTGCAAGCCAAGTAGCGGCCTCTTTAGCACTGTCAAAGTTTGGTGACTCTTCCCCAGAGTTGATATTCAGGAACTTGTACTGCGTCTTCTCGACAACGAAAGCACCCATGTAAGCGATACTATCGGCATCAATGAATACCTTCTTAACGCTCTTTGGTAGTTTGACTACAATAAATTTACTCATACTGTTTCTCCAACAAAAAAGCCCCATACATAAGTACAGGGCTGTTGAGTATCACTTAAGATTATTCTTCGTCATCTTCAGTGTCAAAATCTTCGTCTTCATCTTCATCTTCGTCAGGGTCTTCCATGTCTTCATCGTCAGTACCCTCGTCATCGGCTTCATCTTCATCTTCATCAGAATCATCCTCTGTGACGGTTCCGTTGTCCTCAACACCGGAGATACCAAGCATAGCCAGTTCGTCTTCATCCAGTTCAGTGTTAGCCTCACCGTTGCCACCACCTACATAAGGAACAAGAGTCTCAATGATGAATTGCTCTTGAATCGGCTTAGTAAGTACGTTGTTCTCAAAGGTGTAGAAGTGAGTTGCCAGAATCACACTACCGAAAGAACCGTTACCAACTGCAATGTCTGGATGGACAACATCATAAGTGCGGTCCTCTTCATGCTTCGGAGACTTCTTCGCCTTAATCTTCTTCATTGGCTGCTTAACAGCAACACGTTTACCACCGATGTTCTCAATCAGCAGGACAGGGAATGAATGTTTAGCATTCCATACTCCACCGTCTTTGTATGCTGCACTACGGTTAACTTTCAGGAAGTGGTAAGATTCAGCCTCAAAAGGTGGCTCACAACCAAACTTCTCTTCGAAGTCATCTGCATCAACAACTTCTGTAGTAACCTTGTCAAAACCTTCAGCGTTCTTCTTAGACTTCGTAATCTGCTTCAGAAGTTTGCCACCATCCTTAACAAGGATTGAAACGCTGTAAGAGCAATCTTTGCCAGGCATCGTTGCATCTACAGACTTACCTTGTCCCGGAAAAGGACGAGTTTGCAGGTAGTAGAACCAAACATCCTTCAGAAGGAATCGGAAAGTTGGACGCTCAACTTTGTTGTATTTCTCAACCGGAGATTTCATTTTAATAACTTGGGACATTCTGACCTCTTCTCTAAAAAATTTACTTGGGTAATCTAAACTAAATCTTCAAACACTGCAACAATTACTTTTCAGACTTTTTGTGCTTCTTTGCAGTCTTACCAGTGCGTACACGCTTTGCTGCAAAGGACTCTGCGGTTTTACCAGCAGTTGCATTCAGGGAATCGCCGAAAACCTTCATAAAGTCTTTTGAGTATTTCATCTTAATCTCCGAAAAATTTTGTATTCAAAAACGTATTTATCAATCGTAAACAAGTAACCAGTCAGGTTATCAATGCTTAACGTTATTGTCCTTACGGTTCCATTGGTCTGGTCATCACACTGGACCAAGTGCCCCTTGGATAAGAGAAGTCTACGGAACTCGTAGACCTTAGTCAAGCACAATCTTTCAAATTCTTGACGACCTCTTTTTGTCACTATAGGCGTCAGTTTGTACTTTTCATAGCTCTCATTCAGTTTCAAAGCCATCATCTTCCTCACTTACTTGTGGAATAGCTGACGGTGAGTTTACTACTTCACCCGTTTCTTCGTCTACAACTTCGTAGTCGTAGCAGGGCATTGAATCATCGTAGTGCTCTTCTTCAGCACCGATAGCATACTGCTGGCGAATGTTCTCTGCTGCTCCATCAAGGTCTGCACCTGCACCAGAAGCCTTAACAAGGCGACCTGTCTCAGGATTATACCAAGTGTGACCAGCAATACCAGTTGACTTACCATGACGACGACACTTAGTTAGTTTAATCTTCGTGATGTTCTTCTTAACAGGGTCTGGGTCAACCTTGTTACGCATCAGAAGAATGTTGTTCATGGAAATCTGGAAGTATGCGCCAGAACCCTTGATATCCTCTTCGGAGATATCACCACCTTCAGAGTTAGCCTTCTGACCACCTGCACTTTTACGAACGTGACAGACGTTTACCTGTGCATACTGGTAGCGTTTGCAACGACGCAACAGTTCAGATAACACTTCCTCTTCATCCGTATCAGAACGTGACAGAGCCAACGTGATAGGGTCCAGAATGATAATCTTACAGTCTAAACTGTTAACAAGGTAGTCAACGAACTCAAGCAGGTTATCTTGGTCAATTGCCCCTTGGTGGTCTACGATGTGAATACGACGACCTTTAGATAGTTCTGCGTGTGCTACCTTCAATTCATCCCAGTTACGTTCATCGTAAGGAATCTCTGAAATCTGCTTACTAAGGTGGATTGCACAGAGCATCTCCATCAACTCTTCGTAAGTATCCTCTACCGGAATTACACCGATATTGTATTCAGTCTCTTTCCAAGCTGAATAAATCATCTCACGAGTGTATGCAGACTTACCTACAGAGGATGGTGCTGCAATAGTCGTAATCTCACCTAAACCATAACCACCATAAGTCAGACGGTTCAAATCACCGAAGGACTCTGGGAAAGGAATCAGTGGAATCTGACCACGATTCTTCATAGCCTCAAAGCCATCTGCAAAGTTCTTGATACCTGCTGGACAGTAACGAGGTGCATTGTAGATACGCTGCTTAAAGCCCTCTAAAACAGTCTCACGCTCTTTGTAGAACTTAACCCACCACTGGTTAAGGTCTTTTACACCTTCTGGATACTGGAACAGTCTAACCTTCTCAATAGGTAAGATACCAGCAGCCTCTTTAGTGACTTTAGCACCTGCTTCGTCATTATCAAAGCACAGGTAAATCTCATCAAACGATGTGATGTACTGATAGTTCTCTTTGATAGACTTAATGTTTGCACCAGAAGGAACAGAAACGTGGCAATAGTTCTTTCTACGTGACTTATCTTTGATAGCTAAAGAGGTCATGTAAATAGCTGTTGCACAGTCTATCTCACCTTCCCAGATAAACAGACGGTTGCCACCTTCAGGAGCAATCCATGAACCAAACATTGCCAGTTCACCTTTAATGTCTCCTACACCACCGGAGAAGTCTTTGAGTTTGCCTCGTAAAGACTCTTTTGGATGGTCTTCTGGGTAGCGGTGACGTACACGATAACCGACATGCTGAAGTTTACCGTCTTCATCTTTTTTGTATGTTGGGTAGAAGTGTGCGTCGATACGACCTTCATCGTCGATATCTACCTTAATACCTAAACGTTCAAGAACCTTTGCAGGGACTTTACGGTCTTTAAGGTCCATTGCATCAAGGTTTGTCTTAACGTCTTCCAAATCCATATCACGGAACTTACGGTCTTTGTTATCTGTACTGTATGAAGAAGTGCTCACAATCTGTCCTTTATCAAAATCCCAATTCGGAAAACCTTTACCACAACTAAAGCAGGTCATTGAATAAGAGTCGTCGTCATGATGATAGATGGAACCTGCATCAGATGACCCACACTTAGGACAAGCACAATGACCAATGTACTGACCTGCATCCTTCAACTTGTAACCTTTTGCCATTATCGTCCCCTGCGAGAAAGTTCTTTTTCTAATCCTTGCTGAATCTTATCCAACTCTTTAATCTCTTCAGTTATCTCTTTACGTCTGGAAGAGACTCTTTCGAGTCTCTCCATGATAACTTCACTAGACAAGGTTTGTAACTCAACAATACGATGGTCAACAATCTTGTAGCTAGTCATTTACTCTCCAACAATTGCAATCAGTTTATAACGAAGTTCGTCAAGTGTACCATTGTTAGTGATAAAGTCACGAGGAATTGCTGGAGACAAACCCTTCTCAGAGATGTGATTGACTACTTTAGCAGCATTCGCTCTCGTAATCTCAATAATCTGTGAATCATAGGTTCGTACCATATCGGCTTCAGTGTCAAAACGCATGTCTGAAATCAACACGATTGGTGTAGTCATGTTTTGCATAGCAGTATTGCAGAAGCTGTGCATACGTCTTTCAAGGTCTTTAACCCAGAAGTTATCCCCTAAAATTGAGCGAACTACCTCTGTCCCCCAGATTTGTTGGATTTGTCTGGATGACACTTTGTAATTGTTAGCAAAACCTAATCGCGTCATCAGAGTTGGCTTACCAACTTCTTTTAACTTCTGGACAAGAACATCTGTCAACTGGACCAGTAAAACACGGTCACTGTATGGGTCAAATACGTCTCTGAAGTGCTTGTACATAGCCTGTTCAACACGCTCATACATTGTGACGTATGAAAGGTTAAACGTCTGTGGAGTCTCTTTGGTAGAGCCGTAGAGGTCTTCTACAGTCAAATCAAAGATGGTTGCAGCAGATGCTTTTAAGTTATCTGCAAAGGCCATTACAGCAACGTTGTAGCCAAGCCCTGTAAGATATGAACGCAGGATTTGACAAGCTGTGTCTTTACCTGAACGTGCTTTACCCGTTAATGCAATAATCGACTTCATTTCTCTCTCCTATAAACTAAAAAGCCCCCTTAAAGGAGGCTAGGGATTACTTAGATGCTGCTTCTGCTTCTTCTTTCGAGAGTGCATCTACACTGTTGTAGAAGTCTTCTCCAAAGTCATGGATAATTTTCTCTTTAAGAAACTGTACGCCAATCGTCATCATAATCTCAAGAAGTGAACCAGCACTTTCTTTGTATCCGACTTCGTAGACAAGTTCTGGTGTGGTATCCAGAGTCTTAGCGACTTCGAAGACGCTTACAATACACAGAATCTGAGAGATGCTCTCTACCAGAGCAGTCATACGAATCTGCATTGGGTCATAATCTGGTGACTCTTTAACGAGCTTCTCAAAGTCATCGTTACAAAGAGTTGCAATCTCGTTAGCACGTGACATAACGCTCTTGTAAGACCAGTTCAGCTTCTTAAGCAGTGGGCTACCGTCTTTTACACGACGCTCTAAAGCAGCCATTACGATGGTCACAGAAGACAGGATGGAACCCATCAAGTAATCTTCATCTTGCTCCAGCAGTTGCTTACGTTCTTCTTCACTAAGAGTTGGCATACCGTTCTTATGAAGATTCTCAAAGAATACGCTTGCAAAGTAGTCGATACCAACAGCAATACTTGCCATTGCCATACGACGGTCTTCCAGCATCAGATTAGCCTCTTGAGAGAAGGTCTTTTCAGACTCTTCAGGGTCTTCACTGATTAAGGTAGGTACTTTGTACTCTGCTGGGTAGATTTTTGAAACTGTTGAGTTGCTGCGCATAAGCAGAGCAAGTGTCTCAATAGAACAGATAGAGTAGACCTCGTTAACGCCTTTTTCTTGCAGCAATTCTTTACTCGTTTTCATTTGTATTCTCTCTGGTTAGAAGTTTAACTCGTGAATCCTTCAGAGTGGATGTTGAAGAGAAGTCAAGTGATTTCTCACTCCTTGGGAAGTAATTTCTTACCCATTCCTGCTCAACCTCTGAAATCAGCTTAGAAAGACTATCTAAATCTGTACCGGATTGCAACCTTCTTTTTAAACAATCTAGCAAAAACATTGTGTCTTTGGCTTGTCGTCTCTCTGCTGAGATATCTTTCAAGTGGTCAAAGACGTGACATTTGAGTTCTTCGTCATAGTCATCAGAAAGTTCAATCTCATGCTGAACATCAACCAAGCGCCTGTGATGCCTTGCATAGTCCTTCTTGCTGGATATCTCCAAACACTCAACCTCCTTCAAAACTTCTAAGAGCTTCAGGATGGTTGGGTGAACATACATTCGTTTCATAAAAACCTCTTAATAGTTCTTTTAAGTATCTTTAAAGATTTAACTTCTTTTTTATTTGTTTTATATAAGTTTACTTTAAAGAATCTTAAAAGATTAGGTAGTTAGTCTTTTAAGACCTTTAAAGGTTTATATAGAATCTTTAAAGAACCCTGTTAAGTAGAAACCCACTTCGCAAAGATTAACACCTTGTCAAGTCCCATGTCAACTTGCTTTGTGAAGTTTTTTCAGGTAATTTAGTGCATCAAAGATTTTATGGAGGGGAGTATGGATAAGATTGATTTCAAGAATCTGTGTTTGGTAGGAGATACCGAAACAGATGGTTTACTCCTAGAGTTTACCAAGGCTCACGTAATGGCTTTTGCAGATTACAAAGATGATAGTGAAGAACCTGCTGTGTGGGTCTTTACCGACGAGCCTATTCTAGGTCACAAGTATACAAAATACATCAAGGGTGGTTTACGGGAAGGTGTTGAGTTCGCTCTCAAGGCTAAGCGTCTCTGTATCCATAACGGTTTGGGTTATGACTGGTGGGTATTCAATCACATTGCACCTGACCTGTGGAACTTCGACAATCCTAAGTGTCTTCCTTGGGGAGATTTCTTACAGGACTCACTAATTCAGTCACGTGTTCAGTGGATGGATAGACCTACACCACGTGGTTACAAAGGTGCTCATGGTCTTGCTGCATGGGGTGCTCGTGTAGGGGTTGCTAAACCTGAGATTGAAGAGTGGGGTGTATGGAATGGTGAAATCCTCACTCGTGTTGTGGAAGATATCCGAATCAACGCAAAGACTAAACGCGCACTGGATAATGAGTACATCCAACTTAAGAAGTGTGGAGTAGACACGGCTGAAACCTACAAAAGGGCTAAAGAAACATCCTTCTGGATGAGTCAACAAGCAATTAACGGTTGGAAGGCTGACAAAGAGCTTATGGAGTTCCACGTTAAAGAGCTTGATAAGTTAACGGATGAGTTGGCTTCAGAGGTTGAACCACTTCTGCCTAAAACAATCGTGAACAAAGGTACAGTGACAGGTGAAGACTTTGCACTTGCTTGGAACGAATACGTGGAAGAGTTTGGCTACTCTCAAGGTCTGAAAAAGATTACGAAGTACCCTAAGACGAAATATCGTAAGCAGATTCGTAATGGTGAGATGAAAGAGTACCCTATCAAGCCTTTCGCTAAGCCTACTACGAAGATTTTTAATCTTGAGAAGAGAAATTGCTACACACCAACTAACTCACTGACTGGTGAAGAGTATCACGAAGGTTTTGTAGCAATGAAGGATGCCAGAGCAGTCTGTAAGGAACTTAACAGCGCTATTGGTCCTAAGTGTAAAGACTGGAAACCAGTTAAGACTGTAAAGACTGTGAAGTACTACAACAACCACGTAGTCAACCACTTTGAGCTTGAGACAAGTCGCTACACAGGATTGATTGATGGACCTTACTCACCAATCTCTTTCAAGATTTCTAAGATGACACAGGTTGCTGTGGTTAAGAGATATCTGAAGAGTGTTGGCTGGATTCCAGATGACTGGAACTACAAGAAGGACTCGGAGGGAAGACCTGTTAAGGTTTGTCGCTTCAAGGACAATAAGAAACTCATCAGGAAACATTCCAAGTGGAATGAGATGGTTGAGAAGTGTGGTCTGAGTTACGTGGAACATGAAGGTGTTCAGTACATTGAGCACAACTGGTCTGTTAAGAAGTACACAGATTTGCTGGAGCCTACACTAATCAGGACTTCACCAAAACTTACAGAGTCTTCTTATGACACGATTGAAGGTGAATTAGGTCAGAAGATTGCTAAGTACTATACGTTGATGCACAGACGTAGAACTATTGAGAACTCTAAGGACGATGAGAAGGGTTGGCTTAACCAGATTAGACCAGATGGTCGTTTAAGTGCTGGTGCAATGGTATTTGGTACTTCGACAGGTCGTATGACACAGTATGGTATTGTAAACGTACCTTCTGGTGCTGCTGTGTATGGAGCACCTATGAGGCAGGTTTGGACTTGTGAAGAGGGCACTAACATTGTCTCTGTAGACCAGAACTCAGCCCAGCTTGTGCTACTGTGTAACTTTATGGGTGATAAAGAGTTCACCAAAGCGGTAACTGAAGGTAAGGAGTCAGTAGAGTTCACCAAGCAAGGTGATGGTAGGTACTATTGCAAGCATCTTGATAAGTACCTCAACCCAGAGACTGATAAGTATCTCCGTTACGACGCTGAGAATGACCTTTATGAAGTCTACACAGGGACCGATGCACATACACTGAACAGTATTTACTTTGGGCTTAACAAAGAAGAGGATATTGTTCGTTGCAGAGAGACACAGGATGAGGAACTTCTTCACGAGATTACAAAAGGTCGTAAGAAGAGCAAAAATGGCATATACGCCCTGTTATTTGGAGCCGGAGATGAGAAGTTTGCTAAGACGATTAAAGCAGCAACTACACAGGAAGGTGCACTGACTAAGCAGACTTACTTCGTTAAGCTACCGAAGATTAAGAAGTTGCTTGATAGGTTAGAGGAAGACTTTAAGGCATCTAAAAAGGCACTTGAGGCAGTATTTGGTAAGGCTTCTGCGATTGCTAAAGGTGGATACACAATGGTTGCTGGAGCATGGGTATGGTGCAAGTCACCACACAAACTTCTTAATTACCTGTTGATGAGTTCAGAGGCCCAAGTTCAGAACGAGGCAATTAACCTTGCTTGTCGTCGTATGGTTGAAGAAGGGTTGATGAAGTTAAACGGTCGTAAGCCAGCTATCGGTGCTCGTTTGTTGTGCGCATATCACGATGAGACGAGTTGGGAATGCCCAGAGAGTATGACAGTAGAGGTAAAAGCAGTCACAGATTGGATGTACGGTCAGGCATCTAAGAATCTCGGTCTGAAGAAGGCTACGCTTGTGACTGGTACTGGTAAGGTTGGTAAGAATTGGTATGAGGTACACTGATTTATGGATTTACTTTCACAAAAACGTTTAAAGGAGCTACTGCACTATGACCCCGAAACAGGGGTCTTTACTTGGCTTCGTAGGGAGGGTGACTCAAAGGCTGTTAATGTCTTCAATAGCAAGTACGCAGGTCAGGTAGCGGGAAGTCTCCAGATTGACTCAAGTGGTCATAAGCAGATTACTATCTACTTTGACAAGAAAGCACACAAAGCCCACAGACTCGCATGGCTGTACGTGTGTGGCAGACTACCGAGAGGTATTATTGACCATGCCAATGGGAACTCTCTTGATAACAGGTTTGTAAACTTAAGGGAAGCGGATGACTTCCAGAGTGCTTGGAATAAAGGTAAGCCAGTCAACAATAAATCTGGATACAAGGGGGTAAGTCTCAAGAAGAAGTCCGGTAAGTGGGTTGCACAGATAAGCTATAAAGGTAAGAAGATGTTTTTAGGCTATCATGACACACCTGAAGAGGCCCACAAAGCCTACTGTGAAGCTGCTGTTAAACTCCACGGAGAGTTTGCAAAAGTAGTTTGACAGGATGCTCAAGGAAGAGTACCATTATATTAAATCTTTTATAGAGGTATCAAAAATGACACTTGCAGATGTTATCAAACAACTCCATGACAATTGCTATACCCCAGAATTGATTCAGGAGATGCCCATCGTAGTCATGCCTAGCAAATTCGTAAAATGTTTTGGCAGGGACACTTTGAGGACTGCACATATCCTCATTATTGATGGGAAGATTGCAAAAGACCGCACCGGAGTCCTCAAGGGTGAGCGTGTAGACATTAAGGACTTACTATGAGTCACCTTGGTAAAACCCACGCAGCAATGATGAAGGGCGCTTCGAAGGAAACAATCAAGAATCGCAAGAAGAAGTTGTATGCGAAGATTGACAGGTTGATAGATAATACAACCTTGTCAGGTGGTGATAAGGTCTTCTTAAAAGGTAACATCAAGGCTATTGCAAAGGAACTCGCTAGTATTGAGTATTGGAGAATAGAAAATGACAATTGATGACGTTATTCTACAGCTACAGTGTGCAGGTTACACAGAGGCTGAAATCGAAGACATGTTTATCTGTGCAGTAAACTGGAACACTAAGTTTGACAAAGGGCTTACCCAGCTTGCTTTCATTGAACAAGCAGATATCATCATCTTCGGTGATAAAATCTACAAAGACAAAACGGGGTACTTAAAAGGTGAAACTGTTTAGTATTTATGGTAGAATGGGTATAGGCTTTGACTGGAATCTTATCAAGACTAATGTCAAGATGGAGAATCTGGGAAAAGAGGTTGAGAAGCAACTTATGACTTTCCGAGAGGTAAAAACAATTGCGCAAGAATAAACTTCCAGAGAAATACAAGAATGCTGTCTTAGACGAAGATGGTAAGGTTAAGAGTTTCACTATCAGCTTGGAAGGTAAAAACTTCCGTTGTCGTTGTGGTGCAAACTGTTTTCATAAGCCTGATAAGAAAAACCTGCAAATCTATCGTTGTAACGGTTGTGGTTTGACCTACACTTCTGAATAGGGATTGCAAAGGGCCAGTATAGTGGCCTCAACACTAAATTTAAGGGGTTAAAAATGATTAGCTTTCCAACACTCTTCGGAATGCTTATGGGATTCGTCTTAGTCTTTTGTCTGGTCTTCTTCCGTAAGTCTCAGGCGGCTAAGTGGTTCTTTGGCTTTGCTCTGGCTGCTATTGTAGCTTTTGTACTGTTTGAACCGAGACTTATCGAGACTGAAGCGGTAAGCGATTTAAGGGTAGACAGGTTATCTTCCTATGAAGAATCAGTCTTGTCACAAACCCGTACAGATGTTTGTTTCCAAACTGAACAGACTATGCAGGATGCTGTGAGACGAGGAATCACAGACCCTACAAAGGTTCAGAACATGATTATTGAGAATTACCTCCGTGAAGATGACCCTCAACAGATTCTGGATGAATATCTTCGTATCATGATGGATGAAGACGGCTACAGCAAGGTGTCCGAAATCCCAGACCTGCAAGTATACCAGAAACGTATGGATACTTTCAGAGCCAAAATCGTTACAAATGCAACCTACGGTTTCAAGTTCTACGTAGACAACAAATCTTGCACTGGTGTAAATGAAGGTGGTTTCTAATGGCTTATCTTGTCCTTGCTTTTATCTACTTGGTGTCTTTCTTAGTTTTCTACTGGTTTAACCCTGAAGACTTTTGGAAGTTCGTTCGTAAGTATGTATACCTGAATATCATCATTTTTATCGTCGCACTCGTTACTTCGTTTGTGATTGGTGTTTTGGGGTAGTTATTTTAAACAAAGGCTGTAAAATCTGTTGACACGAAGGGTTTTATGGCCTATTTTTATACCATCAGTTATACAGAATTTTTTATAAGGGTTCACAATGAAAAAGATACTTGTTGCAGCATTAATCTTCGCCAGCTTTGGTGCTTCAGCTAACATTGATGCTTCGAAGTCTGCTAAACAGGCTTGTCTTCTGGCTGAAGGAGTCGCTGCAAAGAACGGTGAAGACAATAAAGCTACTTTGTCACCCAACACCCTGAGTGAGATTGAGGATGCGACAACAACTTACCAGTTCCGTATGCAGGGTTTGTATCTAAGGAATCAGATTGAAGAGATGGAGCGTAAAGGTCTTAAACGAGAAACTCGTAAGATGGTGCGAGATGGTCGTGAATTTGAACAAGACTTAGCATCTGAAGTGATGTATGGTGTTGAGTATTACAAAACTGTCCACAACTGTGAGGGGATGTGATTATGAAACGCGGTCGTCGCTCTGTAGGTTACGGAGAAATTCTTGATGAAGAAGGTTATGTAGTCTTTCGAGTTTTCTGTCAAGATGACTCAAAGGTTGAACCAGCTTTGGAAGAGTTTCTTAATGATACTCGTGAGTCTGTAAGGGCAACTAAGTTGGAAACATTGATAGACAACTCCAGAAAGAGGAAGTAAGATGTTTGACCCGTATGCACCTGTCGATGATTTTGAAGCAAATAGGAACGAAGAAATGGCTAGTTCACCTTATGCAATGTCTGTTGGCGAGATTCGTGATTTTGTCGCTTATCGTTTTGAGAAAGAAATTAAGCGTCGTGGACTGACCCAGATTAAAGCTGCTGAACTTTGTGGGATATCACAGGCTCAGGTATCAAACATTATCAACATGTCTGGGAATGTCTCTCTTGAGTACATGATTCAGGCTTGTGAAAAACTTGGTGTTCAATTTGAAATGAAATTAGTGAGTGAATAAAATGAAAAGAGAAAATGCACTACCACACGGTAAAAACTTCTTTGCACTGGGTTTCTATAGCAAACCTACGGCTATGGAGGTTCACTACGGACGTAAGATTCTTGATGTTCTGGTAGAAGATTTGAAGGACAAGAAGATTGAGCATGTTGAGAAGTTCCGACAGGCTGGGTACATGACAGTTGGTTCTGCAATCTCCAACATCAAGCTGGAGACAACCTGTAAGAAACACGTCAGAGAACGTTTTATCATGGAACTCTATAACAACCTTGATGCTGTAGATTGTGTAGCTATCTGGCTAGACATTGAAGGTGAGAAGTACACAACTTTTGCTTTTAAGAATGAGGATATCCAATGTCTTTTCCCGTAAACATTAGTGTATACTTTATTTTCAGTAAGTTGACTAACAGGATAGTCTCCTTACCAAAATCTAACTATCGAGAAAGTGTCAGTAACATTCGTAGGGCTGTGCATCATTATAATAGCCCAAGTATTGAGCAGACTGTTTGGGACTGGATTAAGGAGGAAGGTCTGGAGAAGAGCTACTTGCATATTACTTCACAGATGGATGGTAGTCTTCCTATGAGTCTTCCCGTTTTCTATAGCACTCAAGATGCAAGGAAAGAGTTAGATAAATACTACCAACACATCAATAAGCTGGAGCAAGGACCAGCAAGACATGCCTGTGAAGTGATTATCTCAGTGATTGAGAAACATGCTGTTCAGTTGGGTAAGAAATACAAAAACTCTTTCAACTGGAAAGAGCAAGATGTGTACACCATTTATGGCTGTGAAGGCCGAGAAAGAGAGTTTAAGGAGATTGTATGAAAATCGGTATCAACTTAGAAGACGTTCAGGCTGAGATGCTCCGTGAGATACTTCTTGCAGATTTAAGTGAGAACAGTGAGAACACTGGTATCTTCAACATGCTTCAGGAAGGTAACTACGTTCAGATAACAAACAGTAAGCGTAGTAAGGTTGTTGCCCTTCTACCTTCATCTATCTTTACCACTTCTTTCTTGAACTACAGCAAGATTGAAGTTAACTTGAAAGCAACTATTGAGTTGTATAGTAGCACTCAGTACCCGAAAGGCTTCAAGGCACTCTTGAACATGTTCGTTAACGATATTGTTGAGCGTCTCGGTGAGTGGAAGATTTCTCGTCGTTGCTTCAGTGTCTACCCAACCGATACTGGGAGTGTCGTAATCAGTGATGACAGAGACTGGGTAATGGAGTTCTTAGAGTTTATACCGATGCACTTCAAAGGTCTTATTGAAGAGCCAGGCATAGATGATGTAGACTTCATCTTAGACATTTCTCCAGTATTTAAGGTGTGCTAATGCTCGGAATTAAACGTTGTTATACGCTAGACTTTGAACCTGTTAAATGCCCCTCTTGTGGGGGCGAAGACTTCCAGTGTGAAGTTCATGATATCGTAGCAGGTCACATAACCGAAGAGTTGTACCGTTGTACTGGTTGTGGTAATCCGGTTGCTCAATGGTCTTACGGGTGCTTTGAACCTCAACCACGACTGGTTTATGCACCTAACAAAGCCCTTAAAGGTCTTATCAATTTCTTTATCAAAACAGGATGGTTAGAATGATTAAATTAATTTTCGCAAGTGGTCCTAATGGTGAGTTTGGTTCTGTAAGTGGTATGCCTTGGGCAAGACACGCAGAAGACATGGAAGAGTTCCGTCGCTTGACAGAGGGTAATGTTATCGTGATGGGGAGTAAGACTTTTGAGTCCCTGAACGGTAAGCCTCTGAAGAACCGTTTAAATGTCATCATGACTTCGAAGGTTGGTCACATCGGGATTGACTACCATACAGATGGAAAGACCATCTTCGCAAACATCCCTGACAATGCTTTTGGGACATTCCTGAAGAAGATTGATGATGGCGAGCCTGAACGAGATGTGTATGTGATTGGTGGTGCAGAACTCCTTCGTTTAGCTCTACCGTATGCTGACATGGTTCACCACACAGTAATCCGTGAAGTTAACGAGGAAGCAACTGTAAAACTTCTCTATGGAGGCTTCTTTGAAGATTTGTGGAATACTTCGAACTTTGTTAAGATGCAAGAGAAGCCTAGCAAAGATTTGAAAGCTACCTTCAACATGTACGTTAAAACCATTAAAGGAAACTACTAAGTTATGTCACAAGCAGATACCAGTTACAAAAACATTCTTGAACACATTATGTGTGTAGGTGAGTACCGTGAGACTCGTACTGGCAAAGTTGTCAGTGCTTTCTCCCCACCAGAGTTTCGTTTTGATATGCGTTTTGGGTTCCCTTTACTGACCTGTAAGCAAGTGTTCTTACGTCAGGTTATCGGTGAAGCGCTGTGGTTCCTGAATGGTGAGCATACTTTGAGTGACTTACGCTTCAGGACTTGGGGAGAAGATGATGGAGAACGTTGGACCATCTGGAGTGATGATTTCGAACGTTGGGGTGGTAAAGGTAACAATGAAGGTGGTCGTATCTACGGTGTTCAATGGCGAGCCTATAAAGACTCTATAGGACACTGTGTAGACCAACTGAAAGGGGTTCTTAGCAAACTACAGCAAAACCCTAAAGACCGTTACATGTTAGTGAACGCATGGAATGCTGCTGAGATTGCAACTAACCAGATGGCTCTGCCTCCTTGCCATGTACTCTTTCAGGTTTACGTAACAAACAGTGGTGAGATGGATTTGAAATGGTATCAGCGCTCTGTAGACACCTTCTTAGGGTTGCCATTCAACATTGCGTCTTATGGGTTCATCTTAGCAGTGCTTTGTAAGATTACTGGGTACACTCCACGATACTTAGTAGGTTCCTTTGGAGATGCACAGATTTACAGTAACCATACTAAGCAAGTTATGCAGGTTATGAACAACGAAGTGTTTAATGCACCAAGTTTTGATATCGACTTTGATATTAACTCTCTTGAAGACCTTCGTAAGTTTACAGCAGATGACTTCTTAGGGTGTTTAAAGGATTACAAACACGCTGGAAAGGTTGAAGCACCACTCTCTGTAGGCTAGATACAAAAAAGCCCCCTTAATTGGGGGCAATCTTAATCCTTCACCTCTGCATGTTGCTCTGTTAGAGCTTGTAACGCAGACACTGATTGTGCCAAGTTATTAACACTGTCAGAGAACTTATCGAGAGTTTTAGTCAGTCTGGCATTTTCACCTTTTATGTTATCTAACTGAACTTTCTGGTTCTCCATGTTGAGTTCCATCAGTCTTAGGTCAGATTGTAGGTTACGGATAGCTGTGTAGTTGCTCTTGTTATATCCATCTAACTGTTCTAGCTTAGTATTGATGGAGACTTCTTGCTTACCATCCGAAACTTGCATTGTGGTATACATCCCAATGACACTAAAAACTCCAACAACAATCGCACCGATATTGTTTCTAAACGCTTCTTCTAACCACTTCATTCAGTCCTCCCCTTAAAAGCCTTTTCTAAGTTTTCAACAAATTCATCATCAATTGGCGTTTCAGTTTTACTTGCCAGATACTTGGCAAATCTAAAGAAAGCCTTCTCAATCATATATTCACTCAAACTGGCTAAAAGGAGTTTCCAGAAGAAACCGCCTAGATTTTTTAGCAGGATTGCTACAATGGTAGGCATTAATCACCTCACTTGTGCCAAGATGGTGAGAGTACCCACATGAAATACTAACACCATCTTAACAAGTGGTCAACAAAAATTAAGCAGTTCTCACCCAAGCCATTAAGAAGTAATGAGGGTTTGTAACACTGAATGCCTGGCCTTTACCATTTGCTCCAGTTGTACCAGAGAAGGTATGGGTATGTGCACCAATTGCTACGCTGTGCGAGTGGTTCCCTGCCCCAGTAGTGTTACCAGACACGTTGTGTGAGTGATTACCGTCTGTACTGGTATTCGCCAAATCACTAGGAATCCTCCCTACCGCACCTTGTACACTCCAGTTGTTGACACCTGAGCTTGTAGCACCATACTGGTAGGTGTCCTTGAAAACATTACCGTCGAAGCGACGACCATCTCTGTGCCTGTGATTACCAGCAGCGTTAGTATTGAGGTTAACACTGTGTGCGTGGTCCCCAACTGCATTAGTCCCTTTAGTCCCATAATCGAATGCTGAAGAACTTCCGCTAAAGGTGTGAGTGTGCTGTGGCAAATGGTCAAGAGTCAGGGTTACACTGTCTGAACCACCAGTCTTCGTAACGTTATCACCAGTAGCGTTAGCGATTCTGATAGTTCTCCCAGCAGCACCTGTCAAGTAAGCCCACTTAGTTCCAGTAAAGGTTGAGTTAGGGTTAACATTGCTGTTGAAGAAAACAACCATACCGATTGGGTAGACGTTCTTGTAGTCTGCTGTAGATTGACCAACTGACTGGAGCTTAGCATCAACTTCCTGCTTAGTGTATGCACCGATATCAGCAGGGGTTGGCTTTTGCAAACTTGTGTAGTATTGTGCAACAGTACCCTTCACAAGACCTTCCGGTGCAGCATCAAGTGCTGGTGGAGTTTCAAACAACTGCACACTTGCATTACTAGATGACTGAACTCTTGATGTTGTCCAATTTTGGAAATTACCAACTTTACAGTAGATATCATAAGTGTCACCAGATGTATTCACATAACCAATGTCACTGATAAGACTATTCGGAGCGTTTTTCCAAGCTACCACATTCAAGCCTTTAGGGTTATTATTTGCTGTTCGTAAAACAATCTCGAACTTCCCTGCTTGATTTGGGGCTTCAGAATCAAAACCTGACCCACCGAACACTTCAATCGCCGCAGTAGATGCTGATTGTGGCATAACAACGGTAGCAATTTTAGCCCATTTGTCAGTACTTGCTACATTAAAGCCGGTACTTCTGATTCTGATATACCTGTTGTCACTGTCACCTTTCTTGTAATATCTGTCATCGAAGTTTGCGAAGTCACTTGGTTGAACCTGTCCAGTGATTTGAGTAGTCTTGTTGATGGTTACTAAATTACTCAGAAGGCCAATTGCAACGTCATTCTTCACATTCTTTAATACAAGATTGTCTGTACTAGCTTTGTCATTACCCAGATACCATCTGACAGTGCTGTCTGAATCTTGACCACGAATGTAGAGTGGAGCACCTTTTGTGACATTCTTAATGGTAAGCGCTTCATTGTCAGCTACGACAGATTGAGCACCTTTAAAGATGTTCGCTGCATCAGTCTTAGCAAGATTGCCTGAAGCCCCTGCTGCAAGATATCTCGCATCAAGGTTAGAGAAGTCACTTGGCTTAACCTGTCCAGTGATTGATAAAGACTTATTGACAGAGACTTCATTTGCAATAGTTAAAGAAGCCTTGTATTTGTTGTTATACAAACTTACGGCATCAGCACCATTACTACCAATACCAACCCACCATCTAGCTGAACCATCTTGGTTTACACCTTCAATGTATTGTGCATTATCTGCTGTTTGGTTTTTAAGGCTAACGACATTCCCATCACTTACAATAACTTGGCCTTTAGAGAAAGTGTTAGACACGTTCATCTTAGCAAGATTGCTCAAAGTTGCTGCTGGAATGTATCTGGCATCAATGTTAGCCCAGTTAGAAGGTTGGACCTGACCAGTGATTTGAAGATTCTTGTTGATGGTCACTGCACTATCTAAAAGGGAAATCGTACTACCAGATTTCACATTCTTTAATACAAGATTATCTGAACCTTCAAGGTCATTACCCAGATGCCACCTGTTAGCACCATCTACATCTTGACCACGAATGAATAACTGAGCACCTTTTGTGGCATTCTTAGCGACAAGGAATCCGTTATCAGAGACGATAGTTTGAGCACCTTTGAAGGTGTTCGCCACATTAATCTTGGCAAGATTACCCGCAGTTCCTGCTGCGATATACCTTGCATCAATGTTCGTCCAGTCACTTGGTTGGACCTGTCCAGTGATTTTCACAGTCTTAGTAGCGGTAATCACATCTGACAAAGAGATTGTTGTATTTGCTGTATAGTTATGAAGGTTAACCACAGAGTCGGAGTTGTCAGTACCTAGGTAGAATTTGTTTGTACCATCAGACTTCTGACCTAGCAGGTACAGTCCAGTTGCAGCAGTGGTATTCTTAAGAACTAGAGCCGAGTTGTCCCCGACAATGTTGAAACCCCCTGCAAAGGTGTTGACACCTTTAAAGTTGTTATCCCCAACTAACTTTGCAAATCTCTGGTTAGCCGCTGTCTGTGTGAAATATCTTGCATCAAAGTTTGCAAACTCACTTGGTTGAATCTGTCCAGTGACTTTCAGAGTCTTATTCACCTCTACAACATCTTTCAGGATGATGTTTGCACCAGAAACTGTGTTGTTTACGTAAACGTCTGTAGTCCCATCTTTCGCCAAACCTAAGAACCAGAGTTGTGCGTTTGCTGAGTTTCTTGCTTCAATGTAGTTTCTGGAACCTGCTTTAGTGTTCTTCAGAACCAACATTGTACCATCAGCATTGATTGTCTGAGTCAGCATGAAAATGTTCGAGTTACCCAGTTTTGCATATCTCTGGTCATTTTCTGCATTAGTTCTTACACCAACATCCTGTGGAGTTGGCTTATTCCTCTCGTGGTAGATTTTAGCGTTACTTGAGCCATCAGCTACCCTTACATCAAAGCCTTTTGCATCAATTTTGAAGGTCTTTGCAGTATCACCGATGTAGAACTCTGTAGCATTAGTTGGGTCCAGAATCAACTTACCTCTGTAGGTCAGTTTCAGGATACCCAAAGGACCAACCATCGTACCACCTTCAAGTGGCAAGAATCTGTTCAGTCTTAAGCCAGAAAGGAAGTCTCTGTAGGAGATTCTACGGTCTTCGTCACCAACCATGTTCGCCCTTTTCTCTACCCTTACGTGTAGAAGGTCATTAGGGTTTACCTCTTCAACGATACTAAGTTGATTTAGTTTGTAATCAGCCATTGTAAAAATCCTTAAAAGGGGCTATAAAGCCCCCTTGTTAATCTTAGGCAGTTCTCTGCCATACGTAGACAACGAAAGACGGTTGTTCAATACTCACAGCTTGACCTGCACCAGTTAACCCAGTTGTACCGCTATGGGTGTGTTCAGATGCAGTAATCTGTGCAGTAGCAGCGTGGTTATGTGCACCAATTGCAACGTTATGGCTGTGTGCACCAATCGCTACACTGTGCGAGTGATTTCCTGCGTTACTTGTTGTACCAGAGAAGGTATGAGTGTGTCCTCCCGCAGCATTCGTTTTAGGAAGCGCAGAGTAAGAACCTAAACCAACACCCGCACCATTTTGCATTTGAGGTTTAGCAGACTGGCTAGAGTTACCTACAGGATATTCGAAGATACCTGCATAGTAACTCGCATTAATTCTCATACCAACCATGTGGTCATGTTGACCATCAGAAGCAGAGGAACCGCTAAATGTGTGAGTGTGACCACCAGTCTCATTTGTACCTTTTGTCCCATAGTCAAACGCTGTAGTCCCTTTTGTGCCATAGTCAAATGGTGTCAAGGTAACAGTTGCAGCATGAGTATGAGAACCACCTGAAAGGTTTACTGTGTGGGAATGACTTGGTAGGTTATTCTCAGTAAGCACAACAGCCTTGCTACCAAATGTTGTACCAGCTTTTCTGTCATCATTCTCGTAACCTACTAAGCTACGACCCTTCGAAACCAACTCCCAAGTACCTCCACAAATCATGTAGGTTGATGGGTTAGCTGGGTTCATAGACAGGTGGATAGAACCAACTGGGAAGGATGCCTGAATAGCCTTGTAAAGAGCATTCACCGCTCTCGCTGTAGCGTACTTATCAGCATCTTCGTTGTACTGGTTGGAAGTAGGCCAGTTCTTAATGTTACCCAGACCAATCTTTGCAGGTGTAGTCTTGTGAGGGTTGTTATAGTCCAGTACGTGCTTATTGAAAATCTCCTGAATCTCTTCAGCACTCTGGATTTTAAGGTTTCTTCTCGCCTCATCAACATCAGGAACATCTGCTAAGTTCTTAGAAGCAACCAGTTGAACCTCGTTCAGCACATTACTAAGCCCTACATGGGCCTTTGTAGTCTTATGAGGGTTGTTCGTCAAAGTAGCGTGTGGAGCTAACAATTGCTCTAGGGTACACCTTTTATCTTCAATACCTTGCTTAAGGTGGAAGATATCTGTCAAGTCAAGTGGTACAGACGCTTGAGGTAACGCGTTAATTTGAATTTCACTGGCAGCCATTATTTACCTCCCGTGTATTCATAGGTGAAAAGGTTCTTTGTGCTTGTTCTTGCATCACCTTTCTGGGAGTCTGTGAGTTTCCATCCATTTTTTACCATGTTAGGTTGCTCTGAAGTGTAGAATCTGACTTCACCTGCTGTACCATTGACACGCGTTAAAAGGTAATTTAGGATGTAGTTAAACCACTGACGACCCATAGGTTCACCCTTAAGTAACCCCGTCTCTTGAATCTCTGTAGGTGGTTCAACTTTCAATTGCTGATTATCTGTGTCTACTTCGTTAGTAGCCCATTGTAAATTTAGCATTAAGAGCTTCCTTCTTGTTGTGATTTATCCTTCCTGCCTTTGACGATTTGAGCAACTTCAGCCATTACTCCGAAGCCATTCCCGATAGCCGACTCTCTACCGACAAGTAAATTATCATCTGCGAAAGGTTCTTTACTGACCCCTAAATACTCTAAGGAGTCACTACCTGCTGTTTTATCAACTCTCATAAATCCGTACTTGATACCTTCGTCTGCCAAGCTACCAATCAAGTTTGCTTCAAGAGAGCCACCGATGTTATTTGTGACGATACCTCTGTCACCCTCTGTTACGAACCAGTTTGAGTCTTCGTCTACGATTCTTCTTGAAGAGTCTGCCACTTCAACTGGTGTCCACGCTGTACCATGCAAAGTAACATCTCTCAAGATGACAGCGGAACCTAAAGTAGCAGCAGAAATCTTTGCAAGGGTGTAGGCAGTATCTACAACACTGTTTGTTGTGTTAACCCTGATAACGATACCACCAGTCTTAGGTGTGATATGCTCAAAGATTTGGGAGAATGTTGCGTTATACACAGTCTGCATAGCTTGCTGAAGAAACGTTGCAGTGGTATTAGAACGTCTTAGGAAGATTTTAATGTAAAGCATAGCTCTGTATGCTTCATCGTCTAAGCCTAGAGGTCTTTTAACACTAACAAGTTCTCCGATATTGTCAAGCTGTTTTCCAATAGCAGTCCTGATATTCCTGTTATTAATCATATCCCACGAAACATCTTCCAGAGATTGAAGTTCATCTGTCACGGCTCTTAATAAACCTGTGTAGATGAACTTATCTTTAAACTGCGTAACAGTTCTCTCTGTAAGTGTCTTCTCATAGAAGTCATCAATTCTTTCGTACATTAGACACCCTTAGAGATTGTGTATTGGCTACTTTCCCATACAGTGTACTCATCTTCCCCGATAACAACTTTCTCACTTGAGTATTGAGTGTCTTCAGGTTTCTTAGTCTGACTGTCGGAAACAGCTACCTTAATCTCATCAATAATAATACCAGAGATATTCTCGTAGATGTGTCCATAGATTCTATTAGGAATAATGTCAAAACCTACACGAAGAGTTTTACCGTAGTCGTTAATACCCTTAATAATAGCTGCATTAACATTCTCTTCAGGGGTTGATAAGACTTCTTCATCGTAAATAGAGTATGTGACTTTCACGAATACATACTTCGGTGTTGGTCTGCTGAAATAAACATTATGTGCTAATCCACCAATGTCATAAGCAGTACCAAAGATTGCACCGAAAGACCTGATTCCAGCAGGTTTTGTATCCCAGATAGCTTGAGCAACTTTATCATTCTGCCCACCTACAACGACAATCTTGAAGGATTTAGCTGGAATGTTTGCAGCATTCATCTCTTCAGTGTCGTTCTCGATGCCAGTCGCTTCTGAAACACCATCTACACGTTTTACAGCGGCTACGATTGAATCAAGAGTACCTACACCAGCCACGATAAGAGATTCTAGATATCTTTGTCTTAGCTCTGTATCAGTCTCTTCTTCTCTACCTGTTCTCAGGTCATAACGGTTATAAACACTATCAAGACCCTCTACAGTTGTTTCCACTTCGATAAGCGTACCTGCCAGAGTCAGAAGGTATCCAGCTTGTGCAGCGTAAACATCACGAATTGCTGTAACTCTTGTGAAAGAGAGGTATGAAGTGGCTGTAACAACCATTGGGTTAGTTCTGGCAATAATGTCACCTTCATCTTTATAGATTCTCAGGTTTGTATCATTATTGGTTACTTCAGCTTTAGCGTTAATCCCACCATTAATAAGACCTGCCAAGGCTTTCAATACGTCTGCAATCTTATCAGAACTCTTTACAGTGTATTTGGAGATTACGTTATCAATGATGATTACGTATTCCTTATCAGGAACTAATGCGTTAACTTCTAAGTTGGCTTCTACACAGTAAGAAGGAGATAAAGTAAATGTTCCGTCTGGGTAGAAGATATCTCCAGAGGTGCTTCTTAATCTTGTAGTCGATGGGACAGTTGTACCGGAAACACCAGTAAACTCTGCCTGACCTCTCGTAGGCTGTGCAACGTAACGGTAAATAGCATTCAGGGCTACTAAGTCATCAAGGTTAAACCCTTCTGCTTTATCAATTGTCCCTGCATCATAAACTTCCGAAAGAATGTCGTAGTTATCTGCAATACCTCTTGCAATAGACGCAAGGAACAAACCTAATTCACTGTCTTCTGAAACATCTAGGTTTGGGGAAATATTTCTTAGTACGCTGTCTCTGATACTATCAAAAACCTGTTGATATCTTAAGGTCACTAAACCTTGTCTAGTTAGTCCAGCCATTACAATTCGACCTCTTTTGTGATATCTGATAATGTCTCTGTTGCTGTTGCTACGTCAAACCTAACTCTGACTTTTCGCTTAGCACTGTCCATTTCAGAATGGTAATTATAAATGTTAGAAACGTCTCTCGTCTCTACTAAATATGCTTTCATATAGTTGTCGAAGATTGATGTTTTTTGCTTGAACTTTGCAAGCTGCAAATAAGGGAATCCAGCAGAAGTGTTAAAGAATACTTCACCAGCCCTTAGAAGGCATCTAATGTGGAGTCTTTGTGCAACCTGTGTTGCTTTATCATCTTCTGGGATAATCCTAATCTTGCCACCAACAATCTTCAAATCTCCGTGAGCTACAAAAACTTCATCATTACCAAGTTTTGCAACATAGTCTCCACCGAGATTAAGTGCGAAATCTGTTTTCATTACATAGGTTCCATAGTTTCTGCTTCCCCAGATGGGTCTGTCCAGTAGTAGTGATGTTTATGGTCATTGAAACTAACGCCTGTTGTATCACTGATAAAATCTGAACCGTGAACTTCTTCCTTAACGTAAAGGGATTTTTCAACGTGACCCTCACCTTCTACAAAGAGGTCTTTGGAGATATGTACGTCACCAGTGAAATAAAAGTTCCCGTCATCAGTAATCCTTAGCACAGAGTCACCGTAATGGAGTCTTACTGCTGTAGGGTCAGGGTTGAAGTTCTGGTTATGCGTACAAATACCTACGAAGGCTACACAGTCAGTCATGTCATGTGTTCTTTTCAGGCTTGTCTCCATTAACTTATTACTGTCATTGACGACATACTCGTCAAGAGGTAACATGGAGAAAGCTAACCAACATCTGTCATTTGTTTTCACAGGGAATGTTAAAGAGGCTCCACCACCACTAGGGAAGTGGACTGGTACACCCGTAATCGTCGGCATAGGTAAACCATCGACTGAATACAGGGGTCTGACCGTAGCAGACTGTTTCTTAGCATCGTAAGAGACAATGATTGCTGGCATACCAGTGTAGAGTTCTTTACGAAACTCATCAAAGCACTCTGTTACATACCCCGATAATCTAGTTACCGGAGATTTCATTATTCTACCTTTTCTAAATCAAGTTCTGTAACCCATGAACCACCTGTGAAGTCAAGTCTGTGGGCGAGTCCTTTTACTCTGTACTGACCTTCAAAGTCTTCACTCTCACGCAAGGTGATAAAGTCTCCCATCTTGATTCTTCCATCTAAGTGGATTCTGCATCTCACGCCAGTCTTAATCTTGATTTTTACAGAGTTATCTTTCTTAACAACTTTTCGAGTCCTTCTGTAATATCCTTGCAAGGAGTCAATTACGTTGTGTGGGTAAATCTCCCATGAAAGTTTTCTGGCCTTTGCATTAAACGGGACGATACGAACTTGCTTGTTAAACGTGTACCACCTCAAACCACTCTCTTCACAAACCCTTGTAAGGGCTTCTGAGACGCTCCCCCAAACACTGTAGCCATTCCTATAGGTGAGGTGCTCAATGCTCTTCAAATCGTCGTCTAGGAGCGTTAAACCCATCTTAGAGACTAAATCTTTAATGATGCTGGCTCTGGTTGTCCCAGACTTGTATGAGATGGATGTTTTAATTGTTGTTCTTTCCATCTTATCATTTGAGCAAATAACCTTGGTAATCATATCAACACCTCTTTTGTAGGTGTAAGCATACTCAATAGTTCCAAGGTAAATAAGAGGAAGGTTATCATACTCAATGATAATTTCACCTGTTGCATCCCTTTTAAAACCTGTAGTGTACCCAGCCCTTAACATGACTGTTGCACCAATAGTTTTAAATTTTGCTCTCATTTCTTTATTCAGGTTATAGATTTCGAATGTGGTATCATCCGTAGTAACCTTATTTTTCTGGGATGTGTACGAAACGTCACAGGTGAATTGGAGGTTGTTGAAGTAATCCATTTGCATGGAGTCTTTTGCATGTCTTGTAGGTCTATTCTCAAAGGCTGTGGTTTCGCTACCTACAGCCAATTGATAACACCTAAAAGAAGCATCAGCAGTGTTATCATTAACAGCCATTATAAATTCTCCAGAATTTTCATATCATCTGTTGTGTAATAGTTCAACTCGAATGCTTTGCCTCTACCGAAATCATTTCTGGTGGGTTGCTTAGCAGTACCAAACATCTTTTCTACAAAAATCTCACCTTCCAGAGTTGGAATTGCGTATCTTCCTGTGATAGACTGGTCAGCTAAGCATTTCTTTTCAGATAGTAATACATTACCATCAACGTCTGATAGCGTCAAGAACCATCTGTCAAGCCTTTCTTTGAACTTCAGTTCAAGCATAAACACAGTACCTTCTAAAGTAACTGTTTGAGTTGACCACTCAGTATCTGGAACGGGAATATATTGTGACATTAGTAAGTCCCCTTCTTATTTGGATTCACCGAGGCTCTTTGCAGTGCCTTTCCAGCTTGTCTTTCAGCATCCTTACCAAATGTGGTAATACCTTTTCTGGTACTTGCTGATAAGTCACAGTCAGAAAGTGCTTGCAGTTCTCTTGAAGTCAGTGCTCTTACCCCATTCGCTCTCAGGTCATGAAGTAGCTGGCAATTCATCTTCCCATTACCCAGAGATGTGGTAGTGTTCCCTGTACTCTTCTGTGAAGTTGCTGCACCGTCTTTCGTTGTAGCTGTCTTCCCAGTTGCTGCTGAGATATCTGTTTGACCTACTACAGCTTTGAAGTTAACTTCCTGAAAGACCATCTGAACTTTAAGTCCGTTAGAGATTGTGTGCTCTTTCGAGGCTTTAAATTGGGTGATTACTGCATCTTCAATCTTAATACCATCTTTACAGATGATAGAGATAATCTGCTTCTTATCCCTCCACCCCTCTACAGTAGTGATGAAGTTCTCTACAAGCTGTCCTTGTCTGGAAAGTAATAAACTCCCCTCATAGCCGACAACAACGACACCAGAGATAGCAATCGTTTTAGGAGAGCGTTGAAGGTTGTCAGTTACTGTCTGTCCAGACTGCATAGCTTGCGTTGTCACCATCATAGGTGCGTCATAGTCCATCTGCTCGGTTGCAGACAAGGTTAAGAAGGCATCTACGTTCTCCCTTAAATGGAAGTAGATTCCGTCCTTACCAGAGTATTTAATTTGTCTTGTGTCAAACATTGAAACCTCTGTAGTTAACTGCGTAGTTTCCTACGCAGCTTTAAATTACTCATCTTCAGGGTAGCTAGAGTTTAGTAAAATGTCTTCCTGATTCTTATCAGTGATATCTACCATCTTCGTAGCAATCTGCTTACCATCTAGGTTAAATGAGACGTTGAGGGTTTGCTTGGTCTGGATAGGCATACCAGATGGTGTCATCATCATTGGCATTGTGTTAACCTTGTTCCCGAATGCCTCGATAGTCTCACCGAACTTAGCAAGAAGAATGTCCCAGTTTGATTCACTTTTATCAAGGTTGACAGAACCATCCTGATTCAGTGTGTACTTACCAAACTGTGCTTGTCCGTTCTGGTCAAAGAAGAGTGGACGTTGAGGATTGGTGATATCTGCAACTGCATCCTTGAAAGGATTATCTGCTGTAACAGGGTTGTAGTTCTTCTGTGCATTAGGGTCAGAAGACCTTGTTGCTGCCAGAGACAGACCAGCGACACCAGTTGCCATTCTTAGAGCACTAACTCCAGCTACTGTTGCTGCTTCCTCACCAGCCGCTACAACCTCACCAACCTTGATACCTGCTTTGGATAACAGTTTGCTGAAGATTCCTCCACTGACAATACTACCCAGAAACTTAACAGCCCTTGTTACGACAGCAATTGCACCACCGATAGCAACAACGTTACCTAGGAAGTCTGCACTGTGTTTGATAAGGTCTTGTTGCCCCTTATCAAGGTCTGTGTACCAAGCTAAGATTCCGTAGTATGTACCAGAAATTCTGTACATGATATCCGTTACGGTATCAAGCATGTTACTCGCACCTAACAAGATTTCATTGAAAGCGCTACTAAGCATCTCAGCAGTACCCATTGAACCTTGTAAGAACATCGCTGAAGACCTTGATAGCTGTGTAATACCCTCGTTAGAGTTGTTAAACAGCGCTACAAGCATGTTTTCCCACTGAGCCTTAGCCTGACCCATTGATGTTGCTGTCTGTCCTGCTACAGCGTCTAAACCACCTGCTTGTTGAACTAGTTCAGCCATCTTCTCAGAGACTTTAGGAAGAACTTCACTAGACAGAAGTTTACCGTCCTGCATCAGCTTATCCAGTTCTTTAGGTGTCTTACCGATAGCGTCACCGAACAACTGTACCGCACCAGCAAGTCTGTCACCTAACTGACCACGAAGTTCTTCTGCCTGAACCTTACCCTTGGAAGCCATCTGTTGAAAAGCTACCATGATACCTTTCAGGTCATCATCCGAAGCACCCCTGATACGTGCGAACATCGCAGCGTTCTTATAGAAGTCCTGTGTTCCTTGGAAGCCTAAAGCTGGTTGAGCACCCGCTGCGAAGTCTGAATACTGCTTCATGGTGTCTGAGTAGTTCTGACCAACTTGGTGAGAGAACGTAGCAGCAAACATACGAGCCTGTTGAGTGTCACTACCAAAGATAGCTGTTGAGGCTAACTGCACAGACTGTCTTTTAATACCTGCCTCGATAGAACTTTTTGCAAGTTCCAGTGCTGCATAGGCTGAAGCAAAGCCACCAACCATTTGTTTCAGTGATGCGTTCGCTCTTTCTTGCAACCACTGTGATTCTTTGACTGTTCTGAGTCTAGCATTTTCAGCAATAACCCACCTTTTTGTTGTGTCAATGAGTTTCTTCACTTCCAACTCATATTCACCAACTTTACCCGAACCTTTGTACTTGTTATAAAGGTTTTGAAGGTTTCCTCTGAAGTTGTCAGCCATACCCCTACCTTGACCACCCATAGTCTCAAGTTTTCTTGTCAGACCGGAATACATGTTGTTGTTAAACATCCTTTCCATCTGTCTTTGAAGAATATCTTGTCTCTGTGGTCTTGTTGGTCTAGGGATGCCAAGGCCTTCTGGTTCAGGTGCACCCTTTCTGCCCTTTCCACCTCGGATACTAATTTTGCCGTCAACCTTCATGGCTTCTCGTAAGGCTTTATTAATTTCCTTTGCAGTCTTCTTTCCTTGAGTTTCTAATCTCTTTAAAGACTTTGCACCTTGTGAATCGAACTTGAGGGAGCTATTAAGTGCTTTATTGATTTTGCCTGAAGCAGATTGAGCATTCTTTACGATTCTATTTAGAGCTTCTTGATGAGACTTGTTAGGTTTAATTTCGAAGGATTTATTAAGTCTTCTTTCGATTCTGGTTGCAGACTGCATAGCAGCCTTTTCAACTCTTTCCAGACCCTTAATAACCTTTTCACTAAACCCAAGTTCAACAATAAAACTGTCTACCTTATGGTCTGCCATTAAATTTTACCTGTTCTTCTGAGTTCATTATACGTGAGTTCCTCTTTATAGCACCTTTGAATTTCTAAGTATTCCCTTAGAGACAGTAGGTCCGTGAAACTCATTTCGAAGAGTTGGTCGAGCGTTTCTTTACACCCTTCCATACTGTAAATAGCAAGCACAAATCGCATCTCATCTGCTTCAACGTAAGTCTCCTGCACAGCAGCATCAGTCATTGGTGTCTGTGCAAGATATCTTGCGTTTACTGAGAAGTTAGGCTTTTGAAAATGCTTGCTTCGAAAAAACTTGCAAAGTTTGCTTCTAAGGCGAATGACAGGAAGTCTACGAACTCACCGTAGTTACCTTGGAAGTATGTGTCAATGTTCAGAGGGAAGTCATCTACTGTAGCACCTTGGAACAGTTTGATAGCAATTGCGTCAATGTCGATTTCTTCAATCTTTTCAAAGCAAGCCTCTGCAAGGTCTTTGAAAGGCACTGTTGGGGCTTCCCCTTTACGTGTACTGGACATTTCAGTCAGCATCTGTGCGAATGTTGGAACAACAATCTTACCTAACTTCATAGACATTTTGATACCGTCTCTTGCACCAAGCAGGACGATATTCACATTCTTACCGTTGATTACTCTTGATTCTGTCTTTAACATTGTGTTTTCCTTAATACGAATATAAAAAAAGGGGAAGACCTTTTAAGTCTCCCCCTTGTAGGATTCATCAGATACTTGATGCTGGAATCGTTGAAGTATATTCTAGACGTTCACATCCGAAAATCCACGTCTTAGAGTTTTGGTCACGACCTAACTCAACTTGTGGAAGTTCTTGCAACCATGCGTTAACACCAGTTGCTAAGACCGAACCTGAAGGGTCATAGATTACGAAGTTTGAAGAAATATCTTCCTCAAGTTCCATGTCATCTTGTTTAGCCTGAATTGCAGCAAGTAGTAAGTTTGACTGAGCAGTCTGCATCAGTTCAATCTCAATCGTACCTGTTCTGTCTGCGTTTCTGGTTAGAGCTACTTGACCACCCGCACCGACAACTGGTGTGATAAGGGCAGAAGTTCTCTGAATACGTAAGAATGAATCTGGGGCAAAGCCTTCGATGGCAATACCATTCCAGCTACAAACTACGTCTTTTGGGGAATATTGCTGATACATAGCCATTTATTTCTCCTATTATTCGTAAGCCACTGTACCTTGCAAATTAACATCCAGAATCGCACCAGCAAGAATACCTTGGAAGGTAACGTTTTGCAGGATACGAGCTTTCTTGTCAGCAAGTGAAACTTGAGAAGCCTTTGGAACATTAACTGTGTAAGATGACAGGAAGTTTCTGTTTACGGCTCTTTGAAGTGAGGTTTCGATGACTTGACGAATACGAGTAATACCAGTATCATCATACGAAATCTTACCACCCTTCTGATTGATTAGCAAGTCTCTTAGAGATGTTTTCAAATCTGAAGCTAACCAGTCAACGCCACGGATGATATCAATCCATTCCCCACCAGAGGTAATACCTCTACGGACTACAGGAACGCCACCATCAATGTCTACATAGTTTACGCTACGAGCTTCTAGAGCCGACTTCTGAGTGCTTGTCAGGTACTTCTTAGTGCTTGGTTGTAGAGAAGTAGTTACGCCAGTTAGCTGTGCGTTACCCCATGCAATAGAGCCAGCATTGTAAGGTGCACCGTAAGCGATGTAAGCCATTTCTGGGTAGTCATTGTCGGCTTCGTGATGCCACAACAGTACAGTTCTTGTCATCTTCTCCTGTGCAAGTTGTGCAGCTACATCACCACCATAAGAAATCTCTGTACCTTCCAGTGTTCTGCTGTCTGCTGAAGCTGTGAAGAACATCTTCTTACGAGCCTGAATCTCTTCTGCCATAGAGGTCACGAACAATTCAGTTCTGTCTTCTGCTGCAAGGAAGTACCAGTCATTGTTGTACAGTTCAATTGCTTTCAGTGCAGTTGCTGCTGTATCTGCTGCTGTCTTCGCAATAGTGACCTTACCGTCAGTGTTAGTGACTTTAACGAAGTCGTTGTCACCTTTTGCAGCGATTGTCAACGTTGCAGAGCTAGTTGCACCAGACACTGAAACAGTGACTGCATCTCTTACGAGTGGGTCTGCTTCAATCTGAGTCTGTAGCTGAGTCAGTACGTCAGCCGCTGTGTTCTCTGTCTGTGCAGAGTACTGATAAGTTTGTGAAACACCACCACTTACGGCAACAGTAATCGAGTAGCTAGTTTCTTCGGTAACTGCCTCGTGGATTGAAACAGTATATCTTAAAGCACGTCTACCAACGTACAGTTGTGTCACTTTTGGAGTTTGGCTCCATAGTTGACGTGCAGCCTTATAAGCCGCAGAATTTTCATCGAAATCTTCAGCAAGTTCAGACAGAGAAGTATAACCACGCACCCTTTCTTCAAAGTTGTCAGTTGACGTTAAGAAGAGTGGTAGGCCAAAACCTTCCCTTGAAGTCCCTGCTGTGTTCAATGTAATATCTACATTAACAATTGGATTCCACATTAATTTGCCCCTTTGGAGTCTACATCTAGATGGATTGTGTATTCTGGTGGTTCTTGTGTTCTTTCATAAACCAACTCCCCATCAGCGATAACATTTTCAATAATGCTTGTGTGTTCATCTGTCAGGATTGAGTTTTTTACGACTGAAATAACAAGAGGTGCAGAATTTTCGAAATCTGTATTAAGGTATGTGTAGTCATTTGGGATATCTCCGGTGTCTAATAAAGTTGCACCTGTTTCCTTGACCAACATATCTCTTGTCGAACTTAATTCGAATCTTTGTTTTAGCTCCAGCATAATACTGTGAGCGCCTTTCCCGTTAACTGTAATCAGTACAGGAATTTGGAAGGCAATTTTGTAGTTAACTACATCGTTCTCTACAAACTTATCCAGTAGCCACCCATAAGGTGTATCTGCACTTTGACAGTACACTGTGATAAACGGTTGGTCTGGTTTCAAGCCTTTATCATTTGAGTTGTCAGAAGGGTATGACCTGATAACATTCGGCCTGTTATTCTTGTCACGAGCAAGTCTGTGACCAATAACATCAACGAGTAGTCTAACAACCCCTCTTTCAATTTCTTGTGTGTCTAACAGCATTCATTTTATCCCTTCTAATAATGATGTATTCATAGTGGGATGTATGTGCCAGTTGCATAGACCAATCCATGCACATAAACACTTCGTACTCATGACCATCAATCATCACAACGTCTGATTCCTGCCAATCTACATCATCCGAAGTTCTTAATTTAGCGACTGTGTAAAGGATTCTTGTATCTGTCAGTCTGATACCTTCAGGTAAAGCAATCTGTGTACCGTTCTTCACAGAACCTTTGACGTATGGCTGGATATTACCTTTGCAGGTAACTTCAACAGTGCTGTCAGAGGATACCCAATCACCGTCACTGTTATAAAAGCCATTATCAGAAACCTTTCTCTTTACTAAGAAACTGTGTCTGTTTAAGAGTCTCATTATTTCTTAATACCTTTCTTTGTAGAAATCTTATAAGACAGTTCATCCCTTAATTCACCTGTTTCAATAAGAGGCGCATTAAAGCCTTTTTTCTTAACTGTTGAGGGAGCATTAGGAGGGAGGATTGCAGAGTTACCAAAGCCATTTTTAATTGCTGCTTGGGTGTTCTTTGCAAATACTTCGAGGGTTTTAGTAGGATTACTTTCTAACCCGTTTAACTGCTTCTTTAGATTCCTCTTAGTCTGCTCTAAGATTCTTCGATTATTCATCATCATAGTGATTTCAAATAACCTACGATGTACTTTACCAGAGCTTGATGGTACACCAATAACTTCTTGTAAGTACATTAGAGCAGGGTAAGAGAAACCGGAGCTATGACGACCTTGTTCTTGAAAATACCCGACTTGAGCTTTAGCGGTTCTTAAGTTCTTCATAGCTCCGACTAATTTATCTCTAGCGGGGTGTTTAACCCGTTTGACCATTATTCGTCTCTTTTGTGAACGAAAACTGTATTGATAAATTTAGGGTTCTGTCTACAATCATCTCGTAGAGCATCACCGTATTCTGTATACTTCTTAACAGCGCAAGGGTCTTGTAACTTCCTCATGTCGATATCACACTGGTTGATACCGCCTGCATAAGGGGTTCCACTGATTCCAGAAGATTTTACTAAGTCGTCATGAGCAGATTTGAGAGCTTTGAATCTGGCAGAGTTGCGTAGATAAACGCCACCAACCTTTTCATCTCCCATCTTGGCAACTTGAAAGAGTAAATATTTAAGAGCTTTGATGGCTGCTCTCTTCTCATCTTTGCCAGATTCTAAGTAGAACCATTCTAGCACCGACTGTTCAACGAGAATTTCATCATTGTTTGTGTCGGTGCATAGAATCCTTACTCTGTCAAGAGGGTTATTGGCTGGGTCGCCTGTGTAACACATTTATAACCCCCTAGCAAGGTATTATTATTCTGGAGCTTTGTCAGCACGAACGTCTACCAGCAACTGAGGACGAGTACAGTATGGCAGCATGTAAGAGTGAGCTTCGAAGTCAATACCTTCATCACGGTCTTTCTCGTACTCGAACAGGTACAGTTCCTGACCTAGGGTATTTGCATAACCCATCTTAGGACATGGACCGTAAGCCACTTCGAAGATGTTGTTTGCTTCACCCAGCATAGAAACGTTAGGGAAAGCATGACCTACACCAACATCTGCACCAACACCGTCGATGCTAATCAGCGTATGAGTCTTACCACGCTTGTCTTTGAACTTACCGTTGTACTGTACGAACTTCACACCACCGTAGTAGAAGGTGTTCATGTGAGCCTGAGTACCATCGCTTCCACCAGTTCTCAGAGAACCAGTAATTTGTTGCCAAGCAAGTGGAGTTTGCTGTGCAAGGTACGCATCACGAATCTTAGGATGCTTAGTCAGCTTAGAGAAGAAAGTTCTGTCAACGATTACGTGAATTTCTTCACCGTTGATTACAGAGCCAGTTCTTGCTTCGTCTTCCATCTGCATACGAATGTCTTCAATTGCAGCGTCAACGTCAGCGTTTGGATTGTCTAGGTCGAAGTACACAGTCTTCTTCTCTACACCAAACTGCTTGTACAGGTCAGCGTACAGAACACCTTTCGCATCAACTACTTTACCCTTCAGAGCTTGCATGAACAAGAACTCACGAGTGATATCGAACTTGGTACGAATCTTCATCAGCTTACGAGCACGAACAACTGCTTCAGTAGTCAGTTCATTCGCAGTACCAGCAGCACGTACACCTTGGATTTCATCAGGAGTGATGCTCTCAACTTCCTTGAAGTACATCATTGGGAAGGCAACTTGCTTCAGGGTTTCTGGCGCACTTGTTTCAGCCTTACGACCAGTACGGTCTACTGCATCCAGTAAGCTAACGTCCCAGTCAGTCAAATCCATCAAGAAAGTAGTCTGAGTGATTGGGTTAGCACGGAACAGGTTCAGTCCAGAAATGTAGCCGTATGTATTTGGTACAGACTGAATCTCACCAGTCAAGTCTGCTAAGAAACGGCTAGAGTTTGGGAAATTTGTATATGGCATTAAATGCTTCTCCGATTATTGTTATTATTCTTAAAGGCCAGTAGGAACGAAATCAATGCTTTTCGCTTGCAGTGCAGCCTTAACAGCAGCTTCGTCTACACCTTCTTCCAGAACTAGAGCGTCTTTCAACTCTGCTTCACGGAAGATACCAACAACGTACAGTTGTCCGTGGTAAGACAGTTTCAAGTCGCTGTAGAAGTTAACGATACATACAGAGTCAGCTTGGGCTTCTTCACCCTTTGCAACTTTAGTACCATCCGCTTTCAGGACTTCACCAATTCTGTAGTTGATACCAGCTTTAGGCTCGTACACCTTACGAGAGTGACCATTTGGAGTCACTTGTTCCCACAGGATGATATCGTTCAGTCTTTCATTTTGACCTAAGTGAGTGTAACCTTGGTATAAAGGCATTATCTTATTCCTTATCTAATCATAGTCTTTAGGGCATTACGAAGTGCAAGTTTGCGTTGCTCTTCACTTTCTGCCGAGGCTTTTGTTGGTTCGTCTTGAACGTCTTTTTCTTCTTCGACGTCAGCTTCACCATCGTTACCTAGCTCTTCCATAGCAACAGAGGTTTCTACAACCTTACCTGCTGTTTCTTTCAGCTTGGCATTTTCAGCATCTTTTTCAGCAAGAGCAGCTTTGTGAGCTTCTTCTGCTTCATTCATCTTAACGAGTGCACCATCTACAGTGCTCATGAACAGAGAACTCATTGGGCTATCCATACCAGCTTCCATCAGGAGCTTTGCAGCATGGCTTGCATCGAAACCTAGGGCATCAGCAGATGCGCTTAGCTTATTAGTCAAGTCGTTTAGGGCTGCTTCACTCTCACGAGCTTTCATTTGAGCAACCTGCTCACGTAGAGCAACCAACTCTTTCTTTTCTTCTTCGGTCATTGAAACCTCTTTAGTAATTTCAGCACTACTCAAAGATTCCTCTTGAGAACCTGCTAAATAATTTAAAAACTCATCTTGAGATTTGATAGAATCAATAAGACCTCTCTCAAGAGCATCCTTCGCGGAATAAACGTCAGCCTGTGTTCCCTTAACATCTTCAACAGATAGACCTCTTGCAGATGCTACGAAACTTGTAAAGGTGTTATAAACGTCATTGATTCTGTCTTGCAGTTTTACACGACTCTCATCGCTTAACTCTTGGAAAGGAGAACCAAGTCCTTTATAATGTCCGGCCTTGATAACGTTAATCTCGATACCGTTCTTCTGGAAAGCCTTTGTCATCTCTTGGTGAATCATAATTACACCAATTGAACCTACATCAGCGTCTGGAGAAGCAATTACTTCATCAGCAGCAGAAGCCAGTGCGTATGCAGCAGAACAAGCAAACTCATCTACATAAGTGATGATTTTCTTTTTGCCTCTGCTATCTTTGATATGTCTGGCAAGTTCGAAACAACCTGAAGCCTCACCACCACCTGAATCGACATGCAGGACAATGGTATCAATGGAATCATCTGCCAAAGCCTCATCAAAGCCTTTACGAAGACCTTCGTAAGAACTCAAACCACCTGTGCACATTGCATCAATGTATGACATGCGGTGAGTTAATCCACCCATAATAGGGACGACTGCAACGTTATCATGAACCTTTAAACGAGTTTTTGCATCGCCTTTAGGTTTCTCAAAGTTAACTGCTGCTTGGATATCGTCGCCCATAACTCGACTATTTACATAAGTCGCTACGGAGTGAGCTAATGATTCAGTGGCAAGTAAAGGTTGTCCGAAAACTCTGTCAGCTAGTCTAAAAATTCTAGTAGACATTTTTTCACCTTATTTGTTTAAATCTACCGAGATGGCAGAAATAATGTAAGCACCCTCTTCAGCAAAATACTGTGGCTTATTTAAAAGACCAGTTGCTAAGCATTTGCCTTCTTCATCCCACAAAGAATAATGAGATACCGTAGAAGACGCTGGTACAGTAATTGTTACCGTGTCCTCTGAAGCAATTAATCCATTGTCAGGTGATGAGAAAAAGATTGGGGTAGGTTTTGTAACCTGATTTGCTGTAGGTTCTACCGATGGGTCTACATTATGTAAAACGATTGTGTTTGGGGTTAATGTGGCAAGAATTTTATTCTTTCCGTCAGTTGTTAAAGTTCCCATTAATTAAACCTTACTTTTCTTTTAAGGATTGTTGAATGGTTGCCGGAATTGTCTACCACTCTTACAAGCATATCACAAACTTTACCTTTGACAAGCATTTTGTAATCATCTTGTGAAAAAAGATAATCTAATCTGTTATGCTCTTTATTTACTGTCATGGGGGCTTGGAATGAATCTTGAATGGTGATGTAGGCTGCTCCAACACTTTCCACATCAACTCGTTTGTTCTCACAGTTATACAACTTTACACCCAAAAGACAGGAACTGTCAAATGGAATTTTAACATAATCTTCACAAAAACCGGAAATAAATAACTTTCCGCTTAATGAAGCATCTAAAAACCTGCAAATTGTTAGTGAGTCTGTGTCTAAAACACCATCACTCTTCTTACCTGAAAGGCTGACCCTTGAGCCAGCCTCTACAGTTAATTCGTCAGTGACAGCTAAAACACCCCTATAAGCATGAACTCTTGTCGAGTTTGAAATAGTGATTGTTTCTGCCATTATCAATTGCTCTCATTTGCTGTGCTTTTATCTAATGCAGATGGGTTCTTCGCAGTACCTTCACCAGCAGTCTTATAACCATCACCTGAACGGCTTTGGGTATTAGGCGACAGATGTTCTGCAACAGGTTCGTCTTCATTAGCTGGGGCAAGTCCAATGTGCTCTCTAAGTTTGTTAGAAAGAGCTTTGTCAACCTCCAGAGCACCAACAGCAACAGTCTTCTGAATGTAGCTTGCAAGAGCTTCTAAGTCAGGTGTTTCGATATCGTCATAGATAATCTTGACATGTTCTTCATCATCCCACATGTTTAGTGTGTAAGTCTGATTAACCAAGTCTCTATTAATGACGTTCTGAATCTGCTTAAGCAGGATATCTACAGACATTGCTAAGAGTGTCGTTTTAGAATCTGCTAAAGAGAATGAACCATACTTAGACTGACCCATTGCGAGTACGTCTGACATGAATGCCATCATAATCTGCTTAGAGTATCGGTCAATGATGCTTCCTGTGTCGTAAGCCTTTGCACCCTGTCTTGATACCAGAGAGAACTCGAAGATATCTTCTTTCGTATCTGGGTCAATAAAACGAGGCCAGATAATACCTGCTCTGTCGTTAGCAATCATGTCGTTAACAACGGTTTTGCAGTATTCTACGAAGGCTTTCTTTTCAGGTTCTGCATTGGCATCCAGATAATCTGGTGGAAGACCAATCTTCGGCATACCAACTAAGTCTCTTGAAACACCGACAGCTTCATACTCTTCAATCTGAACCTTGTACTTCCAAGGGACATAAGCATTGATAAGTGGTGAGCGTCCTTCTGGGTTCCCGTACTCATCATCATACTTAAATAACATGAACTTGCTTCTAGGAAGTTTTCTTGTCAGAGGTAAGTCACCACTTCCTAATGCTGCGCTAATGTGGGAGACATTCTTAAGGTTCTGTCTGACACCCTTCAGTTTTCTGAAGTCATCATCAAAGTACCATTTATCAAGTGTTGTCTGGTTTCTGATTGGGAGTTTAGCCCAGCCAATTAGACCGTCATTAAACTTGGAAGGGTACTTCCCAGTATTACCTTGTCTCTTCTTATAAACTTTCTCATTAACGCAGAAGCCGTAAGTACAGAATGACATTACAGAGTTGATAAAGTCTGCCCAATCATGCTCCATGTCATCCATCAGAGAGTTGAAGAAAGCTGCTCTGTCAATGTAATGTTGTTCTTGTTCCTTTCCTTGTGGGGGAACAAATCTCCAGTTTACTTTCCTTACAAACATCTTGATAATGTTTACAGAGGCTGCTACTGCTGGGTCACGTAGCATTAACTGGTAAGTTCTAGTGTTTTCAGGGAACCTCAAACATTGTCTAGGCTCCTGTAGGATTCTCCCGCCTCTGACGGTTAACCCTAGATTACCAACCTCACCCATTCTGAATTGTGGTAGGCTGTTATCTGTATCCGTAAGTTCTGCCATTCTTTACACCTTTTATCTTCTAAGCCCCTCATAAGGGTTCTCTACCTTGATATCGGTGTGGCTTCCCATTGAAGGCGGCTTAAACAGTTTGATTTCGTTTAGACTGTTGAATGCGTCACTGGTAGCATCCACTTGGTCATCCTTACCTCTACCGTCACCACAAAAACCTTCAAGTTCTAGGAAGAATGCGTCATTCCAACTTCCTCGGAGGATTTTAACTAATCCAGCTTCAGAAGCAGATGAGAAACCTGCAAAACGTGTGACTTTATCTTTGTTGGTTGGTCTAGCTCTGGCTCTGTAGCCCTTTTCAGCTAGTTTACGGATGAGTGATGTAGCGTATGATTTACCAGCAGCACCGGGGTCTTGAGGGATAAAAATACCAACCCGTCTACCGTCTTCTTCAGCAGTAGAACTGATTTGTTTTTCAACACCGGATGGTCTATCTCTAAATCTTACTACGTTCATCACATAATAGCAACCGTCTTTTTTAGACTTAGCCATCTTGACACCAGCAGTCCAGTCAGGGTTTGGGTTAACTTCTGACGGCAAAGTCGCCGCTAAGTCCCATGCTCTCACTGAATGAATATCATCAGGAACTTTGTCAACAATCTCACACCATTGTCTTTGCCAGTAGTTTGAGCCTTCTGCTCTGGCTTTCCAGTTTCCGTAACGAAGTCTTGCAACGTTTACTGGTGTGTTGTTTTCCAGTTTCCCTCTATACTTAGGCTCAAGGAAATCTAGGATTGGGTTGTCATCAATGGTTCCAGAGATGAATGTGTATGTCTGTGGGACTTCGAGTGGGAACATGTTGATGATTACATCTCTGTCCCAGTCTGATACCATGACACCATCGTTCATGACATACCATCTCACCTTTCCACACTTCTCTGGGTCAGGGAATCCCTCTTCATCTAGGAAAGGTTCTACCCAGTCATAGATGAAGTGGTCCCTGTCTGGGTTCATTGAAATCTTCATGTAAGAGTCAACGTCAGCACCAGAACGAAGACGTGTTTGCAGGTAAGTAATTTGTGACTCGCTGAAGTGTGTTCCTTCGTCGAAATACACAGCGGAGTATTCAATACCTTGGTGTCCTTCAGAGTGCTTTTCAAGTTCTAAATAGGTAAACTTGATAGTAGCCCCAGAAGGGAATGTGATAGTCATTTTCTGTTCATGTGGTACGCCACCAAACTTACTGAACAGCTTCTTAGCTGCTGGCCACAAACCACCTTGTAACTGTGTAGTGTTTCGACGAAAGTACACAGCGTTGTAGTCTGGGTCTTCAATGAATCTTAAAGAGTCCATTAAGAGTGCAGCAGTCTTACCAGCACCCGCAGCACCACCGTAAAGTACTAAGTCTGCGTCAGTATTCAGGAATGTCTCTTGGGAGCCTGGTTGGGGAGCGACATAGTTCTTGTCAGTCATGAGTCTGAAGATTAATCGAACTTGGTCTGGGTCATATCTAAGTAGTGTCAGAATTTGAGTAGGAAGGAGTTTGGAAGGGTCTTTTCCGAAAGATTTAATAATTGCTTTTACTTCTTCGGAAAGCCCTAGCTCACCAGCTAAGACCTTCCTTACATCTTCTACTCTTTTCTGCTTAATGTAGTTGATATTCATTAAGCCTCCAGAGCGTTTACTCGCTTTCAGCAGACTCTTCAGCAGCCTCTTCGGTTTCTACACCGAACTGAACATCAACGGCATGTAACAAAGCTTCAAGAGTAGCTTTGTCATCTTCCAGCCCTGTGGCTCTCTGTAGTCTTTTTGCTACGGTAAACAGGATGTTTTGTAGGTTTTCTACCTCTTTACGTGATTCGTAAAGGTCTTTGTATACGTTTTCGCTCATTGTAATTCTCCATCATAAAAATTAAGGAATCTCCCAAAAAAGACGGCACAGAGGCCGCCAAAGGAGAAACCACAATGTATGCCAGCGACATACTCTATAAGGCTTCTTATACAGTATAACACTGCAAAAAAGCCCTGTCTAAAAATAATCTGTTCAGGATTACTCATAGCAGGGCATCATTTCAGAGAGAGATGTAGCATGTTTATTTGGAGCGTTGGATGGGGCTTTAACCCACATAATCTTGTTTTGCAGACAAGCACATAGTCATTTCTGTCACCAACGCATGTTTGGAGGAAGATACCAGACTTGAACTGGTACACCGATTTCTCAGCTACTGGCAGTTTAGCAAACTGCTCCCTTACCTTTTAGGGTTAATCTTCCTAGGATTTTAATGTTTCTTTCATTTCAGGTGTTGCAATGGAGTCAATGATTCCACTCTTACAAGCATCATCAAACCAGTCTGGTAAGATACCTGCTAAGAACCCGTGGATATTCGTTTTCAAGTAGTCAGCAATCTCTGCTAACTCATCTTCAATCATTGTCTCGACACCGGACACATACTCTTCAACCTTAGCAGTGGCTTCTTCAATCTCAGCAGCAGCTTTTGAAGCTAACTCTTCAATCTCTCCAACCCCTTTGTCAATAGCATCTTGTAGCTCTTGCAGGGTCTGGTTAGCACTGTCTAGGGCACTATTCAGAGTGTCCATAACTTTGTGTCCAGCTTCACTAACAACCCCCATAACACCACTGAAAGGTGTACATCCGGTTTGTTCTCCAGCAGCACCCATTACGTTCTGATAGCTCTTAGCGACTTGCATTCTTGAAGAGAACTCATCAATAGACTTCTGACCATAGTCAGTCAGGGTCTTTGTAGTTTCTGTGCTTTTACCCAGAGTCTGTGTAAAGCCTGTCAAGACAACCTCTGTCAATCCAGCAGCGATAAGTTTATCTTTTGTTGTAGGGTCGGATACAGAGGATAAGGTTTTTGCTAATCCTGAAGAGACAGCAACTGTACCACCTAGAACGGCAGCACCTGTAATGAGTGGGTTAGAGAATCCGTTACCAGATTTAAGAAGGTTGAAAACATTCTTACCTTGGTCTGTCATCGGTTTCATATTACCACCTTATTAGATTTGGTAGCCCAGCGGGTATTGAACCCTATTCTCATGTTTTTCAGACACGCGCTTTAACCTTATAAGCTACTTGGGCTATAATTTGGGGTGACTTACGGGATTCGAACCCGTATAGACCACATTCACAGTGTGGGTCATTGCCATTTATGATAAAGTCACATTTAAGGACTCTCATAAGAACCCTTAGAAATGACTTTGGTACTCCATATCGGATTCGAACCGATACATAACACAGATTTTAAGTCTGGCCTCTCTGCCAATTGGAGTAATGGAGCTTTGTTTGGTGGGGGATGAAGGAATTGAACCCTCATTACCGGAGTCAAAGTCCGGTGTTTTAACCGTTTAAACTAATCCCCTAGTGATTCCTAACTCTTGTAAGCAGATATGCGTTATTACAGGTGTCTTTGTTTTCTGGTAATAGTGTTTCAAAGATAATCTGATTGAAATGACAACCAGCAAATCCGTGAACAACCTTCATAACTTCGTATGGGTCGCATTTCCAACCAACAACGATGAAAGATGTGTCACCAACTTTTGCTGTTTCAATCTTATCAGCATCTGCATGACTCTCAATGATTAATTTACGCACGTAACCACCTAGTAATTGGCGCAGGATAAGGGACTCGAACCCCTATTAACAGCTTCGTAGACTGTTGCTCTATCCATTTGAACTAATCCTGCAAAACTGGTGTTCCAAGACGGATTCGAACCGTCACTAATACAAGGTTTGAGCTTGCATCCTCTGCCAATTGGGATACTGGAACTTGGTACTCAGTGAGGGACTTGAACCCACTTCACCAACTTGTAAGGATGGTGTTTTACCATATAAACTAACCGAGCGTAAAAGGTCTGGAGTTGTTCCGCTACCACAACCCCGTGGAATTTGTTACGGTCTTCAGTTGACTCAAAGCGGTTTTTCACTTGACCTAAATTGGTGCTGCTCACAGGACTCGAACCCGCATTTCCATCCTTACAAGGGATGTGTAATAGCCAATTATACGAAAGCAGCATTGTTTGGAGCATCCAGAGGGAATCGAACCCTCAACCTCAGTTTGGAAGACTGTAATTTTCCCGTTTAAACTATGGATGCACTGATTGGTGGAGAAGCAGGGAATTGAACCCTGTACTTAAGTTTGCAAAACTTATGTTTTAACCATTTAAACTACATCCCCGAATTTGGTACAGGTGGAGGGAATTGAACCCATCGTCTTACTGATTAAGAGTCAGCCGCATAACCATTTTGCTACACCTGCATTAATTTGGTACACCTAGAGAGATTCGAACTCACACTGCATAGATTCTAAGTCTAGTGCCTCTACCAATTGGGCTATAGGTGCATTAAGCCTTTGTAGATGGCTACACAGTATGTGAGCAACAATGACCGAAATAGACTAAACCATTTACGTAGCCATCTACAAAGACCTAAATAGGTCTTAATCATAGCCTTCTTTAATCCGGTGGCTAGTACCTTTGGAGAGCTTGATATCATCTCTTCTCCGTGACACCTACTAGGCGTTTCATCTTGTGTACGACAATACACGAGGGATAAACCGAAAATGCGAGCAAGCATGACGGTGTAAATCTTATTAGGCGGTAAGTAAAGGAGTCGAACCCTCACCGTATCACTACAATGGCAACTGTTTTCAAGACAGTTTGGCTTCCATTAGCCGCTACTTACCCCTAATAAGACTTTGGCATGGGACGGAGGAATCGAACCCCTTTGAAACGGTGTTGGAAGCCGTTGCTCATGCCTTAGAGTCTTAACATCGTCCCATACTTCAACAGAACTTGTCGTATTTCACAACACTACAAAGTCCCTACTCAGATTATTTACATGTTCTGGAAACATGAGATAAAGACCACCTCCATTTGGAGACACTCTAAATATGGTACTCCGTATAGGACTCGAACCTATATCAATCTGTTTAGAAGACAGATGCCTATCCTTTAGACTAACGGAGCATTAACATTCTGAAGGGTACTTTAGTGCATTTAAGCCAAGCCCTATTCGGGATACCCTTTAGAATGTTGCCCACTTTATTAATCATACCGTGGGCTAGTACGCCAAATTCTTTGATGAGGGGTTGGAAGACCTCACTGGTGTTTAGCCTATTAAGCTACTGCCAGAAAAACATTATCGTTTGCATTTATTTTAAATTTGCAAAATAGACGCTACGCTAACGAAAACTAAGGTTACTATAAAGTGGTCACATCTCATTGTCAACAACTTTATTGAAATTGGTACTGTGAGAAGGATTCGAACCTTCTTCCTTTCGGTTATCAGCCGAATGCACATCCATATGTGCTTTCACAGCATTGGAGGTTCAGATGGGATTCGAACCCACATTCATAGGGCTTATGAAACCCTTGCATTACCATATCTGCGACTGAACCAGAATAAGTACCCTTGGTAGAGAAACTATTGAGTGGGTGTTTCCAGCCGCGCAGGTGTTTCTCAGTTAAGGGTGAATTTGGTAGAAGTGGAGGGATTCGAACCCGTCGCCTGTCAGATTAAAAGTCTGCCGCATCACCATTCTGCTACACTTCCATTATTCTTGTAGGTAAGCTGTCCAGTCTTGCTTAAGGACTGTAGCGGTGCATTATATCAGGACGTATACTAGTATTTAGACCTACTCTGCTCAGGGGCCGCATACTCCCCATATAAGCAACAGCTTACTTACAAGAATAATAACTAGGACCAGACCAACGCTTAACATGGAGATAGATTAAATTTCTTCATACATTGTTGAGTGTTTGCTGTATTTGGTCTTCTGCCCCATTAAAGAACTCTCGAAAGAACCCTTTAATGGAGGGACTAAAAAGTCCTTCCTAAATTGGCGGCTACAATGGGACTTGAACCCATATCGTCTCCCGTGACAGGGGAGTATTTTCTCCAGTTAAACTACATAGCCTTTATTGGTGTGCCGTGTAGGAGTCGAACCTACCGAGTCTCAATGACAAGGGATTTACAGTCCCCACCGCTACCATCTACGGGATAACGACACATTTAAATTTGCGGTTAGTCAGGGATTCGAACCCTGTGCCATTCGCTTAACAGGCGACCGCACATACCTTATGTGCTTCCTAACCTTAATACATTGCCAGACCGTGTTATCTTTTATCCGCAAAAAGTAGTTTTGTTGCTGAATACGGTCTTCTGCAAATTTGGAGGCGGGTGTAGGAGTCGAACCTACCGATACCATGCTAATGAGGCATGTGAGACACCCTTTCTCTATACCCGCAATTCTTAATGACCAGACCAAATGATTTGTTTCCGATTACAGGTCAGATATATAATTTGCTGCAATTGGTCTTCTGTCAAATTCTGGAGTCGTAGACGGGATTCGAACCCGCGAGCAACTGCTTGAAGGGCAGGTGGCTAACCTTTTGCCTTCTACGACATAAATTTGGTCTGTGTTGTAGGAGTTGAACCTACGACCTCTCCGTCCCAAACGGAGTGCTCTACCAAACTAAGCTAAACACAGATAACTTTTCAAATGCTATAAAGTAACTTTAACACTCTTTTTAGCGACTTGTCAAGAGTTTTTTAAGATAATTTTTAAATTATTTTGAAAGACTCTCTTCCGTAACCCTATGACTCAATACTAAAGGATGCTGACAAACCTGTCAACACCCTTTTTCAAAATTTATTACCAGTCGTAGCGTGGAATCATGACTGCCTTCATCATAACTGTTACAGGGTCAAACTTCTCACCCCCTAAAACAGCCTTCAGAGTTGCTGGAGAGAACCCTGAAACGATAGCGACATTATCATCCTTTGCAGAAACCTCACAAGACTTACTACGGCTTGCAAGATACCAGAAAATAATCTTAGGCATCTCGTAACCTGCATCTTTAAACTGCTCTGCAATAGCTTCGTAGTTCGTCTGACCGCGATTACCTTCTACATAGTTAAACTCCATGTCAGAGAAGATAATGACCTTTTCAGGCATCTCATCTTGAGCGATGTTCTCTTTTTTGGCGATATCAAGAATACGCTTAAACGCTGCTTGGATATCTGTTGAGCCATACTCAACATGCTGCATAAGCTGGTCAACACGACTTGACAGGTTTCCTTCAAGTTTCTTCAAGTATGGGTCAGTCGAGTAAATCAGGACACAATCTTTGAAGATGCCCTTATTACGCTCTGCAATATACAGAGAAAGCGACAAACCAATATCAAGTGCATTCACGGACCCAAACACTTCACAAGTCATGGAACCTGATACGTCAGACATACACAGGATGTTCTCATTACCAGTCACGTAGTTAGGTAGTGCTTTCCACTGCTCTTCTGCAACAGCACTAACACCATGATACGAAGACTTAAGTACATCGTAAGGGTAAACAGCACCAGCATTGATTTTAGCCTTACCAGAGGCCAGAGAATTGACGTAATCAGCATAACGCTCACCATCCTTCTCTAAGAAAACCCTCTGTAGTCTTGCAGCAGCAAGAGAAGGAACTTTGCTGTAGTCAATCGCTTCGAAGTTCCCAGAGCTAATCTTCTGCTCTACAGTATCGGAGGTTACACGAAGAAGCCCACGATATTCCTTCTCAGAGAGTTTGAAGAACTTACAAAATGCCTTGGTAAATGCTTTGTTTTTCTTTTTAACTCGTGGGAGCCACTTACCAACCAGACCTCTTGTTGACTCATCGACAAGGTGCTTCTCAATGATTCGGAACATTTCCGTTTCGAAGCGAGTGCCTAGCAGGATGAACAAGTCATCATAACGGCCCAACTCAGGAATCTTTACAACGATTCGCATAACTTCGTCGTCAGTCAGAAGTTTATTGTCAATGACAGACTTCAGGACAACACGGAAAGCGTTACGCTCACCCATTCCTTCTCTTGCATCTCGCATGTGAAGCAGAATACGAACAGCAACGTCTAAATCCACTTTTGCAGCATTAGCAAATGCCTCTGGGAGTTCTTCTGGGTGGTTTCTGCTGGAACCTGCCAGCTTAAATAAATCAACTAATTCGCTACCAGAGGATGAGTGGTTAACAGCCCCATTCTCGGTGTGGCTTGCATACAAATGTGCGTTATCAAAAATTCTGCTCATATTCTAATCTCCAAAATTGTTAGTAGAGATAACTTAGAACAACTTTGAAATCTTGTCAACTAGTTTTCTTAAGTGTCGCAACAGATGAGAAAGTAGGTTTGCTAGGTTCTTCGTCTTTTGGATTGCGAATAACCTTCTCTTCAGCAGCAAGAGCTTTCATTTCACCAGCAGATTGAGACATGATGGCCTTACCGACCTCAATCATCTCTTTGATTTTAACATCCTTCGGGTCTAGTCCGAACTCTGCAAGTTTTTCTGCATCTCTCGTTACGATGGCTAGGAAGAGTTTTGCTGCATGTTCAGAGGTGTTGTCAATGGTGAGCTGTGCTTTGACTAGAGAGCGTTTGTTACGTGAACCTTTTGGTCTTCCGTTTGGATTACCAGATTGACCTTTTTTGAATCGGCCTTTGATTTCTTTAGTAGCCATTAAGCCTCCTTTGTAGTTTTTTTAAGTAACTTCAAAGTTAACTCTGATAAGATATCTTTTAAGTCTTTTTAATATCCTTTAAGTATAAACAAAGAACATAGAAAGATGTTCTATTTAAAAAGATACTAAGTAAGTCTTTAAAGAACCCTTTTAAGTTAACTATTAAGTGTTTTATGACTTTAAAGGTTGTCAAGCCCTTTGTCAACACTTTCTGTAAAATTATTTTTGTTGACTTTTCACGGGCATTCTTGTATTGTCATAGATAACGCTGTAGGGTTCTCCTTTGGGAAGGAGACTTTAATGAGAAAAAATAATGACTTGAAGAATGGTGATAAAACCAAATCCTTAGAAGAGAATAAGTTTGTAGAGAAAACACACTACACTGCCTCGGAATTAGGTTTATACCAGTTCTTCCAACGGTATAGACACGAAGAGGAAAGTTTATGTGCACTACTACATTAGAAATCGAAGATATCTTGAATGTTCACTCAGCATTTAGCATGTGTGAATGGTCTTGCACTAACAAACACTTCGATACTTTGAAATCACTTTACATAAGGGCTTGTGCTCAACCTGACTCAGAGGAACACTTAATGGTTTCACGCTCAGAGTTTTCAGCATTTCTCTATTGCAGCAAAATCTTAAAACTAAGAGGCGCGTATGATGAATAACGTTATGTACAATTACAATGGTGACGGCTCTATTGCAGTCTCGACACTATACTCAGATGACCTACTCAAAGAGTTAGTCACACAATGCTCAAGAGGTATGTTTTATGTACCAATGAGTTTCAAAAGTAAATCATTCTCTAGTAACTTTTTCAGGGTTACTGTAGCAAGAGATGCAGAAAGTTATGTAAACAGTTCTGGTGTTTATAACTTAGTAGCTCTTGGTGATGGTGTTTACAAACTCGTATGTCACGATGCGGAAACATTCTTTGCTGTGTTCAGTGACCAAATCTCCAAAGATGCTTACGAATACGTTGAGCACACTGCATCTTTCTACCCAGCAAACTACACCTGCAACCTGAAAGCAAAAATCCCCTCAAGCAGTGAATCAAGTGATGAAATCTCCTTTGAATCGAGTCCTGCACTAGACACGTCTGGTGATGATGTTGATGAAGCTGTTGAAGGTTTCAACATGGAATACGCATTAGGGTTGAGTGATAAGGCAAAGTTTATTGAGTACACAAATAAGTATGGCTTCAACTTTGATAAGGAAGTTAACCTTAAGAAGTTGAAAAACATCCTTAGAACTAAAATCTGACATAGGGGACTGAAAAGTCCCTTTATTTTTATGAGGTATTAATGATTAAAGCAAGAAGCTACCCAGACTTTAAAGAGTTTATCAAGGGTTTCGTAGCAAGCGTAAAGGCAGGTGACAGATACGACTTCAGAACCTACCAGAACGCAATTTTACCACTGACCTATAGTTCTCCTTGGCCTGAAGCAGATATGGCTCCCCTGAAGAGTCCAGAGATGTTCACGTACAAGCCAGACTACAAAGTACCATACACTGAAGACATGCTGTACAGCGTTGGTGCTCAGATGGTGACAGCAGACTTCTTCATGGACCTGCAATACGCTATCGACCAAGGTAAAGATGTTGTGACCGTTTATGCAGAGTGGCTTGCAAGAGTAAAACCTTACTCAATGCTAAACGCTAAGCTGAAGGACGCTATCAAGCCTCCAGTAGTAACTAAGCAGCCAACTTCACAGACTGTGAACGAAGGTGCAACACTGACACTATCTCTTGAAGCAGACAATGCTATCGGATATCAGTGGATGAAGGGTGAAGAAGAGTTGGGTAACGGTAGTGAAGCTACCTACGTGAAAGATGCAGTGAAACCAAGTGACGCAGGTTCTTATAAGTGCGTTGTTCAGGGTGAAGCTGACACCAGCGTAGAATCTAATGCGGTTACTGTGAATGTTAACCCTCTGCCAGTCATCACTAAGCAGCCAACTAGCCAGACTGTTAAAGAAGGTCAAGCTGTGAGTGTTAGTGTTGAAGCAAACCATGCAGATAGCTACCAATGGCTGAAAGATGGTGTGAACGTTGAAGGTGCTAACAAGGCTACCTTTACCAAGGCAAACGCTGTAGTTGGTGATAGTGGTTCTTATCAGTGTAAGGCTGTAGGGGATGATGGCGAAACGCTTTCAGCAGCAGCTAAGGTGACTGTTAATGCTCTTCAACCTCCAGTGTTTACCAAGCAACCAGAAGCGGTAACGACGAAAGTTGGAAAAGCTATTACCCTAACCGCTGAAGCATCTCATGCTACAAGCTACTCATGGTTGAAGGATGGTAAAGCTGTAGAAGGGGCAAATGCTGCAACCTTTACTAAGGCAAGCGCTGTAGAAGCCGATAGTGGCTCTTACCAGTGTAAGGCTGTAGGTCCAGATGGTACAACGCTTTCAAATGCAGCGAAAGTTACTGTAAACCCTCTTGAGCTTCCAGCAATCACTGCTCAGCCAACAGACCAGACTCTTACCGTAGGTGGAAAACTTACCCTGACGGTAACTGCTACAGGTGCTAAGAGTTACCAGTGGAAGAAGGGTGGCAGCAACATCGAAGGTGCTAATGCAGCAACATACACCAAAGATGCAGTAGCTGCTGAAGATGCTGGTAGCTATTCAGTAACTGTTATCGGAGTTGACGGTAACGTAGACTCTAAAGCAGTAAATGTCGTTGTTAACCCAGCAGCGGCTGAAGGAGGTGCTTAATGAGATTATCCAACGAGGGCTTAGCGGCCCTCAAATTCCTTGAAGGCTTCCGTGAAGAAGCCTACTTAGACTCTGCTGGAGTACCTACTATCGGGTATGGTACAACAAAAGTTGATGGTGGACCTGTGAAGATGGGTTCCACGATTTCTAAAGAGAAAGCTGAAGAGTGTCTCTCTAAAGATATCACATGGGCTGAAGCGGTAGTTAACGAAAAACTGTCTTCACCAGCTACACAGAACGAGTTCGATGCTCTTGTTATCGAAACTTATAACATCGGTGCACCAGCTTTTAAAGAATCAACCTTCTTGAAACGTCACAACGCTGGCGACAAAGTTGGTTGTGCAGAAGCTATGCAGTGGTGGAACAAAGTCACTGTGAATGGTGAGAAAGTTGTTAGCGAAGGTTTGAAAAACCGTCGTAAATACGAAGCAGATATTTATCTTGACGCGAAATACCCTGCATAGTAAATTCCAAAGACTCCTTCGGGGGTCTTTTTTGTTTTATGGAGATAGAAAATGAAGATTTACGCTGAAGACATTGGTAAAACGTTCTACACACGCTCTGGGATACCTGTAAGAATCTCTGGTTCAAAGGTCACAACTGTTGGTTCAGAGGTACAAACACGGTTCGTCGTAGAAATTGTTGGACGCTCACCAGTAACTGCTGCTAACAAAGGTTGGATACTCGGTGACACATACAGTGTGGCTGATAACGGGGCTTACACAATCCTTGGTGAGATGGACTGCGACATTGTGCACAAAGGGCCATTGACAAATTCTTCTTTGGTATGCTACTATCAAAACCTCCTTAAGAAGGCTGTCAAGCGTCATGAACAAGAAATTGAGTATCATGAAGGGCAGATTCAGAAGCTGAGAGAGAAAATTAAACTAGCAGAGGAAGGACATTATGAATAAAGATGTGCATACCCAAGTTAAAGCCATCCGTGTTAAAGTTGACACCAGTGCTGAAGCCCCGAACGGTGAACAGCTAAGACCTCTGTCAAATGGTGTAATCTACGTAGACCAGTATGGAGCTATGTGTCTGGAGTTTGAATCCGGTTCTGTCTTACACTGCACCCGTATCGACGAAGATGGTTGCCCTGTGTTTGGATGGTTTGGACGTGAGTTCCCTAAATACGCAATCTTCTACCCAGATGGCGGTGAAGACTGGACTGTTCAGTCAATCCTTGACGAACTTGCTGGCGTACCTGTCGAAGAATCTGAAGAAGAGCCTGTGGAGATTACCTTCACATTCGTCTCCGAGTCTCAAGTTGGTGAAATCAGCCACACAGACATTATCAGTGTTACTCAGGTAATCCAACGATGAGTAGAATCAAGATAATCTTTCCTGTGAGTGAGTTGGAAGTAACTGAAGAGTTGGATTTGTTTCAGGAGATTACCAGTCAGGATATTTCAGATACTTTGGAGAAGGGTATTCGTAAAATCTACGGAAACTCCCTGAAGTACAAGAAAGATGCTCTGAAGGTTGACCAGAAAGGTGACTCTTTCGTTGCTTACGACGAACTAAGACAGCCCTTCACCCAGACATGTTTCGACCTCTACTTACACGGTAAGAAGATTCTTTACTTCTTCTTGAGAGAGTATGAAGATGCAGAGCCTACACGTAGTGGTCTTTGACAAATTCTCTGATATCAACGAAAGCCTCGCAATGAGGCTTTTTAGTTCTCAGGAGAAACTTTGTGTCCTATTCGACTTAGGCGACTTCAAAGTTCCTGAAAAGATAATTTGTAACAAAGACATTCGAATTTATAAAGTTGATGATGAAGTGATTCTCTTCGTCAGATACGACCTTCCTTCAAAGATGATTGGTATGTTAGAGTATCAAATCTATCTGCATACTGGAATGAGAGGTGACAACATCTCTATTTCATCTTTAGAAGTTTTTAAGACACCACATACACAATTAAAGAAATACCTTACAAGGAAACTTTAACATGTCAGAGATTACTAAAGTCCAAAAAGTTGGCACAATCGAACCCCTTATCGCAGTTCACCAATACAACATGCAGTCTCCTACACGATTCGCAAAGATTACGATGAATGTTGACAACATCTCGTACTGTGTAGAGGAAGATGTTCAGTATTTCAAGTATAACGACAAAGATGTAAATGCTGCGACTATCGCATACTGCTCAGACCTGATTGGTGACTCAATTGACCAGAAGGCCATTGTAGACTTGTTCTCAGACCTTCATAAGATTCTGTCTAAGGTCACTAAGCGATACTACTACATGAACAACGGTTCAATCATTACAACCGTTATGTCTCCAGCTATTGAGGCTCCTATTATGGATGATGAAGGTTTCTACATCCTGAACCCAGCAAAACCTGAATGGTGGCTGAAGAATGTAGCCCTGAACACCATCATTGAGGAAATCCGTAAAGAGATTCCTGATTTTAGCCCTTGGAAAGGTCTGGGTGACACATTTATCCAATATCTTGAGAAGGTGAGTAAGCCTAAACGCAGTGCCTTACTACCGAACAAATAAATTACTGAAAAGGGGGTTTTATAGCCCCCTTAAACATAAGGTTTAGAGAAATGAAAAGAGACATTCTACAATTTCAAGAAGAAAAGGCTGGTCAGTCTTTCAAAGTCGTAAAACCAGATGGTCAGTCTGGGAAAATCACACTATTAGACAGCGGTGAATACCGTGGTGTAGGTATCTTTGAAGGTTATGACCAAATCTACCTGCAAAAGTTCTATGAAGACTTGCAAGAAACCTACCTGAAACTTTGCACTCCATACAGAAGAATGCTTGGTAGCGACTACTACGGATATCAGTGGTCAATCTTAGCGTACATCTTCGCAATCGTCACTATCTTGGTCTGTTCAGTGTCCTACATGGATTTTTCACTTGCAACTAACTGGCCTTTTGAGTTAGGATGCTTCTTAGTCGATGTAGTTGCTGTGTACCTTGCTATGAAGCAATCTATGAAGGGCAAGAACTACAAAAAAGACTACGAAGATGAATGTGAAAAATACAATGTGGAGATTGAAGAGTAATGATTAGAAAACAACCAGAAGACCTGTCAAGATTTGCTAAGATGGAAGACTTCAGAGACTATCTAAATCAGTCTTACTTTGACACTCAACCTGTGGTGATTCTTAAGTGTGACTTGGAAGCCCTGATTAACAAGGCTTACCCAATCACTCCAGAACCTGTAGAGGTTGTTGAGGAAGAAGTAGAAGAAAAGCCTAAGAAGCAAACCAAGCGTGATAAGGTGAAGAAAGATGCTGAATGCTAAAGCAGGTGATAAGTTCATCGTACTGGATGGCTCCGGTAAAGCATATCTTGAAGTGGAATGCTACGGTCTGGAAACCATCCCTACTGAATACCCTATCAAGACTAAGGTCACTAAGATAATTAACAAACTCCACATAGAGGGGTACTCTCACGAGTTTGGTATCGGGGACTTCATGAGTTTTACCCCTGAAGGTGAGTGGAGACATAAACGTCACCATCTGTACAATGAAGGTAACTACTACATCGTACCGAAGATTGAAGAAGACTCTGCAAGTATCTACTTATCTTGCCTTAAAGAGGACCATGCAGATATCGTGAAGGCTCTTGACAGGGCTTACATCTGCTTGAAAGAATCTCTACAGTCTGATAAGGTTACTCCACAGCTTGTTGCAGAGTTTCTTAAGAAGAAGTTAGTAGCAGAACAACTTAAATAGAGAGAGAGATGAAAGATGGATAAATTTCACCTAAGTCAGAAGGTCACTATCTACCGTGATTATGGTTATGATGGTCAAGAGGTTCACTCATTCGGTACGGTAATACAGATTGCTGGTGGGAACATGTTAGTAGAGGTTGAGAAGTCTAACTCACCTTTCTTCATTAAGGGTGAACATCTTACCTTCTCAGAGCATGGTGCAGGTACTACGTGGTCACTACGTCACTACAAAGTTCGTCCTATGAAGGCTCTTACTGTGCTGGAGTGTGATAGCTTCTACGAGACTCTTTCTAAGACCGTAGCAGACAGTAAAAGTCAAGTCTTTAAGACTATTACTCTGGGTCTTTTCCCGATAACCATCACAGTTAAAGGAGATGACTGGACATTTGAAATTGAAGGTGAAGAACCAACAAAAAGACTGGTTAGTGAACTTAGTTTCATAGGTCTGGTAGTACCGAAAGGACAACCAATGAAATCCATGTTACCTATTACGATTGGTGGAAAGTCTCATTACGTTGTGATTGATGACTCTCAACTACGAACTCTTAACGGGTACTAAGTAGACCTTTGAAGGGGAGCTTTTTAGCTCCCTTTATTTTTTATAAAATTTTAGATAGCCCCCTTCATAATCCCTTCAGAACCACACTTCAAAAATATCCCTTAGAGGGGATTGCATACCACCTTTCTAAGTCCTTATAAGACACTTCTAAAGTTCCTTCTAAGTCCCTTCTAAACCTCATACCTGACCTTGTGATTAAGCCTTAACAAGGTACTGAAAAGATTTTCTTAACAGAAATTTTTTATAAAATTCTACTAAGCCTTGATTTATAAGGGATTTCTAAGATTCTTCTAAGATATCTATGTCTCTGTTTTTATCTGTTTTTTATTATAAGACGTCTAAGGTGGTTTCTAAGACACTTCTTGGACCCTTTATAGATATCTGTGTCCACTATCTAAGGAGTCTTTTAAGAGACTTCTAAGTCCTCTTCTAAGGAGTCTTCTAAGACCTTTTCAAAGATTCTGTAAAGAAATCTATACCCTCCTTTTCAAAGATTCTACGAAGAAATCTATACCCTCCTTTTCAAAGATTCTACGAAGAAATCTATACCCTCTTAGTACCGTCTCCACAGCCTTTAACATACCCTTTGCAAAATCTACGAATATCTTTAACAATCTTAACAATTATCTAACAAGTTCTCTACAGTCCTACATAGCTCTTAACAATCTTAACAAGCTGTTAACAAGGGTGTAAGAGTCTTTACAGTGGCTTGATAGATTCTACAAAGTTGTTACAAAGATTTAACAAGTTCTTAAAAGATTCTTTAAAGGTCTGTGTAAGTGTTAACAAGATGTAAAGACTGTGTGACCTTCTAAGAAGGCTTATAAGAGGCTGTCTAAGAGGTTTTCTAAGTGGGGGGCTATGAAGATACTACGAAGTACTGTTAAGGGCTTTACAGAGCTATTTAGAAGGCTTCTATAGGGGGTCACTACTCATTGACTACGTAAGAGAGACTATACAGGGGATTTTGTAGGGTCTTGGAAGGGATTGTTAAAGTTTTGTTAAGGGGATGTAAAGGGGGCTAGTGTTAGCGTTACTTTTTAGTAACTTTTGAGTACTTTTAAGTAACTGCAAAGAGTCTTTCTAGTCTCCTTTCTAGTCTCAACCATAGATATCTAATTAGATTCTATAAAGTGCCTTTGAAGGCTTTACAAAGTAGTTTGATAGTGCTACGTAGACAAGCCTATGTAATGTCACTAGTCAAAGAACTTGATAGGCTTACTGTAAAGCCCTACAAAGGCTTTTTAGTGGTCTGTAATAGGGTAGGATACCTAAAGGTCTTTTAAGGCGCTATGAAGCGTTTTAGGGGCTATTACGTTACTACTTAAAGCAACCTTTCCCCTTTGTGGGGGTTATGGTTGGATTGAAGAGAGAGACGAAGAGGATATTTAAAAGCCCTTTTAGCTTTATCACAAAGGTGAGGTGTAGCAGATACGACAAAGGGGCTATAAAGCCCCTTATTAGATTATTAGAAAATTTCTCCTTTCTTGTAATACAGAGACACAATCAAGTCACCCCAGTAATGATAGTGGGATTCATCGTTTAATGCCTCTTTTACTGCATCTTTCCAAAAGTCATCTGTAGGACTATAGTCTGGAATCACTTGCTGAATCATCATTTTGATGAGGTCAAAGGTGTTATCTGTTCCACCGATATCGAGTTTTGCATCAAGTTTATGACAGCCATAAGCATTAACAGTTACGCGGATAGTAGACATAGTTTAGAATCTCCAGTTTAGGAATTTATTTAGTTGGGGGAGGTCATCCCCCGTTAAAAGACACTTTACAGATTCGTGATTGTCTCGTCAATGTCTTTTTCAATTTCTCTTAAAGTTTTTTCTAAGTTCTTGATATTCATCATTAACCCTTCCCCCAGTGTTTTAGCGTAACCATTTGGGCGATGGTCGTAAAGCTCGATTTCTTCCACTTCGTGAAGGCTGACAGTCCAACCGCCTACGCCATAGGCCATTGATACAGTATTTTCAGGGGCTTTATAAAACTTATTCAATGACTGTAAAGAACGTTCATAAGCCATCCTATAATCGTTTAAAAGGTTTTTAACGCGGTTATGAATGTGTTTACACTCATCTAAGTGAAGCGCTAAAAACATTGGGAGGAGTTCCGCTACCGCTTGCATAAAGTTAGAAACTACAACCGTAGAAACATTACGACGATGGATATAATAAGCTCCGTTTTCTGATTTGGTGATGGTTGCGAAATGTTCACCATTGCAACGAAATTCATAGGTATCTTTTACAGGCTTGGACATTACAGCATTTGAACGAATGTAATTGATAGCTTGAAACTTGTTCATTTAGATTCTCCTAGTTTAAGGATTCTTTGATTTGGGGGGTATGTTGTGTTCCCCCCGTCTATGTAGTGAACTTTACAGACTTTTTTTGTCTCTGTCTAGTCTTTTTTGAAATAAATAATCATCTATTTCGGACCATACAATCAAAGCAGGAAGAACAGCCAACAAAGACAACATAGAAACGAGGATGATATCGAGAAAGTGAAACATTATTTAGATTCTCCAGTTTAGGAATGACGAACAATCTATATAGTATCTATAAAGATTATAAAGTTAAGCCTTTTAAGTGAAAACCCCCTCGAACAAAGTTACCCTTGTCAAGGGGGCATGTCAACAACTTTTTTCAAGTTTTTTGTAAGTTATTGATTAACTGATGAATATTTTTTCAGGTTTAACAAAGGTCATTTGTTGGGATTTTAAGAGGCTATCCCATAACAGGGCGGCAATGTGCCCATATCCGGCCTCACGTAAGCCCTTCATTGTTTCTACTCGACTCTCAAAACGATTTGCGTAATACTCGCTATTCAGTGTCGTTTTATTACCTTCGTTGTCTGTGTGGACTATCTGGAGAACGTGAAAAGGGGTAGTATTCTCTTCACGATTCCACTGTTCAAAGTATTTGAGGCATTGAAAGGGTGTCATCTTATCGCTAACAGCAGTTGACCATGAAGAATGTTGTTTATCGGTAATGATGAGAACGTGTGCCATTTTTTGAATCTCCAGTTTAGGAAAGTTGTTGCTTGAGGCTGTATAGTAGGGGCTATTCAGCCCCTTGTCAATACTTTACTTATAGATTTCTAAAAATTCATCGCTGCTATCGTCTACGCTTTCGTAATACTCTGTCTCTTTGTCTTCTCCCTGTTTAACGTAGCAACCCGTTTGAAGTTTTTGCGGGTATGACTCTTTCTCTGTCATGCAATCCATCACTGCATCTTTTGGCTGGCCCTGAAAGGTGTCAACTATGCCATATTCGCAGCTATTTGGCCCGGTGCAGATAGAAAGAATGAGATAGATAGTAGTAAGCATGATTAAAGCCCTCTAAACGGCCCTCTACGGGCCTAAAGTTAAAAGTTGGTGTCTTTGTATGGGTTAGCCTAAAAAGTCGCTTAGATTGCGTTCTGTGAGGCTTGCCGTGATTTTATCCAGCAGGTCACAATAAACGGAACTATCACCGCTATTCTGTACAATTTTCGCAATACTTAATAAATCTTCATCAACATACCCTAAGTTGCGATTAGTTGCATCCGGTACAAAGAAAGGTGCATACATCGCACTAAATTTCGCGGAGTGAATGCCGATAATCCAATCTTTATCAAAGTGACCTGTAAAGCTGGCGATATCGCTCATGTTGTCACAAGAATAATCATCCTCTAACTCTTCCTCTGGTATATCCATTTCAATGATAATCACGTCCTGCGTTTCCATTTGGAAAGACGCCGTAATAAGCCCAGACTCTAAAGCGTTTTGAATGCAGCGTTCACGGATATAAGAAACTTCCTCATCTTCCAAACATTCCATTTTGACAACCTTATCCATCGGATAAACGTAAAAACAATCGTCCATGTAGGAGCAGTTCCAGATTCCTTCCGGCTTGTCGCCACCATTCAGCAGGTTTACAAAGTTTTTGAGGGTAGTACCGTGATAGCATTTCATTTTTGAATCTCCAGTTTAGGATTTAGTGGTAAAGCTCTTTATCTGGGGCTTA
>ERZ1027012.27-NODE-27-length-93197-cov-32.614653_pt1 | contig 93197 bp, 74 predicted proteins | sample MGYA00519447_ERZ1027012 | MGnify/ENA primary metagenome ERZ1027012 (study PRJEB26926, sample SAMN06164700) | human gut metagenome | biome: ENVO:00009003; feature: ENVO:2100002; material: ENVO:00002003 | host: Homo sapiens | place: USA | collected 2012 ... | reverse complement strand
GTATTATTGATACTGACGGCAGCAGCCTTCTGAAGCTGAATCAGGTTCATAACGGTGGACAGGGCAGTAAGGTGGAAAAGGACAGCGTGACGCTGAATTTTAAAGCGTTTGTGCAGGCCACATCAGAAGCCATTGCAAACAAGGCCGTTCAGCCGGGAATTTACAACTCTGTTGCAACATTTGAACTTTTGTATAATTGATGAATTAGGTGTTGTAAATATGAAAAGAATTACGAGCATTATGTTATCTGCAACGTTATTTTCTGCAGTATCTGCGCAGGCCACAGATAATCTTCAGTTTAGAGGAAATCTGATTATTCCAGGTTGTACTATCAATAATGGCAGCCCAATTGAAACAGACTGGGGACAGGTAGAGATCCAGACGTTAGGAAATCCTAATACTCCTTCACATGAAAAACAATTGAGTATTCCTGTAAAATGCCCATATTCTCTCGGTACACCAAAAATGAAAATTACTGGGGCTGCGCATACAGCATCCGTTCCAAAAGGACTACAGACTTCGAAATATAATGAAGGACTGCTCATTTATTTGCGTACTAAAAATGCTAGTGACTGGGTTTCTTATAACACCGAGCAAAACATCCCTGCTGACAGCATTAGCGGGGCTGGGATTGATAAAACTCTGACTATGTATGCCTCACTTGGATATTATAAAAGAATGGAAGATTTGAAACCCGGTCCATTTACTGCAGCGGCTTCATTGACGTTAAGTTATGAATAATAATTATTTGAGGTTAGAAACTATGATTATTGAGAGAATAGAATGTGAGAAAAGTAAACGCAGATTGAGAGCCTTGTTTTTTGTGGGCTTATTATTGACATCAATAAAAGTTGCAGCTATGGATGTTCCTATTCAAATTACAGGTGAGATATTGGTGCCACCTTGTCAAATCAATAAAGGGAAAATTATTGAAGTTGATTTTGGGAATATATCAGTAGCCAGTATTTCAAGTGCTCATAATTGGAGAAAAATAGATGTTCCTGTTAGTTGTGAATATGCCAATGGCAGCGCATATGTGAAAATAATTGGACCTCAAATGAACAATAACAGAAATGTATTGCAAACTAACATTAAAAACTTTGGCATAGCTCTTTATCAAGGAGATGGTAATACTACAGAATTGATTTTAGGTGATGGTGAATATCGCGAAGGCGAGTCAATAGGATACCCTGTCCAAACGGGGTTAGTTGGTAAAGAGAATGGTGTTTTTACATTTACAGCAATTCCTTTTAAGGACGCAGAGAAAAATATATCAATCGGCTCATTTATATCCTCAGCAAGAATTGAAATCACTTACACTTAATTTAATAGATATCGTTCAGGTATATTTACAAACAATGCATGATATATCGATGGTGTATTATTAAGTCCTGTAATATAAGAGATGTTTAAATGAAAAGAGTTATCCTTTTGCTATTGTTTTTATCTATGGAAGTATATGCATCCGATGATGCATATTGTGCTTTAATTTGGAGAATTAATAACTTCAAGGCTGAATCATTCAAACGAGTTGGTAATAAAACATATGATTTGACAATAGTAACAGACCCCAACATGACTCTGGTGTCTAAGGTAACCAAAAATGTTTCAGAGTACTATTACACTCCTCTTGAAGGCGTTGCTTCATACTGGGGGCTGTTTACCTCACAAAGTGTTCCATTTGAAGTAGGGAACAATTTCAAAATAATTTCCATAAATGGTAGAAAAGATAAATATGAGATGGCTCTGAGTTTTGTTAATAACACCTGGACCAATGGATGTACGGTTATATCTCCAGGGCAAAATCTTAACTGGGGGGGGAGCACTCGTATTGTTTTACGCGTAGAGTTTGATAAAGAATTGTCATACGGTTATTACAATTTTTCTAATTTTAAAATTCCAGTCAGATTATTTTATGAAGAGAATAAAGGTTTTTATGGTGGGAACAGAGCATTAGTGGCCAAGTATTCTCAAGAGGCTCCATTTATATCAGTTGATTCATGGAGCCTCCAAATAAAAGCACCTACATGTAAATACTCTGACATTTCTATCGATTTTGGAAAAATAACATCGAGTCAAGTAAGAACCGGAGTTAGTAAAACCCAGAATCTATCGATGTATTGTGAGAATGATCCTGTATCTGTAAAAATATACTTTGCTGACACAAAAAAAACAATGACGGAAAAAAAGTGTGGAAGCACATCAAAAGAAATGAATTGTAAAATATCTATGGGGGATAATAAGAACCAGCGTTTTTTGGAGTTTGGTTATAATTATTTTCAACCATCAGGCAGTGGAGAAATTAAGATTCCAATAAATGTTGTGTTGAAATCGGAAAGTCCAACGCCAGGGGTGTTTAAAGATAGCGCTGTTTTAAAGGTTGATATTAATTGACATATATGTCATTAAAATAGTTTTATAGCTTCGATTTGATATTAACCAAGAGAGAAAGTAAAGAGCATGAGATGGCACGTAGCAAAATAAAACCGGAAAAATAATATTAAAGAGATTCATGATAAAAGTTTTGAAAAAGGTATAGATAAATATCACCTGATGCTATGGTGATTATTTTAAGTATGCATCATATATTTGAATTATCTCCTTTATTGTGCATAGGGGTGATTTCAAATTATTATTTGAAAAATATCATGTTGAATGTAAAACATCTTCCTGTTCTTATGTATCATCACATCAGTCGTTGTCCGAGACTTGTTACTCTTTCACCGAAAATATTTTGTGAACAGATAAAATGGCTCGCGAAAAATAACTGGCGAACGGTGACATCTGCAGAACTCGAGTCTTTTTATCAGGGAGAAAAACTCCCCAGAAAAAGCGTCATGATAACATTTGATGACGGTTATCTTGATAACTGGCTCCAGGCCTGGCCGATTCTTAAGGAATATAATCTGCATGCACATATTTTTTTTATAAGCGGATTGATTGGTGAAGGTAAAGTGTGCCATACACAGGTGAAAGAATATTCTCATCTTGAGTGTGAGCAACTGATTGCGGATAACCGTCCTGATGAGGTTATGCTTCGCTGGTCTGAAATCAGAAAAATGCGTGATTCCGGGCTGGTTGAATTTCATGTATATACTCATTCATATAAACGCTGGGACAGGCTTTCTGCATCAAGGACAGAGCGGTGCAGATATGTGAGAGAAGATACACTGGAAGGAAAACGATGTCTTACAGAAAAACTTGGTTCCTGCAGCTCTCATCTGTGCTGGCCAGAAGGATATTATAATAAAGACTATATTAATCTTGCCAGAGAACTTGGTTTCTCTTATTTATATACAACAGAAAGAAGAATGAACTTTCCCGAAAATGGCTCATTGAAAATTGGACGAATCAGTACTAAGGAACGTGAGCACTCCGGATGGCTGAAACGACGCTTTTTTATTGCACCACTTTCTTTTTCTATTCCTTACTGGCTCTTCACAAAGGCCCCAGACTACCCAATAATTAATTATGAAAACTTTATTTACAGAATCTTCACCAAATATTGGTGGGTAAGAGTTGCAGGCTCTTGAGCAAATGCTGGCTCTCAGAGGGTTGAGACACTCTGTTTTGCTTGCCTGCAGAGAAAAAAGTAAAATTGCTCAGGAGGTTATAAAAAGAGGAATTGATATACGTTTATCCCTTTCAGGAATAGTCTTCATGTCCCTTCCATCCTTAAACTGAGTCGACTGATTAGAAAAATAAAGGAGAATAATTTTATCGCTTTTGAGATATCAGAAAATCATCCTAACCTTGATATGGATGATAGTGTGATAGATTTCTTGTTCTGTTTGTCTGGATACATCTGACTTGATGATTTTGGAAGTAGTAATGCAACAATGTCTGCAGTTATCAAGAGACCTTATCATGCTATAAAATTAGATAAATGCTTCCTGCAGCATAACATAGAAAATCACACCATATCAGAAGCAATTAAACGAATAAAATAATTTACCCCTCATGTTATAGCTGAGAAAATTGAAAATGAAGTGTATCATAAGATGTCTGTTGAACTGGATTTGTGGGGAGGGCAGGGATATTATTTTTTAAATACAAACATGTGCGCCCATTGTGAAATGGATTCCAATTCTTTATCTTTTGATTTTTTTAAAAGTGTAAGAACATAGTCAGTGTTTGACTTTCTCTAATATTATACTCCTTATATTTTTCACTATCTATTGAACTATAAGCGTGTTAATGAATCATGAACTTAATATATTCTCTTCGTTACAGTAAAGTTGCTGGCTGTTTAATCGCGGTTTCTGAACTCACAAAAAAGAAGAATAAAAAAAAGGTTAAGGTACTTCTTCTTTCTTCTTTAATATCTATTCTTTTATATACAGGGCATAGTTTTGCAGGAACGGTAAACAGCGAAATATCATATCAGTTATTTCGAGATTTTGCTGAAAATAAAGGCCTCTTTAAACCAGGTTCCACCAACATTCCAGTTCATAACAAGAGTGGTGAGTTGGTGGGAAAATTAGATAAAGCCCCGATGCCAGATTTTAGTTCTGTAGATTCAGGTATTGGTGTAGCAACATTAATTGACCCTCAATATGTTGTGAGTGTTAAGCATAATGGGGGCTATAAAGGAGTTAGTTTTGGTGATGGCGATAACTACTATAGTATTGTAGATCGTAATAACGCACCTGACCTTGACTTTCATATACCAAGACTAAATAAACTCGTTACTGAAGTTACTCCAACTTCTATAACTTCCCAGGGAGCTGTTAGTGGCGCGTACTTAGATAAAGTACGATACCCTGTTTTTTATCGCCTGGGCTCCGGTAATCAGTACATTAAAGACCGTAATAACGCCCTTGATCACCTTTCCAGTGCCTATAACTGGCTTACTGGCGGTACAGTGGGTAATCCTTCTTCGTATCAGAACGGAGAGATGTTATCAAGTTCCTCTGGATTAGTTTTTGACTACACGAGGAATGACGTATTACCGATCTATGGTGAGGCTGGTGATAGCGGTTCTCCGCTCTTTGCCTGGGACACCACCCTACAAAAATGGGTTTTAGTTGGCGTTCTCACAGCAGGCAATGGTCCGGGCGGTAGAGCAAACAACTGGGCTGTTACACCACTGAATTTTGTTCATCAAAAAATGACTGAAGATGATGGTCCGTTTGTTCTTTTCGACTCTTCTGATGATGCGCCTTTGACATGGAGTTTCGACCCGCAAACTGGGACTGGTAATCTTACACAGGGCAATGTCACCTATAAAATGCAAGGTAAACAAGGCTCCGATCTTAATGCAGGAAAAAATATTCATTTCTCCGGAAAAGGAGGGGAAGTAAAGCTTGTTGATGATGTGTTCCAGGGGGCTGGTTATTTAAGATTCTTAGACAACTATACAGTCACAGCCATAAACAATAGCGTTTGGACTGGTGCTGGCATCATCGTTGACAAGCTTTCAACGGTAAACTGGCAGCTCAACGGATTAAAAGGAGATAATCTTCATAAGATCGGCGAAGGTACGCTCATCGTTGAGGGTACTGGAATCAACGAGGGGGGATTAAAAGTCGGTGCCGGTACTGTTGTTCTTAATCAACAGTCCAATGAAGAAGGGTCAACGCAAGCCTTTAGTAGCGTTAACATCGCAGGGGGCACATCGTCTGTTATTCTCGGTAATGAAAGACAAATTAACCCAGATAGTGTCTCATGGGGATATCGGGGCGGTAAACTTGACCTCAATGGTACAAGTGCGACTTTCCACAAGTTAAAGGCCGCCGATTACGGTGCAGTGCTTGCTAACGATGATAATGAAAATATTTCAACCATCACACTTGACTATCAGCTTAAGCCGAGAGATATCACTACCCATGAATGGGATTCCTCTAATAGAGGGACAGTAGGCGATCTATACGAATACAATAACACCTACACAAGAACAACCGACTACTTCATTCTCAAAAAGAGCAAGTATGGGTATTTTCCTACTACTCAAATCAGTGATGATAATTGGGAATACTTAGGCCATGAACTCGATGCAGCTCAAAAACTAATAGCTAAGAGAACGAATGATAAGAGTTACGTGTTTCACGGCAGGTTGGAAGGCAACATGAACGTGGAGAACCGAATTTCCTCAGAATATGGAGGCGCTTTGGTTCTCGATGGGTCCGCGAATATCAAAGGGACTTTCACCCAAGACAACGGGCACCTGGTTTTACAGGGACATCCTGTCATCCATGCATTTAATTCCCAGCAAACAGCTGAACATTTATCAGCGAAAGGCGACGATTCTGTACACACACAGCCAACGTCTTTCGAGCAGAAAGATTGGGAAAACAGAGACTTTACGTTTGGTCAACTCGTTTTGAACAACGCGTACCTCCGGCTTGCCCGCAATGCTACCTTGAGCACTAATCTCGATGCCAACAACTCTGTTATTGCGCTTGGAGATAACAAAGTATTCATTGATACAAAAGATGGTAAAGGTACTGCATTCTCACTGGAAGAAGGTAGTTCTGTGGCCGAAAAAGAATCTGACAAGAGCGTCTTCAATGGCCATGCGATGCTTAAAGACTATACTGAGTTAAATATTCTTCATGCTGTATTCAATGGCACTATCACTGGCGACGACTCTTCAAGTGTGCAATTAGATCGGCGCGGCAAATGGAACATAGCCGGAGATTCCTCATTAGGTAAGTTTGTAAGTCATGGCGGATCTCTGTCAATGCTAGGCTCAGACTGGAATCCTAAGACATTACGCATCAGTGAAATGGACGCCACCGATATGCATATTTCTTTAGGCGCAGATGTAAGCAAAGGGATTGGCGACCGAATTGAAATTATTGAACGTGCGCAAGGGCAAAATAACATCCTGGATGTTTCTCTGTTCTTTGATGAGAATGCGCGCCTCAAAAATGATCTGACAGTCGTTTCTGCGCCAGCAGGTACAGCACATAACATGTTCTCTTTTGGCAGCTTTACACGCGGTTTTTCAGATTTCACACCTGAAACCCAAGTACAAGAAGCTGACGGAAAAGTAATGTGGCAGCTTGCTAAAGTTGTGTCCAGCAGTGAAGAGGAAAACACGCCAGAACCAGAGAAAGTGGTTACTGACGACGGTTCGGAATCTACGGCCCCCCCTGTGGAGAAAGAAACCGAGAGTGGAAAGGAAGATGCGAAACCAGATTCGCAGAATGAGGAACTGACATTTTCGGGATCTGACAGTTCTACTAAAAAAAATAGTGAGAAAACTCAAGAAACTACGGTAGATAGGGCTTTAACAAGACACTCGAATACGGCCCTGTTAAATAAGGCCAGAGATACCTTTATCTCTCATGAGTACATCCTGAGTGATAGAGCAGACCGTTGGCAACAGGTTGTGGATGGGATTGCAGCAAACGGAGCGTGGGCGTTGACGGAGCAAAGCTACGGCAAACATGGCGACTTCACGCTTAGTCAGAGCGGCCTGAACATCGGCTTCAAGAAGTCGAATGATTCCGGTTCATGGTGGGGCGTTGGCGCAGATCTTAATCGTGGACAAGCCAAAGCCGATTATTACCGAAACGGCTATAACCTGTGGGGTGTGAACGTCTACGTCAGGCAGCAACTCATGGAAGGCTTGTTTGTTGATGGGGCCGCAGGCTTTGGCCAGTTAACCGAGGACTTTAAAGTTCATGGCGAATTGCGCGATCTGTCAGGAAAGGTGAAAAGTCATGTGTTCACAGGTGGTCTGCGAGCTGGCTACAAATTCAATTTTGAAAACGCAGACTTCTCAATCACGCCTACTGTCTCGCTTAATGGCGTCAAGGTGAGTGACAGCCGTTTAAAAGGCAAAGGCCGCAGTGCAGAGCTTCGCGGGGGTAATGCCCTTTGGCTTAAAACCGGAGTTGAGGCTGAGAAGAAAATTAAGGACGTTAAGCTTAAAGCAGGTGTGTGGAGTAATAACAACCTTAACGAGATGTCCGGAATTTCTCTGAGCGATAACTGGTCACAGCACCAATACAAGTCGAAGAACCTGGAGCGAATCACATCTTCTGTAGAAGTCGAAGGTAAAGCAACTGAAAATTTACACATTAAAGCAGGTGTTAATGCGAAATTTGACGGTTACTTCAAAAACAATTATGAAGGTATTGTCGGTATTCGATATGAGTTCTGATTATACTTATATTCGGGATTGATTTGTTTACGCTGAATGCAAATAACAAAATAACAATTTTGATATAATTCTGCGCCTTGCCATCCTGTCACTCTGAATTTCTCAAGTGAGAAGGATGGCAGGCCCGGCTGCATATTGAAAAAATAAAATTATTTAAATTTTACTTAACTTATATGGACAGATACGACATTGATTTTGAAATTGTTGGTAAAGCCGCCTGGCTTTGGGGATGTTCTTCACTTCATAAAAGCTGGCCTATATCTATATTCCATAACAACATACTCCCGGCAATCATTCACAAGCAGTATGTTCTTTTGATGAAGAACGATTATCCGGTGGCATGGTGTAGCTGGGCTAATTTGAGTATTGAATGTGAAGTTAAATATATCATGGATACCAACTCACTGACGACTGATGAGTGGGTATCGGGTGACAGAAAATGGTTTATTGACTGGATAGCACCATTTGGTCATACACATGAATTATATCAGTATATGAGAAAACACTTTCCCTATTCTCTTTTCAGAGCAATAAGAGTTTCTCAAAATTCACCAACAAGTAAAGTCACAGAGTTTCATGGAGGTAAGGTCGATAAAATAGTAGCTAAAAAACAGTTTATTCAATATCACTATGAACTATCAGAAGCATTAAGAAATATCCGAGGTGAATATGTCGACGAATGAATCCCCCAGTCTTGTTTTGAATGTGGCTTCAACAACAGGACTTGTTGGAAGTATGAAAGATTTGGCGCTCGCAGCGAGAAAGCTGGGAATCTCAGTTGAAAAGTCATCAGATCTAACTATAGCAAAAGATGCTATCGCCGTGGCTGGCGGAGTCCTTACTGTTACCAGTAAGGGGGTTGCGATTTCTGCTGAATACTTAGACTCGCTTTTAAAAAAACATACAACAACGGAAAACATCACAACTGGCGATATCAATAATCGCGTTGGCCAGTTTACTTCCCTGCTATTAACCGTTCAGTCTGTTCTTTCTACCTCTTTAGCTGGAGTGAATCTTAATGCTCTGGTTAACTCGGGGAATACTGACAGCTTTACCATTGCCAAAAGTGCCCTGAACGTAGCCAGTGAAACGCTGAAAATGGCGGTCAGTTCGGTAGGGTCAATCAGTAAGTTCGCTGACTCATTTTCTAATCTGGGGGAAAAACTCCAGGGAGTTAGTGGGCTTCAGAGTGTTTCGTCTGTCCTGCAGGGCATCAAAGGCCTCGATTTTAAAACGGGTACAGCTGTTCTTAGTGGTGTTGCCGGTGTGCTAGGGGGAATCAGCGCCGGTATGGTCTTAGGCTCGCCAACGGCCAGTACGGAGCAGAAGGCTGCGGCAGGCGTGGAGATGACCTCAAAAATTCTTGGGAACGTCGCTAAAACGGTAACTCAAATCATGGTGGCGCAGAGGCTGGCAGCCGGGCTGTCCGTCACCGCGCCGGTGATCGGTTTTATCGCTTCGTCAGTTTCTCTCGCTATCAGCCCTCTGGCTTTTTATAACGTAGCGAAGAAATTCGAGTACGCAGATGAAATTCTGAAAGTCGCGGAAAAGTACAAAAAATACGGCTATAGCGGCGATGAACTGCTTGCCAATTTTAACAAGGAATATGGCGCAGTTGAAGCATCCACGACCGCGGTATCTACAGCGCTCGGTGCCGTATCGGCCGGACTTGGTGCTGCGGCAGCCGGTTCTGTCGTCGCAGCCCCTGTAGCTTTGGTTATCGGTACTGTAGCAGGCGTTGTTGCGGCCATCCTTGAAGCATCGAAGCAAGGGATGATCAACAACATCGCCAACAAATATCACCAAAAAATCATCGAGTGGCAGGAAATCCATCCGGGGCAGAATTATTTCGAATACGGATACGATTCCCGTTATGCAGCCTTCATGGAAGAAAACCTCGGAAAGCTGAATGAGCTGGCTAAGGATATGGGGGTTAAGTCTCTTGTAACCATTACCCAGCAAGGCTGGGATTCCATGCTGGGCGAACTGGCCGCTGTTACCCGTATGGGAGATAATATCTCCAGTGGCAAGGTATACGCATCCATCCTAAAGGACGGAAAGCTTAGCACAGACAAAAAAGAAGTTAGGCTCGACGACGTAGAGGGCAGCATCACTCTGAACTCCAAGTCGCCGTCTCAGGCACTAACTTTCCTGACGCCTCTGATGACGCCCACTTCAGAATCACGTATTCGAGTGCAGACAGGTAAAAACTCATGGCTGTCGCTTTCATTAGGGAAAACTAAAGATTGGGAAATTACCGATAAAGGTAATACCAGCACGATTGCCGATTTCTCGAACGTTGTGCAAAGAATAGTTTTCCGTGACAAAAACATCCATGACGTAGGTATAACCGCGTATATGGGCGGTGGTGATGATACTATTTATGTCGGTCAGGGCAAGTCTGTTATTGAAGGCGGTGAGGGTTTTGATACTGTCAGCTATGCACGTTCACCAGTGCTATGGTCACAGATAGAGGCTGTTAACGGACGACCGGGCGACTATGACGTTAAACGTGGCGTCAACAGTGACGTCTATCATGAGGTTATCTCAACTCAGAATAATAATGTCGGCAAAAATACCGAAAGCATTGAATACCGCGATGTTCTGGTCGCAAAAGGCATCTATAACGTAGAGGATAAACTGCGTTCGGTAGAGCAGATTATTGGAACCAATGGTCGTGATATGTTCAAGGGAGGAGAACATACCGATTACTTCTACGGCGGTGAAGGTCAAGATGTTATTTATGGTAATGGTGGGAACGACTTGCTGTATGGCGGCGACGGCCTCGATGTTATCTGGGGCGGTGACGGTGACGATCTGCTAAGTGGTGGAGCCGGAAATGATTCTCTGTATGGTGGCGAAGGGAACGATGTCTATCTCTTCAGTAAAGGCGATGGACACGACCACATTCATGAGGGAAAAGGAACCAACGATATTCTGTTCCTTAACGGCATAAAGGCCGAAGATCTCTCGTTCCGACGCAACACTGATGGCGATAACTTGGAATTGACCGTTCAGGGTAGTACAGACGCTATTACCTTCGACAACTGGTTCCTTTATGATCGACTGAAAGATAACGTCATTTCTGAACATAGAGATATGAAGGTTGAATCCATTATCACTGGTGATGGTTTGGTAATCTCATCTAAGAAAATTGATGCACTTATCGAGAAGATGTCTGAAGTCGGCTTCAAAGTATCCGAAGTCGACAAGCCCCAGATAATCGAAGAGGACATAGGCAAGTTCTTTGCTGTTAACCCTGTCTTCTAACTTTAATATGGCAGTCCCTTTATGGGCTGCCACTTCCTAAAATCTATTCCTGTTTATTTATGACTAACGATTTCGCACTTTCTGCGCTGGTCATGCTTGCGCAGTATCACGGTATTGCTGTTTCTCCAAAAGATATAGAGCATCAGTTTGATCCTGAAAAAAATGGAATAAGTGTAAATGCCTGGGTTCTGGCAGCTCGCCAGGTAGGGCTGAAAAGCCGACTGGACAATAAGCCCATCTCTCGTCTCCCCTACCTCACTCTCCCCCTTCTCGTTTGGCGCGATGATGGAGAGCACTTTATTCTTGCTGCCATCGATAAAGCCACGAACCGATATCTTATTCATGATTTCCATGAAGATCGGCCAATTACACTCTCTAAAGAAGAGTTTGAAGAACGTTACAGCAGTAAAGTCATTTCCATCGCTTCCCGTAGTTCTGTTTTAGGTAAGCTGGCGCGCTTTGATTTCAGTTGGTTTATACCTGTCGTAATAAAATATCGACGTATCTTTATTGAGGTAATTGTCGCTTCCATTGCATTGCAGCTGCTGGCACTCATGACGCCCTTATTCTTTCAGGTTGTCATGGATAAGGTACTTGTTCATAGAGGTTTCTCTACCCTCAATGTCATTGTTATTGCTTTGGTCGTCGTTGTTTTGTGCGAGGTCATACTCGGTGGATTGAGAACCTATATTTTCGCGCATACAACCAGCAGGATAGACGTTGAGCTGGGCGCGCGCTTATTCCGACACATGTTAGCTCTGCCTCTCTCTTATTTTTCAATGCGGAGAGTTGGTGACACCGTTGCCAGAGTCCGGGAGCTTGAGCAGATCCGCAACTTCCTGACCGGCCAGGCTTTAACGTCGGTTCTGGATATGCTTTTCTCGTTTATCTTTCTGGCTGTAATGTGGACTTACAGCTACAAACTCACGCTGGTCGTATTCCTGTCACTACCTGTTTATATCGTCTGGTCTCTACTCATCAGCCCGCCTCTCAAAAAGCGCCTGGACACCAAATTTGCGCGCAATGCGGAAAACCAATCTTTCCTTGTCGAAACAGTAACTGTCATAGGCACGATTAAGGCAATGGCGGTAACGCCCCAGATTACCCACAAATGGAACAAGCTGCTTGCCAGCTATGTTTCTGCCGGTTTCTCGGTGACTCATCTCGCTACTGTAGGGCAGCAAGGTATACAGCTCATCCAGAAGGCCGTGATGATCATTACGTTATGGTTAGGTGCCCATCTTGTCATTGAGGGGCAGCTGACCATTGGTCAGCTAATTGCCTTTAATATGCTTTCAGGGCAAGTGACGGCACCCGTTTTACGCCTGGCCCAACTCTGGCAAGACTTCCAGCAGGTGGGCATTTCCGTCGCGCGCCTAGGGGATATCCTCAACTACCCGACAGAGGTGTCAGGGAACGGTATTAATCTGCCGCCACTCAAAGGGGATATCGAGTTCAAGAACATCAGTTTCCGTTACAAGCCGGAGATCCCGCGCGTTCTTGAGAACGTTAGTTTTAATATAGCTGCCGGTGAGATTATTGGTGTAGTTGGTCGTTCAGGATCGGGTAAGAGCACGCTTACTCGCCTTCTTCAGAGGCTCTACGTACCCGAACAGGGGCAGATATTGATTGATGGCCATGATATTTCCCTGGTTAACCCAGCTTCCCTGCGCCGCCAGATTGGCGTCGTGCAGCAGGAAAACATTCTGCTTAACCGCTGCATCCGAGAAAACATTGCGCTGGCCTGTCCGGGCATCGCAATGGAGAGAATCATTGCTGCCTCCCGCCTGGCTGGCGCTCATGACTTCATAAGCGAACTTCCAGAGGGTTACGACACCGTGGTTGGCGAGCAGGGTTCTGGCCTGTCTGGTGGCCAACGACAGCGTATAGCTATCGCTCGTGCGCTGATTACTGACCCTAGAATCCTGATTCTGGACGAGGCTACCAGTGCTTTGGATTACGAATCTGAAAACGCCATCATGCGGAATATGCACAACATCTGTAAAAACAGAACTGTGATCATTATTGCCCATCGGCTCTCAACCGTGAGGATGGCTGACCGGATTATGGTGATGGATAAAGGGAACGTAGCCGAGTCCGGAACCCATCAGGAATTGCTGGCTCGCCCTGACGGCATTTACCACTACCTTCATCAGTTGCAATCTGCTTAACAAGGGAATGAACATGAAATTATGGATGCAGGGTATTTCAGACCTGGTGAAGAAGTATTTTGTAGTTTTCCGCGAAGCCTGGTCAATAAGGAAGTCGTTAGACGCTCCCAAACGGCTACGGGATGAGTATGATTTTTTGCCGGCACATCTTGAACTGACCGAAAAACCGGTATCACCTCTTCCTCGGATTGTAGCGCGCACAATTATGATCTTTCTGGTCTTGGCGATATTAATTTCCGTCTTCTATAAAGTTGAGATCGTTGCTGTAGCGCCAGGCCAGCTGATATTGAATGGCCGTAGTAAAGTCATTCAGCCACTGGAAACTTCGCGTGTGAATAAAGTCTATGTGAGAAATGGCGAGAAGGTCAAAAAGGGGCAGTTGTTGATCTCTCTTTCTGCGATAGGTGCGGAAGCTGAGAATGCCCAAAATAAAAGCGTTCTGGCGCAATCACGCCTTGATGAACAAAGGCTGGAGGCCCTCCTTAACGCAACGGAGAATGATTTGCCTCCATTAATGACATCCCCTACCGGACCAGATTCCGAGAGAGCCAATCAGTTGATGCAAGCGCAATTTGTCGCATGGACTACATCCCGTGAGCAGCAGCAGGTCATTATTCGCCAGAAGACGGCTGAACAGGCAGCTATAAAATCCCGGATAGCTAAACTGGAGCAACAGAAACGTATAATCCAGATAAAACTAAGCGATATGCGCTCTCTTTATAAAAAACAGGCCATATCTAAACATCAGTTACTGGACCAGGAAAATCAGTATGTGGAAATAATAAATGAACTTGAGGTGTTAAAGAGTCAAATAAGAGAGGCCAGTGAGGCTGTTGCTCACGCTCATAATGAGTACAGGCTTCTTAAACAAACCTTCCGTAGGGACCTGATGGAGCAACTTAATCAATTACGGGACACTATCCAACAAGTAACCTATGAGCTGGATAAGAACCGAGAACGGCTGGATGCATTACAAATTACATCGCCAGTCGATGGTGTTGTACAACAACTGGCCACCTTTACACAAGGTGGTGTTGTTACAACGGCACAGACACTGATGGTTATTGTTCCGGAACACGATCACCTTGATGCAAAAATTAAAATTAGTAATAAGGATATCGGCTTTGTTTCGCCCGGACAGGACGTCGTTATAAAAGTCGAGTCATTCCCTTATACTCGTCACGGTTACTTGCATGGTATCGTCAAAACGGTAAGTAGTGAAGCTATCGAGGATAACCAGAAAGGATTATATTTTGATGGGGAAATCATGTTACTTGATTCGGTCATGATGGTTGAGGGAAAAGAAGTAAGGATGACATCAGGTATGAACATTACAGCAGAAATAATCACAGGTTATCGTCGGGTAATTGATTTTGTTCTTAGTCCTATAAAGGGAACAATTCATGAGAGCATGACTGAACGTTAATTCTTGCTATGTCAGGAGTAGCCAACAAAAACTGGTCTCAATTCTAGATTTTCAAGTATCTACCTTCCGATTCGTTCGGTATTAATCCATCATAATATTAATGATGGTCTGAATGCATGAATATTCAACTATATGGCCATGTCATTACATGGCGGACTGGTAGAGGCTGCAACAACTAGTGTAAACCCCAGACATGTGGCAGGGAATGACTACAGGATAAAGCACACTGAGCGTCCTGATTATCAGGAACTTTTCAGGGAGTCCTGACATCAAGAGCGTATAATATTCCTTTTTCATTTCTATCCTTTGTGGTTTTTTCTTTAGCTAACGAATTTCGATTTGTTCCAGAGTTATCGGGGGAGGCCTTTGACGCTTTGCCATGACGTTCATCTCACGATTGTTTGAACTGTCATAGAGGAGCGCTCGACATCCATAGCTGTGTTGGCAGCTGCTACTACCAAACTGGCTAAAGCCTTCTATCTGAGAAGGAGCATATGATTATTGTTGATAACAGAAATGTTATGTTATAACATTTGTCGGTACTACATGTTATTGATACAACAGCAGGGCGGATATCGAATAACTTTATGAAAGTGTTATTTTTTTGTGTGCTGTTATCAGTCGCAAGTATAAAGCAAAGTGTAACCAATTTAGTTCATGATGCATTCACTCAACAATATTATATTTCTTTATTCTATGAGTCAGAGGTTACAACAGATAATAAATATTCAATGAGTTATTTTATGGAACACTCTTTATTTGTTACTTCTGATTCAATTTATTCATCTTTTTCAGAGGTTGTAAAATACATTAGGAGATTAATAAAGAAACTTTATTCCGAATAAGCAAGAATAACTATCGCCTTTTTTAAGTAGAGGTTTTATATTTCAAACCAGACAATGTTCATTAATAATGATGGAGCAGTAATGAAAAAACTTTACCTAATTAAATTAATGTTTATCGCTGCAATTTTTTTTGCAACATCTAAAGCATTAGCAGGCAGTTATTCAGTTATCAATCTGATTAATGAACGTTTGTCATATATGAAAGATGTAGCCGGGTATAAGGCTCAACACCATCAGGCGATAGAAGATTTGCTTCAAGAAAAAAAAGTATTACAAAATGCTATTGCTGATGCAGGAAAACTAGGAATAAAAGAGGATACCGCAATACCTTTTATCCAAGCCCAAATGGATGTTGCGAAAGCAATCCAGTACCGATATCGTGCTGACTGGCTATCGGTTCCTGAAACTGACTGGAAACCTCGTCCACTTAAGGATGTTCGAGAACAAATCGCTCAGTTAAACTATAGAATTCTGCAGGATTTGGCTAAACGGTTGAAGTCAGAGGGATCGCTGACTGAATGGGAAAAAGTGCACTTTATGCAGAATATCCAACAGCAAAATTTAAATGAGATGGATAAATTGTTGATTTGGAATGCATTGAGGAAAGTATCTTTGAAATAAGGGGAATACAGAGAATGAATCGTATGAAGATAAAAATAAACTGATAATACACAGGGCTTCTGATACATAAAAGTAGTGTTTATTTCTATTTTTATGTCGAAGCCAGGATGACTCAGTTACACCAGATTTATCTATCAGGAGCTCTGTTTAATTGACACAACTCAGCGATATAATGGTTTATTTATAGATATTTGTGTCTCTGTGAACTGAACGTATGCATATTCTAATACGCTTTAACTCAATAAAAAAATAAATGATATCCAATTAACATTCAAGAGGGTTATGCCAAAATTTGCGCATCGGTAATAGGAGGTTGTTGCCATGATTACAGATTGTTTACTTAAAAAAGATCCTTTTTTGTCCGACTCAATTGTTGGGTGGGGGGTAATAAGGTGTTCTCCATGGTGTTTATTTGGTGTATTTTGCAATTATGAGCAAGCATTAGAGTTTGCTGCAATTCTTGGTAAAGACTATGAGGTGTTCTGGGGGACACATCGATTAGGGACCTCTGAGTTTTGGTGCGGTTTTGAGTGATAACAGGTTTACTCACTAATTAACAATTCAAACAACCTACATATGAAATATTTTTTAGCTCCTCTACAAAGCAGAGGAGCATTTAGTTAATGTAAATCCGTAAATTAATATAGCACTGTTAACAGCAATTTATCCTAACACAGATTTATCAGCACAAACATTTTCCAAGTTTAAAGGGGGCTGACCACAGAAGTTTATACTTCCATTCAGGCCTGAAAGCTCCTATAGAATATATCATTTTTTTATTATTTTCATGACAGTATTTTCTGGCTCTATTAATATTTGACCACATAAGGACACTTCCAGGACTGAGTTTCATACAGCTATCATCATTCAGTATCGCACCATTTGGGACATCATAATAAACATTACATGAACTTTCAGATTTCAAAACAATGTCAATAGCACAAGGCTTATTATTCCAAAATAGCACGTGCCCAAATATCATTTTCCGCAGATAAGAAACAAATCTCAATAAATCATCATATTTATAGCAAGGTAACATATTTCCAAATCGAGACTGGAAAAGTGATATGTATAATCTGGCTATTTCACTATCTGATAACTCCTCTATGCATTTAATCTCTCCACCGTTTCTGATAAATCTCTGGACTTCATTTCGTCGTGTTTTTTCAAATTTCGTGGAAAATTCTTCTTTTATTATGCAGTTTTGTTTTTTTCTGGCTATACTCCATGTTGCATTTATTATGTTAGGTTTATTTATCATGGATAATTTATTCGTTTTGTCCGGAAAAAAGCATTTCGTATGAGAATCAAAAGGAATTAAAATCTCATCAGATGACAAAGGATAACGCCTTCGAGCCATTATGCCAACTTGCGTTCCATTGCACAGGAAGTATGCGCCTTTAATATCACCATTTTTTTCATAGTGAAAAAAATCAATCTTCCATGCATGATTCTTCATAAAAAATGAAACAACATCCGGGTGCATGTTTACGCTCCCGCCGTATTTTTCAAAAGCCAACTTATATATTTCGAATGTAGATGTTTTCCAGGATGTAATGGTTCGCTTAAAATTTTTTATAAGCACAGTATCCTCCAGATTTTTCCGTTTCCATTTTAGCTTTCTGTTAGATATTGATTGTTCATAACGACGGCCGTTTATAAAAAGTATAAAATTTATTTAAAATCCACTACCATTTGTTGTGGGATCGACAGATGTTTAGTCGTTTCTATACAAGTTTTAATATAGTCAGTAAATTTTGGTGGTTTGGGCATTCCGATACCCAGTAATTTCTCATTGCTGAAAGTGACATTAAGCATGCTGAACGCGCCGTACAAACGAATGGCTTTTAGCATAAGACGTTCATTACAGGGACCAAAAATATTCTTTAATTCATGTCTCTCCATGACCAGCACGTCATAGCTAACTTTAGTATATTTATTACCAACGGGAGTTCCATTCAGGGCACAGGCTATAGATTTGTCAATATCTGCAAATGTTACACTGCCTTCTTTACCTGCAGATATATGAATAACTTCTCCCTTAGATAACGAGCTTTCCAGTAGCATTAACAATGCATCAGCACAATAGTCCACAGGAATGACATCTATTCTATCATCCAGTGAACACATAAATTTTTGTAACATTAATCCCATTCTGAACACCCAGAAAATACTGGTTGAAGGTAAGCACCCTAAATGGGTGTGGCCGACAATAATGGATGGACGGGCAATCAATAAGGGCAAGTTGGGACATTCTTTGCGCATCAAAAGTTCTATTGTTGCTTTTGAGCGCGTATATTCTACCAAATGCTCTCCTGTATCTAATGCTGCAGCATCTTCCGTTACTAACGAATTTGCATTCGGAGTACATGACATAGCAGTTCCAACATGAATAAAGCGTTTTAACCCTGTAACTTTTGTCATTCTTTTGGCAAAAGCAAGCGTACCTGTAACATTTACACTCCATATAAGAGGGTTATTGCCAAAAGAAGCAACTGCTGCACAATTAATAACATATGTGACTTTATCAAGACGAGGGTCATAGAGGAAGGTCTCCGGGTTATTTAAATCCCCGAGCAATATATTATCAATTGTTAAAGAATGTAATCTATCCTCGCAAATATTAAATTTGCGACCATTGTCTTTAACCCTCTCAAGTCCTGTATGTTGCGAATCGGCTCGAACTAAAAGTAGCAATTCTATATTTTTTTGATTGTTCATCAGTTTATCTAGCACAGCACCGCCGAGAAATCCAGTGGCCCCAGTGAGTAATAATAAGTCCATGTTCAACCTCTTTTACTTATAAAAATAACATTATGAAAATAACTTGATTAGCATAAACCAATCATAAACAAAATAATTATTTGCATGGAGTTAAATTATGCATAGCCATTAATGAATAATAACCATAAAGAATAAAAAACCTAAGTTTATATGTTAAAAATAGATAAGGCGCGACATCTTCATGAAGCACTATTCCTCTTTTCATTCAGTTGGTTGTTTTATTTTGGTTAATCTTATCTGGAGATACAGCTACTGTCCGGTGTTTCTGTGGGCTACATCACTCCTTTAAAATTGCAGATTAACACAAGCACCGTTTTTACATTTCTGATGATAAAAATATTTATATATTACTTAAATGACTTAATATTATTAACATGCTAATTATCAATCATGCAACAAATTGAGCATCTTAATTTCTGAGACCTGACAGCAATAATCTTAAACAAAAAATAAACAAAACAATGTTTCACGATTGACGTGGAAACAAATACTCAACGAATATTTATCTGATTAATCAGACTTAAAGGAATCACATTATTATGCGGTTAAAGTTTCTGGCAATGGTATTATCTGTTCCCATTACATTCAATGCCCTTGCTACTACTGAATTTCTCACTTTTACCCCTGAGAAAATCAGTACGGAACTGAATCTTGGTACACTGAGTGGTAAAACAAAAGAGCGTGTTTACGCACCTGAAGAGGGTGGACGAAAAGCCAGTCAGCTGGACTGGAAATACAGCAACGCCGCTATTATTAAAGGTGCTATTAACTGGGATCTACTCCCCCGTTTGTCCTTCAATGCATCAGGCTGGACAACCATCGGTCAGAAAGGGGGAAATATGGTTGACCGTGACTGGTTGGACTCAGATAAACCTGGCATCTGGACTGATGAGAGCAGGCATCCCGATACCCGACTTAATTTTGCCAATGAATTTGACCTGAATATCAAAGGATGGCTCTTAAATGAACCAGATTATCGCCTGGGGCTCATGGCGGGATATCAGGAAAACCGTTACAGTTTCACCGCCAGAGGCGGCTCTTATATCTATTCTTATGAAGGGTTTAGGGATGCTATTGGCACATTCCCGGATGGCGAAAGAGCCATAGGTTACAAGCAGCGTTTTAAGATGCCTTATATTGGCCTGACTGGAAGTTACCGCTATGACAACTTTGAACTGGGCGGCACATTTAAATACAGTGACTGGGTTGAGTCATCTGATAACGATGAACATTATGACCTGGAGAAAAGAGTCACATATCGTGACAAAGTAAAAAGTCAGAATTATTATTCTGTGGCCGTCAATGCTGGCTATTATATAACATCTAATGCCAAGGTGTATGTTGAGGGTACGTGGAATCGGATCACTAACAAGAAAGGTGATACATCTCGTTATAATAGAAACAGCAGCGTTTCTGAATTCGACAAAAACAGTGCCGGTATTGAAAACTACAATTTTATAACTACAGCGGGTCTTAAATATTATTTCTGATTCTCTGAGTGGGTTGCAGGACTGACCTTTTAAAATTAGCTCCAGTAGATACTGGAGCATTTACTATAGGGAACTGGAATACCACTTTCATCGTCATGGAAAACTTAGACTATGATAACGAAATGTCTCTTTCGCCGCACCGAGTTCTTTATCGCAGCGCTGTTCATTATTCTTATCTGCGTTTTGCTCTTCTTTCTGAGAAGTCCTGATATACCAGAATTTGTTACGGCCCCAGTGCGTAAAGGTGATATAGAAAATTCCGTTCTGGCAACTGGCCGCATTGACGCGATTGAACGCGTTAACGTAGGGGCACAGGTATCAGGCCAGGTGAAATCACTGAAAGTAAAACAGGGCGACTACGTGACTAAAGGGCAGCTGATTGCCGAAATTGACGACTTGCCTCAGCGTAATGATTTGCGCAATGCTGAGGCTGCGCTCAGCGAGGTTAAAGCCGAACTTCAGTCGAAGCAGGCGCTCCTGAAACAGGCTGAATTGCGTTTTAAGCGCCAGCAGCAAATGTTAAGAGAAGATGCCAGCTCCCGTGAAGATTTTGAGTCTGCAGAGACAATGCTTGCCACCACTCACGCCGAATTACTGTCTCTGAATGCCAAGCTTGTCCAGGCACAGATAGAAGTGGATAAGAAAAAGCTAGCTCTTGGCTATACACGAGTTGTAGCGCCGATGGATGGTATTGTTATCGCCGTCGTCACTCAGCAGGGACAGACCGTTAACTCAAACCAGAGTGCGCCAACGATCATTAAGCTTGCACGTCTGGATGTTATGACCATTAAAGCGCAGATCTCCGAAGCCGATATCACCCGTATTTCCGCTGGGCAAAAAGCCCGTTTCACTATCTTTTCCGAACCGGACACGCACTATAATGCGACGCTGCGAGCAGTTGAGCTGGCACCGGAGTCAGTGATGAAAGATGATTCTCTTGCCAGCAACAGTTCGGTTTCAGGAGCCAGTTCTTCAAATGCTTCTGTTTATTACAATGCCTTGCTCGATGTGCCTAACCCAGAAAACCGACTCCGTATTGCCATGACAGCGCAGGTTACACTCCTTATTGAAGAAGCCAAAAACACATTGCTGGTGCCCCTTCAGGCCGTGCGCAGAACCGGGGAAAACAAGCAACAGGTCCAGGTGCTGGCGGCTGACGGCAAGCTGGAAACCAGGAATGTGACAACTGGCATAACCAACGGATTGGATATTCAGATCCTCGAAGGCTTAAAGATTGGAGAGAATGTTGTGTTGTCGTTGCCGGAAGAGAAAGCAACCGAAGAAGAGATTGTGCTGTGAGAAAGATTATTGAGCTAAAAGGGATTAGCCGAACTTATGGCAATGGTAGTCAGGCACGAACCGTCCTTAAAAACGTCGATTTGACTATCGCGGCCGGAGAAATGGTGGCAATCATCGGTGCCTCAGGCTCAGGCAAATCAACCTTAATGAACATAATGGGTTGCCTTGACGTACCAGATAAAGGCGATTACTTCATCAACGGGCAAAACGCCGCCCACCTTTCGCCCGATGAGCTGGCCAGAACGCGCCGGGAACATATTGGCTTTATCTTCCAGCGATACCATTTGATTCCTGATCTTAGCGCACTTGGTAACGTGGAGATCCCGGCCATTTACGCCAACAGCGAACGAGGCAGCCGTCGGATGTACGCAACCGCGCTGCTTGGTAGACTTGGGCTGAAAGGACGTGAGCATCATAAACCTAGCGAACTTTCAGGTGGTCAGCAGCAACGCGTCAGTATTGCCCGGGCACTGATCAACGGTGGAGAGATAATCCTGGCGGACGAGCCAACTGGCGCTCTGGATTCGCAATCCGGGCTAGAAGTGTTAGCCATCCTGAGTGAGCTTAATCGGCATGGTCATACCGTAGTAATGGTGACCCACGATATGACGGTTGCCCGGCAGGCGAAGCGCATTATCGAACTGCGTGATGGCGAAATTATCTCTGATAGCGGCAGTTGCGTATCTGTAACAAAAACGTGGCGACAAACCAACAGTATCCGGCAAAGCTATTGGCAAACACTGTTCGATCGTACGCGTGAATCGCTGCAAATGGCGCTAAAAGCGATGAATGCGCATCGTTTACGCACCACACTTACCATGATTGGGATTATTTTTGGTATCGCTGCCGTTGTTACTGTAGTGGCATTGGGTGAAGGTGCCAAGCAGAAGACACTGGAGGATATTAAAAGTCTGGGTACAAATGTGGTCCGCATTTATCCTGGGCGAGATTTTTTTGATGACAGCGTTGAGAGTATTCGAACACTAATACCTGCGGACGCTGATGCACTAGCGAAACAAGGATTTGTCGACAGCGTAAGTCCGGAAGTTAGCACATCAGATAATATTCGTTTTCTTGGTAAATCGGCAATGGCTTCCATCAACGGCGTAGGGCGGGAGCATTTTCGGGTAAAAGGTATTGAGTTGTTACAGGGGACAACTTTCAGGGATGATCGTAATGCCCTACAGGAAGTCATTATTGATGAGAACACCCGCAAGGCTATTTTCGACGATGCGGGGCTACAGGCTCTGGGGCAAATAATCCTCCTTGGTTCCGTGCCTGCACGAGTGGTTGGCATTGCCAGAAGCAGCGACTATAGCGATATGCCAAACCGCATTACCGTGTGGATGCCTTACCGCACAGTGATGTACCGTATGGTGGGCAAACCGGTTCTGAGCAGTATTAGCGTCAGGCTAAAAGACAATGTGAATAACGAGGCAGCGATTAGTGCAATCTCCCAACTGTTAACCCGGCGTCATGGTGTAAAAGACTTCCAAGTCTACAACTTTGAACAAATCAAAAAATCTGTCGAACGTACCTCAATGACCTTCAGCATTCTAATTCTGATGGTCGCCAGTATCTCACTAATGATCGGCAGTATCGGGGTGATGAACATCATGCTGGTCTCTGTAACGGAACGAACTCATGAAATTGGCGTACGCATGGCTGTCGGCGCGAGATACGGCGACATCATGCAGCAGTTTATTATTGAGGCCGTATTAGTTTGCCTGATTGGTGGCGCATTGGGTATTGCATTGTCATATGCCACAGGCATGCTCTTTACCGCCCTGGGGGACGAAATGTTCACGGTGATATATTCGTGGCAGGCTGCTGTCACCGCGTTTTTCTGCTCAACCTTAATCGGTATGATTTTCGGTTATCTCCCCGCCCGCAAGGCAGCAAGGATGGATCCGATCATTTCACTGGCCAGCGAATAACCTATGAAAATTTTATCACCTTTGGCTTTATGCCTTACCACCGCACTCTGTGCAGGTTGCACAAGCGTGCTGAAAAGTGACTATCACGCTCCCGAAGTGGGCTATCCCATCAGTTGGGTCCAGAGTGATATGGACGGAAATACAGCCCCGTTTGACTGGAAAGAATTTAACGATCCTCATCTCGATAGCTGGCTTCGCCTGGTGATGACAAGTAATAACGACATGGCTATAGCTGCACTGCGAGTGCATCGGGTGCGGCTGGATGCGGAAAGAACAGGCATCACCAATTCTCCTGCATTAAAAGGTTCACTGGGTGAGGACGGGAAAAAACAGCTGAATAACTCGTCCGGTTGGACAAAAAGCGGTTATGCCAGTCTCAGCACCAGCTATGAGCTGGATCTCTGGGGCAAAATTGCCCGTCAGCGTGACGTTGCTGAGTGGGCAGTCCATGCCAGTGAAGAAGATTTTCGTTTCGCGCGCCTGATGTTGCTTTCAGAAGCCAGCAATAATTACTGGCGCATCGGTTTTGTAAATCAACAAATTGCCATCCTCCAGCAGAGTATCGACTATGCAAAAGAGACGTTGCGTCTGGCCGAGGTTCGATATCGAGCAGGAAGCACCTCGTCGCTGGATGTGATCGACGCGCAGCAAAACCTGCTCACGCAAGAGAACCAGCTCACAGGGCTACAACGAGAACGTTTACAGATACTCAATCAGCAGGCAGTTCTGCTCGGCATTGTTCCGGGGGGGCAGATAGTCGAGCCAACAACGCTGCCAAAAGGAAGCCTGCCTAAGGTCAATGCGAATATTCCTGCCAGCGTTCTGATGCGTCGGCCTGACATCAGCGCTAAAGAATGGCAGTTGCGTGAGGCGCTGGCTACGGTTGATATAAAGCGTAGTGAATATTACCCCACCTTCAACCTGACTGGCGCTTTGGGTACCAGCAGCACTTCGCTACTGGCATTACTGCATAATCCGGTCGGTTCTGTAGGCGCTAACCTAACTCTACCGTTTCTGGAGTGGCGGCAGCGGGACATCGAGGTAAAAATTGCCCGTAACGATTATGAACAGCGAGTGCTGGAGTTTAAACAGCTACTTTATAAGGCAATGAGCAGCATAGAAGACGCGCTTTCATTACGTAACCAGCTGCAGGTTCAGGAGACAAGACTCAGGGAAGAACTGGAACTTGCACGTAAGTCAGAGAGATTAAACGAAGTGCGTTACCGGCATGGTGCAATACGTATTTCATTCTGGCTTGATGCTCAGGAAAAACGCCGTCAGGCGGAATTTCGGCTGGATGAAAATCGCTTCAATCAGTTGCAGAACTTAGCAAAAATTTATCTTGAGTTTGGTGGGGCTCCAGCATTTCCTTAGATCTTACTAATCGGTACTGCCTGAAATTTGAAAAACAAGCCACACTAAGGCTATTATTTAGCTAGGCATATGAAGAGACTCTTGGCAATAGTCAGTATTATGAAGATTCAGTGCCCAAAATGAAGTCAATGTTCAGCAAGAATAGCGATCATATTCTGATGTGTCTGAAAAAGAGGTTCTCACCAGATAAGTAGTCGGAACTAAAGAGATATGCAGGAAAATGTAGCTCCCGAAAAGCATAAGGGCAGCCCTGATTATTTTCCTGAGTTCGCGCTGCTGTTCGTTGTTATCTCTAACTGGAATATCTCCCTTGAAAACTTGCCCTTTAAAAGGGCATTTACACCAATTTTTCCCCACTGTTACTTTCTTGTATTTTGGTATTGTATGTCATGTTCCTGATAGGTGTCATTATCATGGATAACGTATGGCATTATGCGATTTGATTTTTCCGTACTGACCGCAAATATTGTCACACTGTTTCTGGCTGCATCAGTGCTTGTAATAACACTTTTCAGCCACAGGAAAAATACGTATGAATATAGCCTCGGATGGCTTCAAAATAGGTGAAAGTAGACTCGGAATTAACAAATAGAAGTTGCATCATCAACGTAAATGAGAAGTGTGCAGGCCGGGCCTTGCTCCTCGAACCAACGAATGCTCACAGCCATCAATCTGGATCAGCTCTCTGGTACAGGCACGTAGCGGATGTGGCTGATGTACACGCGGTTGCCGTAATATACGGGGGATCTATAAACCAGTCTGTATCATCAGATTGCGTACCGTTTCTATGGTCAGATATAGACTATGGAGCTCGGCGAGATTCTCACAGGCTAACGTCGGACCAAAATCAGCGTAGTGTTCATGGATAATAAGCAGTGCACGCTCAGCGAGGCCCGGCATCAGTTGCGGATTACCTGGCTGTCCACGGCGATTTACCAGCAAAAGAGGTCCGTGTTCGCGGTAACATTCATGCAGACGGCGGTAGTGTTTGTCAGACATCTCCAGCCGGCTGGCTGCGAGACGAGTAGTGAGGCATCGGTCGGTGACGTCCTAGAGGCTCCTGAATCGGTTTACATCGTTCCTTGAGATAAACTCCGTTCCGTATGCTGTCATGAGTCCCATCCTTTGAAAGCAGTGATCGCTATGGTGAGACTGTAGCGCGGACATGTTTTCTTCATCTCAATTTAGCTACTACAATATCTGTTATTGCAAGATTAAAAAGTCACCTCTTTCACCGTAGCTTACGACCCTGACCCGGATTTAACGCCGCTTACTGTTAAGCGACTGTGCAATGCGCTTTTCGGCCGAACGGGTAGCCAGTGGTTGATTGTGGAGGTTTTCGGGGAGAAGGGGCGACAGCGCCGAAGCACGGACAGTAACCCGAAGTACGTGGAAAAAGTGGCAGCAAGATATCGTCATGCCGCCGCGAGGCACTGGCAGGCAACGCTTGCTGAGATTGAACGGGTAAAGCGTATCTATCAGACAGGAGTAAAGGCATCAAGAGAACACGAGGACTGATTAACCTAATAATTAATGCTAATGTACGCATACATTAGCATTAATTATTAACATACAAAAAGCCGTAGCATGGAAATAAATAGTGTCATACCTGTCAGAGTAACTACTGACGTGTTAAAGCGGGTGGGGGGCATTAACGTTTAAGGCTGGCTCTGAATTCCTCAGGGTTAGCCTGCAGGGGATTGATAGCCCTCAATTGCTTGAGCGCGTCGTTTGGGCATCTTTTTACTTCGGGCACGTTTACCATCACGTTCAAGTACATCCATTTTACACTGTGCCAGTTTAAGCACGGCCCCAAGACGTTTGTTATCAACGATTTGCCCCTGATCGACACATTCCAGTTTGTCGAACACCTAATATTTGAGTGAACGGTAACCGTGTTTGAATGCCAGTGTATAGTCATAGACTGTGAGTTTGTCGCCAGCGATACGAGAGTTTTTTTCTGTAGGTTCAACAAGATATATCATTTTGTCATAGCGGAATGTCAGCGTTTTAGACAGCTTACGCTGTTCCTGCCAGGCAAAAATATCATCGAGCTCTTCGTTGATTTCAGCCTCAAATCTTTGGGGTATTTTTCTGGTCTTGCGAAGCGACGATTGAAGTCAGCGATGAAGGTATCCAGCCAAGCATTGGCTGCTTCGATACTGCTGATTCCCTCGAGACGCATCTCCTTGATAAGCCGGTCCTGAAGTGTCTGATTTGCTTGCTCCACATGGCCTTTAGCCTGTGGACTGTTGGCACAAATCAACTCGATCCCCAGTTCAGAAAGCATACGGCCAAACTGGGTTACTCCGGTCGTAGTGGAGCCACCCTTATTTACCCTGAAAATGCCGTGCTTATCGCTGTAAAACGCAAGTGGTTTGCCATGTTGTTCAAGATAGTCTCGGGTAGCCATCATGTAATCAAAGGCTGATTCAGTTTCGCCGAAGCGGAGGTGCATCAGGCAGCTAGTAGCATCATCAATGAAGACAAGCAGGCAGCATTTGGGGCGCGTCCTTCAAACCAGTCATGTGGAGAACCATCAATCTGAACAAATTCTCCGAGGCAGTCACGCCGGTATCTGGGTTGATGAACACGGGGTCTGCGACGTGAGTATGGAACCCAGAGTCCATCGGCAGTCATCCATTTTCTGAGCGTTTCAACAGACACCTTGATGTTATGGCGTTCGCGCAATTTTTCTGCGGCAAGCGTTGGTCCAAAGTCGCTGTAGTGATCGTGAAGTAAAGAAAGTACACGCAGCTTCAGTGACTCAGGGAGTCTGTGATTACCAGGGCGTCCACGTCGAAGGTTTACCAGGCCAGCGGCACCTGATTCACGAAAGCGGTTCATCAGACGTTGCGTCTGACGTTCGGTCAGAGCAAGTTGGTGCGCAGCATCACGACGGCGCATACGCTTTTCGACAACTGACTGAATGACGTTGATCCGGCTGAGCTCTTTATCTAACATAGTCACAAGCATCCTGATGTCTCCATAGACTGAGGATTGGATCCTTTATGCCAGAAAAAGTGACATCACTTAAATGGGTTAAAAGTGACATTAGAATATTGCAGTTACAATATCGGTGCGCATAATCTATCTTATGTTAAATAACATTGAATGTTAACTTACTTCATGAAGCTTACTGCTTCTATTTCCACTTCTTTTTCTTATTAATCGCTCCCCTAATCCACGCATTCATCTGCTCTACAGGCTCTAAAATATTTTTTCTGAGTACTGAGCACAAACTGCTCCATAAAAAAACAGACCACAAGTTTGGGCATGATACTGATGTAGTCACGTTTTATTGTTTTCATGAAGCTCTCTGCTATTCCATTACTCACCGGACTCCGCACCGCCGTGTTCTTCGATTTAAGTCCCAACATCCGAGCGAACTGGCGTGTTTCATTAACCCGGTAGTCAGAGTCAGCGGTCGAAAGACCTCCTAGGTAGCTACTCTGCATACCCACTATAATGCAACTATTCTCGTGACGTGTGTTTCAGCTCTCCCCCGGCTATGATACGAGATGGTATGGAGAGCCCTTCTGGGGCCACTGCCTGCACCAGATGCAACAGGAAGCCTGATATGAATGCAATTTCTGTCAGGACAGGCGGGTAACTTTCTGTGGCCATGGATCAGGGAATACTCCGCCCGACATCCACCACTGAATTTCTTCTTCAGTCAACAAGCAAAGGGATAAGGCATGTGTAAAATCATTAACTTCAGTGGCATTGCCAATGATAGTCAACTGACAGCAGCGATCGCCAAATCGCCCAGAGGCTGTGTCGATGTGTCGCTGTAGCGCTGAACGTTCTTCACGAGTTAAATTATTGTCAGTATGTTCCAGTACTCCAGCTTTCCAGTAGCCAATGAGCGCCAGACTGATGCTTCCTGCTGACTGATTCCAGAGCAGGGCAAGATCATCTCTCCCGGGGAGCCAAAAAAAACCTTTACTGCGATAAACGCCCATGCCCATAAAGCGGTGACAGGTATCCCATAATCTTTGCGGATGGAATGGCCTGTCGTCCCTGATGACGCGCCATATAAGTTCCTCATTGTTGCACGGAGTATCCATGTTTCCTGCAAGTGCTTCCAGTTCACTGATGAGTAACTCAACACGGTCAAAATTGTAGTCCGGGATCGCCAGTAATGTGCTCAGTTCAATATTTCCCCATGATACCGCGAGCACATCCACGGAGGGGTTAAGTGGGTGTATGGCTTTTGCCACAGCGGAGATAATGTCAAAGGGCAGGCGGTCATTTCTGGTCAGCAGCAGCCTGTTGCAGAACATGATTTGCTCGGCCAGCAAATTCTCCAGGCCGCGTTTGTTATGCCGGAGATTTTCCTGAAGAGTGGGGATCAGTTTTTTCCCATCATTGTAATCTTCATGGAGCATGACAGTATCAACGAGTGTTAAAAACGCCTTCAGGCGTACACGTGAATGGCGACGCAGGTATTTGACCAGAGGAAGCGGATGACTGCTTCCGGAGGTTTCAATCAGCATCACATCCGGCTTGTTGTGATCAAGCAGATGGTTAATTGCGAGATCCATCTTTTTGAGGCCTGCGGGGCTGCTGATGCTGTCTGCGGTGATACTTACGAAATTATTGTCTTTTGCATCTACAATATCTGTGTTGGCGATCAGCACGCCGTCCACATCCAGTTCGCTCATGTCATTGACTATGACAGAGACTGAAAGCTGTTTTTCGTGTGCCTGTATGAGCAGGTTTTTCAGCAGAGTGGTTTTCCCTGCGCCGAGGAAGCCATTGAGAATGATGACAGATGTTGTTTCCATATCAGCAGTACACCAGTTAGTTAGCGAGGAAGGCGCTTGGTGGTACAAAGAGCATCCGGATTGAATCGCATAACGTCGACGGGAGTTGTTGTCGTTTTTCCTGTGAGGTCTCAACCTGCCACAGAACGCACCGGATTTATTGGTATTTAGTCTCCATCAGCATAATTATCACCATTTTTATCTCCGGGGGAAGATTTGTTCTGAACAGGAGTGGGAGGTGTGACCTCCTGAAAGTAATTACAGATTGCTAGTTGTTGTATTTTTATTCGAATATGTCTCTTCGTATCAGTGATAGCTCCTAGATAAAGTATATTCCGGATGCGTTATCTGTTCTAGATATCAGAGAGTCAGTCATTTGTAAAAAAGAGAGCTGCATCATTCTATTTTTCCTGTCTATTCACCCTGTTGTCGTATCTAAAAGACATCCGTTCCGAGGATGTCGGGCACCCGTTCTGTACTAAGATACATAGCTTTTGGGTCTGCACTATTTGGAACCGACAGAAGTCTGTCTGTGATATCCGCATTTTTCTGTGTGCGATATATTCCGAAAAACTTCAAACCACTTAAAAGAGGTTTTTCCGGAGGATAAGTTCGACCAGGGAATAGTGTTTCCTGGTAAGTGTGGCGGAGCCAGTTCACCAGGAATATCTTTCTTATCCAGTTATACTGGATTTTATTAGATGATCACCCTACCCTGCAGCAGTACGCTGACGGTGTTTTTTTGGGAGAACCATTATGAATAACGTCATCTTTGATTGGTATTTATCTAGGCAAAAATTCATTCAACGTCCACTGCCAAGATGCAACAGGCAGAGTCCTTAACTGTCAGAGTCCAAGTGCTCGAAATTATTCGAATTGTTTAATTATTATCACATAGGATTCTGCCGTTTTTAACAATGCAGGATAATAAGATGAAAAAAATGTTGTTTTCTGCCGCTCTGGCAATGCTTATTACAGGATGTGCTCAACAAACGTTTACTGTTGGAAACAAACCGACAGCAGTAACACCAAAGGAAACCATCACTCATCATTTCTTCGTTTCGGGAATTGGACAAGAGAAAACTGTTGATGCAGCCAAAATTTGTGGCGGTGCAGAAAATGTTGTTAAAACAGAAACTCAGCAAACATTCGTAAATGAATTGCTCGGTTTTATCACTTTTGGCATCTATACTCCGCTGGAAGCCCGGGTATATTGCTCACAATAGTTGCCCATCGATATGGGGAGCTCATCTGCACTGTTCATTAATATACTTCTGGGCTCCCTACAGTTGTTTTTGCATAGTGATAAGCCTCTCTCTGAGGGAGGAAATAATCCTGTTCAGCGATGTCTGCCAGTCGGGGGGGCTGCATTATCCACGCCCGAGGCGGTGGTGGCTTCACGCGGGGATGGGCAGATTGATCTGATATGCAACCGACGACGACCAGCGGCAACATCATCACGCAGAGCTTCATTTTCAGATTTGGGCCACCTTTTGATTTCTCGTTTAACTTTTGCAGTCACCAGACTGTGATTTATTTTAACAAATCAATAGCTTTCATAAAATTCTCGAAGCTGAAAGCTTAACTGAACCAACCAGCCTGGCTGGTGTTTTCTAAAGACAAAAAGGCCATCAGCAAAACACTGATAGTCTGAATCACCTTTATCAATCATGTATGAAGAAAATATGCGCAATTAGTTGACAGTGATTATCATTTTCATTAAAAAGAGCGCGTAGCATTCTTATTTCATGAGGAAATTTACCCGCCAACAACCTGAGTAGCGAAAGCTGTTCATCCCCAATATTTTTGCTGGCGGGTTCTTTTTTCTACTGTCCTCCTCCCCAGAGGAAGCATTCCCATTAATCATTACTGGCGAGGAGGCGAGAGAAAAAGTCGGTTCTTTGTCCCTAAATAACAGCATCATTTCAGTCCATGCAAAATCTGATTTACCAGCTCACATAATAACCTGATGATACACAGTGTAAGTTCACAGAGATATTGCAATTGCCTCCGGATAAGTAAGGGGAGATTGCACTATGCAAATGCAGCACCTGAGGTTGGCTATCCTAAGCAGCCGATTATGCGTTGAGGCTTTCAGTGATGGCTGATATAGCAACAATGAGAATGAAGGCTCTGCACTTCTGGGATAAACACGGTATTTCTGCAGCTTCTGAAGCCTTTGGCGTATCCTGCCGCACGCTTTACTGGTGGCGTCAGTTACTGAACAAGGGAGGACCTGAGGGGCTAATCCCGCACAGTAAGGCACCTCTGGTGCGACGAAAAAAGCACTGGCATCCCGATGTGCTGAAAGAGATTCGACGCCTCAGGACAGAGCTGCCGAACCTCGGTAAAGAGCAGATTTTTGTTCGCCTGAAGCCCTGGTGCGCATAACGCCATCAGACCTGCCCGAGTGTTTCCACCATCGGCAGAATGATCGCCACCGCACACGATAAAATGCGGATGATACCAGTACGTCTGAGCTCGCGGGGTAAGGCTCTGCTTGTCAAAAAGCGAACCACCAAACCCCGCAGGCCAAAGCACTACCGTCCGGTAAAGACCGGAGAGCTCATTGGGATGGATGCCATTGAGCTCAGAATGGGTGAAATGCGTCGCTATATCATTACCATGATCGACGAACACAGCGATTACGTACTGGCGCTGGCTGTGCCGTCGCTCAACAGTGATATCGTCAATCACTTTTTCAGCCGCGCAGCCCGGCTGTTCCCTGTCGGTATCAGCCAGATCATCACAGATAACGGGAAAGAGTTCCTGGGAAGCTTTGACAAAACGCTGCAGGAAGCCGCCATCAAACACCTCTGGACCTATCCCTACACGCCAAAAATGAACGCTATCTGTGAACGTTTTAACCGGGCATTAAGAGAGCAATTTATTGAATTTAATGAAATTTTACTCTTTGAGGATCTGGCGTTGTTTAACCTGAAACTGGCGGAATATCTGGCGCTGTATAACAGCAAAAGACTCCACAAGGCGCCCGCACTAATGACGCCCGTGGAATATATTTTAAAAGAGAACAAAAATTGCAATATGTGGTGGACCCATACACAGCAAACGCACAGGCCGCCCCGGTTGGGTAGATATGTGGGATGGCTGGTTCAGACTTCAGGATATGGTTGAGGCTGGTGATGAAGTCTCTTTATCAGGAGATCTGATCAAGAGACAGCCGCGCAGGGGGATTCACTATGCTGGATTCTTTTAACAAATTCTCCGCTAACCAAAAAATAGACTTTTTGCATTCGTAAATGCGTTAAGAGATAATTTTTAAAGTTCCATCAATCTCCCGGCCAGTTCGTCTCGCGGCATTACTCACTATCCGCACAACTTCAGTAAGATCATGACTTTTTCAATCGTTATCTGTTGACCAAGCTTTGAAACCACTAGCGTCCCGTCAACCTGACCTGGAATCGTCGAGAACCGCCCATAGTTGTGAATTGGCTAGAGTGTGATGGAAAGCAACGCTAAACGACCTAATCACACATTCTCTTTTCCCTAACAATGACCATTTAGTGAAATAACGTATCCAAAATGATGACGTGAAAGCCTGACACTGGCAGCGAAAAGCCGAAAAACTCACCTGGTCAGGAGCAAAAATCGGATTATTCGCCAACAGCGTAATATCAGCAGTAGTTCTCGACACGCTTGCGCTATAGACAGAGGATGAAACGCTGCTGGTCGGAGTTCTCTATACATTTTTGGCGACGGCAGAACCGCTCACCAATGCCTTAACGTCTATCAGCCTTCCGGTGAGTTGGAACAGCATGCTCAGCGTTTGCAAGATATTCTCCACGGTCTGTAGCAGCGTAGGTTTCAATTTAAATATCCCCAGATAGCCCTCTGGGAGCTTCCCTTTTTATTAAGTTTTAATTACCGTTGCAATAGTTAAATGATATTGGTAATTATTATCATTAGCATTTGTGTCTGTGTTGTTTCTGGTAAGGTTGAAAGGGAACAAACATCGCCTGTACAACGGCGTTTTTACTTACAGACCAGCGAAGGCGAGACTATCAGGATGATTCATCGTGTGTCTAAGAAATCACGGTTCTTTCCAGATTCGTTGTTCGGTCTAACACTGCACAAATGCGTCAGAACATCCCGGCGTAGCTGTCCGACGCCATTTGGGCTGTTCAACAGGACAATGGCGCGTAAGCGTTAATGGAAGTGGGGATACGGAGTTCCCTATTCACCTGTGTATGTCACGGAAAAGTCTCTGACTGAGCTGTCCATAACGCTGGTGAAGCACAAATGGCGCAGCATCTGGTAAAGCAGGTTTAACGAAAAGTAGTGTCCTGCTGCTGGCATATGAGTGCGTCGACTGCCTGATTTAGATCGTCAAGCGGAGAGGGATTTTCTCATGCGTATTTTGTTTGTAGGCCCGCCTCTCTATGGGCTGTTGTATCCTGTGCTGTCTCTGGCGCAGGCATTTCGCGTTAACGGTCATGAAGTGCTGATCGCCAGCGGAGGACAATTCGCACAAAAAGCGGCAGAGGCCGGGTTGGTGGTGTTTGACGCCGCACCCGGTCTGGATTCCGAAGCTGGTTACCGCCACCATGAGGCACAGCGGAAAAAAAGTAATATCGGAACCCAAATGGGCAACTTCTCATTCTTCAGCGAAGAAATGGCCGACCATCTGGTGGAGTTTGCCGGACACTGGCGGCCTGACCTCATCATCTACCCTCCGCTCGGAGTCATCGGGCCGCTGATTGCCGCCAAATATGATATACCGGTCGTGATGCAAACCGTAGGCTTCGGCCATACCCCCTGGCATATCAAGGGTGTAACGCGTTCGCTCACGGACGCCTATCGTCGCCACAATGTGGGGGCCACACCACGTGATATGGCCTGGATCGACGTAACACCGCCGAGTATGAGCATTCTGGAAAACGACGGTGAACCCATTATTCCGATGCAGTACGTCCCGTATAACGGTGGCGCGGTGTGGGAACCATGGTGGGAGAGAAGGCCCGAGCGTAAACGTCTGCTGGTGAGTCTCGGCACTGTCAAACCGATGGTTGACGGCCTTGATCTAATCGCCTGGGTTATGGATTCTGCCAGTGAGGTCGATGCCGAGATCATCCTGCATATTTCAGCCAATGCGCGGTCCGATTTGCGCTCGCTGCCGTCAAATGTTCGCTTGGTTGACTGGATACCCATGGGTGTCTTCCTCAACGGCGCAGATGGTTTCATTCATCATGGCGGAGCAGGCAATACCCTGACAGCGCTACACGCTGGTATTCCACAAATCGTCTTCGGCCAGGGAGCCGATCGCCCGGTAAATGCCCGCGTTGTTGCCGAACGCGGCTGCGGGATTATCCCTGGCGACGTCGGCCTGTCGAGTAACATGATCAATGCTTTCCTCAACAATCGCTCACTTCGCAAAGCCTCTGAAGAGGTAGCAGCGGAAATGGCGGCGCAACCCTGCCCAGGTGAAGTGGCGAAAAGCCTGATCACAATGGTACAGAAAGGGTAGCCACTACACCTTCATGATAATCATATGCCAGCACCCATCTAGGAGTCATGCATCCATAACAATGCGGGACCGGAGCGTGCTGGCTTTTTTGCGGAACGATCCGGCCAGTGGATCGTATTTTACAGACGGAGGAGGCTTAATGCCTGCGAATCACACTCCCACACCGGCTCAGTCATGGATAGTTCGCCTAGCGCGCGTGTGCTGGGAACGTAAGAAACTTAGTGTCATCGTGGTGGTAGCGTCAGTATCGACTATTTTGCTGGCTGCGCTGACGCCACTGCTGACAAGACAGGCTGTGAATGACGCACTGGCGGGCAATCCGGCCCGCCTGCCGTGGCTGGCCTGCGGGTTACTGTTGATCGCTTTTTTTGATTTCATCGGTAACTATGTGCGCCGTGGTTATGCCGGGATGCTCTCACTCTGGGTGCAGCATACCCTCAGAGGACGGGTATTCGACAGTATTCAGAAACTTGACGGCGCAGGCCAGGATGCGCTGCGCACCGGGCAGGTGATTTCACGGACCAACAGCGATCTGCAGCAGGTGCATACCCTGCTGCAGATGTGCCCGGTGCCGCTGGCAGTGTTCACTTATTACATTGCCGGCATTGCCGTGATGCTGTGGATGTCCCCTGCCATGACGCTTATCGTCGTGTGCGTACTGGTATGCCTGGCGATCACCGCGCTTCGTGCGCGTCGTAGGGTCTTCGCGCAAACCGGGCTGGCCTCGGACCAACTGGCGAATCTCACCGAACATATACGCGAGGTGCTGGCACAGATCTCAGTGGTAAAATCCTGTGTGGCAGAGATGCGTGAAACGCACTGGCTCGATAGGCAGTCGCGGCAGATTGCGCGTGTACGCATCGGTGCGGTTATCTCGCAGGCGATGCCTGGGGCCACCATGCTGGCGCTACCGGTGCTCGGGCAAATCGTCCTACTGTGCTACGGCGGGTGGTCGGTCATGCACGGGCGGATCGATCTCGGTACCTTCGTTGCATTCGCCAGCTTCCTCGCGATGCTGACCGGGCCAACCCGCGTACTGGCATCGTTTCTGGTTATCGCACAGCGCACTCAGGCGTCCGTGGAGCGGGTGTTTGCACTGATCGACACCCGTTCACAGATGGAGGACGGGACGGAGTCGATTAACAGTCAGGTTGTCGGACTGGAACTGGAGAATATGAGCTTTGACTACCACCATGGCGACAGACATATCCTCAGCGATATCTCCTTTTCCCTGCGCGCCGGTGAAACCGTGGCGGTGGTGGGCGCATCGGGTTCAGGAAAATCGACCCTGTTGATGCTGCTGGCGCGTTTTTATGATCCCTGCTCCGGAAAGATATGGCTCAACACCAGCGAAGGCCGACAAAATCTTCGCGATATCAGACTGGAGGCGCTTCGTCGCCGGGTAGGCATCGTATTTGAAGATGCTTTTCTGTTTGCCGGTACGGTGGCGGAAAATATCGCCTATGGCCACCCTCAGGCAACGGCGGACGACATTCGCCGTGCGGCAGCTGCTGCAGGAGCCAGCGATTTTATCAACGCCCTGCCGAAAGGCTTCGATAGCCTGTTAACCGAACGGGGTACGAATCTTTCCGGCGGGCAGAGGCAGCGAATAGCGCTGGCGCGGGCGCTCATTACTGCACCGGACGTGTTAATCCTGGATGATACCACCTCAGCGGTTGATGCTGTTACGGAAGCGGAGATTAATACCGCGCTGGGTCGCTATGCTGACGAAGGGCATATGCTGCTGCTGATTGCCCGACGGCGTTCAACGCTTCAGCTAGCCAGCCGGGTTGTGGTGCTGGATAAGGGCCGTATGGTGGATACCGGAACCCCGGCAGAACTTGAAGCGCGCTGTCCGGCGTTCCGCGCACTGATGACCGGCGACAGCGATTTTCTGGCCACGTCCCACAATAGCCACAACGAATTGTGGCCGGCTGAACCAGCGACACAAGACGATGTAACGGATACGGGGGATAAAGGTTTTGTCGCCCGTATGACCCGCGTACCGGAAAATGCAGTACAGCAGGCGCTGGCCAGTAAAGGTCGCAAAGTCACGTCACTACTGAAGCCTGTGGCGTGGATGTTCGTCATCGCCGCTCTGCTGATCGCACTCGATTCTGCGGCAGGCGTAGGGGTGCTGATACTGTTGCAGCACGGCATTGACTCCGGTGTCGCCGCAGGCGATATGTCGACCATCGGCCTCTGTGCCCTGCTCGCCCTGTGCCTGGTCATTGTGGGCTGGTGCAGTTATTCTCTGCAGACGGTCTTCGCCGCCAGAGCGGCGGAATCAGTTCAGCATTCGGTGCGCTTGCGCAGCTTCGGCCATATGCTGCGTCTTGGACTCCCCTGGCATGAAAAGCATGCCGATTCGCGTCTGACCCGCATGACCGTTGATGTGGACTCTCTCGCCCGCTTTCTGCAAAACGGCCTTGCTGGTGCGGCCACCAGTCTGGTGACGATGTTCGCAATCGCCGCCACCATGTTCTGGCTCGACCCGTTCCTGGCGCTGACGGCATTAAGCGCAGTGCCAGTGGCCGCACTGGCAACCATGATTTATCGCCGCCTCAGTACCCCTGCTTATGCACAGGCACGGCTGGAAATAGGCAAAGTCAACAGCACCCTGCAGGAAAAAGTCTCTGGCATGCGTGTCGTGCAATCGCATGGTCAGCAGGAACTGGAGGGCGCCCGGCTGCGCGCGTTATCGGAGCGTTTCCGCGCAACCCGTGTGCGAGCACAAAAATACCTTGCAGTCTATTTTCCGTTCCTGACATTCTGCACCGAGGCCTCCTATGCCGCTGTTCTGTTAGTGGGAGCTTCGCAGGTCGCCGCTGGAGAAATGACTGCCGGGGTACTGGCGGCTTTCTTCCTGTTGCTGGGGCAATTCTATGGGCCAGTGCAGCAGTTATCAGGGATTGTCGACGCCTGGCAGCAGGCGACAGCCAGCGGCAAACATATTGATGAACTACTGGCGACAGAAGGCACTGAGAACCTCGGGTCCTCTTCGGTCCTCCCTGTCACCGGTGCACTGCATCTTGATGAGGTCACGTTCAGTTATCCCGACAGTCACGAGCCAGCTCTGAACAAACTTACCCTGACGATCCCAGAGGGAATGGTTGTCGCGGTCGTCGGTCGCAGCGGTGCGGGTAAGTCGACGCTGATTAAGCTGATTGCCGGGTTGTATTTCCCCACGCACGGCAACATCAGAATCGGTGTGCAAATGCTCGATGATGCCTCGCTCACTGAGTATCGTCGCCAGATTGGGCTTGTCGATCAGGATGTTGCACTGTTTAGTAGTGATATTGCAGAAAACATTCGTTATTCACGACCATCCGCCACCAATGAAGACGTTGAAATTGCCTCACAGCGGGCAGGGCTGTATGAGATGGTGTGCAATCTGCCGCAGGGATTCCGGACACCGGTGAATAACGGCGGAGCCGATCTGTCCGCAGGTCAGCGCCAGTTGATTGCGCTGGCCCGCGCGCAACTGGCGAATGCTCACATCCTGCTGCTCGACGAAGCCACGTCATGTCTGGATCGCACATCCGAAGAACGACTGATGTCATCGTTAACAGATGTCGTGCATGCCGGGAAGCACTCGGCGCTGATTGTTGCACATCGTCTGACCACCGCGCAACGCTGCGATCTGATTGCCGTTATTGATAAGGGGTTACTTGCGGAATACGGAACCCACGAACAGCTGTTATCTGCGGGCGGCCTCTATACCCGCTTATGGCATGACAGCGTCAGCAGTACTGCGCTCCATCGCCAGCACAACATGAAGGAGGAAACCCCGGGATAGTTACTGGACACGTAATGTATTAAAAACACAGTCAGAAGCGGCGGTACCGTGAATAGCCGCTTTAATTATTTATACTGACATCCTTAATTTTTAAAGAGTATGAATGCTGAACATGCAACAACATCCCTCTGCTATCGCCAGCCTGCGCAACCAACTGGCAGCGGGCCACATTGCTAACCTTACTGACTTCTGGCGCGAAGCTGAGTCGCTGAATGTTCCTCTTGTGACGCCAGTCGAAGGAGCGGAAGATGAGCGAGAAGTGACCTTTCTGTGGCGCGCCCGACATCCTCTGCAGGGCGTTTATCTGCGTCTGAACCGGGTGACGGATAAAGAGCACGTAGAAAAAGGAATGATGAGCGCCCTTCCCGAAACGGATATCTGGACACTGACACTGCGTTTACCCGCAAGTTACTGCGGCTCCTATTCGCTGCTGGAAATCCCCCCCGGCACTACGGCTGAGACGATTGCACTGTCCGGAGGCCGTTTTGCCACCCTTGCCGGAAAGGCCGATCCGCTAAACAAAATGCCGGAGATCAACGTTCGGGGAAACGCAAAGGAATCAGTGCTGACACTTGATAAAGCTCCCGCCCTGTCGGAATGGAACGGCGGCTTCCACACCGGACAACTGCTTACCTCCATGCGCATTATCGCCGGGAAATCTCGCCAGGTTCGGCTCTATATTCCGGACGTTGATATTTCTCAGCCCCTCGGGCTGGTCGTGCTGCCCGATGGTGAAACCTGGTTTGATCACCTTGGCGTATGCGCGGCAATTGACGCCGCCATAAATAACGGACGCATCGTGCCCGTGGCTGTACTGGGCATTGACAACATTAATGAACATGAACGCACTGAGATACTCGGCGGGCGCAGCAAACTGATAAAGGATATCGCCGGACATCTGCTGCCGATGATTCGCGCTGAACAACCGCAGCGTCAGTGGGCAGACCGTTCGCGCACAGTGCTGGCCGGGCAGAGCCTCGGCGGGATCAGTGCGCTAATGGGGGCTCGTTACGCACCGGAAACGTTCGGTCTGGTGCTCAGCCACTCTCCTTCAATGTGGTGGACGCCAGAAAGAACCAGTCGACCAGGCTTGTTCAGCGAAACCGATACCTCATGGGTGAGTGAGCATCTGCTTTCTGCCCCACCGCAGGGCGTACGTATCAGCCTGTGCGTGGGATCGCTGGAAGGTTCGACAGTGCCTCACGTTCAGCAGCTTCACCAGCGGCTGATTACCGCTGGCGTCGAAAGCCATTGCGCAATCTACACCGGTGGTCACGATTACGCATGGTGGCGCGGTGCACTGATTGACGGGATTGGTTTACTACAGGGTTGAGTTGACCCACAAACACTTTCAGGAAACGGTACAGACTTCCTGAATAAATCAAATAGTCACCTGCGGAAAAGGAATAATCATCAGATGTATGCCCGCGAGTATCGCTCAACACGCCCGCATAAAGCGATTTTCTTTCATCTTTCTTGCCTCACCCTTATCTGTAGTGCGCAAGTTTATGCGAAGCCGGATATGCGGCCACTGGGGCCGAATATAGCCGATAAAGGCTCCGTGTTTTACCATTTCAGCGTCACCTCTTTCGACTCTGTCGATGGCACACGCCATTATCGGGTATGGACGGCCGTGCCGAATACAACCGCACCGGCATCGGGTTACCCGATTTTATATATGCTTGACGGTAACGCAGTTATGGATCGCCTGGATGACGAACTGCTCAAACAATTGTCAGAAAAAACACCGCCAGTGATCGTGGCTGTCGGGTATCAGACCAACCTCCCTTTCGATCTCAACAGCAGGGCTTACGACTATACGCCAGCAGCAGAAAGCAGAAAAACAGATCTCCACTCAGGGCGTTTTAGCCGTAAGAGTGGTGGCAGCAACAACTTTCGCCAGTTACTGGAAACGCGTATTGCCCCAAAAGTGGAACAGGGACTGAATATCGATCGGCAACGCCGCGGCTTATGGGGGCACTCCTACGGCGGCCTCTTCGTGCTGGATTCCTGGCTGTCCTCCTCTTACTTCCGGTCGTACTACAGCGCCAGCCCGTCGTTGGGCAGAGGTTATGATGCTTTGCTAAGCCGCGTTACGGCGGTTGAGCCTCTGCAATTCTGCGCCAAACACCTGGCGATAATGGAAGGCTCGGCGACACAGGGTGATAACCGGGAAACGCATGCTGTCGGGGTGCTGTCGAAAATTCATACCACCCTCACTATACTGAAAGATAAAGGCGTCAATGCCGTATTTTGGGATTTCCCCAACCTGGGACACGGGCCGATGTTCAATGCCTCCTTTCGCCAGGCACTGTTAGATATCAGTGGTGAAAACGCAAATTACACAGCAGGTTGTCATGAGTTAAGCCACTAAACACTGCCCGCTTTTACGCGGGCAGTACGCCTGAAACACTACGATCAGAATGATGCGGTAACTCCGGCATAGTAAGCCCGGCCTGGCTCGTTATAGGTATTCGCCCCTTCAGAAGAGCGGAAGATCTGTTTATTGAGGATATTACTGACGCCGACATTAAGACGCAGATTTTTATTAATATCGTAATTGAAGTTCGTCCCCACCAGTGAATAAGCGCCCAGCTCTTTACCTGACAGACCGCCTGTATCTTCACTGCGGGTTTCCGCATGAGTACGCGGTTTTTGTCTGCCATATAACGTCCAGTTGACGCTGGCAGAAAACGCCTGGGTGATGGTCCAGTTAAGCGAGTTATTGATAGTATATTTCGGGATGACCGACAGAGGATTACCGGTGTCTTTTTGCTCCGAAGTGATCATCCATGTGGCATTGGTATTCCAGTTCAGACGATCTTTCACCAGTGGGAAAGACATACTGGCTTCGATACCGTCCACTAGAGCTTTCCCGCCATTCTGCCACTTGAGGATATATGCGCCTGAAGCGGTTTGCCCGATAACGTTATCCCCGGCCACGATCTTATTCTGGTAATCATTGCGGAAGTAGGTCACACTTGCGTGGTAATCTTCCCAGGTGAACTCCAGCCCAATTTCTTTATTGACGCTGATTTCCGGATCGAGATCTTTATTACCGATCAGGTAGCACCCGCCTGATGTAATATCTTTTGGACAGCCATTGCCTTTCGAGTAGAGCAGATAGCCTTCACTGGATTGATACAGGTTTGGGGCTTTAAAGGTTCGGGCAACCCCTGCTTTGACTTTGAAATAATCGCCCAATTCCTGCGAAAGATTCAGACTGGGGCTGAAGTTCCCGCCGGAGTCGCTGAGATAATCAAAGCGCAGGCCGGGAATGATATTCGTGCCAGGAACCGGCTCAATGTTATCTTCAATATACAGCGCACTGATTTGAGAATGATTTTTACTGCTGCGATCCGCAGCAGAGCCAGAAATACCGCTGATATCTCTGTCATTCACCGTCAGGCTGGTAGAGGAAGGATCATCGAGCTTATCGCGGTTCCACTCTGCACCAACGGTCAGCGTTTGATCAACCATCACATTCAAAGGAATATTAAGCTCGCCGCTGGTTCGCCAGGAACTCAGGCGATTGGTCGTAAACTTTTCACCCGCTAAAATACGCCCTTCACCACCGCCGGATAATCCTTCATTCATGCGGGTATTATTGGTTTTCTCGTAATAAACACCAAAGCGACTTTGTCCCCAGTCCCAGATACCATTATGCGTAATGCCATAATTCTGTCGGTACAGGCGGTTCGTCTCTTTGCCGGATTTTGCCAGGCTTTCGGTAACTGCACTGGAAGAACTGTTTTGCGTATCGCCCGCATAGATATTCCCCTGGCGGCTATATCCGGCTTCGAAATCGAGAATCTGCTGCGGATTTAATTTCCACGAGACAACGCCGTTAATATCTTTGTTACGTACCCCTTCATGCCCGGCTGCGTTTTTCGTACCGACCGGAGAATTAATATCCCAACTGTCAGCATCCGTTTTATTCAGGTTACCATACAAACGCGTGGTAAGAGCATTACCAGCCATAGGCCCACTAAGGCTGAAATTGGCGCGACGCGTAGCGCCCTCATCGCTACTTTCCGGCTGGTTGGTGTATAACGACAGCGAAGCGTGCCAGTCGTTGGTGGGACGTTTGGTAATGATGTTCACCACCCCCCCGGCTGCCCCCGAACCGTAGCGCGCCGCCGCAGGGCCGCGGATCACTTCAATACGCTCAACCTGTTCCGGTGGCACCCAGTTGGTGTCACCGCGGGTATCACGCTCTCCACGCCAGCTATAACGCACGGAGTTACGTGACGTCACCGGTACTCCATCAATTAAAATTAAGGTGTTTTCCGGCCCCATACCGCGAATATCGATTTGGCGGTTATTACCGCGTGTGCCCGAGGCGCTATTGCCGGTAAGATTGACACCAGGCATTTTACGAATAATATCTGAAATGTCGTTTACCGGAGGGGACTTTTTAATATCCTCGCTGGTAATAACCGACACTCCCGGCTGCTGTTTTAATATCTGCTCAGCGGTGGCTTCCACCACCAGAGTCTCGTCATTATCGTCGTCGGAGGATTTAGCTACTGATACCAGGCTATTAAACCCAACCAGGAGCGCGGTTAGCGGCCAGAGGAGCTTGTGAGTTCTCATTCCTATTCCCTAATAAATGCCTAACTTAAAATGTTTGATCGTTAAGCTCACATCCTTTCCAGATACGTTTAACTGCAATTATGATTTTTATTATGAGAATGATAATAAATACCATTTAACAGAAATCAAGGCAATCCTAAGTGACATGAAAACATTAATATCGATATATATCAAATAGTTACACTAGTGACGTGCATTTTTATTTCATTACACTTTTATCAAATACATTTCTAAATTACTGTTTGCAGTGCCAGTTAGTATACTTCTTGTACCACTGTTGCCACCGGCAACTCCGTATACCTGTCAATCATCAGGAATTTTGTCGCAGTTGCTCATGGGGACGCGAAGAATATTGGTTGTTCGGGCCAAGGATTCTCTAATTGAATAATTGCGGCGAGAAAACTCCCTCATGGGCTTTTTAATCATCGTCAGCATCCAGCCCGGCAGATTATCCACCTGTTGCCTCTCCATCAGACTCAGTAAGGCAAACAGGGTCTGCTGTGCCGTCTCTTCCAAAAAAACTTGTGGCTGATGAGTCAGCGTTACCAGATTATCCTGCGACACCACTGCTTACAGCGCATCATGTAGCAATACAGAATTATCTACACTGAATCATTAAGATATTTAACACTAAATATAATGCAAGACATAAGTGCTAAAACAGAGTGAAAAGAACTAATCTGAGCTTCAGAAAAATAGGATATATATCCGTTCTGAGTCGCCACGCAATTTTAAATAACAATCAACAAGCATCGTCGATATCCATATATACCATATTTCTGTAATTGCATTAGCGCAAGACCATAAGTGTGGCTCGCAAGCAACTACAAAACATTGCAGTTTTATATAATCATAAATGTGAACTAAATTACACTCATGATTAGGTGGCTAATTAATAATTAGCGCACAATTCAACAATACTTTCGTTTGAAATTGTCTATTGTTATTAATTTAACCTTGTAATATATATTCCGGAATCATTTACTATGAATAAAATATACACTCTAAAATATTGTTATATTACTAGCACAGTAAAGGTTGTCTCTGAACTGGCCCGAAGGGTATGTAAAGGGAGTACCCGCAGAGGAAAAAGACTTTCAGTACTTACCTCTATGGCACTATCTGCATTACTCCCAACCGTTGCTGCTGCATCAACGGTTGGTGCAACAATCCTTACCAGACATACTGCGACTTTGCAGAAAATAAAGGACTGATCCTACCCACGTAATGTGGACACGGCCCTAAGCGAGATTATGGTTTTCAAATTGTTCCGGGCTGAGACCGCCACAGGCACTGTGACGACGCCTGAGCCAGACATACCAGCCGCTGCGGGCAACCCGAAGTACACGACACATCGCTTTGATGCTGAACTCTGCCCGATGATTTTCGATGAAGACATACTTCATTTCAGGCGCTTCGCGAAGTATGTCGCGGCCTTTTGGAGGATGGCCAGTTCCTCAGCCTGCTCCGCCAGTTGTCGTTTAAGGCGGACATTTTCAGCGGCCAGTTCGCTTTCGCGCTCTGACGAACTCATTTGTTGCTGCTGTTTACTGCGCCAGGCATAAAGCTGGGATTCATACAGGCTGAGTTCACGGGCTGCGGCGGCCACACCGATGCGTTCAGCGAGTTTCAGGGCTTCGTTACGAAATTCAGGCGTATGTTGTTTACGGGGCTTCTTGCTGATTGATACTGGTTTTGTCATGAGTCACCTCTGGTTGAGAGTTTACTCACTTAGTCCTGTGTCCACTATTGGTGGGTAAGATCAGAGCTGGCAACACTAACGTGGGTGGACTGCTATAACAATCGACGATTGCTGGAAAGACTGGGCCATATTACTTTGACAGCAGCAGAACAAGCTTATTATGCTTCCATCGAAAACAATGATTTGGCAGCCCGATTTCACAGATAAAACACTCTCAAGGAAACCCGGAGCAGTTCACTCATACAAGAAAGTCTAAAATATGAATATACTCCCAATGCAATATATGTTTCGTATTGGGAGCAAATAGCAGACTATTTTGAAGTTATTGTGTCTCTACTTCAGCATTTCCTGGACAGAATATATTTTCTGCTTTCTTGGGAGTGATCAGGTGATGTACAACTGTTTTATCCACACATAAATTGACTCCGGTAAGAGCTAATGTATGCCCATCACCATTTATTGTCAGCAACGGGCTGGAAAATTTCTCTGCCATCTTGCGAGCATTAATCCAGGGCGTTGTTGGGTCGTATTTGTGTGCAACAAACAGTAAACCCGAGGGCAAAACTGTATTTTTCAGGCGAGTTTTGTTCAGGTCGCTATGTATTGGCCACAATTCACAAAAATCAGGTGAATCAGAACGTCCATTGTCAAAGTTAATAGCTGGGAAGGCATTCGCAAGAGCGTCTTTTCGGGATATTCTCTCTTCTGGTGTTAATTTCTCATCTCCCTGATCAACACAAAGGATTACCCCCAAAGCATCGCTTGACTCTTCTGAGGCTATTGGAGCATTGAGCGCAGTTTCAATTTCATTACTGACAATCCCCTGTGAGAACTGGCGTATGGCAGTTGCAAGGGTTGGCCATGATGAACGCCATAATAGAAGGTCTGTTGTTAATGATATGAGTTCATCCGAAGATATATTTTCTCCCTTGCTGTCGATTAAAGGTCTGTGATGCAATTTTAATAACAGGTCGTGGAACTGAGTTATTGCCTTATCTCTGTCTGAAGAAAGCGGGCAACTTTTTGTACGCGCACACCAGGATGCAAAGCGATCAAACGTTTCCTGATAACTTTGTGCCTGCTTGAGTTGCCATGTGAAGTTGTCCTCCAGGTCATCAATATCGACGACTCCATCCAGAACAATAGATCTGACGTTGTAAGGAAAACGTTCTGCATATAAGGCTGCAATTTGTGTTCCATACGAATACGCCACGGCTGTCAGTTGTTTATCACCCAAGGCTTGCCTAATACGATCAATATCATATACAGCCTCGTTAGAGCCTATATGGCGAATGACTTCGGCTCCGGTATTATGGATACATGCATTAATTTTATTTAATACTCGTTGCTTTTCGGTTATGTTTTCCTGAATCTCTGTATCTGATTGCTGGCAGTTTATTGTCGGAGTGGACTGACCGACGCCTCGAGGATCAAATCCAATAATATCCCATGACTCACGAAGATTTGTGACTGGCCAGTCAAAGTTAATATAAGGATTTATGCCTGGTAACCCGGGCCCACCACTTATTATCAGGATACTTCCTTTATGCTTGCTTTTTGCCGGCAATTTTGTCAACGCTAGTTTGACTTGTGATTTTTTTTCATAAGAAGCATCTCCGCCTGTGTCTGTATATTTTAATGGAACAGACAAATAACCACATAGTAAGTCAGGAGACGGTTTTTCCTCACCAAACCAGTGGTTGAATTGACTGGTCATACAGGATTGCCACTCGATCTGCTGGGCAGATACGGTTACGGGTAGAAGTAAGGTTAAAACAATCTTGAAATGAGCAATTATCTTTCGCATTGTGCCTCTGAATATCAGTATAAAGATAAAATTTGAATATATTGACCCCTGTGTTGCGGTAGGGGGCTAGACGTTACGGATATTGGTCAAATGAGTACAAAATTAGAGAATGTTGTTTACTCTGAATAGCAGATAAACTCCCCGGGGCTATGCATTACCACCGGGGAGATTTTAGTTAACGGTCTTAAAAGGTGTACTTAAGACCAGCAGTAGTGATGAAATTATAGTTTTCTATGCCTGCACCATTTTTGCTGTATTCAGAAGTATTATCATTATGGTCATAAAGTGAAGTATCACCTTTCTTATTCGTAACCCGATTCCATGCGCCTTCAACATAAACTTTTGCGTTAGGTGTTACGTAATAACCTGCATTGACTGCAATAGAATAGTAATTTTGGTCTTTGACCTTACTGCGATAAGTGATTCTTTTTACACGGGCATAGTGTTCATCGTTATCAGATGCTTCTACCCAGCCACTGTATTTAAATGTGCCACCAAACTCAAAATCTTCATAACGGTAACTACCCGTAAGGCCAATATAGGGCATTTTAAAACGTTGTTTATAGCCTATTACTCTTTCTCCATTAGGGATGGAGCCGATATCATCTCTGAATCCCCCGTCAGAGTATATATAGGAACCACCTCTGGCTGTAAAGCTATAACGGCTTTCCTGATATCCGGCCATAAGCCCCAAGCGGTAATTGGATTCGTTGAGGAGCCAGCCTTTGATATTCAGATCAAATTCGTTGGCAAAATTAAGGCGGGTATCGGGATGTCTGCTTTCATCTGTCCAGATGCCAGGCTTGTCTGGGTCCTGCCAGTCACGGTCAATCATATTACCCCCTTTCTGACCGAGAGTAGTCCAGCCAGCAGCCCCGACCGATACCTGGGGCATCAAATCCCAATTAATTGCACCTTTAATAATTGCAGCGTTATTGAATTTCCAGTCGAGTTGACTGACTTTTTGGCCTCCTTCTTCGGCTAGATAAACACGCTCTTTTGTTTTTCCGCTCAGAGTTCCAAGACTAATGTCCGCATTTATGTTGTCAGGAGTAAACGATAAAGTCTCGGTAGAAGCAAAAGAGCTGATCGCAATAGGGGTTGTCAGGACTATTCCCAGAAGTTTCGCCCGCATAAAGATCTCCATTCAATCGTTTTAATGATTTAACATGTATTTTTTATATCTAACTTGATGAGTCAATTGTATATTGCTCTGTTGTTTAGATTTTGTTTAAGGTCGAGTCATTATCACGGCATATCGCTGGTACTGCAGTTTGATTGGTTATCATTTATTTGATAGTTAAACTCTCTTATATTTGTGTATGTTTTTGCTTTATTTATTTTGTTGTGATGGCTTTAGAAGTATATGGGAATTGATGGCCAATGATATAAAAACGTATATTAGAGAAGTAATTACCTGACATATCAAAAGCATAATCGAGTAGGCAGCCTGGCGGCTGCGGCTTGTCATGGCCTGTAATTACCGTTATAAAAACAGACAATATCATTGTCTTTCAGGTGGTTATATAGCCCGTTCAGCTAAACCTCGCAAACAAAAATCCAGCAGACAATCTTCCCGCTCAGCCCCCCCTGTTGCGATGGCGGGTGGTCCCCTGCGCCGGAGGAACAGATAATGAAGCCGGGCTGTTTTTTCCCGACTTCGCCAGCGCTGCCGATTACTGTATGGAGAAAGATATTCCATACCTGTTTGAAGAAGATGCCACCGGCAATTATGAAACAACTGTATGGATAGTTGGTGAGCCCGACGGTAATGTCACCATGCTCCCCATGTCCTGGAAAAATTTTCTGTCCGTGTGCACGATACATCCCTTTATCTGTCCGCAGTGCGGCACCTCACATCCTCCCCCTGCGTAATTCATGCTTCCCCGTTTTGCCGATATTTTCCAGCAGGGAAACCGCTGGCTTAACTGGCTGGAGAAGCAGCCGGAAGATTCAGTGCGTCCGGTGGTGATTGAGTCAGTGACAAAAATCATGGCCTGCGGGACCACGCTGATGGGTTACACACAGTGGTGCTGTACATCACCGGACTGTTGCCACACAAAAAAGGTCTGCTTCCGGTGTAAAAGCCGCTCCTGCCCGCACTGCGGAGTGAAGGCTGGCGCACAGTGGATACAGTATCTGCTGAGTCTGGTCCCCGATTGCCCGTGGCAGCATATTGTGTTCACACTTCCCTGCCAGTTCTGGTCCCTGGTGTTCCACAACCGGTGGTTACTGGCAGAGATGAGCCGTATTGCAGCGGATGTGATACTGGAAATCTGCCGCCAGGCGGATGTGGAACCGGGGGTATTCACGGTAATCCACACATGGGGCCGTGACCAGCAATGGCATCCACATATTCATCTGTCGACCACTGCCGGTGGTGTGACGTCAGGTCATACCTGGAAAAACCTTCATTTTTACGCCCGTAAGGTGATGAGCATGTGGCGTTACCGGATAACGCGGTTGCTGTCACGGAAATATCCGGACCTGGTGATACCGGATGCGCTGGCAGCAGAAGGAAGCAGTAAACGGGACTGGAATCGCTTCCTGAACACGCATTACCGCCGTGGCTGGAATGTCAACGTATCCCGGGTGATGGATAACGCCACACATGTGGCGGTGTACTTCGGCTCTTACCTGAAAAAGCCACAGGTGCCGATGAGTCGTCTGGAGCATTATGCCGGTCAGGATGAAATCGGTCTGCGTTATAACAGCCACCGCACACGGCGGGAAGAGTACCTTGTGATGAGCGGTGATGAGTTTATGGAAAGGTTCTCGTGGCATGTGGCAGATAAGGGGTTCCGTATGGTGAGGTACTACGGGTTCCTGAGTCCGGTGAAGCGGCGCTTACTGGAAGAGGTGGTATACACCATAACGGAGACAGTGAGAAAAACGGCAAGGCAAATAACATGGAGGGGGATGTATCAGCGGTTACTGAAGGTTGACCCGCTGAAATGCGTGCTGTGCGGAAGTCAGATGCGTTTTACGGGGCTGAAGCGGGGATACCGTCTGGCAGAGCTGGTTATGATGCATGAGCCACTGGCCAGGATGCGGTGGTGCGGCAGAGAGCCGCATCGGGGAAGTTGCATCCATTGTCCGGGAAATGGAGCAAAAAACCATCACTGATACCCGGTATCAATCAATGCAGTCCATTTAATTGACGGCGGTGCACTCATGGCACGCAGGCAGTGTTGAATAAACATCCGTTTTTGGGTGTTTTTTAATCTTTTTAGGGTTTAAATTCCTATCGATCAAGGTCTTTCAGTGACTGTTGCAATGGCGGTGAGGGAGAATCTTTAATCCATTGTGTTTCATGGGCATTTTTCCACTCAACCAGCCACGAGGTCATTTTCGTGTAGGCAATATATTTATTTCCGGCCTCATGATTCTCATTCTGACGTGCCAGAGCACGATTGAAAACGAAACGACACGCGCCCGCGAAGCACCTCATTTCACGTTCCTGTTGACCATCTGCTCTTAACCGGCATTTGAGTGCCTGTAGTCATTTCATCCCGCTATTTTAAACAAAAGAAAGTTAGGAGGAAAACCGCGCCTTATATCCCTGACCAGAAGGACGGGGCTTTACGGCGCACCGAGTAAACGATTTGGAGAGTCAGAAATGAATGTAAACCAGCAAAGTTATGCTGCAAAAAATCAAGTGCTTCTCATTGATATTCAAGAAATTGTCTTCTTGATTCATCATCATCAAGGTACTCAAAAGAAAGAAGCCGAATTTTGGTAAGTTTATAAAACCACTCACAATCGTTTCGTTGAATAATTTCGCCAGGTTTGAAACATATGCCTAATGCTTCCCGGATAATTGCATATTTGCCATTACTAAAACCGACCCTGTGGATACAGAAAGGCTGACCGGCCTGCCCATGACAACTGTTCGACAGGATATGTCCTTCAATAAAAACTGACTTTTTAGATTTCATTATCATACCCTCGACAACAGCAGTACAGGAGGAACGTTGTCATTTTCCGACATTAAGTGGCAGAAGCTAATCAGCCGCCGATACACCAGCCTTCTGAAGGTCTGAACAAAAGTCCGCAGGCAGGGCACTCAAGAACCGCATCTTTTCTTAGTTTACCTGCTTTCTGATCGGCTCTGTGCGCGCATACCGGGCAGGCAACATGAACCGGTCTTTCTTTAAAATACCTGAGCCCATTTGTATAAGACATAAATAATTCTCTGAGGAATACAGTAATTATTATACGCTTTAATATAAAAATAACTGGCATAAGTTATGTTAAGTTGTGTCTGAATCAGGATAACAGATATTGAAAATTGAACGTCCTATTTATGGTACACTACCCTTCCGTGAGAAATTTAAGATGAAATCAGAAGACACCCTTGACTGGTATCCGGCACAACTACCGCCTGTGAAAATTATTCTTGGCGAAGCCGTGCTGGCTGTGGGTAAACAGGGCCGACCGATTAATACCCACACCTTGCTGGAATACCTTCAGGTCATGCAGGACAAACAAAAAAGGCGGGATGACAAAATCGCCATGCAGACTGCGATTGATGTTCTCAGGGATAATCAGCGCATTAACGGCAGACGTTAATGCACCTCCGGGATCAGTGTCAGTTCTGAATGATCTCAACCGTATGGTTTTGTCCATCATCCTTCAGCGGTATTCTGTCATCAGGGAGGAGAACACCATCCAGCGTCACGCAATATTCTGCATCGCCACGTGAAACACTAATCTGATAATGGCTGTCACCATATTGATATGCCATAGAAAAAGACGACCACTCATCCGGAAACCGGGCATGAACACTAAAGTCAGTGCCGGAACGTTTTATCCCCAGTAATTCCTCGGTAAGTAAACGCCAGGCCCAGCCTGCAGAACCGGTATACCAGCTCCACCCTGCACGTCCGGTATGGGGAGCGACGCTGTAGACATCAGCACTCATAACATAAGGCTCAGCTTTATAAATCCCGACCAGACCCGCATTCAGGGTATGATTTACAGGGTTGAGCATTGACCAGAGTTGCCAGGCTCGTTCGGCATTCCCCATTCGGGCAAAGGCCATCACTGCCCAGATGGCGCCATGCGTATACTGCCCTCCATTTTCCCGCACACCGGGCAGGTACCCCTGTATGTAGCCCGGATTTGGACCGTGTCCGTCAAAAGGAGGCGTTAACAGTTTGATCAGCCCTCCTTCGTTATCCACAAGGTGCTTATCCAGCGCCTGCATGGCCTTTGCGCACCGTCCCGGGCTCGCGGCGCCGGACAATACAGACCAGCTCTGCGCAATCGCATCAATCCGGCAGTCCTGTGAGGTTTTCGATCCCAGGGGAGTACCATCGTCAAAATACCCACGCCGGTACCATTCCCCATCCCAGGCGTGGGCTTCGAGATTACTTTGCAGGCGCAGAGCCTGTGAACGGCACATCGCGGCGACGCTTTCATCCAGCCTGCGATCCGCCAGCGCTGCAAACCGCTGCAAAATGTCGTACAGGAAGAAGCCCAGCCAGACGCTTTCACCTTTGCCTTCGATACCCACCCGGTTCATCCCGTCATTCCAGTCACCAGCCCCCATCAGCGGCAGGCCATGCTCCCCGAAGCGAAGTCCATAGTGAATAGCTTTGACGCAGTGTAACCAGAGTGTCTCTTCGGTGCCGCTGATGACCGGCGTGTCATAGACAGACTCTTCACCAGGCTGAAGCGGGCATCCCTCCAGATAAGGAATGCGTATTTCCAGTGCATCCATATCCCCCGTCGTTTCAACATAGTGGCAAACAGCAAGCGGAAGCCAAAGATAGTCATCGGAACAGCGGGTACGCACACCGTTGCCGTGTGGAGGGTGCCACCAGTGCTGCACATCCCCCTCGATAAACTGCCGTGATGCACAGAGTATTATCTGTTCACGCATCCGGTCCGGAGCAGCGTGGTTCAGTGCCAGCGTATCCTGCAGCTGATCGCGAAAACCAAATGCACCGCCAGACTGATAGTAACCACTCCGGGCCATAAGACGACAGGCTACCGTCTGATACAACAGCCAGCCGTTAACCAGTAAATTTACGGACGTGTCGGGGGTATTAACTACGATTTTATCGAGCACATTGTGCCAGTGATTATGAATCCGGTTCAGCTCCTGGCGGACCGTATCCTCATTCATGTAGCGGGCCAGCGTCTCCTGTGCACAAACATCATTCTCCTCTGCGCCGAGGATAAAAATAAACGTCCTCTGGTCCCCGTCAATTAATGTAACCGCCGATTGCACCGCTCCGCAGGGATCCAGACCGGCCCCCGTCTTACCAGAAAGCTTTTGCAGTTTCATGGCCGACGGGGCGTGAAGGGAACCATTACGGCCAATAAACTCCCGGCGGTCCCCTGTCAGAGAACAGCCATTACCGCTGACGGCAAAAAATGCAGTTCGGCCGCCACCATTATCACCATAAAAGTTATTCGCAAGCACCCCGCAGCCGCCGGGCGTTCTGGCCACATGTGTCACAATGTGAGGGGCTGAGCGCGTTCGTGTTTCTCCGAGCGTCCACTCTACATAGCCTGTGACGGATAGTTGACGTGTCCGCCCCGAAGAGTTACTGAGCGTCAGGAGCACCAGTTTAACTGGCTCTTCTTCAGCAACCAGGACCGTCAACTCGCTGTCTATACCACTCTCACGATGGGCAAAAACGCTGTAGCCAAAACCATGGCGGGTCAGGTAATCACCGTGTCCGCGAACAGGTAAAGCCGTCGGCGACCAGCACTCCCCGCTCTCTTCATCGCGCAGGTAAAATGCCTCGCCGCTGCGATCGCTCACCGGATCGTTCTCCCACGGCGTCAACCGGTATTCATGGGCATTCTCATACCAGGTATAGGCCTGCCCTGCCTCTGAAATCACGCTGCCAAAACGGGAATTTGCCAGTATGTTCGACCAGGGAGCCGGTGTAAGCGCATTTTCCCGAAGGACGATCTGATACTCCCGCCCATCCTGAGAAAATCCACCGTACCCATTGAAATGGCATAGCTGACTGGTATCAGGGCTCCAGTCCGTATGTTGATTACGCTCGCGCACAGCACGCGGAATGAATGCCCTTGCCGGCGATTTCAGGGTATGAATACGCTGGTTAAGCTGCTCATTAATCCCCCCTGCGCGATCATCAAGATAAAGACAGGCCACGCTCATCAAAAGCAACTTATCCTCAGCGGAGAGATGCTCACCGTTGCGGACAAAAAGCCCACCCTTTTTATCCAGCAGACTGGCTTCAGACCCGGCATAAATTAACTCCATAATCTGATTTTGTAATCCCTGCTGGTAGCCGCCGGGACTGTTATTCAGGATAACCAAATCAACATCCAGCCCTTTCTGCCTCCAGTAACGGTGTGCCTGAATCAGTGTGGTCACTGAGGTGATACTTTCCTCGCTGGTTATACTCAGCAGCACTATCGGCAGATCCCCTGAAATTGCCCAGCCCCACAGTCCGGACTGGCCACGCCGGTTGCGGACGATCGCCTGGCCTTCGGCGCGCAGCTCCTGGACAGGGTAAAGCACAGCGCTGGCGAGACTATTGAACAACGTGGCATCATCTTCACTGGCGTTCATCTGGCGCAATACCACCAGACTGTGAGACCAGGCCAGTTCAAAGACGCGATCGGCGATAGGGTAATCGCGATATTTCTCCAGCAACGCCAGGCTCTGCTGACGGGTCTCGCTGATGCCATAAATGATATCAATCGTAACCGGCTGCCCCGGCTGCAGAATGATGGCGTTGCGAATTGCCAGTATCGGATCCAGCACCGAGCCCGACGTGTTGCCTAGCATCCCTCCCGCCTCTATTGCCTGTGCATTCGCAGGGTTTCTGCCACGTCCAATAAACCTTGCCCTGTCCGTTTCAAACGACACGTTATGTCGGTTATCGCCGTGCACCACCATCATGTGAAACAGGCAAGGGGCCGGTTCATCCGGTGAGCACGGGCGCCGGTGGCAAAGAATAGCGTCACGCTCAGGAGCCAGCTCAGTCTGAATAAACAAATTGCTGAATGCCGGGTGTGCCAGATCGCTGGCATCAGGTGCCAGTACCACTTCAGCATAGGTTGTCAGCTCCAGAGAGCGAGGCTTGCGACCACGATGGATCAGCGTGAGCCGTCGCAATTCAACATCATCCTCCGGAGAGATCACCACCTGAGTTTTGAGGCTGAGTCCCCCGAAGCTGCGTCTGAATTCTGCCCCCGCATCGATGAACAACACTTCCTCGTCTTGTCCGCTGGTGTAGCCTGTTGGTTGCCAGGTATTGCTCCACACATCTCCCGTCTGGGTATCGCGGATGTAGCAGAATGTTCCCCAGTTATCACGGGTGGCATCACTGCGCCAGCGCGTCAGTGCGATATCATTCCAGCGACTGTAACCACCGCCGCCCGCGGTCAACATCAGATGATAATGGCCGTTGGACAGGAGTTGAATATCCGGGGCGGGGGTATCCACGCTATAGAAAATACGGGGTTCATAGCGAACGGGTTTGACCCTGCCCTCATGAGATTCAAAATGACGGCGCGGACTGTACAGATCGACCGCATCCGGCACGCGCTCCTGTAACAGCAGACTCGCTGACCGGAATACCGTGCTGGACATAAAGCGTTCAGTCATGGGAGCGTCAAGCAGTACATGAGCCAACGCCTGAAATGCCATACCCTGGTGATGCGCCATCCAGGACTGTACCACCGCATAAAGCTGACCGGTTGCAAGACGTGAGGGGGTATAGTCCAGCGCTTCATAAAAACCGTATTCTCCGCGTGCACCATTTTTTTGCATCCTGAACAGGTTCTCACAGGCTCTCTGTGGGGAAACCATCAGCGCCAGCAGCGTGGCGTAAGGAGCAACAACCATGTCATCGGCAAGTCCCCTGCGCAGACCGAGCCCCGGTACGCCAAATGCCTGATACTGATAATTATGCTGAACATCAAAAGCATGATAGCCAGACTCTGAAACACCCCATGGTACCCCGCGTTCTTTCCCCCAGTGAATCTGGCGCATAACCGCCGACTGACTCATTTCATCGAGCAGGCTGCCGGGCCAGGTGGGCATCACCAGATTCGGCATCAGATATTCAAACATGGAGCCGCTCCATGACATCAGGGCAGTTTCATTATCAATCGTGGTAAACAATCGACCCAGCGCGTACCAGCTTTTAAGAGGCAACTGATTAGTCGCAATGGCAAGAAAACTGGTCAGGCGGATTTCAGACGGCAGGAGATCGTAGTGGCTCTTGTCAGGCGTATTCGTGTCACAGTTATAACCGACGCTGAGCAGACTGGTTGCTTCACTGTACAGAAAGGCGAAATCCATCCGGGCATGCTCATCCAAGCGCTGTTCCAGCTCGGTGATAATATTGAGTCGCATTCGGGCCTGCTCCGCCACTGACGCCGGAGGCGTTTCTGTATCGGTTAATGTCAGACGGGCAAGCTCGCTCAGCGTCGGCAGCGTCTGTTCATTCCAGGATACAGGTAACCAGCCAAGCAACAGAGACCACTCATGGCAAAGCTGAACCAGTTGATGCTCCAGATGTCCAGCCCAGCGCATCTGAAGAGAAGCTCCCTGATGACATGCGCTGGTCAGATGGTTGCACTGGGTGCGCATGCTTTTCAGTTCGCTGATAAACGCCTGCGGAGAGAGCGACACCGCATTCAGGCAATGCTTGCGCAGCAGTCTCAGGCTGTCAGGTGGGTTCTTACCCCACTGTTTTTCCAGAATATCCAGCGTATCGTTCAGTCCTGCCAGTATCTGTTGGCTGCTTAAAACAGGCTGATGACGCATGGCAGACAGGCCTGCACGCAGGGTCAACAAATGCCCGGCCATGTTGCCGCTGTCGACGCTGGAGATATAGCGTGGACTGAGGGGAACCAGCGTACGGGTGTCATACCAGTTGTAGAGATGGCCCCGGTAGTGCTCCAATTTATCCAGCGTGTCGAGTGTGAGCGACACGCGCCGGAGCACCTCTCCGCCAGGAAGGTAGCCAAAGTCCCATGCCGTCAGGTTAGCCATAAGTGAAAGGCCAATATTGGTAGGAGAAGTTCGGTGTGCCACCGTCGGTTGTGGTATTTCCTGATAATTATCAGGCGGAAGCCAGTTCTCTTTTGCTGTGGCAAATGTTTCAAAAAAAGCCCAGATTTCACGGCTTGTCTGGCGTAACAGCTGTTTTTGTTCCTGAGTTGGCGAAAAAACCTTACGCACGGGCTGGTGACTCAGCCAGCTCAGCAGCAGCGGGGCCACACACCATACCAAACCGATCGGTAACGCAATCCACAGCAGTTGGGGGGCAAATTGTCCGGTCAGTATTGTCAGCGACACGCCACTGGCAACGTTCAGCCACATCGCCTGATAAAAACGTGCAACGGTGGATCTGGCCTGACTGCTGTCCTGGCTGTGGCTGACCCACTGGCTGAGGTGACGCCTGCTTATCCCCAGTCGCCATAGCGTCACGGCGATCGCTTTCAACGAATATCCGGCTTCGTGCGGCAGTATCGCAAAATTAAGGCTGATACCTGACAGACGCTTTATCGCGCCCGCCCCCACCAGTAACAGATGCGGTTTCACGCGGCGACGCAGAGGTTTATGCAGAAGGTCATGGCTAATGCAGAGGATGGTTGGCAACAGCCATATCAGCAACAGTATGCCCAGCCAGTAAAACGGATTGGGTACCCAAAGCAGAGTAAAGAACAGCAATACCAGTAAGGAGGGGGCGACCAGACTGCGACGTAGATTATCGAGTAATTTCCAGTAAGAAAGCGCGGTCAGCGGATTCCTAACCCGGGTTCCATCGGCTTTTCTTACGCGTGGTTTTAGCCAGTTAAGCAGTTGCCAGTCACCCCGGATCCAGCGTGAACGTCGTGCAACATCCGACAGATAATAATTAGGGTACTGTTCGTACAGTAACACCTCGCTCAGCAGACCCGAACGTGCATAGCATCCTTCAAGCAGATCGTGGCTGAGTACCAGATTTTCCGGGCAGATGTTGGTAGTGGCCTGCATAAAAATATCAACATCGTAAATCCCTTTACCCACAAACGAGCCTTCCCCAAAGAGATCCTGATAGATATCCGAAGACATCATCGAATAAGGGTTATTGCCCGGTACGCTGCTGCGCAGGGCTGCGTAACGCCCCTGACCGTTGCGTGGTATCTCCTCCGCAAGACCGGGCTGTAAAATACCGAATCCTTTGACAACCCTCTGGCGTACCGGATCATACTCAGGCGTATTCAGCGGATGCGCCATCGTCGCGACGAGTTTGTGTGCCGTATCGCGCGGTAGCACCGTATCGCTGTCCAGGGTAATGACGTATTTTATGTGGCCCGGTAAAAGATGGGCAGGCATGTCTGCAACGCTGACGAATTGCATTCCGGGATGTCGCAACCAGCTGTTCAATAACGCCAGTTTTCCCCGCTTGCGTTCATAGCCCATCCACGCTCCTTCCGAGGGGTTCCATTCAGGCTGACGATGTAACAGATAAAAACGTGGTCGGCCGGAGGGGTAGCGGCGATTAAGCGCCTGCGTATCGGCGATAGCCTTTCTGAGCAGCGCGTGACTTTCCGGCGAGGGTTCATTTTCAGAATCAGCGAAGTCTGTGAGCAGCGCGAACCTGAGATTTTCGTTTTCATTCCCCAACCAGCAAACTTCAAGACTGGTGAGGAGCTGGCTGAAACTTTCGTGGCTGGTCAGCATGCAGGGAATGACTAACATGGTGGCACTGTCAGCGGGAATACCGGCTGAAAAATCCATCCCCGGCAAGGGGCGAGGTACGCGAAAACGGGTGGTTGCATCACTGAGCAAATCGCTCATTAACTGAGTTAATGCGATAATCAGAGGTAATATCACCGCGATCAATAGCCAGTCTGCGCCCTGCATGGCGGTTTCGTGCAATATTGCTGCGGTCGCTGCGGTTGTCAGCAACGCTAGGCTGCCAAGCCATGACAGCAGGGTTATTCTGTTGAAACTGTGCCGCAAGCGTATGAGCCTTGAGGCGTCTGCCAGGAGATGAATATCCAGCGCCTGTCGACCTTCGCCCGCAAGATAATAACCAACATGATGTTCCGGTTTATCGGGCGCTTTTTCCTCTGAAAGCGCAAGCACCCTCTCAGCAACCTCAAGCTCGCTGAGACCGCTGTCTCTGGCCAGAACCTCAACTACGTGCCGGTAATGATCCCGGGTATTGAAGTGCATCCGGGGATAGATGCCAGCAGGATCATTACGTAATGCCTGTTCGACAACGCTTATCGTTTCGGCGAAATCAGCCCAGTCCGTTTCACTCAATAAACGCAGGCCCGCGACGCTGTTACTGACGGACAGCTGGCTGGCGGCAAGCTGCTGATTGAAACTATGTATGAGAACGTCAGTGGTGATCCCCTGTTCCCGAAGGCACTGATCAACCCAGGTCAGAGGTAACGACAGCGCGTTGCCATGCCCCTGCAGGCGCCGCACCAGTTCTGCGACAAACGCACTGGTTAACGGAGGTCGGGAGCGCGCCATATCGGCAACCACCATGATTAAATCACCAGGCGCACTCTCTGCGCATTCGACAATCCTTGTTATCCACGTATCAGCAAGGTTTCTGTCCCGCTGCGCTTTTATCACTTCCATACTGATACGACGAAGATTTTCAATCAGCGCAAGGCGCAGCATTCCCGGCAACGCCCAGACTTCACCCAGCGTCAGCGGTGTCACCTTTTGATAGGCAGTGAGATAGCTAGTCAGGCTCGCGGCATCCCAGCGGCCATCACCGTGAGCAACTGCCTCTGATGCGATATGATAAATTCGTGGACAATTCAGTGGCGATACCAGCGACGGGAGACCTTTTCCAAAGCTTTTCGGCAAGTGCTGGCGGACTGTACGGATTTGTTCCTCAATCAGATAATAATTGTCCAGCAACCATTCACCCGCGGGCATGATACTGGTCTTTTTACCCGCGTTAAGCTCATAGCAGTTTTGGGTAATGACGGCCTCATTGTCGCCAAGCCGTTTCAGAAGATAATAAGGATGCTTATCCGGTGATACTTTATGAGTCCGCGCCAGCTTCTGGCCGTAGCGTTCCATCTGGACGGTCGAAAAGAGTTCAGACCGCGGAATGCTTTCGCTTGCGGGGTCATTCACCGAAAACGTTACGTATTCGGAAGCATTCATTGGGATACGGGAGCGGTTAAACCACGCTCTGGGGTTCATTTTCATAGCATTGCTCTGATGCAACGTTAGCGCGCAGGAGCAGTTGCAAAATCAGTTCAGAAACGTTCTCTCAGGATGGGCGTCAGGCATCAGGGATTTAGCAGCTGCCGGAATTTAACTTAAGTATAGAGTATGGGCTCTGAGTGCTGTTTTGGTTGGGACTAGCGTCGGGAGATAAACAGAGCCTTACATCCGGGGCAAGGCATGGTTTGGTTGAGCCGGATTTTGACAACGGTTGTACTGATTTTAAGCCACAAACAGAGCCGGTGGCGGTAGACGCACCACTGAAAAATTTCATTGCGTGATTGATTATAGACATAACCATTACCCCTGCAATGAAAGTGCTTCACATATCACATGAGGTTAAGTTTTAATCTGTTTATTTTGATGCATTAAAACTCAGGAAAGTGACCTGCCTCCAGTATCAGATACAATGGGAAGTACATGCCAGCCTGGTTCATCGATTCACCGCTGGCGCGCAGAAAGAAGGTGGCTGCAGGTCTGCTGATGCAATAGCTGTTCCGCTCCAGTTCCTGCTCAGCATAATCGGTGGCAGGGACAGAAAAACTGTCAGACAGCAATCGGTAAATAACTGTCGTACGTAACCGCCGTCGCCTGAAGTGTCTGCCAGGCAGTGATAAACGGCGCTTATGCAGCAGGCAGCCAACTGTCATCCTGCCAGATTTCCCCCTGCAGCGACAGTTTTCGCCTTCACATTTAGAATATATGCCAACCCCAAAAGATAAATTGTTGTCATAAATTAATATTTTTGTGGTAAGGCGATTCGAAATACATTATTTTCATTTATATAGTGATATGTGGCGCTTCCCCCATGCAATTCGGCAATCGCTTTGACTAAAGAAAGACCAAGTCCCTGACCTACGGAATGACGCGAGTTATCTCCCCGCCAAAACCTGCGGAAGATTTTTTCCGACTCATTAATTTTCTTTCCTGGACTGGCGATATCAATATTAAGATATCCGTTGAAATCAAGAAAACTGGTTATATGAATGAGCGATTTTCCCGGTGAATATCGAATAGCGTTAACAATAAGATTCGATAACATTCGTTGTAGTAAAATTTTATCCGCAAAGATTTGCTGATTGCACTCGACCTTAAAACGAATCTCTTTCTCGTCTGAGAGATATTCAAGATAGTCTAACAAATTTCCAACTTCCTTATTGAGAGAAAGCAAATCCAGTTTCACCAAAACATTGTTTTTATCTGCTCTGGCAAGAAAAAGTATATTCTCTGTTAATCGCGAAATATTTTCCAGCTCTTCAATGTTTCCAGCGATTGTTTTTTGATATTCAGCGATACTTCTTGTTTGACTGAGCGTGACCTGATTCTGACCAAGTAATGCATTAATTGGCGTTCTAAGTTCATGAGCGAGATCGTCAGCAAATTTACTAAGGCGTTCAAAATCTTTTACTAAAGCATGATGCATTTTATTCAGCGCCTGTCCAAGAGGTTTTAGTTCACTCGGTAGTGCGCTAACCTCAACAGGTTCACGGGTATCGTTATAATTCAATGCTTCAGTTACACCACTTAACTTTTTGATCTCTCGTAATCCCGTTCTGATTAACAGCGGGCTAAGTACCGAGCACAATATAATGGCGACAATGCAAATTATAATGCTATTGATTTTATACTGTTCAAGCATGTTATGTCTTGCTGAAGCCAATTTAGCCACAGTAACCGTTAATACTGGCGAAATTTCATTAATATTAATTTGCAAAGCATCTATCTCTGTATCATTAATAATACTTCTGTAAATGCCAGGTGCGCTGATTGTCTCAGTCGCAGGTATGTTATTTAACATGTCATCACTGACATTTGTTCGGTTAACAATTTTATTGATGCCATCACCATGAATAATCAAGATATCCTGGCTAACATCCATCATCCGGTTAAAGTACACTGGTAAAGTGTCTGGATTTACTCCATCAATTAGCAACTACTTGATCTGCGCTGTCCGGTTAATGAGCGTTGTATCATCGCGCCATTTCAACTCACTTGCCAGGCCATTATAGAGAGTCCATACAATTCCAGCGCCAGCTACAGACAGCAGTAATATAAAAAGCAAGGTTAAACGGATGGTTATAGATAATCTTTTCATTATTTTTTTACCACTACGAATGAATACCCCATCCCCCGGATTGTGGTGATTAGTTTTTCAGGAAAAGGATCATCAACTTTTGCGCGGAGCCTGCGAATGGCAACATCCACCGTATTGGTATCACTATCGAAATTGATTCCCCAAATTTCACTCGCAATAACCGTTCTGGGTATAATTTCGCCAGCTCTGGAGGCCAGTAGCCAAAGTAACTGAAACTCCTTGCGCGTCAGAGTAATACTGATATTGTTTCTACTTACACTTTGGTTGACAGAGTCCATTCTTAACCCGCTGATTTCTAATGTTGAATTCAGGGCGTGATGTTGCCTTAATTGTGCCCGAACCCTTGCCAGCAACTCAGAAAATGAAAAGGGGTTTACCAGATAATCATTTGCCCCACTGTCCAGCCCTCTGACTCTGTCATCGACAGAATCCCTTGCTGTAAGGCAAATAACGGGGGTTTGCTTTGCCGTTCGTAACGTTTGTAAGATCTTCCAGCCATCCATACCAGGAAGCATAATATCCAGAATGATCAATGCATAATCATCCTTCAGCGCAAAATAAAGCCCATCTCTGCCATCAGAAACGGCATCAATGACATAACCCGCTTCTGAAAGCCCTTGCGTTACCCATTCCTGGGTTCTTTGATTATCTTCAATAAGTAGAATCTTCATGAAAATAATATGCCATAAATCATATATTATAGAAACAGCCTGGTTCATTACAAAATTGTAATTCTGCTGTAAGGTTACCCAGACGTTTTTTCGCTATCCTCAAAGCTCATTCACATGATAAGGATATAAAAATGTTAAAGCGTTATTTACTACTCTCGGTGGCAACGGCTGCATTCTCATTACCGTCTTTGGTTTATGCCACACAACAAAACATTCTTAGCGTGCATATTTTGAACCAGCAAACAGGAAAACCTGCTGCCGATGTGACAGTCACTCTTGAAAAGAAAACGGATAATGATTGGTTACAAATTAATACCGCTAAAACAGATAAAGATGGACGAATTAAGGCGCTGTGGCCCGAACAAACTGCGACTACGGGCGATTATCGTGTCATATTTAAAACCGGGGACTATTTCAAGCAACAAAATCTTGAAAGTTTCTTTCCTGAGATCCCCGTTGAATTTCATATTAATAAACTGAATGAACATTATCATGTGCCTTTATTGCTCAGTCAACATGGATATTCAACCTATCGTGGAAGTTAATTCATAAATATATAGATGCATATCTCTGCTTCTGTCAGGAAAGGCTTTTCCTGACAGGTTAGCTCTTGCTGATAAATAACAAAAAATCGTGATGAATTATGAAATTAAAAGAATCTGATATTACCGCCGAGTCGGCTTTTTTTATGCAACGTCGGCAAGTTCTGAAAGCATTAGGTATCAGCGCTGCAGCCCTCTCTTTACCAAACGCCGCCCATGCGGATGTGCTTAGCTGGTTTAAAGGGAACGATCGCCCATCCGCACCAACCGGAAAGCCATTAGAATTCAGCAAGCCTGCCGCCTGGCAAAATAACCTGCCACTGACGCCGGAAGATAAAGTTTCTGGCTATAACAACTTCTATGAGTTCGGACTGGATAAAGCCGATCCAGCGGCCAATGCCGGCAGTCTGAAAACTGATCCGTGGACGTTGAAAATCAGCGGTGAAGTCGCTAAACCGTTAACCCTCGATCATGATGCACTGACTCGTCGTTTCCCGCTGGAAGAACGGATTTATCGTATGCGTTGTGTAGAAGCATGGTCGATGGTGGTGCCGTGGATTGGTTTTCCGCTGCACAAATTGCTGGCACTGGCAGAACCGACCAGTAACACGAAATACGTCGCCTTCGAAACCATTTATGCGCCGGAACAGATGCCAGGCCAGCAGGACCGGTTTATTGGCGGCGGCCTGAAATATCCTTATATAGAAGGATTACGTCTCGACGAAGCGATGCATCCGCTCACACTGATGACCGTTGGTGTTTATGGCAAGGCGTTACCGCCGCAAAATGGCGCACCGGTACGGCTGATTGTGCCGTGGAAATATGGCTTTAAAGGGATTAAATCAATTGTCAGTATTAAGCTGACCCGGGAGCGTCCGCCAACCACCTGGAATCTGGCTGCGCCCGATGAATACGGCTTTTATGCCAACGTCAATCCGCATGTTGATCATCCCCGTTGGTCGCAGGCTACCGAACGGTTTATCGGTTCAGGTGGCATTCTTGATGTACAACGTCAGCCAACGCTGTTGTTTAACGGATACGCCGATCAAGTGGCGTCGCTTTATCGTGGACTGGATTTACGGGAGAATTTCTAAGTGCGACTGACAGCAAAACAAGTGACATGGCTGAAAGTTTGCCTGCATCTTGCCGGATTTTTGCCGTTTGTCTGGCTGATGTGGGCAATTAACCACGGTGGATTAAGTGCCGATCCGGTGAAAGATATTCAGCATTTTACCGGTCGGACTGCGCTGAAATTCTTGCTGGCGACCTTGTTGGTTACACCGCTGGCGCGCTACGCTAAACAACCATTATTGATTCGCACTCGCCGCCTGTTGGGTTTATGGTGTTTCGCCAGGGCAACGCTGCACTTAACCAGTTATGCCTTGCTGGAGCTGGGAGTGAATAATCTGACGTTATTGGGTCAGGAATTAATCACCCGACCTTATTTAACGCTCGGAATTATCAGTTGGCTGATTTTACTGGCTTTAACATTCACTTCCACGCAGGCGATGCAGCGAAACTTAGGCAAACGCTGGCAACAATTGCATAACTTCGTCTATCTTGTCGCGATCCTGGTCCCCATACATTATCTGTGGTCAGTAAAGATTATCTCAATGCAATCAGTAATTTACGCTGTCCTAGTGTTGCTACTTTTAGGCTTGCGTCATAATAAATGGTTTTCTCTGTTCAAAAAGTTACAGAAGTTGTTTCAACACAAAATTACAACATAATCTGTGCGTCTCCTGCAGACACTTAGGTTACGTGGGCTGGCAGTAAATATTTAATGGTGTTGTCCAACTGGATAACCTAAACAATGTGCGTCAATGGCATGTAAGACGGTACGCTGTGATTTCATATGGCACAGGAGAAAACCGCCGAAGCCCGACGTAAGTCTGTTCGGTCGTCCTTCCGTCCTGCAATACCATGCGCCCGGTCAGCGATGATAATGCTTCTTTGCGTAGTCGGAGTTGCCAGCGTCAGTAATATAAGACAGTAATCACCATTGTTAGTATAAAGAAATAACCAGGCCTGTCTCCCATCCCAGGGGAGACTTGAGGTATTTCCCATATACAGGCCAGAGTATTTATTCTCAGGATAATTGTTTCAGCATCGCAACCGCATCAGATTCCGGCATCGCAAACTGCACCCGGTGCCGTGCAGCCACATCCAGCGCAAAAACCTTCGTGTAGACTTCCGTTGAACTGATGGACTTATGTCCCATCAGGCTTTGCAGAACTTTCAGCGGTATACCAGCATACAGCATGTGCATCGCATAGGAATGGCGGAATGTATGTGGTGTGACCGGGACAGAGAACGTCACACCGTCAGCAGCTGCTGCTGCAACCGCCTCCCCAATCCAGGTTCTGACCGTTCTGTCCGTCACTTCCCAGATCCGTGCTTTCTCTGTCCTTCCTGTGCGACGGTTACGCCGTTCCATGGGTATTTTCAGTGTTGCCACCATCGTCTGCAGCTGGCTGACGTACCAGGTGTCGGAGAGAGGAACCAGCCGGTGAGTCTGCTGACCGGCTGGCATTCTTCCTGCCGTCCTGGCGGACTTTTCGGTTCGTTGTTTCAGGGTCGCAAGCTGCACAAACGGATACGGAGGCGCAAGCGAAAAATCCCCCCGCGTCAGCGCCAGTGCTTCATTAATGCGTGCTCCGGTGTTCCACAGTGTGGCCAGCAGCATCTTGCGGCGCAGATCCGGGACGTAATGGAGCAGGGCACTCACTTCCGGAGCCAGCAGATATTTTGGCAGTTCATCATGTACCATCGACATCTGGCGGAGTGCCAGAGCTGCAGGATAATCAATGGCAACAGGCAGCGATGCAGGCTGTCCGGCAGAATACACTGCCGGTACCATGACTGCAGACTGGCTGTGTATAACGGAGCCTGACATTTATATTCCCCAGAACATCAGGTTAATGGCGTTTTTGATGTCATTTTCGCGGTGGCTGAGATCAGCCACTTCTTCCCCGATAACGGAGACCGGCACACTGGCCATATCGGTGGTCATCATGCGCCAGCTTTCATCCCCGACATGCACCACCGGGTAAAGTTCACGGGAGACTTTATCTGACAGCAGACGTGCACTGGCCAGGGGGATCACCATCCGTCGCCCGGGCGTGTCAATAATATCACTCTGTACATCCACAAACAGACGATAACGGCTCTCTCTTTTATAGGTGTAAACTTTAAACTGCATTTCACCAGTCCCTGTTCTCATCGGCAAAAGAGCCGTTCATTTCAATAAACCTGGCGACCTCTGCCATCCCTTCCTGATTTTCAGCCTGCCAGCGTTCTGCGCGCAGTCGCCGGGCTTCGTTCTGCATAGTCGTACTGACCAGACCGGAGATATTCACGTCATACGCCTTGAGCAGCTGATAGCTGTCGCTGTCAACTGTCACTGTAATACGCTGCTTCATAGCACACCTCTTTTTGACATACTTCGGGTATGCATGTCAGTATATATTCTTATTCCGCAAAAATCAGCGCGTAAATACACATACTGTTATCTGGCTTTTAGTAAGCCTTATGTATTTTACCTTTCATTATGTTAACCAATAAAAATTAAAACCTGACTTATAAAAACAAAGCGTAATTACCGCATTCCCGTTTCATATAGATCCGACTTTATTTGAATAAACGACTTTCCGGAAGTGTACCACGCTGAGGAAATAATCATATCGCTGTTTTCCGCCCCTGCGCGACGCATCACAGGTCAGGGAGATGACACAACATATAGTGTCATCAGCAGCTAAATCCGGCACCACATGTTGTGCTTACAGGAGGTGGCGTTGTGTGGGGGGAGAGGAAGATCCGTAACTTACTTTTTTCGGATCTCTGGAGATGGGAAGAAGGATTTGTGCTGATAATGCAATACTAATGATATATTTTGAACTTAATTGCATTATTGCTTATCTGGCATTAATAACTGAAATACCTTGCATAACTATCAATGAAAGAACGAGGCTCATATTTCCCATGTAAATTATATGCCCTTGTAGAGAGCGAGACGGTAGTGAACTTGCGGTACTAATAATAAACTGTACCGACTCTTCCTGGGCACTGGAATGTTCAGATGTACGATAGAGCCCTGCGCCTTTTGCAATAAATAACTAAAGGACTGAACATGGCGACCACAGTAATAGCTGCCTTTAACGAATTTATGAAAGATACCGTGAATCTCAAAAAGGCAGATACCGATGACGCGCGTGCAAGTCGCGACTGGCTTATCGGTAAGATGAATGATTTTGAGAAGGACGATAAATTTCCGGTGAGTTTTCCAGCGATCCATATTGCCTTTGGCTCCTTTGCCAGAAGAACCAAAATCCGTCCGCTTGATGATATCGATCTGATGTTTGGCTTAACCGGGCAAGGTGCCACCTATACCATCCTGAGTGACCGGATAACTGTAACCTCCTCCGGAGAGGGGTCACGTCTGCACAGTTACCGCCATTCCGGAGCAGACACCGTCTGCTCCGTCAGAATTCTGAATGCCTTTAAAAACCGCCTGCAGGACATTGCCCAGTACGCCCAGGCTGATATCAGACGTAACCAGGAAGCTGTCACGCTGAAACTGGTCAGCAAGGACTGGAATTTTGACATCGTCCCCTGCTTTATTACCAGCGAAGATGCCTTTGGACGGACTTACTACCTGATCCCCGATGGCAACGGCCACTGGAAGTTTACCGACCCCCGTAAAGACAGGGACAGAGTCACGACTATCAATGTGCAGAATAACGGCAATGTGCTCAATGTCATCAGAGCAGTCAAATACTGGCAGCGGCGACCAACGATGCCATCCATGAGTTCCTACCTGCTGGAAACGCTGATTATGGACTATTACGCTGGCAGGACATCCTGCTCATCGTTTGTTGACATGGAGCTGGAAGCGCTTTTCCGCCACCTTGGTCAATCCGTGCGGTACTCTGTCAACGATCCCAAAGGCATACAGGGTGATATCAACTCACTTTCAGCCGAGGCACGTAAGGCGATATCGGACAGATGTTATCTCGATGCGCAAAAGGTATCGGAGGCGAGATGGTTTGAAAATAATAAAGAGTATGAAAAATCCATCAATAAATGGCGCGATGTGTTCGGGCCGTTCTTTCCTGAGCAGTCCAGGAAATCGTCCGCATCCCCTACCGTCTTATATCATTGGCGCTGACAGACACAACTGCGGCAATGACGAAAACGACAGGAGCCCCCTGTTTCAGTATGGATAACCAGACATCACCGGGAACGACCAGGGCGATGTTTTACGATCAGCAAGACGATGAAAAGCGGTTTTGTCTGAGATACCTATGGGTATAACTGGGGTCATGAATAGTCTGTTTCAGGGCAAAGAAATCCTGAAACAGGAAATCAACATAACTGTGTTATGTATCAGAAAAAAATGGCGCGCAAACTGTAACAGTTTTCTTGTTACAGAATGAGGAAACAAAAAAAGAGAGGTCAATAAATTGTTTCCTGCGTATATTTACGCTCGCGCCCCCAAATGGATGTATTGCCTGCATATTATTCAAAGATAATATGCCCTCCAGGTTCATTCCCAGCCTCAATACTTGTATAACAATACAAGCACTGAAGTGGAGCTTTCAATATTCGGTTTGTCTATTTTTGTAAAGAAACAAAATGATTTCCATTTAACAGAAATTACAGAAACCTCAGAAATCATATTTTTGTGCGAGCAAAAACAGGTTGCGCAATAGTGTAGCGATACACCTCCAGTATACTTTCATAAAAGAATAATCTATCGTTAAAACTGGTTTAATTTAAAGGTTTTATGTATTGACATCTTTCATTATTTCACTTATCAAATTAATAACAGCAATAAAATAAATTTTATCTACTGGATATTAATATGATTTACAAAAATATTGCCGTAGCGGTTGCCGGACAGGACGATGATACTATTTTAATCAACAAAGCCCGTGCACTGGCCGAGCAGAATGATGCATACCTGACAATCATTCACATTGACGACATTAATGAGAAAATGGGACACGGCATTTACATGCCCTCGTGTGAAGATGTCATTTATGGAATAAGAACACATAACAGAGAACACATACAAAAACTTGCCAGCGACATCTGCAACAAGAAACTTAAAATTCGCATTGTTCCGGGTGAAATGCCTTTATCACTGGTTAAGGTTGTTAATGAAGAACAATGCGACCTTCTGATATGTGGACACCATCAGTCTTTTATACATAAACTGCTGCCCTCCTGCCGCGAACTGATAAACTCTCTGTCAGTTAATATTCTTGTTATTCCGCTTCCCTGATAAAATATAAATCAGTTATCCGTCGATAACGAGTTTTAATATAATGCCCGGTCTCAGGAGACAATTTGATACAACGCTCCGGTTCCGGGCTGCAGGTATCGTGTTGTACGGACATCTTTTCTTACCTCCATAAACAAAGCTTCCGGATAAATGTGTAACCTGACATTGTCGTCAGGCCGGAATGAACGTTGAGCAGTTATAAAGTATGACTGTTATTAGCCTCTGAACGCTGTGAATTTATCAATAAATATGCCTGATGAAGCGTTGTTTTTATTGCTTCCGTCACAGAAGGAGAACGACAGAGTGACAACGGACTGGGGTGAGGCATGGTCAGTAATGTTAGATGAAGGTATTCTCTCTCAAAAAACGAACGGGTTTGCGAGGCTGCCGAACCAGCCAGAACGACAACCGTTAAATTCTTCAGTAAAGGCATCAGTGATTTTAGTATTTCCACACCCTTTGTGATGTTATTGCGGGTCGGTGAGAGTTTTTTACCGGAGAGAGTAAGCCACGGCATCGTATTCCACAGAATAATATCTTTTCTTTTGATTCTGGTCTGTTTAAGAAAACGATGAAGATTCTGTTGAGACGGGCAGGGATTATCAAGTGACACGAACCTGGGCATCAGATCACTTCTTGCGGGTGATTGCAGTAATATTAACATTCTGGCCTTAACACCGCCATCAGCAGGGTCAATCCATGGCATGTCCACGCCTTTATCATGGTAACACTGCACCTGTCTGGTGAGAGAAGCAATATGGCAGGAATATAATGCGTTACATTTTTGCTTCAGAATGTCCGGATTTTTTAGTGTGCAGTTGTCGTCTTTTTTCACTCAGTCAGCCCTGTTGTCAGCTTCATGTTATGCTCATTTTGAGCCATATACGATTTCCATTCCGCACTGAAGTTATAATAAGACAGTTATATTTTTTCACCGACATGTTTACTACTGCTGATTCTTTTCGGTTTACGCAGTACATTCTGTTACCGGTTATGTTTTCCGTGATTTATGTTTATCCATCGTTCATTGCTGTTTCGTCCTCCCCTTTCATCGCCCCACACACAGAAACGGCATTTATCGTTCCGGTGTACATCGAGTAACAGCACCATCTTATGTGGGTACTTAAAGTACCACTTATTCATTATGGCGATAACAACAATCAGTTTTTTCCGTTGTTACTTTTAACGCTTCAGCGTTAGCGTAAAAAAAAGAAACGTTATTTTCTCAATATATCCTTCACTGACAGGCAATGGAGTATGTGATGGCGGTTAAAATCACGCCTGAAGAGTTCAGTCTGTTAATCCGGCGACTGAGCGCAAAATGGCGAGTTCTGGCGCCTTCTGCCGAGTTTCGCGGCGGGCGTTTTGCTGATACGGATAACATTATTTATCAGCAAATCCGGGGATGGGATGACCTAGTCTGGCAGGAGAAATCCCACATGTCACCCAGTACGGTTATTTCGCCGATAACAGAAACGCTCTTTTATTTTAATAAAGACACTATCCAGATTGCGGAAACGGATACCACGCCAGTACTGATATTTGCCCGCGCCTGTGACATCAATGCCATGTCGCGACTGGATTATATGTACTTATCTAATGGGAATAATTCTGATTACAGTTATCAGCGGCTGCGCGACCATATTCGTTTTGTTCTGATTGAGTGCCCGCAAAGTTTTGAAAACTGTTTCTGTGTCTCCATGGAGAGTAATAAAACCGATAATTACAGTGCAGCAATGCGATTCAGTAATGACGGCGCCAGCGTTTTTATTAAGGATGCTTTTTTTGAAGACGCCTTACAGGGAATGGGACAGAGCACAGAATATGAGCCTGTCTTCGTCAGCGAAAATCCGGAACAGGTTACCCTCCCTGAAAAAATCTGTCAGTCCCCCCAAAGCGTTCGCGACATTATTATCAATCATCCGCTCTGGGATGAGTACAACAGCCGCTGTATTGGATGCGGACGCTGCACAACCGGGTGTCCGACCTGTACCTGCTACAGCGTTTTTGATGTGGCTTATGACGAAAATCCTCAGCGCGGTGAACGCCGTCGCCAGTGGGCCAGCTGTATGGTACCGGGTTTCAGCGATATGGCCGGCGGACACAGTTTTCGCCAGTCTGCGGGAGAACGTTTACGTTACCGTGCACTTCATAAAGTCAATGATTACAAAGCCCGCAATGGTACTGAGCATATGTGCGTGGGCTGCGGACGCTGCGATGACCGCTGCCCTCAGTACATTAAATTCTCACGTATTATTAATAAAATGACTGCCGCGGTCCGGCAGGCACTCTCCGGGGAGGCATAACCAGTGTCAACGTGTTCCTGTCATGATAAAGAAAAGCACAGCCTTTTGCCTGCTGCATACCGCATTATTTCCATCACCCGTCATACACCACAGGAGTGGAATTTTCGTGTGGAAGTCGATTTTCCGGCCCGCTGGGGACAGTTTGTCGAAGTCTCCCTGCCATGCGTCGGGGAGGCGCCCATTTCTGTTTCTGACTGCGGAGAGGGCTGGATAGACCTGCTTATCCGCAATGTCGGCAAAGTGACCGGCGCGCTTTTTACCCTCCGTGAAGGCGACAGGGTATGGCTGCGTGGCTGCTATGGTAACGGCTATCCTGTCGATGCCTTCCGCCACAAATCTCTGGTGGTCATTGCCGGCGGTACTGGCGTTGCGCCAGTCAAAGGGTTAATGCGCTATTTCGTCGAAAACCCGCAGGAAATCAACCAGCTTGACATGATTTTCGGTTATAAAAACCGGGACTGTGTGCTGTACAAACAGGAAATGGCGAACTGGCGCCGGCACCACAATCTCATTCTGACCCTGGATGAAGGCGAAGCAGATGAACGTTACCGTACCGGGCGGGTCACTGACCATCTGGCAGCACTGACATTTGAAGATATCAGCACCATGCAGGCGATTGTTGTTGGTCCTCCGGTGATGATTAAATTCACCGTACAGATGTTGCTGGGAAAAGGGCTGCAGCCGGAACAAATCTGGGTGGATTATGAACGCCGGATGGCCTGTGCGGTGGGGAAATGCGGTCACTGCCGCATGGGGGATGTCTATGTCTGCGTCGATGGTCCGGTTTTCAACTATGCCGTAGCCCGTCAGTTTGCAGACTGAGGAAAAAATGATGAGTGTGGATATTGATATCATTAAGGCCCGGGCAAACAACGAATATCGTCTTTCGAAAGTCCGTGGTGAGGCCATGATAAGCGTACGTATACCCGGCGGCATTCTGCCCGCTCACCTGCTGACTGTGGCACGCGAGATTGCGGAAACCTGGGGTAACGGTCAGATCCATCTGACCACCCGCCAGAAACTGGCCATGCCGGGTATTCGTTACGAAGATATCGACAAAGTGAATGCCGCACTGGAACCTTTCATTCGCGAAATTGAAATGGAGCTGTGTGATGTTCAGGTTGATGATCCGAAAGCCGGATACCTGGCGATTGGCGGACGCAACATTGTCGCCTGCCAGGGTAACCGGATTTGCCAGAAAGCCAATACCGACACCACAGGTTTATCCCGGCGGCTGGAAAAGCTGATTTATCCCAGCGCCTATCACCTGAAAACCGTCATTGCCGGGTGTCCGAATGACTGTGCCAAAGCCTCCATGTCAGACTTTGGCATTATTGGTGTGGCCAGAATGCGTTTTACGGCAGAACGTTGCATCGGATGTGGCGCCTGTGTGAAAGCCTGTGCGCACCACGCCGTGGGGTGCCTGTCATTAAAGAATGGAAAAGCCACAAAGGAAGAGTCGCTCTGTATCGGATGCGGAGAATGTGTTCTGGCGTGTCCCACCCTCGCCTGGCAGCGTCAGCCACAGGAGTTCTGGCAGGTTCGCCTGGGAGGAAGAACCGGTAAAAAAACGCCACGGGCAGGGAAAGTTTTCCTGAACCTGGTTACAGAGGATGTCATCAGGCAGGTCATATCAAACCTGTTCGAATTTGAAAAAGAAATGCTGGGAGGTAAACCGGTTTACCTCCATATGGGGCACCTTATCGATAAAGGCGGTTATCTGCGCTTCAAAGAGCGTGTACTACGCGACGTACAGCTAAACCCTGAAGCCATGGTCGCCGAACGTATTTACTGGGCAGAAGATGAATCCGTTGCCCGTATTCACCTTCTGCCCACCAGGCATTAATTCCTTCCGGGCTACAACATTCTGAATGCTGTAGCCCGTTTGTATGATTATCCGGGAAAACAGAAAGAGCGGAACACAAAGTCTTACTGTCCGGGCAGCACTTCGTCAACCGGTGCACTTTGTCTGATGGGATGGTTTTGCAAAATTACGTCCGGGAGGGATTTTCTTTGTCGTTCACATGGCCTTTTCTGGCGCTGAATGCTTCATAAATTAAGCGTAATCCAAAACAGATAATGGCTAACGGCACACCCCATTTTACGTCAGCAGATATGAAACCGAAACTCTCCAGAAGAGACAGTATTCCGGCCATCACGATAAAAACACCTGAAAACATAAATTCATCCTTTTCCGAAAACGGGTGAATAAACATTCCGGTTATTCCCGGCGTAGCGTGCTGTAAAAAAAGTAAGCAGGTGCAGTCACGGTCCTGATGTTTAAACTCCCACATTGCGTTTTCCTGTTTAACAGGAAAAACACCTTACAGCCGTGTTGATAAAAAATGGCGCGCAAACTGCCCCCGAAGTTGGTTTACAGAATAAGAAACGATAAAAGAGAGAGCTAAACTGTTTCCTGCGAATATTTACGCACGCGCCCCGGAATGTATGCACTGTATTGTAGAACACCAGAAGAAGCATTCTGATTAAGAATGTCAATCTCATTTTAAGGATACAGAATAGCGATTTACCTTCAATAGTAATATTTGTCAATCAAGGTAAAGATAAGGCAGCTTTTCTGTTTTTTAGATAAAAGAGAAACCTGCTGTACGGATGTACATCATTTTTTGTAAAATTAATAACAACAGTTTTTCTGTGGCTGTTTATAACCAGCAACAAAAATAGACATGGTCACACTAACGTGAGTAGGCAGGTTAACAATCGACGGTAGCTTGTATGTAATGAAACCCGATGGCTGCTATCCCCCAGAATTAGCAAAATGCGCTTATATCTCCCCTGCATGGCAGAAAGATTGATTTTCAGCAAAAATTATCTGTTTCATCTTTCATGCCAGCATTAATATTGAACTGTTGCAGGAAAAATAACGCTACATGTACAAAAAAAGCAGGTGTGATGGTTCGCTTCAGTAAGGTATTATCAACAATAATAGTCCTTATTCTGAATCGCTCTTTCAGACGTCCATGGTGACCAGAGAATGTTTTTCGAGCCACAGATGAAATCTGTGGTCAGATAAGCAAGTTCACCGGGTGTACAATCCGGAGCACAAGCACAGCGATATCTGGTAAGTTATCCCGGACAAATACTGGTGCATAATTGATTTACAAATACAGGAAGCCAGAAAGGCAGTCTGTCATGAAGGTCGTAAGCATCATCCTGAGCTCGGGGGTAAACATTTGCGTGGCCGGGAACACATTCAGGCATGTGTATCTGGAGCCAGAATAAAGAAAACGCTGTTACTCGCTTCTCACATTCACGGTAATATGCAGCTATCGTTTTCAGGTGTTACGCCAGGCCGGGAATTCATTCCGGACACAAGTTTATTAAACGCGATTGTCCAGACTACAGGAGCAATATTTGTTATGACAGTATTATCCGGCAGTATCTCCCACAATTCAGTCTCCGACGATGAATTCCTGTGGCTGGAAGAGCTGCAGGGTGATAAATCTCTACAATGGGTCCAGAAGGAAAATCAGCGCACCATAGCGCACTTTGCCCGGAACCAGAATTTTTTACGTATTGAGCGAGAGGTTCTGAATATCCTTAATAAAGACTCACAAATCCCCTGGGTAAGTAAATATGGCGATTACTATTATAATTTCTGGCAGGATCAGTCTAACCCACAAGGTGTGTTGCGACGAACCACTCCGGATGAATACCGAAAGGAGCATCCGCTCTGGGAAACAGTACTGGATATTGATGCGTTGTGTAAAACGGAAGGCAGGGAGTGGATTTTTCAGGGCTTGCAGCCTCTGGCTCCGGAATACCGCCATTGCCTGTTATACCTGTCACCGGATGGCGGTGATGCCACTGAAATTCGTGAATTCGATCTGGTGACCAGATGTTTCATTAAAGACGGGTTCAACATACCAGTGGCAAAAAGTCAGGTGTCCTGGGTTGATCAGAACACGCTGTTTATAGCCACTGATTTTGGCTCCGGCTCAATGACCCGCTCCGGCTACGTACGCATCGTCAAACGCTGGCAGCGTGGTCAGCCACTGAACGTCGCAGAAACGTTGTATGAAGCGCAGCACGAAGACATGGAAGTCTTTGCTTACCACGACCACACACCAGGCTTTGGGCGTAGTTTTGTCGGCAGGATGACAGACTTCTGGTGCCGGGATTATTTCTTGCTGGCACAGGGTGACCAGCTTATCAAAATCGATATCCCGGCTGATGCTGAACTGGATACACATCGGGAATGGATGTTAATCAGGCTGACCAGTGACTGGGAGGTCGGCGGTAAACATTATCCTTCCGGTGCACTGCTGGCGACTGATTTTGACGACTTTCTGACAGGTAAGCGTGAATTACAGTTGTTGTTTGCTCCCTCTGCCGGGAGCGTGTTAAGCGATTACGGTAAAACGCGTGACTATTTGATCCTCAGTATCATAAGTAACGCGACCAGTCGACTGGAAGTACTGATGCCACAGAAGAACAGCTGGCTGCGTCGCCCACTGGCCAGCCCCGTGACTATGAGTATTATTTCTGCTGAGGCTATTGATGAAGAAAGCAACGACTGTTTTCTGACCGTCAGCGGATTTCTGCAACCCGCCACTCTGTATACCGGTAACCTCGACGAGGGTGAAATCACATTATTGAAACAGCAACCACAGGACTTTGACGTTACAGGTTACCAGGTCAGCCAGCATTTTGTTCGCTCCCGGGATGGAACCCGTGTGTCGTATTTTCAGATTGCCGCTAACAATCTCAGGCTGGACGGCAGCACGCCAACACTGCTGTATGGTTACGGCGGTTTTTCCGAGTCACTGCTACCGGACTATCTGGGGGACGAGGCACCGGCCTGGCTGGAGCGCGGAGGTGTGTATATCGTGGCCAATATCCGTGGGGGCGGTGAGTATGGTCCAGCCTGGCACAAAGCGGCGCTGAAACAAAACCGACACCGCTCTTTCGAAGATTTTGCTGCCGTAGCAGAAGATCTGATTGCACGAAAGGTAACCTCTCCGCATCATCTGGGCATTCGTGGTGAAAGTAACGGAGGATTACTGACAGGCAATATGCTGACGTTGTATCCGCAGTTGTTCGGATGCATTGTCTGTGGCGTGCCTTTACTGGATATGAAACGCTACACGCATCTTTCGGCTGGTGCGTCGTGGATTGCGGAGTTTGGTGACCCGGACAAGCCCGAAGAGTGGAAGTTCATCAGAACATTTTCTCCGTACCATAATATTAAAGCGGAAGTAAACTATCCACCGGTGTTGTTTTATACAGCCACCAGTGACGATCGCGTCAATCCAGCCCATGCGCGTAAAATGGCTGCACGCATGCAGGCGATGGGTCATCAGCAGGTCTACTTTTATGAGAATACGAAAGGGGGACACAATGCTGCCGCAGATAAACAACAATCAGCATTTATCAGTGCGCTGGTGAGCGAGTTTATGTGGTCTCATTTGAGATGATGATAAAAAAGAAATATTGTCATGCGAGGTTATTTCTGCATCGTAATGGTACAGGAGACAGATAATCCGGAAAGGTGTTATATCACTGTCAACATGGTTGTCAGTGATTCCGGTAACAGATGTCTGAACCGACTTCTGGTCGTGACAGAAATAACTCCCCCGGATAAGAGAGTTCACTCCGGTAAATATCTTATCCGGGAATATTCATGCCAGGGGGGAGTAAACGCCTGCTGAACAGTGCCATCCAGCGAGTCGGAAACTAATAACAACGTGATTATCGGTACAGACAATAACATGACAGAAATAAAAAAAAGATTATCTGTGAGTGTTTCAGAACGCTCACAGATACACATAACACATTCCACTGACGCAACCTAATAAATTCCCCCACATATTGTCATTACTAATATATTACTGAAACCGATATAGTCACCTGAATGAAGCAACACCGGGATCAGGAGAGATGTATATAGTATCATGCTCAGCAGTGCATCCGACAACAAGCAGCGAACACGCTTAATTTTTTTCATAATTCTGTATGCCAGCCAGAGCCCGGTCGTTATTTTCCCCATAAAAGGCAACATCATGAAAAGAACAATCAGAGCGATACTGACAACGCCCGCGCTCACAACCTTTCTTATAAAATCTTTCCGGTGACAGATAATAAATAAAAAAACAAATGCGCATATCCCCCCCCCGGGAATCACTAAAAAAAACATCTTTGGCATAAAAAAAACACCAGTCCAGACGGCCAGTAATACCAGAAAGAAAAAACTTCCCTGGCTGGAACTTTGTTTTTTCGGCATGTTATCCGTACAACCGTTCATGTTGTTGCTTCCTTTTTTGATGAAACATTGCATTTGTTTACTATTTTTCATCGTAGATATATGTGACAGATTGTTCACTCAGATAATTATTCATCAGAACGAATCATATTATTATAATCCTCAGAAGTTATTATTGGGTGACAGATTCTGTTCATAAACAACATCTCTTTATGGTGGGGACATAATAAAAACGGGAAACATAGTTCAAACTCTGTAGTTAGAAAAACTTCTTATCGCGTAATGCATTATGTCGAAGCCGGATATTGAATATAGGACATATATCTTTATCAGGGTTATTTCCTCCAGTAAGCTCTGCTTTACATGCGGATAAAAGCCCCCTCCCTGGGTTGCTTTTATCTTCAGGGGGCTCAGAAAGTATATTTAACGCCCAGCATGGCTGAAGTGTCGCTGTACCCCTTATCACCTGTCTGTACTCCCACATTACCCCAAAGATTCAGACGGTCATTTATCTGTCCTTCAACACCTGCTTTCACTTCCCCGATATTGCGGGCACCGCCCTGATGTACCGTCACGCCGTTCATGCGGGTACCAAAATCACGGGTGTTGTGCAGCCAGTTCACCTCCACGAACGGGCGGAACTCGCGGAATTTACCGTCGTCCATTCTGTTATGTCCCTTAATCCAGGTTTTCACACCCAGACGGGTACGGACGTTACCGTCGCCGGTACTCTCAACACGGGTACCATTGCTTTCACGGTGTTCATCCGCTTTTACCCCCATCCAGACAACCTGTGCCTGAGGCTGAACATACCATTCATTCAGACTGCCATGACTGCTGTTGAACTCACCCGCTTTCCAGGTATAACCGGCCTCCAGTGAAGCTGTAAGACCTTCTGATTTCCAGGACTCGCCCGGCAGTCCATCACCTTTCACATGGTTGTCAAACCAGCCGTACTGTGCCCACATATCCAGATAAGCCCCGTTATGTGTTTCATCATTGGCAAACCAGGTGGCATACAGTCCTGTGTTGTATCCGTTTACACTACCTTTTGAGCGATATCCAGTGCGCACAGAGTGCGTATTGTTATGGTCGTTACCGTAACCGGCCATAACGCCAAGGTGCCAGCGGTCAGTTTCTCCCCGGCCCCACTGTGCAATGTCTCCCCCCAACTGAACAACATAACGGTTACCCTGTGTTTTCAGCTGACCTGTACCATCACTCCAGCGGTTATGTCCCCCTTCGTGACGCATCCACATACTGGTATTTTTCGTCTCACCGGTCATGACATCGGTGTACTGCACCGGCCCCAGACGCTCATGAAGACGGGTCACAAACATGGTGTTTGCTGCAGCCATGTTTGCCGTATAGGAGCCGGCTTCCGGACGAAGGTCATTATCATAATGCTCCGGAGCGGGTTCTGGTTTTGTTTCTGGTTTTGTTTCTGGTTTTGTTTCTGGTTTTGTTTCTGGTTTTGTTTCTGGCTTTGTTTCTGGCTTTGTTTCTGGCTTTGTTTCTGGCTTCAGCTCGGGTGCAGTCATGTTTTTTCCACTGGTCAGATACCAGTTACCGCTGTTGTTTCCCTGTCCACGCCCCAGCATGTAATCATAAGCGCCTGCAGCAATACGTCCTGTCTGGATAAATTCACCGTCTGACAGACCGTCCACATGAATCAGTTCAATACCGTTAAGTGTCTGTGCCCCTGTTCCTCCAGCCTGGTTTACGGTGACCCTGGTTTTACCACTTGTATTTCCCCTGACGACCAGTTTGTCCGTTGCAGAATCATCACCGGCAAGTACGGTGTTGAAGACGATATTTCCATTATTTCCCTGATAATCTCCGGTGACGGTGATGACATTACCCACACGCCTGACCGCATCCTTGCCTGAAATGACCAGTTTCGCGTTATCCAGAAAGAGATCCGTAACTTCAGAATTCCCTCCGGACTCCCATGTACTGCCTTCTGACAACCGGAAATCCAGAACGCTGCCTGTTGCAACCTGTGTTATCCCGGATAAAACAGAGTGTTCTGATGCATCAAGGGTCATATAGGCATTGTCACCAATGTCCGCAAGAATGCCGGAATCAGAACGGACTGTGGTATTGAGCAGGCCTGTCATACCTGCTGAGTTCACAGCCCGTATTGCCGCTATTTTTCCGTGAAGGGAGGAATCTTTCAGAACAGCCACGGCGGTATACCGGCGATCCTGCTCAGTGAAACCAAGGGCAGTATCCTGTTTTGAAACAAGTGTGCTGTCTTTTACGTTAAGATATCCTTTCTCAGACATGGCAACAGCAAAGGAATCACTGCCCTCTGCCGTCACAGATAAATTATGGGCAGTTAACACGCCCCCCACGGTTAACCCGTTTGCCCTCTCTTTTCCTGACGTTGTGATGCTGACATGATCCAGTTCCGTAACAGCATCGTTCTGAATCTCCATGCCGCCGGCATTATCTCCGGCGGTTCTTATTTCAGTACCGGAAACAATCATGTTGCCATTTGCAAGGTAAATTCCGCGTGAACTTTTACCGGCTGTCTGAATATTGCTGTCAGCAATATTGATATGTGATGAATTTGCAGGTTCTCCCTCTGAAAAAACACCATCACTATGTTCTCCTTTTGTGGTGATAGTGGTCCCTTTAAGGTTTATATCCCCGCCACTGGCAGACACACCTTTTGAATTCATACTGTCAATAAGGATTCTGGCTCCGGTAACGTTTATCAGGCCATTCGTGCTGGCTGATACCGCACGGGAATCCAGACCATGAATATCGACATCTCCGCCATTAACATTTATCACGCCGCCATGGGTTGCATGAACAGCAGACGCGTTGTTTCCTGTTGCGATAATGGTATGCCCATGTGTATCAATCGTTGCATTCACACCATTCGCATAAACAGCATTACTGTTATGATTGCTGTTTATCACATCATACTGCATGACAATGGATTGCCCATTTTCAGCTTTAACCGAGGTTACTGCTATAGATTCTGCAAATGATGCAGGGCCGAATAATATGGCACCAATTATTATGGAGAGTTGTGTTTTTCTCAAAGTCATCATTTCCTCAGCATTCCTGATATTTTTTACAAAAAAGATTTTTTCTTTTTTCTGATGCGATAAATCAAGAAAATATTCAGCTTTGTTTAATATTTATTTAAATATTTTTATCTAAAACATCAGCTTTCTGTTTTTTTATATATTTTATTTTGACATACATCAAAGTCGTTTTTCTTGTGTTTTTATTTTGTTCCTCGCATTTTGGCAGAGTCTGTGACTTAACGTTAATTCTGTTTACGATAGTTTATATCGATGCAGTAACCGGAGAAAGAACACATCCATAGCAATGAGGCAGAATAAATGATGGGGACTGAAACGGGGTAACGGCTGTGTCGGTCGCTTCAGGGAATGAATCCCAGCCAGGCGTGGAGTGCCAGCCAGAAAGAAAAATATAGTTTTTATTTCAGTGGAGTTAAGTTTTGAGCAGGAACAGGCCAACACCAGAAATCGTGAAGGATGCGATTGCCGGACGACTGGAAAGCGCGAACCTCTGGCGCAGGGCGTCGGCCCGCTGGCTAGTGCTCATGGGATGTACTGAGTACACAGAAGCCCAACGGGAGTGGATGATACAACGGCGGGCATTTTGCCTGGCTCAGATACCTCCCCCGGTATTACCTGAAAAAATTGATATCAGAGAAATAGCCAGAGCCGCTGATAAGACACTGCAGCAAATGGGGATTGCCAGTCCATCCGGAGAAGCATTCAGAGGCTCCGGATGTAAACTTAGTCTCAGGCAGCCCCCAAATACCATCACCTCTCCTGAACAACAAAACAATTTATCGAAAGCATGAGGCTGAATGGCCTCTTGCTTCCAGGACTGACTGTATCAACACGTCTCACTTTATTGTCCAGATACACCTCTGCCCCTGCCGTTTTTCACTCCGCACTATCTCTCCTTTTTCATGAAGTTTTGCAAGATAGTATTGCGCCTGATAAACACTTATTCCCATCGCATCTGCCACCTCTCTCGTAGTACAGCTTTTCGTCTTTTGCATATAGGCCTTAATTTCTTCTCTCATCGTAACCCCCCCCAATAATAAACCATTTTATATTTATACAGGTATTAGTAATCATGCTTTTTGTCACAATGTTTATTAATTTTGTGTTAAATGACTTTCGACTGGATTTTATAATATCGCCACCGATTTCATCCTTATATCTGCAAAATTTCTATTTTTTTATAAATACTATTTTGATCTGCATCTTTGTTCCGTTTTTTTACGTTTTTGGACGAAAATTCCGCACTTTGTGTTAAAAACGATCTTTTATATTACTCATTTATTGTTACATAGAGCGATATTCTGTTTTTTTGTAGTAATTTCATTGATATTGTTCTGTGTGCAGGTTGTTTTTTAGCACAAAAGATCGGCATTTCATGTATTGTCGATATAAAAGATCGTGTTAGTATTCGCGCCACAACAGGTAACGTCAGTTTTTTTCCATTTTGTTTTTGATTTCTGCCACAAATACATGCAGGTGAGGTATATGTTGCGGTCTGAAAACAGAGTGATGACAGAAAGCGATTTATCTGCGCAAGAGCACAGCGGATTTTATTCAAGATATAAGAAGCGCAAACTGTCTTCTTCTTCATTATCAGAAGAACAGTTCTGGATGCTCATTGAAATATCGCCACTGCATAGTGAGAAAGTAATATGCGCACTTCGTGATTTTCTGGTTTCCGGATATACGCGAAGGGAAGTCTGTGACAAGTACAATGTTTCGCTGAGTTATTTCTCCATTGCGCTTGGACGTATATCGCATGTAAATCATGTTGTGTCATCGCTGGCATCGTATTATGACAGCAAGCACCATGCCACTGGTGATTGTACATAAAAACTATTACAAACAATATGTTACACACAAACCCTTAATTCATGGCTGCGTGAAGTTTTGTTTTGCGCAGGTCGCCACCATGAATGAAGAATAGTGAAGACATATTGTTGTGTTTTATCACGAATAGTATTCGAGCCGGAAGGAGAGAGGTTTTTATATATTTTCTGCTGCAGTTTTGTATTAAACACCACCTAGCGTGAATATTTATTCAGCCAGAGTACTACAACATTAATATGCAACAACATAAGCATGTCGGGCTGTTGTTTTGAGGGGGCGGCATATCTTTCCTTTATATAAAACAAAGAAGGACAGATGTGACGCATCAACGATGCGTCAGCTTTATTGCGTTATTACAGGAATAAACTGGAGAATATTAGTAATGAAAAAATTAATGATTGCTTCTGCAATTGCAATGACTATGGCTGCAGGCTCTGCCATGGCAGCTTCACAAAATATTCAGTTCACTGGTTCTATTACTGCAACAACCTGTGACCTGGTTGTTGATGGAAATGCTTCCGGTCTGATTAACCTGGGTACTGCAGCGGCGAGTGTTGATAGCAAAGGTCCAGAAAAAACCTTTGTGTTAAAACCAGCCTCAGCGGAAGGCTGCGATAGCATCGCTACTGCTAAAGCAGCATGGAACAGTAACACGCTGAACACCAAGGGGATTGGTAACGATTCTGGCAGTGCTACGAATTCTTATGTTCTTCTGACTGCCCAGTCTGGTACTAATGTTACCACTACTACGAAAACTCCGATTACGTCGGGTGCAAACGTTGTTGAATACAACATTACCGACAACGGTCTGATTGAAGAAGGTCTGGCATATAAAGCACAATTAGTTAGTGGTGGCACTGCTGGTGACTATCAGTCTGTGGTGTCCTATGCAGTGACTTACGAATAATTTTATATTTTATTCCTCTCATCCGGGGATATGTCCCCGGATGAATCTCGATTTTCGGGAATATATATTCCCTGCTGAGCACGAGGATATATTCAGAGATGAAGCACAATCATCTTTTTAAATTATCTCTGTTGGCACTGAGTATATATTCTCACTTTAGTGTTGCGACAGAATTAAACCTGGACTTTATCCGGGGAACCAGCGTAATCCCTTCCATCCTGAAAACAGATGCTACACTGCCAGCCGGTCAGTATATTGTTGACGTACTCGTCAACAATGAGCGAACCGGGCGTGCGAATCTTGTTATTACGGAAGCGGACGAAATAAACAATCGTCTTTGTCTCTCACCTGAATGGCTGGATAAGGCAGGGGTGATGATGAAAAAAGACGCTTATGATGATGTCCTTGACAAGGAAAAGCAATGTTATGTCCTGAGCCGTAATCCCCATACCAAAGTGGATTTTGATTATGGTGCACAGACATTAAAATTTAATATTCCTCAGGCGTATTTACTGAGTAAAACAGACCCCGCACGCTGGGATTATGGCGTAAATGGTGGGCGTCTGAAATATTACGGTAACTTCAATAAGACTGTTCATAATGATGTGAATGCCTTCGGGAATTTTGATGCTGCCATCAACCTGGGGCGCTGGGTGCTTTCCAGCAACATGAACGTGTCTCATGACCGTGATAAAACCGAATTCACCTCCAGCGACCTGACTCTGTCCACGGCCATCAGCCAGGTGCAGGGAGACCTGTTGCTGGGGAAATCTCAGACCCGTACAGAGCTGTTTTCTGACTTTAATTTTTACGGAGCGGCACTCCGCTCCAACAGTAACATGCGCCCGTGGGAATCCAGGGGGTATGCGCCGGACATCTCCGGTATCGCCCCCACACCTTCACGCATTACCGTGAAGCAGAACGGATATACGGTCTATTCAAAAATGGTACCGGCGGGGCCTTATCGTCTGGATGACCTGCGCCCAATGGGAAACGGCGACCTGGTGGTGACCGTTGAAGATGAAAGCGGTAATAAGACCGAACAGGTCTATCCGGTAACCACACTGCCAACGTTGCTGCGTCCGGGGGAGTTTAAGTACAACGTCGCGGTGGGTAAGAAGAATAACAACAATGAGCTGGACAAGGCATTTCATTCCGATACAGGCCTGTTCTGGCTGGGTAGTCTGGACTATGGTTTTTCCACGACCACGCTGAACTCGGCATTCATTCTGAATGATGACTATCAGGCCGGCGGTCTGGGTGTCACGCAGATGCTGGGGGGGCTGGGAGCATTATCGCTCAGTGCAAACGTGTCGAAAGCAGACTATGACAACGGGGAAGAGAAAACCGGACAGAGCTTTAGTGCTAAATATGCCAAGAGCTTTACAAACCGGACTGACCTGCAGTTACTGACGTACCGTTACCAGAGTAAAGGATATGTGGAGTTTGCTGACTTTAATCCGAAGGATATCTGGCGGTATGCACGTTACGGCGGTCAACGTTCTCGTTATGAAGCGCGTCTGTCGCACCGTTTTGACGGTACATATCTGAGTGGATCTTACTGGTGGCAGGATTACTGGATGCGTGAGGGGCATGATACCGGCAGCACCGTGTCATTCAGTACATCTGTTTTTGACTCTGTATCGGTCTTTCTGAACGGTGCATACTCTAAGTATGCCTGGTCGGATAAGGCGGATTACTCCGTTTCTCTGAGCCTGAGTGTGCCGTTTGACCTGAAAGGGTCCCGTCATTACAGCAGCAACAGCGTAGGTTATACCCGTACCGGTGGCACGACATTTAATACCAGTGTATCAGCTTCGCCGAATGACCGTTTTAACTACAGTCTGAGTGCGAACGCCGGTTCGAAAGGTGATCGAGGTGCATCAGCATCGGCCAGCTATGCGTTTGATGCTATTCAGACCAGTTTCGGTGTGTCTCGCTCTTACTCTAAACAGGGCTACAGTCAGACCAGTTTCTCCGGCAGTGTTTCCGGTTCTGTGCTGGGTACATCTGAAACAGGCCCGCTCTTTACCAAAGAGTCATCTGACACGGTGGGCATTGTCAGTATTCCGGGGGTCGAAGGCGTTACTGTTAACGGCTCCATGCCAACGAACAGTGACGGAAACACGGTGGTGTGGCTGTCTGAATATTCAGAGAACAACATCAACATCAACATGGATAATGTGCCGGACGACATGGAGTTCGAAACCACATCATACAACGTGGTGCCAACTGAAGGGGCGATGGTTTACCGCAAATTCGGCTTTGAGAATGTGCTGCGCTATATCCTGCGCGTGAAGGATACTCAGGGTAACTACCTGACCGGTGGTGATGCCAAAACGGAACAGGGACTTAATGCCGGATTTATTTCAAACAATGGTGTTCTGCTGATGAATATGCTCGCTGAGCCGAAGACTGTCAGTGTGGATACGGGGAATGGCAAACAGTGCCGATTCTCCATGGCAGGACTGAAAGCAAATACCAACAAAGTTCAGGAGGTTCGCTGTGAATAAACTGGGTAAGGCTGCGCTGGCAGCCCTCCTTTCTCTCTCTTTCTGCAGTCAGTCCATGGCCGCATTTGTTCTGAACGGAACCCGTTTCATTTATGAAGAAGGGAAAAAGAACATTTCCTTTGAAGTCACAAACAATGCGGATAAGACCTACGGCGGGCAGGTATGGATTGATAACACGAACCAGGGGAACGGTGTCTACATGGTGCCACAGCCACCGTTCTTTAAGGTGGGGGCTAAACAGAAACAAATTATCCGTATTATGAATACAGACAATAATCTGCCGACGGATCGCGAATCTCTGTTCTGGCTGAACGTTCAGGAGGTACCTCCCAAACCTGAGATAAAGGATGGTGAAGGCAGCGTACTGGCCATTGCCATGAACACCCGAGTGAAGCTGATTTACCGTCCGGCATCCATTAAGGACGGTCGCAAGGATGCAGAAAAGCAGTTGAAGCTGGAGCAACGAGGCAATAGCACCTGGTTGAAGAACCCGACACCATATTATATAGCGATTGTGAGCGTGAAACATGACGGTAAAGATATGCCCCTCAGCAATAAAGTAATGGCGGAGGTCACGCAACTTAAGCCGTTCAGCGATGTAAGCCTAGGGAAAAAAGTCAGCGGGAAAATCAGCGTGGATGCTGTAAATGACTGGGGCGGAGTTCAGAGTTATGAAATTCACTAAAGCTGCCATCACAGCACTGATACTGCTGCTGATGATGACTGGTAGTGGACAGGCGTCGGTTATTCTGGATGGTTATATGGGAGGGGACGTATTGACAATTAATGTCAGTGTCAATCAGCCGACCTGCAGCATTTCGGCACCCAACTCATATGAACTTGGCTCTCTGACCCAGGGGAGAAAAGAACACGATCCTTTGATAATTACATGGTCATGCGATACTTCTGACCCGTCACTGAAAACGGCACTGACGGCCAGTATTGTTAGTGGTATCAGAGATGGTGACAGTAGTGTTTATCTGTTAACAGGCCAGGAGAAATCAACGGCAAAGCTCTCCCTTAAAAAAGGCAATGATCTCATAAAACTGCTTGAGCAGGGAGTAATGCCTGGTGAGGACGATTATTTTTGTAATGATACAGGCATTGCAAGGACCTGTTCGCTGATACCAGTGACAGAGGTGAGCTCAGGCGGCACATCCGGTCAGGTTTCCGCCACACTGAGTTTTGAAGTTGTATACCCGTGAGGCTCACGGAGGTGAGAGAAGAGGTGACGAAGAAAGATAATATGTCGGCAGACAGGGGGCTGAACACAAAAAGAAAGAGAAAAAATGAATGGCTGGCAGAGCACCTGAAGGAAGTGCTGTTGTTCATTATGACCGGGGCACTCTGGTTTTTTCTCTGGTTTGAAACTCATCTTCTGCAGAATTATTACTGACCAGGTATGCCGCGCCGGGCAGAAAGATAATACCGTAATCCGTTAATAAACCAGCAAAAGGTAATTAATGATGTTCAGACAACTGATATTTCTGTTGTTCTGTGTGCCAGTCATCGCCTGTATGCCGGCAATGACACAGGCTGCCTCGCCTGTAGAAGGAAAAGATTACACCGTGCTGAAAACACCGGTGGCAGATGCACCGACGGTGGTGGAGTTTTTCTCCTTTTACTGCCCCCCCTGCGCGGCTTTCAGCAACCGGTATTTTGTCAGCCGGGCTGTGGACAAAATTCTGCCGCCCGGGGAAAAGGTGGTGAAGTATCACGTCAGCACAATGGGGCCAATGGGACCGGAGCTGACGGAGGCCTGGTCGGTGGCAAAAGTGCTGGGCGTGGAAGATAAAGTGGAGTTACCGCTGTTTGTGGCGGTACAGATAAACCGGAGCATTAAGACGGAAGCCAGTATCCGCCAGGTGTTCGTTGATGCCGGTATTTCGGCAAGGGACTATGATGCAGCCAGAAACAGCATGGCGGTACGTGCTCTGACAGCAAAACAGCAGGAAGCGGTCAGGACCTATGGTGTGACAGGGACTCCTTCGTTCTTCGTAAAAGGGAAATATCTGGTGAATAACGGAGCCATACAGCCGTCCGGTGAACAGGATTACGGAACATCGTTCGCGGATGTGGTCAGTACGCTGCTGAAGCAGCATCAGGGGTGAGCAGGAATCTGGCAGGAACAGAGGACGGAAAATGACAGCGATAACGCTGAATGTGTATCTGCCGGATTATAACACCGAGCTCACACTGACCTTACCGGACATACTGACCTCAACAGAGGTGTCACTTCTGCGAATGCTGATACAGGGGATGAGTGTGTCGGAGATAGCCCGGCGTCGTTGCCGCAGTATGAAGACGGTGTCATATCAAAAGTCACAGATATACCGGAAGCTGAGAATACATAATGACATGACCTTCTGGCTGGACCTGCTGCTCAGATATAAACCGATACTGAGAAAGACGGGAGAGAATACCTGAACTGCCGGGACGAGTGTTCAAATTTTTGCCAGAAATCACTAATGAGGAACTACCGTCATCGCTGCACAGACATGGGTATTTCGCCAGCGTCGCCGGGCATCGCATAACGCCGATATATGGCACCTGCATTTTCACCAGGAGAAATATCTCAGGCACATATGGCTGCAGGTGGATAAGGCTGAATACCGTCTGTTACCACCACAGCTTATCCGGACCGGAAAACAGGATGATATCGTTCTCTGGTCTGCCGCTGATGCCATGGTGATGAAATGGGTGGCACTGGAAATAAAGGAACTGCTGCCACTGCAGAGTCGCTGTGTCCATACTGCGGGGCACCGGGGTGGCCGGGACTCGCTGGCAGAAATAACACAACCCCTGGCACAGGGCGCACGTTTTGTCTGGCGGACCGATATCCGGGGATATTACCGGCATATCCGGAAAGAGCAGCTCTGGCATCACGTATGCCGTTTTATCCGTTCGCCGGTGCTGCTGAACATTATTAAACAGTACATCTGGTACACCGTTGAACACGGCGGTGAGTTTTTTACACCACAGGGCGGCATATGTCGCGGAAGTGCACTGAGTCCTCTCCTCGGGGCATCGTTCCTGTGGTATGTGGATTCGGCATTCAGCCGTCAGGAGGATATTTATTATGTCCGCTATATGGATGACTTTCTTTTTCTGTCCCCGCGGCGCTGGCCGTTACGGCGCGCTGTCAGACGGCTGCATGATTACTTTGAGAACACCGGCTTTGAATGCCATCCGGACAAAACACAGGTCGGTCGCACTGACCGCGGCTTTGACTGGCTGGGCGTCTGGTTTGATGCAACGGGGCCCGCCGGTATAGCACCCCGTGCAAAAGAGAACCATCGTGCCCGTCGGTTGCGGCTTGAGGAGCAGGCCCGCAGGAGAGGATTGTCTGAAAAGAATGTCCGTCAGCGGGTGCAACAGTATGAGGCACGATGGACATCGTGGGCAGAGCGTCAGTTGAAGACCGCTTTGCCTGTTGAACCCAACCTGAATAACTTACGATTTAAAAATTATGAAACTTGTCATTAAACTCGTCTCTGCGACCCTATTGGCCCTCGGTATTGCCGCTGACTGTCACGCCGATTATGCTGACCTAATGACTAGTGGTAAAGTAACTAATATCTCACACACCGAGTCGACAACCGGGTTCGATTGGTCGGGCTACACCGCCGCGGATCAAATAGAACATCTCATTCCATCCTCATACCGATACATAGGCATTTACTATAATAGCGAAGACAACTTTTATGCGTCTCCAGATACGACAATAAACCTCGACGTAAAAACCAATAACTACATGTTTACGCGTGCGATTCCTATTACCATAGAGCTAAACTGCGTATATAACTCCATTCCGGAGGGAATAATTACGGGTAAGAGCAAACATCTCAATATATCAAAGGTTATATCATTCGACACACGAGCATCCAAATCTATTTCCGTACCTTTAACCGACACACTAAAAGCTGGGTATATCGGGTGTAAGAAACCAAATGTCTATATTAGTGACCTGACCGTTCTGCAAAAAACAACTGCACCTGAACTGCCATATCCTGATCCATACGTTACCGCAGATGTAAAACTCCGATTATCAAATAATGGTTGGACTCAATCATCGGCGTATACAAAGACTTACACGGGTGTTTTCGAAAAAGTGACGGAGATGAGACTTAAGAAAGCAGAGTGGTCTCGCAGCGAACTCCGTCTAACGCCTGGTATAATTAGCACCAATACTTTCTTAATTGAGGCTACGGGGACTGATCTCGTGCCGGGTGGGGAATGGGGGGTAATGGGTCTGACGCCCGAAGGGACATGCGATAACATATATACCATCGTGAAATCCGGGTCGGCTTCGTATGAAGGCCGTCTTACCGAACTCTGTTCGGCTGCTGGGTCTGGGTGCGAGATACCACTAACTGTATCCAAGTTTGATTTTCGCCTCAATAAAGACGCCCCCCCTGGGGACTACCAGTGTCGTCTATATACATATGTAACACTATACTGACGGTAAGGTTATACGGAACCGCACCAAACAAGATCCAAATCATTGATGGCGCCGTTCTCTCCTAGTTCCGCACATAAATATGCTTAGAGTATGGGAGCGCCTGGACGCTGATTGTCGGGCATTTTTATGCTGGCTTCGTTGTAACCTGATCGAGTATGCAGCCGTACGGCTGCATACTCGATCAGGTACGGAAGTCAGATGCGGTTGCGGGACTGAAGCGAGGATACCGTCTGGCAGAACTCGGTAGGTAACCTGGCGGCTGCGGCTTGTCATGGTCTGGAATTACCATTATAAAAAAAGATAATATCATTGTCTTTCAGGTAGTTATATGGCTTGTTCAGCTAAACCCCGTAAACGAAAACCCGTACCACAAAGAAGCAAACTTCCCCGCTATGTTGTGAAACTTCATCCAGATGATTTTTTTGACGAAGAAGACGCAGAAGTTCTGCGCTTTGATAGTTTTGACGATGCTGTTGAGTGCTGCGCAGACCTTAATATTCCCTTCTTTGTGGATGCCGGAAACAAAAAGCTGGTCTTCTGGTTTGGTTCGTGTTGATGACGAAGGGTATCCGGAAATTGCCCGCTGCACGGAGCGGGAGTTTGCGACCATTCTTGCCAGTATCAGCGCCGGCGGCCTGTACTGCCCGGAGTGCGGCACGGTTCACTGGCCGGACGGAGTCACCCCACCCTTCTGATGCTTCCTCGTTTTGCCGATATCTTTCAGCAGGGAAACCGCTGGCTTAACTGGCTGGAGAAACAGCCGGAAGGTTCAGTGCGTCCGGTGGTGATTGAATCAGTGACAAAACTCAATAGACAGCGTGAATATCGATGGTTGCGCCACAGGCCTGAGCATATTTTGTCAAAGTTTTCATACTGGCCCCTAAAGGATTACTTTCCAGGCGACTGATGGCTGACGGGCGTAACCCCATTCGTTCGGCCAGCGCTGACTTTGTTAATCCCGCTTTTTCTCTCATTTCGTATAACATTTCTACCATCTCCAGTTCTTTATCGGCATCTTCATACCCTTTGACAGCTTCTGGAGTATTAAGCAGTTTTTGCTTTACCAGGCTGAACGGAACACCTTTTACTTTCATCATTTCATCTCCTTCAGGCGCATCCTGGCGATTTCAATAGCTTTCGCTGGTGTCTTTTGCGTCTTTTTCACAAATGCATGCAGCAGACAGATTTCGTTACCCGTTGCATAAGCGTACAGTGTCCTTGCGATATTTTTATCCCCGACTCTCAGTTCAAAAAGCCCTCCGCCAATTACACGGCTGTGAGGCATTTTCATTTTGTTACCTTCCTGTTCCAGCCGTTCAATCAGTCTGGCCATGCGACCACGCAGATTGTCTGGTAATTCCAGCAGCTCATCCAGTGCGGCCGGGTGAGTAATCACATTAAACATATTATAGCCTCCGAAAGAATAAAATACACCAGAACAGGAAAATTGCGCAAAAATCAAATTTCATCAATAAATGAAAATACACATTGAGTACAGAGATCACTGGGGAAGAAAGGGTTTTTGATGCCGCGTTAGCGGCATGGAAGGCGGCACTCTGTTGTTTCATATGATACCGGAGTAAAACCGCCGAAGCCCGGCGTAAGCCGGTACTGATTGAT